>Ga0207954_1000227_pt1 | contig 18231 bp, 20 predicted proteins | sample CryBogmetaGMA0M_FD_184547 | JGI IMG/M metagenome (GOLD analysis project Ga0207954, IMG submission 184547) | Freshwater microbial communities from Crystal Bog, Wisconsin, USA - MA0M (SPAdes) | ecosystem: Environmental > Aquatic > Freshwater > Lake | place: Crystal Bog, Wisconsin, USA | collected... | reverse complement strand
CGATAATGCCGTATAACATCAACAGTGGACGCTGTAAAAACGTCTCACGCTAACGTAATGACCTCTACCATCTCACACGCCATCAAGCATCGCACGTCCGCCAAAGATGTCTTCTACACACCCACAGCTGTCGCACAACGACACATCAAAATTACCAGCAAGTACGCTAAACCTGATGCCGTTTGGTTTGATGCGTTCAGGGGTCGTGGGGTCTATTTCAACAACTTCCCAAAGAACGATAAGAACGACTGGTGTGAGATCACGGAAAACAGGGATTTTTTTGGTTGTGACGTTACGCCTGACGTGATCTGCTCGAATCCTCCGTATTCCTGTATCGATAAGGTTCTGCAAAAGTCGATCGAACTTAATCCCAAAGTCATCTCCTATCTGTTGGGACACGGAGCATTGACTCCTCGCCGAATGAAGTTAATGAATGATGCTGGATATTCGTTGAAGCACTTATTCATCACGAAGGTCTTCCAGTGGTACGGAATGAGTGAGTGTATTGTATTCGTGAAAGAGGACACAGTACTTAATCAGGCACTCGTAGAGTATGATCGTATCGTTCATCGCCCGGACGCTGTATGATTAATCACGTCGCAACCAACTAACCAAAAAAAAGCGACGTAGAAACCTGCTTCGTTTTTTTTCACATCACTCTATAAATGAAGCTTCTCTTCATTGGAACGCACGTAGACCAGACCACAGGATATTCCAAGGTTGTCTACAACCTCCTCGAACATATGAGTAAGGTTGCAAAGGTCTATCACTTTGGATTCCAGCGCCACCCTAATAAGTCAAATATTCGTACGCCGCCGAAGTCGGTCTCTGTTTACGATGTTGTTGCAAACGTCGATCCAATTCAGGATAGCTTTGGATACAAGAAGGTTGGCGCATATATCAAGACCGTCAAGCCAGATGTAATTATGGTCTACAATGACCCCATCGTCAGCCACTTTTTTATGGAGGAAATCAAGAAGACCAACACAAAGGCGAAGGTTTGGATCTATCTCGATCAGCTCTACAACGGAATTAATCCAATGCTCGTCAAGTCCATCAACCGTGCAGATCGTATTTATGCATTCACGGAGGATTGGGCTGAGACGTGGAAGGCCTACGATCCCAAGCACCCAGAGGTCAAGACCCTTCACCACGCAGTCGATCCAACGGAGTTTGGTCCTGTCGAGATCACCGACATTCGTAAGCGCCTTGAAATTCCAGAGGACGCAGTCGTCATTCTCAATGCAAATCGTAATTCAGGCCGTAAGCGTCTTGATTACTGCGTTCTTGGGTTCACCCAGCTTCTTCGCAACCACCCAGACCTGAACGTCTATATGCTCTTCGTTACAGGAATGAAGGCAGAACACGGCGCAAACTACGATATTATGCGTATGTTTAATTACGAACTGCAAATGAATAAGATGGATATGGCTCTTGAATCACGCATCAAGGTCATCGATACCAGCCCTCCTAATCGTCTCACGGATCGAGAGATCAACCAGCTTTATCACGCTACCGATATCGGCATCAATACCAGCGATGGTGAGGGATATGGCCTTTGCACTCTGGAACACCTTTTTACAGGCAAACCTCAAATTGTAACGGACATCGGTGTATACCAGTCCTTCCTGACTGATGATGTCTTGGAGTATATTCCTCGCCACGAACGTATGTACTTCGCTGGATCGCTGATGCTTGGTTTTTTTGCACCTACGTTCAGCATCTTTGAGGTTGCAAAGGCGATGAAGCGTATGATCGACACGCTCAAAGAGAAGACCGAGTCGGCCAAGCAGTTCCGTTTTCGCACGTGGGAGGAAGTCCTTGAACCTTTAATCGCAGACATTAACAATGAGAGTGCTGTCGTTGTTTGATGGAATTAGCTGTGCGAGGGTTTCACTCGACAGAGCCAACATTCCAGTCAGTTCTTACCACTCCTGCGAGATAGACAAGAATGCAATCAAGGTCAGTCAAAAAAATTACCCAGACATCGTCCAGTGCGGTTCAATCGTCGGCTACCATCACCACGAAAAACCCAATCTTCTCATTGGTGGAAGTCCCTGCACCGATCTCTCTATTGCAAAAAAGGATCGTGAAGGACTGGAAGGAAGCCGTTCCTCTCTCTTCTGGGAATACGTGCGGATCAAGAATGAGACGAATCCTGACTTTTTTATCCTCGAAAATGTGGCGAGTATGCCGAAGAAGGACAGGGACATAATTACAACTGCGCTTGGCGTTGAACCAGTGCTTTTTAATGCATCTCTCGTGTCCGCACAATCCAGAAAGCGATTGTTCTGGACTAATATAAGGTTTGACCTCCCTGATGATAAAGGGATTGTTCTCAAAGACATCTTGCAACCACCAGCGGACGTTGATGATCGCTTTACCGTCAACGGTAAGTCGTTCTGCCTTACCTCTGCGTATTCAAAGGTCGCAACTACCGAAGCTGGAATTAATTATTCAGCCGCACGGAAGCAACGCACCCTCGTCAAGCTGGGACATATCGGCACTACCGACGCACAAGCAAATCGAGTATACGATCCGTCAGGAAAATCAGTTACTCTTTCGGCGAATGGTGGAGGCCTTGGAGCGAAGACAGGGCTTATCAGGTTGGGACGAGAAGTAGAGCTTTCTACGTATCATAAGAAAAACCTCGTAGATCCTGACGACAAGGCACGATGCCTCACTGCATCAATGCATAAGGGAGCAGAGAACAACGGAACGACGCTTGTCCGTGTCGGTCGAGAGATCGGTCGCAAACTCGAAGATGGTGTCCGTAATGATAATGCAAATGTTCCATACCAGCGATGTCTCGAATTACGTGAAGACGATAAGACAGGCACACTTACGTCGGTGCAAAAGGACAATCTTGTAGTTAGCGACATAATCCGTCGCCTCACGCCGATCGAGTGTGAACGTCTGCAAGGCCTCCCAGATAATTACACGGACAGCATCGCCAAGACCAATCGGTACAAGGCGCTTGGGAATGCGTTCAACGTTGACGTTGTCGCACACATTCTCGAAAAAATGGAATGGCGAAAAATTGTATCACCTTCTACTAATGAGCCGTAGCTTCAAGGAGGATTTCAAGGTAGGAACAGAAAGCGAACGTTCAACCCACTCAACCCTGCAAACCCATTTCAAGCAACCCCTCGCACGAACCCCAGCTCACCATCGTTTCGACTACGAAGGTGCAACCATCTATGTTGAGCTGAAAACAAGAACCAACGCTTACCGTCGTTATCCAACAACGATGATCCCAACGAGCAAGTGCATCACAGCGGACAACACCAACCGCAAGGTCTTTTTCGTTTTCAAATTTACCGATGGTCTCTACTTCATTGAATACGACAAGATCCTCTTCGACACGTTTGAGCGTGATGACTTCCAGCGTCCAGACCGTATCGATCATACCGACAAGCGCCAGTCGTATACCTATATCCCCATTCAATCGCTCACACAGATTTTCACAGAGTAGAGTAATACAATATAACTATGGACGCACCTGTCGACCCCACCGCACCAGTCAAGAAGCCGAAGCGCAATTACGAGACCTATTACAAGAGCTACTACGAGACCCACAAGGAAGCGATCAACAAGCGCCGATCCACTGGGAAGCCAAGGGGTCGTCCTAAGAAGACGGAAGCAGGACTTCCTCTGCGTGTCGCCGAGGGGTATGATTCTGCAACCAGCTCGTCGTCCAACATTTCTGTATAAACGGTTTAGACGGAAAAATTGTATATACGTATAACAAGAAGCGATGCCCCTCACGACTCGGGCTGACTATGAAAATGAAGCTCGTCGGTTAGGTATACCCATACCGACACGTTTCAATCGCCGAGGTGTCCCTGATAAGCGCATCAGGGCGAACAAGGACTTTTATCGTGCAGTCGCCGAGGACACACGCCGTCAAGCTCGTCTCCAAGAAATTCGCCAAGCCCAAGCTGGTCGTCGCATCGCACGTGCAGTTCAGCGTGGCCGTCAACCTCGCTCAATTTTCCGTGCTGACCCTCGTGATTACCAGACCTTCCTTGAAACTGTCTTGCCGTTCCGCAACCAGACAATCGAGGTGGTCTTCTTCACCAATGGTCGTCTGTCGAGTCAACCGGGTCGCTTTCTCCAACCACGAAAGACCATTAACCCAATGCGTACCAAACAGGCGTGGATAGATCAGTGGTTCGAAGGACCGAGCGACGAGGCACACTTTATCCCTATCACGTGGAATGCAGACGAGGTCAGGGGTTATGCTGGTGAGGAACTTGTCGGTCGCAACGTCGAGCAGATCTTCCGTGAGGCCGAGACGAACACTTGCTTCTTCGATGCAGTCCGCAAGTGTATCAACGACAAGATCGAGAACGCCAAGACCAAGAAGACACGCTACAATTACCAGACGAAATTGAACCGCCTGACCGAGATCCAGATGAAATACCCCAAGGGTGTTTCAACAAAGGACATTGAGGAAATTGCACTGCAAATGGGTTTCCACATTGAGATCGAGGATATCCTCCACACCAAGCTTCACACGTTCGGCCACCCCAACCATTCCATCAAGATTGTCCTTACCAACACACGCCTCAATCACGTTGATCTATTTACCAACCAAGAGCCAATCAAGGTTGATGCAACCGAGCTGGGCGAGATAGTCAAGAAGAACCAGAATAAATTCCACATTATCCGCAACGGCACGAACCCACCGAACAACATTGAGACAATGGAGGGTTGTTATGTTCTTAACAATCCAGACCAAGAACTCATAGATCAGGTCAACGCCCAGATCCGTCATTGTCGCTACGATGCACTACAAAATCCAGAGCTGAACGAGTTCCTTCGTGCTGGACGTATCGTAAACAGTGAGACCCTCAAATTTGACGAGTACACAGATTCCACAAAGCTTATTGATATGAAACACGCATACACCAACCATAAGTCCTGTAAGTTTTATGAGGGTTTTCTCGGTCAAGTGCATCAGTTTCGTCCAGTCAACCACATCGTCGGTACTGGGTTCTACAAGGTGGAGGTCGATCACGTCAACGCCTTCTGCACCAAACTCGGTATGTTTCCGGGTCAAGTCCTCGTCCTATTCAGCGCAGAGATCAAGTATTTCCAGAGCCATCACGATATCGAGTTCCGTATCCTCGCTGGTGCGTGGGGTTCGGTGCAGGACATTACCTACCCAACCGAGTTCATCGACCGTAAGCTCTACCAGAAGTGGACTGGTAAGTTGAGTATGCCTGATAATTTCCACTCTACTCGCTACACGTTCCCAGCTAATCGTGAGTTTGCAGAACTCTTGAAGTCCCAATACGAGAACACGAAGTACTGGAATCACTCCAATCAGGCCACCGTTGAAATTCCCAAGAAGCGTGTGATGGTCGCACATCACATTTTCGGTGCAATCACGTCTTACACGAGGATTAATATGATGATCGAGATGGAGAAATACAGCAACATCAAGGCCGTTCAGCTTGACGGCATCTTCCTCGACGATCCCCTGACGAACGTCGGCAACCTGTTCCGTGAGAAACCCATCAAGCACTTCCCAGAGGAGTTCAATCAGGACACGCCGTATTGGTATACCGACACAATTGCACCCAACGGCTTCGAACCCAACACAACGCTCATCACCAAGAATTCTGCGCTGATCGGTCAGGGTGGCTCTGGTAAGACCACAGCAGTTCTCACGGACAAGGGCTACATCAATCCACTCTACGTTGTTCCCACCAATGAACTCAAAGGTGATAAGCCAAATGCAATCACGATCCACAAGCTTCTCGGTATACAGACGGAGGCCTATCACGTCAAGCACTCTCCCACCGTAATTCTGGTCGATGAGATTACGATGTGCCGTAAGGAGTGGATTGATGCAATCCCCAAGATCTACCCAAAGTCGCTCATTCTCTACGCTGGGGACATTGATCGCAAACAGCATTACCAGTGCAGAGGTGGGTCAGTCGTCAAGCCAGAGGAAATTTGGAGTATACCTGATGATATGCCTGTCGTAGAGTTCACGACGGACTACCGTGCGAAAGATGAGGTCTTGAAGAAGATGAAGCTTGACCTTCGTGCAGAGATGCAGAAAGTATATACCGATGGCGGTATTTACGACACCAACAAGATCCGTCAGTTCATTCGCAAGAATTACGAGGTCATTCCTCTCGCACAGGCGCTTAACGAGGCCGTCAACAAGGAGGGCAATATTGCAAACAAGGGCGAGGGTAAGTATGTGCCTTCAATTTTTATGTGGTCTACTCATCGCATCGAGAAGCTGATCCCTGATACGTTCATCAGCAAGGGCATTCACGCCTTTCAAGGCCAGACCATCGAGCGTAATCATATCTATATCTGTATGGACTTCTTCGAGTATGCGATGCCGTATACTGCACTCTCACGTGCAAGGAACTCAATCCAGATTACCTTTGTAGAATCCAAATGAGTAAGTATTGGGGAGGCAAGGATTACACAGGTGCAATTCCAGAGGAAGACGATGCGCCTATACAGACACCCATCAAGATCCCCAAGAAGCGCTACGCATTCAAGTCAGCGAAAATATGTAAGCGAATTATAAATGAAGCACTCCGCCATTTTGCAGTCGATCGTGATTACAAACTTGTCCGTATCCAAGGCGATTGCGTGGGCGAAGAAGCACGGATACCACGACGTTCCAGACGTAGAACCGCACAGCATTCGGTTTCGTCAGTATGATCCGCACCCATTAGAGCGTGAGGGTTATTACTTCCGCACCAAGCCGTTCGCTCACGGATATTTTGTGTTCGCTATTAAGCCATAACCTTTCTCGCAAAATTACTAAATGGCGTATCCAGTGCAGAACATTCAGCGTCAGCTCTCGCTGTCGAAACAGCAAGACGGTATCCAGATTCGAGAGCCGTCAACTGCGCTGTTCTGTGTGAATAGCTATGATCGGTACGCACAGCAACCGCTCACGAGCAATGCGGTTCGGTTCTATGCACCCACGTCTCCGTATGACTTTACAATTCAGGCCAACCAGTCGCTCTTTCAGGGCTTCTTCACTCGCCTCGCAGTTACGGAAGTCAGTTTCAATTGGACGATTCCTACCATCACAGGTCGCAATAACCGTCTGGGTATTCGATATGGAACTGGCGGTCTCGGTGCGGTTGTCGACAACGTCATCGTTGTTCCGTCTGGCTGGTATACGCCAACCACCCTTGCGACCGAGCTACAAACCGACATTCGAACGATTTCTGGAAATTCCAGCTTCACAGTTACCGTTGATGCAACCAGCGGTGCATTCACGTTCCGCACGAACGTTGTGAACGACACGTTCCAGCTTCTTTCTCTTGCAGGAACACAGGCCTCTTACAACCAGACAGGTCTCTATGAGATGCTTAACATAGGCCAGAATTGTCTCCTCAATCTTCCGCTCGTCAAGGCGCAGGGCGACGGAACGAACGTTATCTACACGACTGCGTCCAACGTCAGCACGGAGGGTATTACAGGCGATTCCTCGTGCGTCATCACGAGTTTCAGCACAGCTGGATTCAACAACTCACTTGCAGTTTCAAGCATCGATGTTCTTACGTCCAACTCGGTTCGTTGCACTGTGCCGACGACGACTGGCTACACGCTCACGGTTGGCGCTACGGTTCAGCTCAATCTGGCGCAGAATGGGTATGCCTTCACGGTAACTGCGACTGGATCAAACGTGAATGCGTATACCTATGAGGGTGCATACACGATTGCCTCATCTACGTCAAACACGGTAACGCTCACCAAGGCCGTCGTGCTTCCAGTTGGAACGTATCCTGCAACGTATACCAACATCGCCCAGATTGTAATTTCTGCGGAGGTCGTTGGTCCTAATCCCACGCAGTTCACCTTCACTGCGCCGAACACGACGAACGCAACGCTTACGTCAAACGGTCTTTACTCGTCGTATTACTTTAACGACATACAGCAGGGAGGAGTTCCTTCGATGCTGTCTACCGAGTTTGTGGATATTGTGTGTCTGGATCTTACCAGCGATCAGGCGGTCAAAGATGGTTCAACTGCACCTCTGGGTCGTGATCTGCTCTGTCGTGTATACCTCAACAGCGACTCAGTCAGCAGTCAACAGACGCTCGGTTCAACGCCATTTGCAATTCACCGCACCTTTCCGTATCCCAAGCAGATCAAGTGGCTCGGCCAGAAGAATATTGGTAATTTGAGATTTCAGTGCTACGACGACAAGGGTCTCCTACTCACCACAGGTCAGCTCAACAACGCTGGATATACCAATCAGTTCAGCGATGCCTTACAGGGAGATTTCCAGATGTCTCTGCTGGTGAGCGAGAATTAAGACGCAAGTGGACTTGCTTCACGTGTGGTGCTTGATAAGGTGAGCGTGAATGCTCTCCTGACGCATACGCTCAGGACGTTCAGCAATTAGCTCGTGCAGGTGATCGGGCATTTTACCGCCGTGGCGCTTGAAACCGCCGATCTGGTTCTGGCCTGTAAGGAACGTCGTCTTCCACTTCGGTCCGTGCCTCTTTTCAACAAAGTCGAAGTCCTTCGCCTCAACAGTCGCAGGGACAGGTTCAAGCTTAATGGCCGAGGCAGGACCAATACGCAGACGGAAAAGCTCCTGTGGAGAGCGACGAGGAAAGATATCTGTCTTTGCAACTTCCATTTGTCCTATCAATCGCAAAACATTCTGTCGCATTGAGTAAACAAAATGGAAGGCACAGCTACCGAGTCAGTTCAGGAGGTTCTCTTTCGTCGTCTGCCCGACAAGGATATTTACTATGCAGACCCCACCAATAGTGAGGTGCAGATGATCCCCACTACGCAGAATACACGCTACACTCAGGCCTTCACGTCGCTCGGTGGAGGCACGAGTGTCTTCCTGATCCCAGCGCAGAGCGGTCAGGTGCAGGACATCGTTCTCCAATTCCAGCTCCAAGCGGGAACGGCGGGGTCGTCTTCCAATATGGCGCTTCCGCTGGGCTGGGGCTACTCGCTCATCAAGTCCATCAGCTACCGTATCGCTGGAAGTACTCAGTTTTTCCAGACGGGTCAGCAGTCCCTCGTCCACGCTCTCTCTCGTGCGACTGACGGCAACGCCAAGGACCAGATGTTCGCCCTCGGTGGATCTGCAATTACGACGGACGCTGGTTTCCAGTCCAGTTCCAATTATGCGTATGTGTGGCTCGACCTCCCTTGGACTCGTCCCTGCTCCCCTGGAAAGCCAGTTGGAATTGCGACTGACCTCCTTGCGTCGCAGATTCAAATCCAGGTCGAGCTGTTCCCTCTTGCGAGTGTTGTCTCGGCCTCTAACGTGTCGCTCATTCCGTCTACGTTGCAGTCCCTCTCGTCTGCGACGTTCACGGTGCAGGTCGCCCAGCTCAACAGCCGTGATGACTCGATGGCCGCAGTGAAGCCGATGCAGGATATCGTGTACCGTCAGCCCGTCGAGTTTCTCAATCAGGAGCAGCAGATCTCCCTCGGTAGCAATACTGGGTCGCAGACGGCACTCCTCACTGGCTTCCGCAACGGCACGTTGAAGAAGGTACAGGCGTGGCTCACACGTAATAGCGAACAGGTGCAGTCCAACACTGCTCCCCTGAATATCTGCAAGTGCTATGCGCCGACTTCTATGCAGCTCACGTATGCTGGTAATGTGTATGCAAATTATTCGCAGGGTGCTTCTCCGCTCTGGAACATCGTCAACGGCAGTGTTCCGCCGTATGTGTCTGCCGCACCGCTCACGTATGCTAACCCTGGCTTCACGTCCACGGCGACGAGCAACGCTTACAGCTGGGCTGAGCTTCCTCTCGCACAGACGTTCGACTCGCTGACGACTGGCGATGTGCTGGTTCAGGAGGGTCTCAGTGTTACCAACGGTTCTATGCAGCTCACCCTCACGACACCGTCGGCGCAGACGGACTGGGTTCTGCACCTCTCGTATGTCTATGCTGGTGCGTTGACCTACCAGAACGGATCGGCGGAGTTCGTCTTCTAATCCTCATCACTATCCTCACAGGCCGACGCAATTAGCTTCTCAAAATATTCAAGGACTACTTTGCCCTTGGGCTTGTCCTCAACAATCTTCGCTCGTTCACGTTTTAGGCCACCACTTCCAGCAGGAACTCCTGTTGGAATTGGCTGACTTGCAGGAAGCTTTCCCTCTGCCTTTAATCTCGCCATTGCTCGTGGGTGGAAGTCGCACTCATCATAGATCGAACTCGACGGAGGTTGACGTGCAGGTCTCGGCATTTGTGTATTCCCTGATACAAAATATCGCTTAATCTATTAAGTACGATGTCCGTTGATATTCCTGATGCGCCGTTCGAATTAAAGTTGTCGACAGATGGAAGCGGAAATTCTGTAATGTGTATTGGATCAACCAAGTCAGGCAAATCGTTTGCACTGCGCTACATCTTGAAGACATACTTCTCCAAGCATCTTGGCGTGATGATGACGAATTCGCCACAGGCCGAGATCTATACGGATATGAAAATTATCCAGTCGCCAGAGTACATTCCGCAGGTGATTAAGGATATGGCCTACATTAACGAGAAGACCAAGAACCACTACGATTTTTTAGTGGTGCTTGACGATATTGTAACCAACGTGAAGAACGACAAGGAGATCTTGAAGCTATTGACGATCCGCCGTAATTCTGCAATGTCGACGATTATGTGTTCGCAGGGGATTACCCTATTGAGTGCAGTTGGCCGAACGAACGTGAACTTTGTGCTTCTCTTCAAGCAGAACACAGACCAAGAGCGAGAGAAAATTATCAAGACCTATCTGTCCTCGTATTTTCCAAAGGAGATGAAGATGAGGGAGCGTATTCATTGGTTTCGTGTGAATACCGAAGATCACCACTTTATATGCTTGGATACGCTGAACTCTGTAATCTACCGCACTAAAATCAGCGAGTAAGACAAATGTCGGTGTTATCGGCGAATACTCAATCTGCGCCGAACGTGTTCTTTTTTGCAACGGCAACTGCGCCTGTTATTACGAGTCCGCTGAACGTCGTGAACGGCACGTCCAATTTTACAACGCAGATCATTACTGCGTCCAACAGCGGAACACTGCGAGTAGACAATTATCCTGCTGATGCATCGCCGATTGGATCGCTGAATTTCTGCAATTCAGGTGGAGTGCTATCCAGCACACTTAATCTTGGAAACAACCCAGTCATTACGGCCACCAATCAGGGCAACCAGATTGTAGCTGTGAATGGTCTGTTCGAGGTCAATGATCGACAGACAGGGAACTATATCACGATGTCTAACAAGGCGATTGGATACAACGGTTCAAACTACATTCAGTTCAACACAGAGGAGGGTTGCAACGCAACAGTGCAAATTCTTCCCAGGGTGCTTATCGACAGCAACTACATCACCATTGGCGATTACGCTGGAACGAACGTGCAACTTGGGAGCAACTCAATTATTTTTGAGAGTTCCAACACTGCGCCGCCGACGACGACTACGTTGAGTTATCCGTTCTCCAACGCTGGAAGCTACGGCATATCAAACATCTTGTATACGCCTGTGTATAGCAACTGGACGTGGATTACCAACTCATCGGCAGGACTGACTGGTGGATTCGCCAAGTATCCATCTACACTTGACCCCAGCAATGCGATAAGTTTGCCGAACCCTTCGTATGCGTGGTTGCAGTATGGGTCGCTGAATGGCTATGTCGCTCTCGATAGTCCTATCATTTCATCGTTCAGGGTTGGCGCTACGGTGACTGTAACGTTTGATGCCGCATATCCAGTTTCGTCTGTGAGTTCAGCTGAAATGACGGTTGCCTTCAATGGAACGGACATTTATAGTAATGCTGGACTAACTCGAACATTCACGACATACAGCTTCACGTATACATCGGTGGGTGCAGACCAGATTAGCTTCCAGAACACAGGCGGTCAGGATTCCTACCTGCTGATCCAGAACCTCACGCTCTCTGGGTATGCACCGCAGAGCGAGGTTTCCAACGTAGTAATGTCGTTCAGTCCAAACGTCTTTACGGTTGCAACGGCGCTATTCAATACACCTGCGATTGTTACGTCCAACCTTGATGCGATCAGCGGAACATTGGCGATTGGAAGCGCTGGTACATCGAGCAACATCACCATCAGCAACGCAAGTTCAATCAGCGGAAACGGTGGATCGTTGGTAATTGGAACAAACACCTCGAACACCTCGATCTACAACGTCGCCAACATTCAGGGCAATAGCTCGAATCAGCTGAATATTGGAGTTCTTGCAAGTCAAACCAATCTCTTCAACGTATCGAACATCAACGGCCAACCCTATCCGCAGTTGGCTACGGTATATACCACTGTGCCTCGCTGGTCGTATATCCTGTCGAGCGGTACGGTCTCGGTGTATTTCACGAATCCTGTGTCTTTACCAAGCTCCAATGCAACCTACTTCTTCCAGCTCAATTACTACTGGGGCGTTTCAGGTGGTAACATATTGAGCGACTACAACGTGGAATGGGTTGCAACAATGGATACTGGAAGTCAGGCGTACTATGTTTCACAGCGTCAGCCGTCAATCCTGAACGTCGGTGATTTCTACTTCAATCGTGGAACGATCAGCTGGGTTGGAACAACTGGAACTTCGCCGTCGATCACGTACGCCCAGAACGAGAACTTCTGGACTACCACGCCGGGCAGTATCAATATGAATACGAGTAAGTTAACCTACTATCGCATCAGTTAAATTACGCCTGATTAACAATGTCTATGTTAGCGTCAATAACGCAGTCGGCACCAGGGGTGTTTTTCTTTTTAAGCAACCCTGTTCCGTATCTGTCGATTGCGCCGTGCAATGCAAGTACACCGATTAGTCAAGCAGGTCAGGTGATTCTAACCAATGTGGGTGGAAATATGTATGTGAACGGAACTGCGGTAGGTCAGCCGTCAAATTGGTCTCTGTATCCTGCGATTTCCAATACGATCAAGATGGACGCTTCCAATACGATTACAAATTCAGGTAACAACCTGTATTACAATGGGTCGCTGATTGCAAACGCCAGTGATATCCAGAACATCGGTGATTGGTCTCTATACCCTGCTGTATGCAATATCAATATGAATAGCAAGTCAATTAGCAATTCGTCTGGCTACTCTGGGACAGGCAACATTACGACCACTGGAACAATCTCGACGAGTGGAAACGTTTCAGGTGCAACTGGAACACTCCCTTCGATCACGACAAGTTTAATTAATTCACCTGCGTCGAATCATACATTAGTCATCTCAAATGCAAACCTGACTGGTGATGTAGCCGCACCTATATTGAATATTGCAAACACAGGACTCATTACAGCTGTGGACGTTCGGCCAGAAGTCAACATCAAGAGTGAAGGTGGAGTTCAGGGTGGTAAGGTGAGCTTGGTTGCAAACGGAAGCACATATGGACTACCGTCAGCGTTCGGTGGTTTGGTTGAAATTACTGCAAATCCGCAGACGACGTTTGGGCTTGACTACAACGTTACGGTAGGCGGTAAGGTCAACATTACTGCAAACAGCGGTGTTGGTATCGACGTAGCTACATCATCAATCTCATTGAACGCAGCAGGAATCAACTCGTATGCAGGTGTAGGAACGCCACTGGGTTCTCTGGCTGGATACAACTATGTCGTGGCTACCAATTCAGTTAACATTGTGTCTGGCTTGTTTACTGGAACGTTGCCGTCTTACCCTGGCTATAACTACCTATACGGCCAGTTTGGAACTCGTGTTTCAAATTATCTGTTTACCGATTACATTCAGCCGATCGGTTCATTAACAGGTCTGGTGATTAGTGGAAACGTTACGCAGAATATTACGATGTGTAATGCGAACCTGATCTCGATGTATCTCGGCGCAACTGCAACTTCGAATGGTAGAATAAGCAACATTGGTGTCGCTGACTTTTCCAGCGGTGGAATTGGGAACAACGGTATTATCCAGAACGTATTGACGATCAACGGAACTGCGCCTTCCTCGTGGTTGACCTCGTTAGCTGGGTGGAGCGGTCAGGTCGCAAGTTCAACACTGAATATGTGTAATAACAACATTACCAATTGCGGAACAATCAACGGCGTACAGATCACGTCAATTGCAACTTCGAACTGGGCTTCGTTTTCCGCTGTTTCCAACGTCAATATGAATAGCAAGGCCATCAGCAACGTAACCACAATCAACGGTGTTGCTCCGTCTTCGTGGATCACCAGCACGGCTGGGTGGAGCGGTAATGTTGCAACGAGCGATGTGAATATGTGTAATTTCTCGATCGTGAACTGTTCCAACGTATCGTTAAGCAACATCAACGGAAACCTGATAAGCACGTACGCAAATGTAAACTGGGCTTCCAATGTTGCAACCGCAAATGTGAATATGTGTAATTACTCGATATCGAACGTTGCCTTGATTGATGGAGTAGACCCTGCGACGTGGATCACGACCCCTGCTGGTTGGAGTGTATACCCAGCTACATCTACGGTTGAAATTGCAGGGCGAACAATTGACGGACTTACTACCCTCGATGGTGCAGTTGGGTCAAACGTGGTGCTTCGTGCGAATATGTCGAGTATGAACCTGTATGCAATCTCATTCGGCAACTCAATTACGATGGCGGCAGGATCTAACGGAGGTTCAATGACGATCGGCCAGACGTGTAATGCGATCAACACATATTCCAATACATTTGAGATGATTGGTGCAGGGGTCAACATTCAAACCAACCTCAATATGTCGAACCACAACATCAGCAACGTTGACGTATTCACTCGTAAGCTTGGCGCAGTATCCATACCTCAACCTATCGTGCAATCTGGGGTAGACAGCAATGGAACTGGTAATAACGGAAACGTGCTTATAACCCTGACGTATCCTTACACCAGTGTATCATCGTATCAGGTGTTCGCAACACACGTCAATACAACGCCATTGAGTTTTTCGATAAGCAATGTATCCAGCAACTCATTTAGAATTTACTGGACTAACGGTGGATCTGGAACGCAACCGTTCAATTGGCTCACGTCAGGCACTTAAATTCGCAATCGCAAAAAGACGAATGTTGCTTTTTAAGTAAAATGACTGGTAGCGAGGGTGGTGCAAAGATTAGTGTCTCGCAGATGAAGAAGGAACTCCGTGAGCTTCGCAAGTCCCATATGCCTCCTCTCTCCAAGATGAAGAAGCACGAGGTTATGGCGGAGATCGAACACCATAAGAAGTCGAAGGGTGTCGTCGAGGTGGTTGAGAAGGCGATGGCGAAGGAAATTGCAAAGGTGGAGAAGACGGAGAAGAAGGTTGCAAAGAGCGTGAAGGCCGACAAGCCAGTTGAGGCGATGAAGGAGATCAAGAAGGCCAGTGATAAGATGGAGAAGGCCAAGACGGAGGTGCGTCGCAAGGAGGTCAAGGAGTCCAAGCTGGAAAAGGCCGAGGATAAGGAGAAGCCGATGGTTCAGGAGAAGCTAATTGCTGCCTCGCCTGAGGCGGTTCGTAATCGGTTCAATCGCAAGAAGGAGATGACGAAGGGCGTTGATTAATTCTGCGCTGTTAGTAATGCCGTTCAGTGCAAGACACCGATTTATGAAAGTATACGGATTGCACTATGGCTGGAATATGAAGCTTGAAGACATAGCTGAATACAGCGGTGAGCCGATCGAAGTGTTGAAGGAGATCTACGATAAGAAGTTTGAGGAGTGTAAGAAGAACGCCGACAGTATGAACGCAGTGTATATGCACTGTAATCACGTTCGTACCGACGTGCCGAAGCTCTGCAAAACCATACAGTTTCACGAAGGGGTAAGAAAGGTGGACTTCAAATGAACTGGGAAATTTGTGTGTGGTTAATAAATGTCGCTCCTCGATACTTCAAAGGTTTCAATGGATATTGCTGGGGACGTTCTTACCCTTACGCTCGGTGATAGTTCGTGCAAAGTCAAGCTCCCTCGTGGTGAGCGTGGTCCTCCTGGGCGTGATGGTATCAGCATTCGTGGTGAGAAGGGCGAGAAGGGAGACAAGGGAGAGTGTGGACTTGCTGGACGTGATTCGATCGTCCCTGGACCGCAAGGACCACCTGGCGCAGAGGGTCAGCGTGGAGGTATGCCGAAATTTTCCGTCGGTCAGGTTGTAGTCGGTGAGACGGCAAGTATCGTGCAGAGTGGAAGCGACGAACAGCCAGTACTGAATTTTACGATCCCACGAGGACATCAGGGCATCGCAGGACAGCGTGGCCGTGATGGTAAAGACGGACAGCACGAGTTCATTCAGGTTCGCTCGATGGGACACTGTCCTCGTTTCCACAGCGAGTTTCTTGCAACTCATATCATCTGCGACGGTGTGATTGATCTGCCTGAGATGACGGAGAGTGATGTTGGCGCTTGGACTGTGTTGAAGACGTTCGACCGACTGACCGTAACTGGACTTATGGAGGGAACTGGAATGGTTCTTGATAAGACCAGTCGCAAGTTCGTCGTGATTCCCTATGGCGACAAATTTAAGTTCTCTGCCTTCTAATAATGCCGAGCGAGTTAGTTGAACTGATCGAGTTTTTACAAGTGAACCCTCCTGCAAATAGCTTCGTCGCAGTGCAAGTATACGACCAGATCAAGTTGAAGGTGGCGGATCTACTGACGAAGGAACTCTCACGTGAAGAGCGGAAGGAGGTATTGCGAGTTCTATTTGGGGTGCGGGACTCTGGGATTTCTCGGCTTCCGCTTTGAAGATTGTAATTTCAACAAGTCCGTTGCACTCATCAGGTTTCGCTGTCTTATAGGTCTTGAACTTGGAATTGAAGTGGCTGATGGACTCTGCTGGTAAGGGTGGAGAAATTTCAGCCAGACGTTCATAATCATCACGCACCTTTTTCAAGAGATCGTGTGCGGTCATTCGCTCCTCACGTGGAAGAGAAAGCTCAATCATAAGAAAACGGAAATTACGTGCATATTGGATTGCGCTGATGCGATGGCCTTCTGCTCGTTTCGACCACTGGAAGTATGAACCAGTCGTATTCAGGATAGATACAAAAAGAGATGCAACTCCAAGCATAATTGATGCGAACTGTTGGTTGCTAAACATCGAACTTGATCCAACACTGATAAATCCTGTGATTGCCGAACCAATCGCAACAGGAAGATCTATAAAGGTCTTTCTGTGGCTATATATGGATTCTGCGTGGCTATGCAGAATCGAGAGGCATTGAGAACGTTCACCTGTTTCCTTGAAATACGCTTCGATCAGCGGAGTCCAGCTAATATGATCTGGGAGTTCACTCATTATACATTGAAGCGACTTTTGTAGGCCTTAATGTTGGTTTGAAGGTTGGTTGAATCTCCCCAGAGCAGATAATAGCTTAAAAAACCTGCACGGCGAGGATCGTTGGTTTGTAGGTCTTTGTGGTGGCGCTTACGGTAGGAATCACGCTTAACCTTGTCGCCTGACTGCAAATAATCAGTATACCCTTTTGCGCCGAAATGTGTAATTTTACCATCATCGAAGATGGCCGTGAACTTGTGCTTGGAATCGGTCGCTGGTACTACCTTCATTGTATTCAGTTATCAATAATTCTTGATGAGATGATGCATAACGCTCGGTTTGTCTTTTTGCAAGATGATTAGAAAGTAGCGTCCACGCCACTTCTTAATGTTAACCATCGTAAGCGACGTTATTCCCCAGTTTCTATCCTTCAATACAGCTTGGCGGATCGGCGTGATCGTCGTGAAACCGTAATCACTCACCAGAAAGGCAATTCCCTTCTTTGCACGTGTCGTGTAATAATCAATCAACGGCCAGATCATATTCTTATCATCAATCTTGAACGGAGGATTGCTTACAACCCAATCAAACTCCTTATCATAATCCTTGTAATCTCTTCCCTGCGTGATCTCACACCAATCCTTCTCGACGTTGTCTGGAAGATTGTCGTAGAATGCACCTTCACCCTTAAAGGCCTCCAAGACCTTATCACCAGCTTCAAGAGGAATGAAAGGAATGAGATCCTTGGCGCAATCCCTCGGTGTTTGGTGAAAGTAGTATTGCTCGTCCATTACGTTAGCGTGAGACGTTTTTACAGCGTCCACTGTTGATGTTATACGGCATTATCGTCGGCGAATCCGTTTTAACGCATAATTACATTTTTCGTGATTTTTGGCGCTTTGCACCCCAGACGTTTTCGAACGTTTTTTGACGTTCCAAAACTACTCACAAATCCATTTTTGTGAGTTTTTCGTGCCTCTTTTCGTGCTTGGCGCATAGTCCCGCTC
>Ga0207954_1000226_pt1 | contig 18269 bp, 33 predicted proteins | sample CryBogmetaGMA0M_FD_184547 | JGI IMG/M metagenome (GOLD analysis project Ga0207954, IMG submission 184547) | Freshwater microbial communities from Crystal Bog, Wisconsin, USA - MA0M (SPAdes) | ecosystem: Environmental > Aquatic > Freshwater > Lake | place: Crystal Bog, Wisconsin, USA | collected... | reverse complement strand
CAAGGTTGAGTCAGACAGGGTAATAGCACCCGCAGACACAGACACAAAATCGTAGGGACTGACGGCAGACGAATAAGTCACCGTGCGTCCTGTTGCTACCCAAACACGCCCAGAAAAGGTTGCTACGCTGACAATAGAGTCAAGGTTAGGTATGCCTATTGCTGTTGCTGTGGTGTTGCCTGTAGGCGTAGGAGGAGCAGCAATACTGACGGTTGGCACAGATGTGTAGTTGTTGCCTACGTTGGTCATGATGACCGCAGTAATAGCGTTTCCAGACACAATTGCAGTACCCGCAGCATTTGCACCACCGCCGCCAGTAATGGTGACCGCTGGAGGTGTGTTGTAGCCAGACCCACCGTTTGTAACGGCAATGACTAGCGCACCCTTTGTAAAGGTTAAGACTTGGGCAATGGCAGTTGCACCGCTACCACCACCGCCTGTAATGGTTACAGTGGGAGCAGAGGTATACCCGCTACCACCATTGGTAATAGAAATATAAGAAACTGCATTGGCAGAAATAGTTGCCACCGCCGTTGCTTGAACACCATTTGTTTGGTTGGGGGCTGAAATAGTTACTGCTGGCGCAGTAGTGTAGCCAGAACCTTTATTGGTAATGCCTACAGAACCTACACCGCCCACGGCAAGCAAGTCAGTACCGTTCCAAGTAAACAAGCCTTTGTCTGGGTCACCTATAAAAACAAATTCATTTTTCCACTGGGCGGTAGACACGCTGGAGTTAGAAAACGTACCTGCGACAGCTACATTGCCTTTTGTGGCGGTATCAATTCTGAAATATTCAGCCCGTCCATTAAATTCAAATCCCAAAATATAGTCAGACAATCCCAAATTACAACTGGTCAGAGTGGTGACTACGTTGCCAAACGTAACAGCGGTGTTCCCAGAGTCAACAACAGCAGACTGCGCTTGGACAATTTTGATGTTGCCAAAGCCAATAGGCATGGCGTTCTCAATCCATGAGAACTCTTCCTCATCAATAGCTGTCCTGTTGGCCTTGGTGTTTAGACCCTTGAAGTTCTTAATGACAGCATAAGACTTTTTTTGTTCTGCTGATGCCATGATTAGAACGTGGTGTAGGGGTCAGGGATGCGCCTTGTATAGACAGAATTCAACACTGCCTGTACGTGCTTGGTGTATTCTTGTTTGTAGAGTTCAGCCTCACCATAGCTCTGTTCTTTGTACTTGGCCTTATAAGCCGCATAAAAAGCCACAGGGGTGGTGTAGGGGTCTTGGATAGGGTCAACAGCGTTGGGCGTGTTCAAGCTCAACGGAGTCGGCAGGATGGTGCTGTCAATTTCAACAACATAAGCCTGGTCGGGGACTGGGCCAATGTAAATCTGTTGCTGACCGTAGACAGAAAAACACACGGGTCTGCCTACATAGTTTTGCCAGTAGCGCAGTTGTGCGTTGAAGTTTGACCAGGGCAGATAGCGCAAGGGTATGCGGCTGTTGCCCCAGTAAATGTTGACGTTGAGAATGTCCAAGGTTGTGCCGTTGGACAAGGTAGCAAACGGAATAATCTCGGCAGGGCCAGAGTACGTCAGTTGTGCTGTACCGTCAGTGAATGCGGTAGAGGGCGGGAAAGTTGCGCCAGCAGCAGGGTAGGGAGGCGCAGTGTCTCCTGTTGTACCGCTCTGGGTAACTTCATAAATAAAAATGTTGGAAAACACAAAGTCACCAGCGGTGACAGCGGTATTGGCAGTCCAAAGGTCGGCTGGAACGCCTGTGTTAGAAATTGGGGTGGCAGTTATTTGCAGGGTACGCAAGCACCCAGTATCTCTCGCTACTCGCTCACGGGCATCGTTGATGTAGTCCGTTAGCTCCGAGGTAGACCAGAAGACAGAGTTTGCATCATGCAAAAGCCGCTGTACTTCCGTGATGTAGGAAGAGAGAGTTGCCATGTGACCTTCATATTAAGCAACCCTCTGATTGGACTTTCCCCCCACGGACTTTTCAATCCGCAAGGGTACTACGCCAACAGCCGAGGGTAACGAGCTGTTCTTTCCTGGAGGAGTTTCGGATACAACTATCCGCTTGAACTTCTCCGTTGCGTCTTCAAGTTCGCTGTGGAGTCGTATCAAGCCCAACTGGACGAGATACTTCTCCTTGTCATCGTCTCCGTAACCAAGTACATGCTGGGCTGTCTTGAGCGGTATCTCTACCGTCTTGCCAACAGGAAACTCAATCCCGACAAAGTTGTACTCAAAGTTGAGGTCTTTGTCGGAATTGTTGGTCACATAGACAACTTCCGTCATAGTGATACAACGTCACCGTACACCGAGATGTCAACTGTGTTGTTTGCCGCAGCACCAGTATTGACGCACAAAAACAGAGAACCAGAAAAGATTGTTGTGGCGGTGTTTGCCGTCAGGTTCAAATCTTGATACTTGGTTGTACCTGTAATGTTGCCCAAAACTACTGCGTTGGAAACTGCGTTTGCCAAATTGCCATCACTACTTGCAATGATGGTTACGTTGGCAAGCGCAACACTTCCGTTGGCATTGTTAACGGTAATACGGCGAACAATGTAGTTTGTACCGATAGTTGGAATTGTTGCAACGGCATTGCCTGTGTTTCCCAAACCTGCGGGAACAGCAAGAGTGCCAATAACAATATTTCCAAACTGGTCAGGATACAGTGCACCTACATGGTTTGCGTTCATGCCGTCTCCTTAGCTTGTGTAGGTGCTGTTTGCTGAGATACCACCGTTGATGGTCAGAGCAGTTGCAGTACCAGCACCAGCAATAGTAGATTGTGCAAACACGTTCACACCATCAGACAAAATCATGCCGCCAGTTGCGTTGGCAAGAAGAGTTGTAATAGCAGAACCGTTGTTCGCAGTAATCACTACGTTAGCGGAAGGGAAAATCAGGTATGTACCTGCGGGAATCACTGTACCTGCGTTAGCGGCAGTCAGAGACACGTTGGAGAAGTAAGCACCAGCAGTGTTGGTGGTTGCATTCGCCAGAATGATTTTGTTCATTGCTAAAGCCATGTCTTTTTCTCCTTACAGTGAGAGGTAGTTGTAACCTGTCACCTTGGTCATTGACTTAGGCTTGACGTTCACCAATTCGGCAATCATCAAAACTGCGCCAACATAACCAATTTGCCAGTTCGGGAGTGTGGACTCAAAGCCTGTAAACACAAACGAACCTTGCTCATGGATGTACAGAGACAAGTAGTTGGTGTTCAAGAAGTACACAGTACCTTCAGGACAGTATGGGTCTGGATAGATTGGAACGCCAGCAACCATCAGCGCACGGAATGCGGCTTGAGGGCCATTTGCGTCACCGTCAAAGCCAGCACCAGGGGTGATGACATATTGCTCTTGACCAACAAAGTCTTGAGCTAACAGTGTCCAAGTACCAAAACCGCAAACACCGAATGAAGGCATTTCAGCACCGTTCTTCACAGTACCAGAAATGTATTGCAGGATGTTTTGACGGGTTGGGTTCACAGAGCCAGCGGCATACTGTGAAGATTTCCACCAAGTGTAGGTAGTACGGTCAATGTTGCCGTATGTACCAGAGTTGGCAACAGCAGCGGGTAAACCGATGAACTGTTGTGTGTTGGTGGTGTTGGTGTACAAAGCGGTAGCCATTGCATCCATCATGACGTTGGTCGCATCGTTCATACGAGCTTCAATCAATGGAATGATGGCAGCGTCTTGCTGAACTGCGCCTTCCATACCGAGGAACGGCACGGGAGAAATCATCAGTTTCAGGTCGAACTCAGCGTTGTAAGCACCTTGCTGGACTGACGGCTGGGCAAAAGAGCCAGAGTAGTCAGACCATTGAGCGTTCACAAACTGTGCGCCTTGGACAGGAACGGTTACAGAAGAAACACCACCAGAAGCTTGCTGACTGTTGGCAATCAGAGCCGCCATGAGGGGTGTCGAGTTGTAAAGCTGGACAACCAGCTTGGGGATGAAGGCTCTACGAGTAACGTAGGTCAGTTCGTTAAACTGTGCTGACCCTGTTGCTGGTAGGATGCCGCCGCCAATAGCCATAAGGCCTCCTTAAAAAAAACAATACCCTCTTACAACCCAATAGGACGCTGCGGTTTACGCAGGTCATTGAGCGCATTCATTGCCTCGTTACGAGCAGCGGCGGCTGGATTCTTCCAATACTTGTTCAAGTCAAATTGCTTGACAGCACTTGGGTTGTATCCAGTTGAAGTAGGCACTGCTGCTTGCTTCATCCACTGATGGTACTCGGCTGCTGTTTCGTGGTTTGTGATGCCACGCTCCAACATGATTTTTTCTACATCATCAACTTCTGATTCGTTAGAAATCAAACCCTTCTTCATCAAAGACTGACGGCGTTTTTGCAATTCTTCAACTGCATCACGCTCACGCAACTTGGCTTCTAAGGCTTGCACACGGTCTTCAGACTTGCTGACGGCACGGTGCGTATAGTCTTCGATGTCAAGTTCAGGGATGGGCAAGTCAGGTTTAACCTTCTTGGTCATCCGCAGAAAGTCTTTGCGAGTGTCAGGATTTTCCGCAAGAGTTTGAGCAAGCTGCGCCAACTCGTCACGGGCTTCTAAGGACAGATTTTCTAATGACATATTTTTACCCTCTTTATACGATTAGATTACTTTTTTGCCATCACCAGGCTTTTGAACAGCCATGCCAGTTTTGCCAACTTTGTTGGGGGCACTCAAGCCACCGAGTTGAGAAAAACGAGGAGTGTTGGTGATAACGCCATTTTGCTGATTGTTGTCAGTAGGGCGGCGGGGTGCGGCTGCGCCACGGGGCTTGAATAAGTCCATGATGTTTCCTTACATTGGGGGAGGAGGAGGCATACCACCAGCTTGGGGCATACCAGGAATAGGTGCTTGTGCCATTGCTTTGCCTTCAGGAGTAGCACCACCCGCCTGAGGTAAAGTTTGGAGCATCTGAAGAATTTCAGACTGCTGGAGTTCGTTGGTCTTGCCTTTTCGTGGGCCTATCAGACCGCTGAGTTGGCGAATGGCGTTCAAGGCTTTTTGTCCCTCGGCAGATTCTGAGCCTAGAGCGGGGAGAGATTGCTCCAACAAGTCCATTGCCATACTGATGTTGATGAGAGCAGCTTCTTTGCTTCCCATCTTTGGTTCAGGCGTAGACATGGGAGATGCCATCGGAGGTGTTTCGGCATCAGACATTGCGCCAGTTGGCAATTCTTCAGGCATAGGAGAAGCAGCACCCGCTGAACGGTTGCCTTTTATTAACTCCATCAACTTATCTGGTGGAACACTCATAATCACTCCTTGGCGTGTTTGTAACCACTTACTTACACTTTGTCAATAGGCGAGGGACATTTTATGTCAGTCCCCCAAAGACAAATCCTTACGGATTACTTGCGGCTTTTACGGCCTTTACGAGCTTTACGCATGGTCTTCTCCAAGGTTAGAGGCGGCGAACTATTTGAAAAGGGAAGTAAGCCACACCCTTATTACCCTTTCGGGCAATTCTTATCTGCGGTGTTTACGGCCACGTTTTGCTGTTTTGTACATGTTCAACTCCTGGTTGGTGAACGGTTGGAATCACGCTGACTCCTTCCATACGAGGTTTTATACCCAGTTTGACGCATTGTCAAGTTAGGGCTTGCTTCGCTTCTTTTCAGCGAATCTGTTGATGCCCGTGGCTGGTCAGCTTTGGGGGCTGTCATTGCTTGTTTTGCCATCATCCCACCTTCTTTAAGTCAGGTTTACCCTCTGCTTTGGGCGGCTGCTGTTGCTTTTGAGCTTGTTGTTGAGCTTGAGCTTTTGTTTGTTTCTCTTCCATTTTTTTCAACCGTTCCTTGAGCAATTGTTTCATTGGCGGCTCAATCAAGTCAAGCAAGGATTCTTTGTCGATGACCTGCGCTTGGAACAATTCAAACGCCAATTTACGGCTGTCTTCCATGAAGATGGGTGAATTGGAGTGAGCGTCCACTTTCACCACGTAGTCCTTGGTGAATTGCTCAGGAATAAATTTTCTGCCTTCAGTGTCTGTCAAGTGTGTCTTATCGTAGGCTTGCATACACTTGAGGTACAGGGTTGCCAATTTTTCTAAGCTGTCCTCAATGACAAGGGCACGTTTCTTGGCACGACTTGAACCCAGACGAGCCAGTTGAGATGCGTGACCAGACGAGCGTACCCCTGCTTCGCCTCGGCCTTGCAAGACGCTGACGATACCAGATGCCTCTTCAAACATCAGGTCAATCTCGCCAATCTCTTTGAACAAGTCTGGCGGCATAGTGGGTGCTAACTTCTCGACTTTGGCATTGGGCATGTCGGTTGCTAGCAAACCGCCAGCACGGTTGAGAGCAAAGTTCTTCTCATCCAGAATGCCAGTAAAGCCAATCAGGGCGGTAGGTGGACTGACTTGTTTGGACAGCATGTCCAAAATTTCAGTCATACGCTTATTGCGTAGCTGCTGGAGATATACCAGACGGTGAACTTCGGATGAACCCCAATAGTAGTCGTACAGTGGGTTAGGACAAATTTGGACAAAAGGCAACTCGCCTTTCAAGAACATGGACTCGCCTGGTCGGTCATAGATGATGACATCAGGGTCAGCTTTGGTGACACACTGATAGTCTTTGGTTTCATCGTTCCACACCCACAACTCTGTCATCTCTACTGTGTCTTCAGCAACAGTGGCTTTGTAGTTGGGGTTGCCGTTCAGGTCAAGATTGACGTTACCGTACATGGTTGGGTTGGACGCAGACAAGATAATGCGCTGTACGCCATTGGCTACTTCTGTACGCTCATGTTGTGTTGACATCACCCGCTTGACAATTTCTTCTCGCTTGGGGTGACTGTACAGACGGTCATACAACTCGGACTTGGTGATGTAGTAAGTCTGGACGATAGCTTCTTGTCTGTCAGAGTAGGGAGTGTCTTCTCGCAACACACCTATGCAAGCTGGCTCAACCATGTAGGGGTGGATGCCGTTGTTCATCACAATTTTGACAAAGGTGGTGTTGTAGCAAAGTGCCCACGTGACAGCGGTGGAGAACACTTGGTCAGCGTTGGAATTTAACCACTCGTCATGGAGAGCTTTTGTCAGAGCGGGAATCTTGATGTGCTCTTGGTCTGGGACTGCCGCACCAGTGTTGATGCTGAACCTTGTTGTCTCTGCTGAGTAGAGGAACGAGGTCAGTTGGTCAATGTGAGGATAAATCTTGTTGTATAGGGCGGGGACTTCATCTGGCCCATTTCCAAACAAGTAGTAAGAACGCAGAGAACCGTAGGTGGGTTTTCTTTCTTCACGGCTGACCAAACATTTTTGAATCAGGTCTAAGTAAAACCGCTCACGGTCAACTGGGTTCTTGGGTATTCTCATCGCTTCACCTGTAAGTTTTCGTGGTCATTCATAACCACAGACGCTTTTGGCCCTTGCAAGTCTCCCGCTGCCTTGGGGTTGATTCCGACCGATTCTCCCGCAACAGATTTGAATTGTCCACCCATCACGGACTTCATGTTGATGTTGCCCCCGCCGCCCCAGATGACGGAACTGCCAGGACGGGTTTGTGGAGCATTATTTGAATTCTGAGCTTGCATAGCGTCTGTAGCTTCTGCAAATTGCTTGTCAGTGAGCTTATTCTTGCGTTTCATGTAGCCAGTTTGGTGCTCACCCGCTTTTGTGGACTTGATGTCCGTCATATCGTACTCAATAGCCAGTTGCTTGAGGTTATTGTCGGTTGCAGCCGTTTTTGCCGACCTTGTACCCACTGGTTTGAGGTGAACAACCGATAATTCCCCTTTGCAGTGCTTCATGGGGCATACAGCCTCCCATGCTTCAAAGATTCCGTGGTTTGTGCAGTAGTAGTCTCTCAAAATACCCATAGTTACCCCCTTAGTGCTTCGTCAAGTGAAATTTCGCTGTAATCGTGCCTGTTTGTCATCCCAACCTTGATTTTTATGCCGTCTGACGTTACTTGTAGCCCCATTTTGGGCATAAACACGGGCTGAGATTCTTTCCTGTAGTCCACATAGCGGGTGTTATCCCGCCTCTTCATAACCTTCACGTTCCCTGCTTTCCACTGTTGGTAGGCTTTACTTACCCTGCGCTGGACGTTTTCGGTCAGTGGTTCACGGTTGTAGATGAATACATCGTGGAAATGCCCCGTACTTATGCCAGCAAGTTCGGCAAAAAGGGCGATAGAGATGCCTCTTTCCTTGTCAGCGTAGAACCGCTGCATGTGTTTTGTCAGTTCACGCTTGGACAACGGGGTCATATCTGTACTCCAGTGTGTAGCCAGTACTCTGCAACCAATCCAAAAACTCAACCTCGCCGTGTGAGAGAGCGGGATTGGCAGGAACAATGACGTGGTTAGTGTCTACTAACTTTCTTGTCTGGGCGTGGTGACCAAGCAACCCGCCAAAGTTAAAGCCATCTTCGTGAAACCCACGCCCGACATACTCCATGCTGAAGTGTTTTGCAATGTCATCAGGGCAATACTTATAACCATAAGATTGAAGGACTGGCTTCAATATGGCTGAAAGTTGTGCATCCTCATTCCAGCCGTGTATTTCATTGCTGTTCAAGTGCACGATGCCGTGTTTGTTACAGGCTTCTAAGAATCTGCGGCTACGCAGGGAGAAGCCACCATTCTGGACAACCTTGACAGGCTCTGTTGCCTGAGTCCACGCAAACTTGAGGTACAGATGCCCGTCACCAAAAGCGCAGTGTGAGGGTGCGCCTATGTAATCGTAGTCATAGTATTCAGGCTTGAAGTTCTTGCCGTTCAACACCCAGCCATCATCTTGCACGACAAGGCAGTAGTCTGTCTCTATAAAGGCGTACAGGCTGTGCATCATGAAGAGGGAATACCCAAGGTAGTCTATGCCGTGACAACGCTTCCAGACCACATTGCTTGGCAGGCTGGGCGGCTCTTCCAATGAAATAAGTAAGCCCTTACTACCAGGCAACTCCTGCATACTCTTAACGATGGAGGGTATGGCAGATGCGCCGTTGTTGTGACCGTAGACGGAAACAATGGTGAGTTGGTCATGGTTCATTGTCCGTATCTTTCAATGTAACTTATCAATCCAGAAATTTTGTTCATATCATCTTTCATCAAACCAAGAGCCACATTGCAGCTTCTGCACAAGATTGCTCTTACCTTTCCTGTCTTGTGAGAATGGTCTATTGCATGTCCACCGTTCTCTCTGCTCAAAACTTCATCACATTTGTAATTTGCACACTTCCCTTTTTGAACACCCCACATGCTTTCAAACTGCTCAATGGTTATGCCATACATAGTTCCAAGATGCTTTTTGCGGTGATACAAAGACAGCTTGTCAGGATTTTTGTCTCTCCATTCTTTGTTTTTTTTTAAGATGTCTTCACGAAATTCTGCGTACCGTTCTTTTTGCTGAGAAAGAATTGCTTCTCTTTTCTTGGCGTATCTTTCCTTTGCTCTTTCCCGAAAAATCTCCTTGTTCCTTTGGTAATACGCTTTTTGTGCGGCAATCTGTGCTTCTGTTCTCATACCAATCCTATATGAATTAAATTATGAGAATTATACTATGTTTTTTATGAGCCGTACATGCCTATCCTTTTCAAGTAATCACTGACATTTCTGCCGACAGCAATCTGCTCAGGGGTGTAAGACTCATGAGCAGCACTGACGGCACGGGTAATCTTTTGGGCAATGAGGCGAGGCTGAATCTGCTCGGCATAGGCAACCGCAGCCAGCGCAGATGCGATGACCCTATCGTCCTTGCCACGACCAGGTGCGCCTATGAAGCCACTCTCCCGCACGATACCTTTCATCTCTTCTAAGGTATCCATGCTGAGTATGCCCATCATGCCCCGCTCAAAATAGTCTTTCATGTACTGCAACATACGTTCCTTGCTGTTGCTAGTAGTCAGGTATCCAATACTGTTGGAGAGGCCGCCAAGGGTGTCATTCCTACGCCAGATGTAGTTTTGCATACTGCCAAGCACATCCATCAAATCCCTGCCTGTAGCCCCGCCCATAGAGCTTGCCAGACGTTTCAAGTTTCGCAACTCATTGATGACGGCTTGCCCTGGTCCGTTGACCTCAAGGTTAAGGGTTGAGTTCTTGTATGCGCCAGCAAGGTGGGCGATGACCCACGCAAACTGGTAGGTGTTGAGTTCAGAGGTTGCAAACTCAGCTACTTGGTCAAGACCATCCGCATAGCAGCGGAAGACTTGGATACAAAACCTGTCAGCCCAATCAGATGAACCGTAGGCAGGGTCAGCACCAATCACATAGTAGGCAGTGTCTACAGGTTCTTCCCACACCTTCAAAGTTCCTAGACGCTCTGTAGACTTCAACACATCTGTGTCTTGGAAGAGTTGACCAAACGCATACCTGTAGTAATCACACTCTGTCTTCTTACTCAGCTTGGCAGCTTCTGTGCAACGGCTGTGTGAGAAGAAGGAACTGCCTGTCATGACAAAGGCATAGTCTTCAGTGGGTGGAAACTCTTGATACATCAAGGCTTCATCTTTGATGCCCTCTGCCATCTTCCAACGCCACCAAGCCATCTGACGAGAGTTGATTTCAAAGCCATACATCTTCTTAATGTCTTTGTGCCATTCCTTCTCTTCACCTGTCAGCTTGCCATCCCAGTACACCTTGTAGATGTTGGAGTCAGCAGGGACTTGGTAATACTCATTACGCCACCAACCGCAGAAGATTGCACGTTGTGTCTTTGCTCGCTTGGCAGTCTTGTACATGTCGTGGAACATGTTGAAGCCTTGAGCCGTACTCTCAAACATGTACAGCCTCTCTGCATTCTTTTCAGCAAGAGAAGCTATCAGTGAGGCTAAACCTTCTTCGTTTCCCCATGAAGCGGTCTCTGTACCGTGTAGGTAAGTAATAGCCTTGCCCTGCCCCAAGCGAGACTTATTTCCTGCGATTTGGTAAAACAGTCTTGACCTGTTCTTGAGAACCATCTGATTGCGGTTGTGGGCAACCAAGGGTATCTTGTATTCCTTTGGTAACCCTTCAATATACATAGCGAGAGTAGAGCGGAACATGTCTCTGTTCTCCTCTGTATCCGCAACCAACGTGCCTTGCCACCCTGGATGCGTGAACTGCCAGTAGAGGTCAAGTGCCAAGGAAATAGTTGTGATACCCAACTGCCTACCTTTGAGGATGACAAAGAAGTGAACGTCTTCATCTAGACCTTTTTGGATTTCATCCATCACATACGTCTGAGTACCCAACAGAGTACCCATCTTTTTCAAGCCTTCTTCCTTTGTCTCAATCTTGAGTTCAGAACAAAACTTGTAAAACTTCTTCAGGTCAAAGTTCATGCGTTACACAACACAAGGTCGCCAAAGTTATCCATACACATCACGCCAATATGTACATGAACATGACTGGATTTATCTTCATCGTAAAACCATTGATACACATCTTTGAGGTAATGCTTGTCACAGCGTTTCCAATACCAGTTGACCAATTTCATCACATATCCTCTATTTTCCAACCAAGGATGTCAGCAGCAGCTTTTCTGTTTCTGACACAGTTGAGCAAGGTTTTGACATGGTGTTCGTCATACTTGGCTCTCCACTCTTCTACCAACTTCAACTTCTGCTTCTTGCTAGTGCAAGACAAGGCTCTCCAAATCTCCTTGCGAAAACGAATACGACTCTCCAGTAATGCCATCCTCGTAGCCAACTCTGTAGCCATACGCAACCGCCTTCTCCATCTCTATCGCCATCATGACTATCCGACTCTCTGTTTGGCAAAGGCGAGTAGCCAGGATGCGACACACATCCCTCAACTCATCCTCCGACAACCATAACAGTTCAGTCATGTTCGTTGTATCCACACCATTTGAATAAGTACCAGTACATCAACTGCTCCCACCTTTGTTCAGGGTATTTGTCAATCAACTCATGAGCGCACTCCGCTTGCCAGAGCCAATAACGCTTGTTCACTTCTTTAGGTTCTCCCCAGATGTTGTACCTGACATAGCCACCAGCAGCCATTACGCAGTCCTCCAGACTCTCACAGTGTCACCCTCGGTCTTGGCAGTAAATACCCTCCCCAACCGCTTACCAGCCCTGTAATTGGCATTCAGCACCTTAGCTCTAGCCTCCAGAGGAACAGCAAAGCTATCCCCCACATCCATGTCCTCATACGGGTAGGCATACACCACCCTCATCTTGGGTGCAGGTACACCTACTTCAATACCAATCTCAGTAATCATCCTATCTACCCCTCTACAGATAACCACATACTACAGATAAAAAAAGGGTTAGTCAAGAAGTAACCCCTGACTAACCCAAGTAGGCAACTGCTGGAGCATTCGAGAACCAACAGCAATTCCACTTTACCAGAAAACACAATTTGAAATTTTCAGAAAACATGAAAATTTTTATGGGGGGCGGAAGGTGGGGGGCACACCATTCCAGACCCTCCGACCCATCACGTGCGCCATTGTCTAGCGTCTAGCGTGTGATGACATGCGACAAACCCAGTACCCGATTAGGCTAACGTGTAGCGTGTAGGAATAGATTGTCGTTGCAGTGAACGGAAAGTGACAAACCCCTTTTGTCCCCTATTGTTTACCCGTCAACTTCTTATATATACTATTACATAAACACATTTAGTTTTATTCTAGTTTACTCTATTACTAACCCTAGTCAATACTACCGTTGTCATTACTTATTTACTACAATATACACTGTATATAAAAACATTAGGGAAACACCTAGGTCTTATAAATCAATGACTTATACAAGTTGGCACGATTCTATTATGTATATATGTGTAGGCCTTGAAAATTTAGGCTTACGTCAATCAATCAACAAAGGGAGTAGTACTCATGTCAATTTATCAAGAAAACGGTTTTGAGAATCGTAAAGAATATTTAGAAGACCTTGCCGATACTTACGGTATCGACGTACAAACGGTTTTTACCCTTGCAAGCATCCTAGGGTCAAATGAAGACTTTGACGGCCTTGTCACGGCCTTAGAAGACCTTGAAATGACGGGAGAATTCTAATGGCATACGCAACATTCAATGACGCTGCCAGGGCTGCAGTACGCATGTCAAATACACACAATGACGATTATTGGGTTGTATTTGAAGAGGGTTCATATCACGTTGCAAGTGACTATGACCTAGAAACATGGTTTGCAGGGGCTGAAACACTAGGGTATGCAGGGTATGGCCTAGGCTTTGAACCCTTGTGACATGTCAACCCGTAGGCCATGCTAACCCGTGGCCTACAAGGTGCAATGTTGCATCATTCAAATGAAAGCGAGCATAGTATGCAATTCTCAATTCAACGTAATCAACTCAAGGCCATGTCACGACTTGCAGCCACAAGTGACATTCGTTACTACTTGAACGGTTTGCACGTGGTCCAGGATAACCGTGGGACCTATATTGAAGCAACGAACGGTCATATGCTGGGCCGTTTGCTTATTGACGAAACACCTATTGCAAACCCTTGCAGCGTGATATTACCGCTTGAAAGCGTGAAAACCCTTGCAGCAACGGGCAAAAAAGGCCGTGAAACCGTTTGTTTTACCGTTGACGGCGTGAAAATCAGTGCAATTAACCCTCAAGGTGAAACAATGATTTTCCAGGCAATAGAAGGTAAGTTTCCCGATTGTGACCGTGTAGTCCCTACGGTTACAAGTGATAGTGGCCTTGAACCTAGTACGTACAACCCTGAATATATTGCAGCATTTTACGATTGTGCAAACGACTTACGGGGTACAAAAACAAAGGGTATTTCAGTCCAAATCAAGCAACGGGGTAACGATAGTGGCATTGTCAATATTGACAGTGAACCCTTATTTGTAGGCATTATCATGCCTATGCGGGAACACAATACCGTCAACATCCCTACTTGGTGTTCACGGCCTAAGGTTGCAGCAACTGAACCCGTTGCAGCCTAAGTGATACCCTTAAGCCTACGTTACTTGTAGGCTTAGGGATTATCATTTGATAATCAACTAATCAACTTAAGGGAGTCCCTACCATGTCCGACCGTATCACTGATTCAATGCTTGAAAACCGTGTCAAACGTATAAACGAATTGACGAATTCACCACTTACCTTGTATTCAAAGGTTGACGGTAAAAATGTGGCAAACGTAGGCAATTTTCATTTGTCGCGTGCTTACGGTGGTGTTTGCTTGCATCGTATGTGCAATGAAAGTGGTGGTGTACGTACACCGATTATCAGTTATCACACGACCAAACGTCACTTGTACGACCTTATGAACGCTTGGATTGACGGTATTGAGTTTGCCCGTGAAGAAATGTCAGAAACCGTATAAACGCCCCTTGTAGGGGCTTGTAAGCCCCTTTTTTTAACCTTTTTTTGGGAGTCAGTGACCATGCAATCATTCTATGAATTGACCTATGAAAAACGCTTTGAGGTTTATCGTGCCCTAGATGCCTTGCAATGCGAAACACACAATGCGGGTGGCTCTGGCTGCCTGAGTGTTGCCGTTGCAAAGGGTAAGTTTGGGGAATTGCAGCAAACAATGAAAAACCTTGGACTTTTCTTTGTTGAGCTGTATAAATTCCCTCTTGGCACGGACACGCCCCCCATGCACCTACGGCATGAGTCGTATGGTTTCCCCGACAGTGCCTGGCTTATTGCCACATTTAAACCCTATTGAAAGGTAGCCCCATGATTAAATTCAAGCCTGAATCGTTGAACGACACTACCCGCAGGTTTCCCCGTACCCTCGCAGAGGCTTTCCCCTCTTGCCCTACATGGGGGGAATATCAGCCCCCTTTGTCTGACAGAGTGCTTATGTATACCTGTGCCTTTGCTACGGGGTTCTTGACAGCCCTGTTGGTGTTTGCATGAGGGTATTGCCCATTAAGAACGAAGAGACTGTCCCTTGGCTATTGCAAAAGCACTATGCCAAGCGGATGCCCCAAATCATGTATGCGTTTGGCCTTTACAAGGATGAAAGCCTTATAGGTGTCATCACCTACGGCATCCCCGCCTCGCCCCCTTTGTGCATGGGTATCTGTGGCAAAGAGTATGCCGACAAAGTATTGGAATTGAATAGGATATGCCTAGAGACAAACGAGAAGAATCAAGCCTCTTATCTTGTTGCCCAATCTATGCGATTACTGCCCCAACCAAGCATCATTGTGAGCTATGCAGACACCGCCCAAGGTCATGTCGGTTATGTCTACCAAGCCACAAACTTTCTTTATACGGGACTCTCAGCAAATAGGATTGATTGGACTATCAAAGGCCAAGAACATAAACACGCTAAGACAATCGGAGATGGAAAGACCTTAGAAGATATAAGGTCAGAACATGGCGATGACTTCTATTATGTGGAAAGGTCACGCAAACACAGGTACATCTTTTTTATAGGAAACAAGCGACAGAAGAAAGAAATGTTAAGCAAGTTGAATTACAAGATAGAACCTTACCCCAAAGGTGACTCTGTACGCTACGACTCAGGAGGTATCGTAGCGAAACAAGACTTGCTTTTTTACTGAGGTTTGATATGATTCGCCCCGTTGCCGTGAGAAGCAATAAATCTAAGCCACTTAATTCTACTCTCGCCCTTGGTTTTTACTTTAGGGTTCTCACCGAGGGTAGAGCTAAGTGGCTTTTTTTATGTCTCTACGCATCCGTACCCCTCACGATAGTAAGCACCCATGACTGTGGTGGCGAGGGAGAGAAGCGGTTCAGCTTGACCCAAGGGGGACGGCTGCACGAGGGTTCTGCCCCAAGTGATAAACGACCATGTAGGCTGATAGTCAACCGTGGCAACTACGGAATAGTTGGGTCGATAAATAAAGCAGCAGAACTGTATACGGGCAGTAGCCCCATACAGGACAGCCCCAAGGCTGAAAGTAGGACATTGACTAATCATCATCCCTACCGTAGCCCTTGTATTGTCTAAAGGAAAGTAACCAATGAACAGACTAGAAGCAAATCAACTCTTAAACCAAGTCAGAGAAGGTGTACTACACCCCCAATCTATCATCATCAAAGCCCTAACCATTACTGGAGATATCTATGCTAAATGCCCTAACCTGGATAGCACTGCTGACAGCGGGTGCAGTAATAGTGATAGCCCCATTACTTATCATGCTGTTGTACAAAGTCCACAAGGAGAACCCCAATGACTGTTAGACAACTGAGAAGAAGACACAACAAATATTTTTTACATAGAGAAAGGAGTGCTTGACAACTGATAATCAACTGTGCTTATAATCTAATCCTCAACATTTAACTGAAAGGTTCGTGACCATGAAACTGTGTATCAACTGTAAACACGCTGTCTTCCCGACAGACCATAACAACAGGGAAGTCTCTAAATGCGGTGCAAACCGCCCTATAAGCCTTGTAACAGGGCTTCTAGCACCCGTAGACAACCTGCCCTGGTGCAACATAAACAGACTGCCTAACCAGCCTTGCAAGCCCTCTGGTGAACTCTGGGAAGCTGCCGCCCATGTGATGACTCCAGAAGAGGAAGAAGAGCTGATGCAGGGGATGCCTCATGTCTGATTTCTCACCCTCCACCCGCAACTCCGCAATCTGGTCTGGTGACTCCCGCAAGGTAGCCAACGGACGGGCAAACGAAGTCATCCTCACCAAGCAAGGCATTATCGAAATAGAAGACCTCTCCGAGATTGAAGCTGTCCAGATGGGGCATGTACTTGAGCCTGTTATTGGCAGACTCGCACAGGCCAAGTTGGGTGTCGAGCTTGTCAAGGTAGAGGAAGCTCTCTCCCACCCTAAGCACGACTGGTTCAAATCACACTTTGACTTTGCAGGAAAACAGAATGGCAAAACTATCCTGGTCGAGGCCAAGAACTACAACGCTGCAACTCGTTCTAAGTTTGACGTTAGCGGCATCTGTCCTGCGGCAGACATGGCTCAACTGGTACACGAAGCTGCTGTATTCGGTGTCGATATGGTTTATCTCGCAGTTCTATTCGGAGGTCAAGAGTTCGTCCTTATCCCGTTCAATATCGCAGATGAGCAGAAGGAAGAGCTTATCAAGCAGATGGCAGTCATCTGGGGACACGTACAAGCAGGGACTACTCTACCGCCAGAGGATGTGGAGCAAGTCAAACTTCTCTATCCTGTCAGCACTGAAGAGGTCAAAACAGCCTCCGCATCTGTTGAACAAGCCTGTCTAGCACTGTCTCAAATCAAGGCCAACATCAAGGCTTTAGAAGCACAGGAAGAGCAGTACGACACCCTTGTGCGAGGTTACATGCAAGACAAGGGAACACTTGCCACTATTGACGGAAAAGTCCTAGCGACTTGGAAGTCAGCCAAGCCAAGCATCAAGTTCGATACCAAGTTGTTTGAACAAGCTATGCCAGACATTTACAAGCAATTCATGCGTGAAGTGCCTGGCTCTCGTAGATTTCTTTTAAAGTGAGGTTCACATGTTTTTTACAAACAAAAAATTAGAAAAAAGGGTTGCTAATTTAGAAGCCCTCTTTTCAAGAATGAAGATGGATTTAGATGTTGTTGAAATCCGTCTTGGTGGTCTTATGAAAGCCTACCCGCATGGCACTACTCGCACAGGTGAACCACGTAAAAAGCCTGGCAGGAAGCTGAAGGTTCAAGCATGAAGGCTCATCCATTTATTCACAAAGACCCTACCTCTGGACTCACACGTATGGAGGAAGGGATGGATTTGCGGGACTGGTTCGCTGGTCTGGCAATGCAAGGTATGTTTCACCAAGGCAGCAATGTCTACGAGTTGATGGCACAAAGAGCCTACAACATTGCAGATTTAATGATGGAAGCACGTACAAGAAAGGATGTTCCAAATGAGTAATATCGTAGCGTTTAATGACATGCAGCAAATGGCAGAGGTTGCCGCTGGTAGCAAGATGTTCGGGTTCAAGAACCCACAGGAAGCAATGGCAATCATGCTGTTGTGCCAAGCAGAGAACCTACACCCTGCTGTAGCTATGCGTGACTTTCATGTCATCCAAGGCCGTCCTGCTTTGAAAGCAGATGCAATGCTTGCCAGATTCCAACAGGCAGGTGGAACAGTTAACTGGAAGGAATACACAGATGAGCAAGTCACAGGCGTGTTCTCGCATCCTCAAGGGGGAACTCTTGAGCTTACGTGGACACTGGCACAAGCCAAGAAAATTGGGATTGCCACGAAGGATAACTGGAAGAACTATCCAAGAGCAATGCTACGTGCGAGAGTCATTAGCGAAGGCATTCGTTCCGTCTTTCCAGGCTGTGTTGTTGGAGTCTATACACCAGAGGAAGTCCAAGATTTTGAACCTCCCAAAGAAAAGTTTATGGGCAATGTCGAG
>Ga0207954_1000225_pt1 | contig 18288 bp, 14 predicted proteins | sample CryBogmetaGMA0M_FD_184547 | JGI IMG/M metagenome (GOLD analysis project Ga0207954, IMG submission 184547) | Freshwater microbial communities from Crystal Bog, Wisconsin, USA - MA0M (SPAdes) | ecosystem: Environmental > Aquatic > Freshwater > Lake | place: Crystal Bog, Wisconsin, USA | collected... | reverse complement strand
GGTGCGACGCCGGGCCGGGCGTCCAAGAGGAAGGATCGGCCGCGGCTCTGCCGGTTCTGGAGGATTTGACGCCTGGGAGGGGATCGCCGAGTGCGTCGAACCGACAGGCCCGGGGACGGGCGGGCCCCCGGCAAAGTGGAGAAGCCCGGCATCGCCGGGGAGGAGGCTCGCCATGACGACGTTTCAGCCGCCCGGATCCTCCGACGACTCCTCCGACAACTCCTCGGGGCACCTCTGGCGGGGAGAAGAGCCGGGACTGACCGCCCGTCCATAGCCAAGGCGGCGAGGAGGCGGCAAGGTGAAAGCCGCGGACAGAGGCTGCGGCGAGCCACGCAGCTTGCCCCGCCCACCTCATCGCATGGCGCGGCCGCGACCCAAAACGTCAGTCGTTGGTCCAGCGGCACTCGTAGACGGTGCCGGGGTCGGGCTTGATGACCGACCAGCCGATGAGCGTGCCGTAGGGATGGTCGATCGTGTAACGGGCGGAAAGCGGTTCGGTGGCGTCGGGCTGATCGCGTGGATGACGGAGGAGCTTGTAGGTGTGGTAGGGATGGTCCTCGGGGAAGAGCATCCACACCGTCAGCAGATCGGTGGGATGGTCGAGCAGGAACGGCATCCTCCCCGGGAGGAGCTTCGGGAAGCGGACGTGGGTCGCCACTTCGATCGTCACAGGCACCCCGCGCGGCGCTGAGGCAAGATTGCAGGTGAGCTCGTAGCGAGCAAGTTTCTCGCCGTCCACATCCTCGAATCCCCGCCGGACGACGATCTGGGGCTGGTTCCGCGGCTGGCGGTATTCGAGCTCCCGGACGACGTTCGCCGACCGCAGCGTGATCGAGGGATCGCTCGCCCCCTCCGGGATGCGGAGCGTCAGCCGATCGCGCATCTGGACAATCCCCTGCCCGTCGCGGGCCCCCTGGCCGACCCAGGTCTTTCGCAGGTCGATGATCCGGCTCCGCGACAGAACGTCGATGTCACCAACGTGGACGGGGGCGAGCTCGTCGGAGTCGGTGACGGCGATCGGGCTCCAATCGCGGAGCGGATCGTTCTCGACCAGATCGAGGACGAGACGGATGTCGGGGTCGCCCTTGGCGATCGAATTGATGACGCTCGTGAGCATCCGATCATGCCGGTGCACCTGCCAGAAACGGATCGGCAACCAGACCAGAAGGAGGAGCCCGAGGGCCAGGTAAATCCAGCTCGGCCAATCCCGGAAGTCGAGGAGCGTCGACCAGACCTTGCGGCGGCTCGAGCGCCGCAGGGTGGTCGCGAGCAGGGCCCGAGGGTTTGTGCCACCGGTGCGGGCGGTGACAGTTCGCAAGGCCGACGCGGCCGCTCGGACCTCCGCGCCGGCTCCCAGGGCGCCCTCCGCCGGGTCAGAATGCTCCTCGCCGACGGCCGGCAAACCGGGGTCCTGTCCGCGCAACGCCTGATCGCCCGGCAGCGGCAGCCACACGGGCCCTTCGTGGACAGGGCTCCCCCCGACCACGAGCATCCGCCGGTGAACGCTGCGGGCGACCTCGTAGCCGTGGCCGACGAGCGTGTTGACCTCGAGGTCGGAGAAACGGTCGAGGTCGGTGCGGATCGAGGCCACCTCCGCCTGGAGCACGGGATGGAGCGCGTGGGGATCCTCCTCCAGCGGCACGACCCTCGTGATGGGCACGAAGTAAAAGCCGTTTTGGTCGCCGAAGTTCTCGCGCTCCAACTGCCAGACGCGGTCCCAAAGGATGTCGGTAGCGCGGATCGACTGTGCGAGGAAGCCGAGCGACGTGTCGCCGAGGATCTGGAACGGCTTGCCGGCATCGCTGACGAACACGCGGGAGAGCGGGCTGCCACGGACCTGCTGGAGCCAGCGGAAGGCGCGGATCCCGAGGTTGTCGTAGACGCCGCCGTCGGTGAACGACTCGGTGGGAAAGTGGCCGGCGCGGACGCCGAGGTCGGCTGCGGTGATTTCGACCGGGGGGAAAAACCCGGGGAACGCACTCGACGCCCCGACCACCTTGGCGATCGGCGCGGTCAAGCCGGGCACGTGATGGAACGGATCGTCGCCGTCGAGGTCGCGTTTTTGGATGTGGAGTCCGTCGCGGTTGAAAACGGAGAGGACCCCATCGCTGACGTTCGTGGCGAGGATGTGAAGGCCGGGGCTCTTCGGCAGTTCGAACAGCCGGCGGTCGCCGTAGAGAAAATCCCGGTAATGTCGTTCCAGGAGCGCGTTGGGGGCGAGGTGGGCGGCGGGCCAGCCGGTGAGCCTCGCGGCATAGCGCATCGGAAAGAGGAGCGGCAATCGGCGGACGATGTGATTGCGAACGTCGAACTGGACGAAGCGGATCACCTCGGCGGCAGCCTCGGCGAACTCCGCATCGCTGCCGTTGTAGCGATCCCAGTTGAGGACGAGGTGGGCAGCGACGACGCTGCCGCCGGAGACAGCGGCGATGTCGGCCACGAGGGGGAGCGTGCCGCTGTCACGGAGGTAACGGATCACCCCGAGGTGATAGAGCGTGGCCCGGAAACCACCACCGGAGAGTGCCAGACCGATCGAGGGCATGGAGGAGGCCGGTCTGGAGCAAGGCGGGGCCGGGACAGGACGACGACACACGCCGCCACAGCGAGAGTATTCACTCCCCTTCCTGGCAGGCAAGTTTTGCCGCGTGGAACGATCGTGCCGGGCTCCGGCCTCTCCGGCTCGAGGGGCGGGCGGGGGGATCTGTGATACTCACCCCTCTCGCTTGGTCCCGTCGTCGAAGCTTGCTACGTTCATCCATCCCCCGAGCCCCGCACGGAGCCAGCCTGTGACCATCCCTGCCCCGCCTGTCCAGAGCGTGCCTTCCGCCGACGTCGACTCGCTCCCGAAGCGCGGCCGCCCGATCCTCCGGATCCTCACCTGGCTTTTCCTCGGGCTCCTCTCCCTCGTCACGATCGCCGGGATCGGGATTGCCGCCGGGTGGGTCTACTACCACCCTCCCTACGAAGCCGAGAAGGGCGTCGTCTACGGCGTTCGGAAGGGGAAAGACCTGACCTTCGACGTTGTCCGCCCCGCCAAGCCCAACGGCCTCGGGATCGTCTACTTCACCAGCGGTGGCTGGCGATCCGGCGGCCCCGGTGACTTCAATGCCGTCATCCTCGCCCCCCTTCTCCGCCGCGGCTACACGATCTTTCCCGTCTATCACGTCTCGCAGCCCGAGGCGACGATTCGCGAGATCGTCGCCGATTCCCATCGCGCGATCCGCTTCATCCGCAGCCACGCGGCAGACTATTCTGTCGACCCCGACCGTCTCGGGCTCACGGGCGGCTCCGCCGGCGGCCACCTCTCCCTGATGATCGCCACCACCGGCGGCCCGGGCGACGCGGCGGCCCCCGACGAGATCGACAGGGCGAGTAGCGCCGTGCAGGCGGTGGCGATCTTCTATCCCGTCACCGACTTCCTCGATCTCGGCAACTCGACGGAGAACCCCCGCGACGGCGGCCCGCCGCTCAGCTTCCGCAAGGCGCTCGAGCAGGATCCGGTCGACATGACGACCTGGCCGGAGACAGGCCGGGAACTCTCGCCGCTCCATCGCCTCGCCGACAATCTTCCGCCGACGCTCATCTATCATGGCGACGCCGACCGGCTCGTTCCCCTCGATCAATCGGAGCGTTTCCAAGCGAGGGCGAAGACCCTGGGACATGACGTCAAGGTCGTCGTCCACCGCGGCGGTGACCACGGCTGGCCAACGATGCTCTTCGACCTGATTCAGTTCGGGAGCTGGTTCGACGCCCACCTCCACCGCGGGCCGTGATCGCCATTCGGTCGGCTCTTGCGACGGGGCCGTGGCGACTCAGCGCTGCGGCTTGAGCTGCGGCTTGAGGCGACGGTCGAAAAACTCGAACAGCGCCGCATCGGCCTTTTCGGCGTCGGCTCCCTTGAAGCCGTGGCCAGCGCCCTGGAGCGTGAGCAGTTCGGCGTCGACCGTCGCCCCCTTGAGCTTGTCGACGAGCCACTCGGCCTGCTCGTGCGCCACGTAGGCATCCTCCGTTCCGTGGATGCACAGCGTCGGCGCCGCATCGGGGGTCACCCAGGCCAGCGGACTCCCCTGGATGTGGAGATCGCGGTGGGTGTCGAGATTCCCGCCGAACCACAGCGGCAACACCTCATGGGCATCGACGCTCTTCCCGTACGACTTGGTGAAGTCGCTCGGCCCGTAGACGTTGACGACGCAGGCAACGGCGCTCGACTGACCGGGGTTTCCCCCGTCCCCCTCGAAGCGGGGCACGTGGGCCGTGACCCCGAGAAACTGGGCGAGGTGGCCACCGGCCGAGCCTCCGGTGACCCCGATCCGGTCGGGGTCGACTGAATAGTCGCCGGCATGGGCCCGCAGCCAGCGAACGGCGGCCTTCGTGTCGTGGACCGCGGCCGGGAAGCGGTGCTTCGGCGCCAGTCGGTAGGAGATCGTCGCCGCCACATACCCGCGCTCGGCGAGGCGGACACAGAGTTGATCGTAGCCGTCGCGCGTCCCGGCCCGGAATCCCCCACCGTGAATGCAGATCACCGCCGGGAACGGTCCATTGCCCGTCTTCGGTCGGGCGAGATTGAGCTTCAGGGATTCCCCTTCCGGGGTCGAATACTCGATCCCCTCCTCCCAGGTCACGGTGTCGGGCACCCTCGGTGCCGCCACGCCCCTCCCCGCCGGGAGGGCAAAGGCCACCACCAGGATCAACAGCGGGAGCCCGCGGCGGATCCCGGCTCGGAGGACCACAGGGGCGACCGTCGACATCGTCAGCATCATGCCTTCACTCCTGAGTCGGATTCCGCATTCGGGGGCCACACGGGGAGGAGCTTCAACGCCCCCCAGAGAAGCAGCATCGGCATCGCCAGCACCACGGCCGCGGCGAGCAGCCCCTCGCGGCCGAGCCATGTCACCGGATAGTCGACAAATCCCCGGAAGCTCTTGGAGAAAAGTTGACCGCCGACGACGACGTTCCAGCGCATCGCAGCCACCTGCACGAGGACGAGGACGGCAGCAACGCCGGTGCAGGCACGCCGAAAGGGGGCGCTCGCGACGCGGGTGAAGGCAGGGATCGGCAGGATGAGCAGCGGCAACAGCGCGCCGATGAGCACCTGCAGCGTCAGGTAGGAGAAGCGCAACTTCGTGACGAGCAGCTCGCGGATGACGTGCCACTCCTCCTCCCGCTCATAGGCCACGTGGAGCAGGTCACCGAACTCGAACGTCACCGCGAGGACGAGGAACATCCACAGCAGTCGCGACAATGACCGCATGCACTCCTCGTCGGGCTCCATCCGGCTGCTCCGGCAGAGAAACAGATAGAGGAGCGTCAGCACCGCGATCCCCGACACGACAGCCGACGTCAGGAAGATCACCGGCATCAGCGCGGTCGACCACCAGGGATTCGCCTTGATCGCGCCGAACAGGAATCCGACATAGCCATGGAGAATGCAGGCCGCCGGAATCCCGATCACGGAGAGGGCGTGGACGAGCTTCCGATCGATCTCGGCTGCCCGTGGCGTGATCTCCAGCACCCCCAAGGCGAGCACGCGGTAGACGTTCTTCCACGGGCCGGGCGCAGAATGGGCCCGCTCCACGATCGCCGGCCTGAAGAGGAGCCAGACGTCGACAACGAGAACGAGCATGTAGAAAGAATAGATGAAGCCGAATCCGGCCATCGCCGAACTGGGGCTGGGAGTCGCCACGACGTTGAGCGCCCGCTGCGGCTGGTGGAGATGGAGGAGGAGCGGGAGGGTGGCGCAGGCCCCCAGGCAGAGCGACGCGACCACGGCCAAACGGGCCACCGGCCGCAGCGCCTCGCGGTGGAAGACGTGGTACATCGTCGAGACGACGAATGCCCCAGCCACCATCCCGGTGATGTAGGGATAGATCACGATCATGATGCTCCACGCCGGATGGGCATCGTTGGGAAAGACGAAGGGCGCGTCGTGGAGGGCGTGGTACTCCATCAGGTCACCTCGTCGGTGAGGCCGACGTAGCGGGTGAGCGGGATCGTGCCGAGGTGCTGCTTGAGGACGCTCGTCGGCAGCGTCGCCAGCCGCTGCGAGATCTCGCTGTCGGGATCATCGATCCGGCCGAAGACGCGGGCGCCTGTCGGACAAGCCTCGACGCAGGCCGGCTGTTCGTTCCGCATCACGCGGTGGTAACACCAATTGCATTTGTCGGCGACATTCGTCTCGTGGTTCATGTATCGAATGCCGTACGGGCAGGCCTGGACGCAGTAGCCGCAGCCGATGCAGCGATCGGTGTCGACCAACTCGATCCCCTCCGGACTCTTGATCGAGGCGTGCACCGGGCAGACCTGGTTGCAGGGCGCATCGACACACTGGTTGCAAAGCTTGGGAACGAAATAGGCGCGGAGGACATCCTCGGCCTCCGGCTGGGGCTCGCCCGACGCCGCGTATCCGATCTCCGGGACGAGGTCGACCTCGACCCGGCCGTCCTTGAAGTGGACGTAGCGTTCCACCCACGTTCGTGCCTGTCCCTCCGGCACGCTGTTCTCGACGCGGCAGGCGGTGAGGCACTTCCCCGCGCCGGTGCACTTCGTCGTATCGATGAGAAAGCCGTACATCGGCTTCTTCGCTGGGGGGTGGCTGCCGCCCGGGGGCGTTGCGGCAGAGGACGATTCATCGCCGGCCATGGCTCCCGGCAGCAGCGTCAACGACATCGCCCCGAGCGTGAGCGTGGTGGCGGTTTTGAGAAACTCCCGGCGGGAAGTCTCGCTCGCCTGATCGGGGCGGGCTGTGCTGCAGCCGCCGGAGACACACCCACCGGTTGCACAACTCCCCGAGGCGCAGCCGCCTGCGGCGCTCGTTGCGGACATCGGGAGGATCGGGAGTTCGAAGAGGCTCATGGTGCACATCCTCGCCCTGGGGGCGCCGCCGGGGGTCGATCAGGGGGCCGTGTCGTGCCCACCATGGCATTCGAAGCAGGTTTCCTTGGCGAGCGGCTCGGAAGCCCCTTGCTCCTCGAGGTGGAGGGCGACGTCGATCTTCCTGAAATCAGCTGGCATCCCCACCACCGCCTTATGGCACGACAGGCAGATGGCCCGATCCTTCGTGACATAGAGATCGAGTTTCGTGAGGAAGTCGCCATCCCACGCTACGGCCGGCGGGAGCGTGGTCGACGGATCCTCCGCCGCCCTCCGCGCCGTCGCCACATGCTCGACGGCGTGACCATGGCAGTGCGCGCAGCGCACCGCCTCGTGCAACGTGCCGGCCCGCTCGTGCTCCACCGACTCATGACAGGCATGGCAAGTGGCATCGGACTGAAACAGGCTCGGACGGGCGGCGATGTCGTCGAGCGCGGAGGCCCGGTAGGGACCTGTCCGACCGTAGTCGTCGGGCACAAGCTCACGCCGTACGACCATGCCGACGAGTGCGACGGCCGCCAGGAAGGCGCCGAGGGCCCAGAGGTGTCGCGTGTCGTTGAACGAGGTCATCGCGGATCCCGGTCCGGGGCGCTTCAGACGCAGAGGCATGTTTCGCGGTCTCGCCCCCGAGCAAAACACCGCAATTCTATCCCGATCGATCGAGGGTCGCAATCCGCCGGGGCCGTGGACCGTACCATGGGGCTGATTCCGGGCGGTGCATCGATTCGAGCGCCGCTTCCCTTCGTCGCGCGAGGAGGACACTGCATGGCAACGCTGGCTCCGGGTGCGGTTATCAGACGTGGCCGACGGCATCCGCGGCCTGGCAACGACGAGTGGATCACGATGGCTTTCCGATCCACGGTCTCTCTCCCTGCGACGCGCGACGTCGTGCTTTCCGTCGTCGCGCTTCTTGCGCCCCTCTTGCTCCTCCTCGCGCCGGCGGTCGTCCTCGGCCAGCCCTATGGCGCCACCGACGCCACCGCGCCGGGAGATGCGATGATCGACCGCTGGCTCGCCGCGCGGACGGCGCGCATCGAGCGGACGATCGGCGATGATCTCCTTCCCTCCGACGCGACACGGCAGGAGCGGCTCCGTGCCGAATACCTCTCCATGCTCGGGCTCGATCCGCTGCCAGCCCGGACGCCGCTCGGAACGACCGTCACCGGAAGCCTCGAGGGGGATGGTTACACCGTCGAGATGCTCCATTACCGGAGCCTCCCCGGCCTCATCGTGACGGCCAATCTGTGGCGACCCTCGGCGCCTCCACCCGCAGGCGGATATCCGGGAATCGTTTATTGCTGTGGCCACTCCGGACGCGGACGCAATGGAAACAAGACCGCCTTCCAGGACCACGGCATCTGGTTTGCCCGCCATGGCTATGTCTGCCTCGTCGTCGACACCCTCCAACTCGGCGAGATCGCCGCCACGCACCATGGCACCTACCGTGAGGGGCGGTGGTGGTGGCAATCCCGTGGCTACACCCCGGCCGGCGTGGAATGCTGGAACGGAATCCGCGCCATCGACCTCCTCGTCGATCGCGCCGACGTCGATCCGGAGCGGATCGGGGTCACGGGGATCAGCGGCGGCGGGGCGGCAACGCTCTGGATCGCCGCAGCCGATGAGCGGGTGAAGGTGGCGGTGCCGGTGAGCGGGATGGCCGACCTCACCGCCTACGTCCCCGACGGTTGTGTCGATGGCCACTGCGACTGCATGTTTCTCGTGAACAGCTTTCAATGGCCCTGGACACGGATCGCCGCGCTCGTCGCCCCCCGTCCGCTCCTGTTCATCAACAGTGACGCCGACCCGATCTTCCCGATGAGCGCCAACGAGCGCGTGGCGGCGATCCTCGAGCGGGTCTATGCCCTCCATGGTGCCGGTGACCGCTTCGACGCTCAGGTCAGCCTCGGTGGACACGCCTACCGCGCCGACATCCGCGCCGGCGCGTATCGCTTTCTCGGCTCCTATCTCCAAGATGACCCCCGCCCGGTCACCGATGGCGAAATCGACCTTGTCGACGAGCGCGGTGCCACGCCCGTCCACCCGATCCCGCCGGAGCGCCTCCGCGTCTTTCCGGTCGACGCCGATATCCCCGCCGATCAGATCAACACCACGATCGACGCGCACTTCGTCCCGCGAGGACGCCCCGAGCCTCCGCAGCCGGGAGGCTTCGAAGCCTGGCGCGGCCGGTTGCTCGACACCCTCCGCCGACAGACGTTCCGTGATCTCGCAGATCTCCCGGCAAGCTCGGCCGTCGAACGCCCCGCCCATGGCCCGTGGCGCCTCGAGAGCGAGCCGGGGCTGTATGTCGAGCTGTTCCCCCCCACGGCCGCGGCCCTCGCCACGGCGACGCGTCATCGACTTCTCGTCCGCGGGGACGACACGGTGATCCCCGCCACGGCGGAAGCAGGGGAGGCCCTCTGGCAGCTCGACCCGCGCGGCGTCGGATCCGGACGGTGGACACGGCGGAATCCCCCCAACCACGTCGAGCGGTCGATGGCGCTCCTCGGCGACAGTGTCGCCGGCGGGCAGGTGCGCGACACGCTCGCCGCGCTGGCAGTGATCCGCGCGGCCGATCCCGACGGCAGCAACCCGAGGCCGATCGATCTGGCCGGCTCGGGAGCCGCAGGGCTCGTCGCTGCCTACGCGGCGATCTTCTCCCCGCTGGTCGCCACGGTCGATCTCGACCATCCCCCATCGACCCACATGGCTCCCGACGCGCCCGCGTTTCTCAACATTCTCCGCGTTGCCGACGCGCCGACGTTGCTCGGCCTGATCGCACCGCGACCGCTCTCGATCCGCACGGCCACTCCCCGGGCCTTCGCCGACACCCTCTCGCTCTACACCGCGGCGGGCTCTCCGGAAACCTGCACGGTCTCGCCGGTGGACTGAAGGCCCGGAGCTTGGCCAGCCTCAGCCGATGGCCTTGGCGATGAGGAACGCGGCCGAAGCCGCCAGCCCCCCGACGAGTACCGTCTGCCAGGCACTCCGCCAGGGGTGGTTGGTGGTGAATCGCCCCTTGATGTAGCCGAAGACGAGGAGGGCCAGGAGCGTCACCGCCACCGACCAGGCCAGTGCCACAGGCACCTCCGACACGAGCGCATACGGGGAGAGGGGAACGAGCCCCCCGGCGACGTAGGCGCCCGCGATCGTCATGGCGCTGCGGGAGGCGCGGCGCGGATCGGGTTCCTCGAGCCCCAGCTCGAAACGCATCATGAAGTCGACCCACCGCTTCTTGTCGGCGCGGATCGAGTTGGTGACCTTGTGCGCATCTTCAGGCGTGAGCCCGTAGGTGCGGAGGACGTCCTCCACCTCCTGGGCCTCCCGCTCTGGGATCGCCTCGACCTCGCGCTCCTCGCGGAATCGCTCGGCCGCGTAATGCTCCACATCGGTGCGTGCCGCCAGATAGCCACCGAGGCCCATGGCGATCGCGCCGGCCGCCACTTCGGCAAGCCCGGCAGTCATGATGATGCTGCTGGATTCCACCGCACCCGACAACCCCGCCGCGAGCGCGAAAGGCACCGTCAGCCCGTCCGACATCCCGATAACGATGTCGCGCACCGACTCCGAATCCTCGAAATGCTCCTCTTGATGCGGGGCGTGACGGTCGGCCGAATGGTGGAGGTGGGTGTCGAGTTTGTCGTGGCTCATGGGTCGTTCCCGGAGGAGAATGCCGTGGCGGGGGTGGCACGGTCGAGGAGAGCGAACTCCGCCGTCAACCCCGGCCCGAACGCCATCGCGAAGCAGCGATCGGCCGCGGTGCGGGCCAACAGGTCACGGAGGATGAAGAGGATCGTGGCACTCGACATGTTGCCATGGTCGGCAAGCACCGTCTGCGAGGCCACCAGGTCATCGGGGGAAAGGTCGAGCGCCACGCCGATCGCGTCGAGGATCCGCGGTCCGCCGGGGTGGACAGCCCAGGCGCCGATGTCGGTGATGGCGAGCCCCTCGGCGGCGAGCGTCTCCTCCACCAGGCCCCGGATTCCCCGTTCGAGCAGCCCGGCCACACGTGGGGAGAGCGTCATCCGGAAGCCGTGATCGCCGATCTCCCAGCCCATGTCCCCGTGCGAATCGGGGAGGATCGACGACCACTGCCGCCGCACCCGCCATCCGTCGTGTGGGGGACCGCCGGCAGCAGCCACGAGCGCCGCTGCGCCATCGGCGAAGATCGCGTTGGCGACGACGAGGTCGGCGCGGTGACCGTACTGGAAGTGGAGACTGCAGAGCTCGACGGCGACGACGAGGACCACGCTCCGCGGATCGGCGGCAAAGGCCCCGGCCACCCGCAAGCTGTTGAAGGCACCGTGGCACCCCATGAATCCGACGTGCGTCCGGGCGACGGAGGGGGAGAGACCAAGATCGGCAACGATTTGGAGATCGACCCCCGGATTGGCAAAGCCGGTGCAGGAACAGGTCACAAGATGCGTGATTCTCCCGGCATCAAAGCCGGACAGGGCCAGAGCCTCGCGCGCCGCGGCAACGGCAAGCCCCCCTGCTTCTGCCGCATAGCGATCCATCCGGGCCGAGGTCGTCGGCCCCTCATCCTCCGGCCCAGTGGCCGGCGGGAAGAATTGCTGCACGGTGCCGTCCGCGTTTGGCATCTCGAGGAGCACCGACCCACGCGTGCGGATCCGGGTCTGGTGGTACATCGCCGCCAGGGAGCGGACCCGGCCCGGCGGCAAGTTCCCGAACGACACGGCCATGGCGGCGGCATCATCCTGGGTGATCCGGTGGCGGGGCAAGGCGGTGGCGATCGAGAGAATCGCGAAGCTCATCGTTGCCCTCCCCGGCCGCCGGCACCGATGACCAGCGGCACGACCCGCGCGGCGAGGCCTGGCGCGATCCGGGCGGAAGCCACCGCGGCCGTAACGAGCGCCGGGCTCTGCAGCCATGACGCCACGCGCCGGCAGCGCGCGTGGGGAACGACGAAGTGGCGATGATGCGCCCCGGCGTACACCTCGCCGATGCCGGCCCCGCCGGCTCCTTGGAGGATCGTGTCGGCCGCGATCCGGGCGCTGGCCAGGGCCCAGCCGATCCCCTCGCCGGTGAACGGCTCGACATACGCGGCCGCATCGCCGACCCGGAGAATGCGCCCTCCCTCCGCGGACGGCGGGAAGCGGCGCGTGAGCGGGGGCGTGGCGGTATACCGGGCGGCGTGGAGGGCGTCGGCGAGGCGCTGGGAAAGCGCCGCCGGAGTCGAGCCGAGCACCGCCAGGACCGCGCCAGCCGCGCCTCCGCCGCTCCGCACCGCCGCCCGGTCGATCGCCGCCGCCACGTCGATCCGACCATCCTCGAGGCGGACAATCCCGCAGTAGCCTTGCCGCCCCACCATCATGCGGAGCTCGCCGGGGGGAAGGTCGACACAGTCAGCGGGAAGCGTCGTTCCAAGACCGATCAGGCAGCGCTTTCCGGCAGCGCCCGGGCCCCGGCGTTGTTGAATCGCATCGACGTTCGTGTCCCCGCGGACCCGATCGACAAGCCCCGTGGCCAGCACGCAGCGATCCGCTCCGATCGTCGCGACGGCTCCATCGGCAACGCTCCTCAGCGTCACGCTCACCGCGATCCCGTCGCGCGTCGTGACGGAAACGACATCGACCCCGGGAAGCCAATCGACGCCGGCCGCAACGGCCGCCTCGACGATCGCCGTGTCGAGCGTTTCCCGCGACAGCACTCCCCCGCCGCCCACCGCGACCCGGGCTGTCCACCAGCCAGAGGAGAGCGCGAGCGTGGCCAGTGGAATCGGCACGCCAGCAGCGAGGGGCAGGGCGAGCCTGGCAAGTTCTCCGAGCGCGACCGGCGACAGGCAACACCCGCACACCTTGCCGCGCGGCATGCCGTCTCGGTCGACGAGCAGGACGCGCAACCCTCCCCGCGCCAGCCGCAGACTCGTGGCCGCGCCGGCCGGCCCGGCGCCGACGACGATGCAGGCCCAGGGGCCGATCGCGGCGCCGAGCGTGGTCGTTCCCGGGACAGTGCTGGGAGTCATGTTCATCCATCCTCCCCCTCGGCGCGCCACACGATCACGACGCGCTCGGGCCAGACGCGCCGCACGGTCGCGCCCCGGAGGCCGACCGATTCCAGCAGCGCCCGGTACTCCGCCGGGGTGCGGGCCGCACGGACGGAGCGTGGCCCATCGACCCTGGCCACCCGCGATTCCGTCAGAAACAACGTGGCGACATCCGCGAGGAACAGCCCTGCCGGGCTGCGAATCAGATCGGAGATGACGATCCCGCGGCGGGCGGCCGACGCCATGACACGGAGGAGTTGGCGGGCGTCATCGTCGTCGAGGTGATGGAGGAAGAGCGAACTCACGGCCACGTCACAGGGGGGGCAGCCCTGAGCCGTGACGTCGCGGAGCAGGAACGTCGCCGGGCTGTCGAGGCGGGAGGCGAGGTCGCGGGCACGCTCGATGGCCCGTGGACTGATGTCGATGCCGGCGATCGCCACCGCTCGCCACCGCGCGGCTCCCCGCAGCCGCCGGGCGAGCTCGATCGTCACATCGCCACCGCCGCTGGCAACATCGATCACCTCGAGTTCGGCTGCACGCTCTTCCTGGCCACCGGCCAGGGCCACGACGCCCGCGGCAAGTCGCGCGGCGGTCAGGGAGAGGGTGTTGATCCTGCCGAGGGCGACGAGGGCCCGGAGGTGGTCGGCCTCGGCAAGCGCCGGGTCGTCCATCAGCTCGGGCTCACGGACACGTGGGATCGACCAGAAGGGCACGGGCAAGCTCGGTAGGGAAAACAACGGCACGGCGGCTGCCGAAGGCATCAGGGCACGCGGGCGAGGGGCCCCAGCGGCATACCAGGGTACCCGGGAACGCGGGCCTGATACGCCCGATATTCGTCACCGAGGTAGTGGGCGAGTCGGCGGTCCTTGAGCACGCTGCCGACGTAAATGTACGCCGTCCAGCAGGCGATGAGCACAACGCGGTCGACGGTCACCACCGGAACGAACCACACCAACCCGAGAAATGCCAGATAAACCGGGTGGCGGAGGAAGCGGTAGACGCCCCGCTCGACGAACGCCCGGCGCGGCACCGGCAGGCGTCGGAACCAGTGCCACCACGGCGTCGCACCGGTCTGCCAACCGAGGCCGGTGAGCTGGAGGCTGTAAAAGAGCCCCAGCCAGGAGGCGACAAAGGCCCAGGCCACGACCGTATCGAGCGGCGCCGGCCAGCGCCACGCCACCGCTTCGACCGGCTGCCAGGCGAGGATCGTCACCAACAGCGCGAGGCACGTCGCGACGCAGAACAGGCAGCCGTAGAACGGCGCCGGCACCCCCGCTGCGAGGATCCTCCGTCGCACCGCCGGGAGGAGGAGAAAACTGTGTGGCACGGCGAACAGGGTGGCGAGAAGGGCGTCGATGACCAGCGCCGACTCGACACCGACCCCGCTCCACCGCTCGGCACGGACCGGCACTCCTTTGAGGAACCAGAACAGAAACCAGACGGTGATGGCAAAGAGAAGATGTGTCCCGACGCCAGCAAAGATTCCGGCCGCTCGTCGCATGCTTGGTGTCGCTCCCATGATGACTGATGTCTCGCCGACCCGATCCGACGCACCGGCCCCGGAGCTGTGATGGTGTTCACCTCGCCCCACGTCATCCCGGTCGCCGCGCGACGATCGCCCCGTAGCGCATGGCTCCTGAGCGGTAGGCTCCCAGGAGCGTGCCGAAGTGCTCGAGGAAATCAGCCTGACGGCGATCGATGAACCGGGCCACCCAGGGAAGGCCGAGTCGCTTCACGCGGGCATCGCACAACTCCCAGGTGCGGGCCACACGAGTCGTCCAATCCTCGGTGCGAACAACCTCGAGCCCCGCTCCCTCCATCCAACCGCGGTAGTCGGCAAACGTGCCGAGCGACGGGCAGAGGAAGGCCTCGCAGACCGCCTCGACCTCGCCACGCGGGCCGGGGCGATCGGCATCGTCGGCGGCAAGCCAAGCGCAGATCGCCATCGTCCCGCCGGGCCGGAGCCACTCGGCGGCGCGGCGAAAGAACTGCTCCTTGTCGAAGAGATGCTCGGTGCACTCGACACTCCACACGACATCGAAGCTGTCGGAGGGGAACTGGACCGTCTCCGCATCGGCTCGACGGATGGCGACCCGATCGCCGACCCCAGCCCAGCGGGCAGCGATCGAAGCCCAGCGCTGCTGCACGCCACTGAGCGTGATGCCGGTGACCCGGCAGCCGAGGCGGCGCGCGAGGCGGATCGACGAGCCCCCCATCCCGCAGCCGACATCGAGCACGCGATCCTCCGCGGCGACACCGCCGAGCGCGGCGAGGGTGTCGGTGAGGTGCTCCTGGGCCGCGCGCGGGCTGACGAGCGGAACGCTCCTGGCAACATCCTCCTCCGACCACAAGCCGTGGTGGATGTGCGGCCCCCAGAGGAGGCGGTAGAAGGGGGTGGCGAGATCGTAGTGGCTGCGGATCGCCCCCTTCTCGCAGACGCTCGTCCCGACGGGCGAACGGATCATCGCGCACCGCCGCTCGTGGCGGGCACGGCCTGCTCGGCGGGGAGCCGACCGGCCGGCGGCAGGGCCGTCGGTGCGGTCAGGTCGGCTGCCTGCCCCGCCACGGGGACGGCAGCGATGCGGATGTCGCCATGAATCACCAGCTCGTCCGCCACGCCGACGACGCCACCGAGCTTCTTGTAGGGCTTCATGCCGAAGTCGGTCTGCTTGATCCGAAACGACCCGAGGAGGCGGAGGCTCCGCCCCGCCGCACTGACCTCCGCCGGGATCACCACCTTCCGTGCCACTCCATGGAGCGTGAAGGTGCCGACGAGATCGACCGTCGGTTTCGCGCCATTGACGGGGCGCCGTGAACGGATCGCCGACTCGATATCGAACGTCGCGGTGGGATGGCGGGCCACGTCAAGGACTTCGGGGCCGAGCATGTTCTCGGTCGTCTGCTTCCTCGTGGAGGCATCGGTCTCGCCGGCCAGGCCAAGGACCTTGCGGGCCTCAGGGGTGTCGGCGAGAAACGTTGGCATATCGAAGACGAGTTGGCCGGCGTTCTGAGGGGCGTCGAGAATCACCCGTCCCGACACGAGCCGTCCGACGATTCCATGGTCGTGGCCGAGGCCGGTCTTGCCGACGAAGACGTAGATCCGGCTGCCGTCGGTGTCGACATCCCCCGGAGGCGGAGAGGGGGCCTGCGCTGCCGGAGCGGCTGGTGGGACCTGGGCAGCGGCGTCGCGGGGAAGCGTCGTCGGCAGCGCCATGGAGAGGAGCGTCACGAAGACGAACGCTGAGGGGCCGAGGGGACGAGGGCCGCCCGGCAGGCTCAACACCTCGGAACGAGGGAGCCGTCGGTCGTGGCCGGGGGACGTCATCATGGTGCGGGCTCCTCGAGTGTTCTCCAAGAGTACCCCTTCGGCCCTCCCTGCCAGAAGACGAGCTTCCGGTGGCGCGCGTTCTGCAGGTTTTCCGGTCTGGCGAGCACGCTTCCGGTCGACCTGACCGTCAAGGTCGGTTGAATGGCCGCCCAGCCGTCCTATCTTTTCGAAGCTCCCATGCTGCCCCGCCCCGCGACCACGAGAGAAGCCCATGGCTGTCCTCGGCCGACTGAGCATTCAATCGAAGGTCATTCTCCTCCTTCTGGGGGTGAGTCTGGCGTCGATCGGCACCGTCGCCTGGATCGGCTACGACTCCGGCCGGAAATCCCTCGACCAGTCGCTCCGGGAGCGAATGACGGCGATCCGCTCGGCCAAGTCGCTCAACGTCTCGATGATGCTCGATGCCCTCCGCGATCAGGTGATCGCGATGTCGGACAGCCAGACGGTGGCCGGGGCCGCACGCGAGTTCACGGCCGCCTACGGGCAACTCGCCGACGCCACACTCGCGCCGGCGGAGGCGGAGTCACTCGCCTCGTTCTACACCGCCGACTATCTGCCGAAGCTCAACGAGGGGCGCGGTGGCCAGCCGGTCCTCGAGCAGTATCTCCCCGCCTCGGCGGCGGCTCGCTACCTCCAATACCACTACCTCGCCGCCAACCCGGCCCCCTACGACGGGAAGCATGCCCTCGACTCAGCCCCGGGCGACACCTCCGATTACGGGCGGATCCACGCCCGCTTCCACAAGGAGTTTGCCCGCACCGTCGCGATCTTCGGCTTGGCCGATCTGCTCATTGTCGATCCCGATTCGCTCGACATCGTCTACAGCTACGCCAAGACCGCCGAGTTCGCCACGAACCTCGAGGTCGGCCCCTACGCGACCACCCAATTGGCCGCGCTCGTCCGCAGCCTCCAGGGGCATAAAGAGCGCGACGACTTCGTGGTCTCCGACTTCGAAAAGTTTGCCCCTAGTCTCGGCCAACCGATGGCTTTCATTGGCAGCCCGATCTTCGAGGGATCGCAACTGCTCGGGATCCTCGTCCTCCAGTTTCCGATCGAGACGTTCAACAAGGTACTCACGGCAAACTACACCTGGTCGGATGCCGGGTTCGGACAGACCGGCGAGTGCTACCTCGTCGGCCCCGATCGGACCCTCCGCAGCCGCTCCCGATTCATGCATGAGGACGCCGAGGGCTTCCTGACCACGCTCGCCGACGAGGGAGTCGCGCGCGACGTGCTCGAGAGGATGCGGGCCCGCGGGACGGCGATGTGCCTCCTTCCTGTCGACAATGCCTGTGTCGAGGAGGCGCTGCGGGGCCGCAGCGGCGTGATGAGGACCAGAGGCTACCGGGGGACTCCGGTGGTGGCCGCCTACGGCCCGGTCGAACTCAACAGCCTCCGCTGGGCGATCGTGACGTCGGTCGACGAGGCGGAGGCCCATGAACCGACGGCCCGGTTCGGTCGGACGGTGTTCGGACTGGCCAGCGGCCTTTCGTTGGCCTCGACGCTCATCGCCCTCGCCTTTTCGAATCTCCTCACCCGTCCACTCCGGGCCCTCACGGCCGCCGCTCAGCGCCTCGGGGCGGGCGACACGGATGTCAGCGTTCCCATCCATTCGGAGGACGAGTTCGGCCAGCTCGGCCGCGTCTTCAACGGGATGGCCGCGAGCATCCGCAAGCAGACCGAAAAGCTCGAGACGCAGGTCCGGGAAAACGACGAACTCCTTCACAGCATCCTTCCCGCGTCGGCCGTCGAGTCGAGGCGCGACGGCGACGAACGGGCGCAGCGGGAGTTCGCCGATGTGTCGGTCCTCGTCGCCGAGATCGTCGGCATGGAGGGGCTCGGCACACCGGCCGGAGAGTCCCGGGCGCTCGCCGTCCTCACCGACCTCGTGGCAGCGATTGACGAGGCTGCCGAAGCCGGAGGGATCGAGAAGGTGAGGACGATCGGCACGACCTACCTGGCCGTCTGCGGGCTCTCCGTCACCCGCCCTGACCATGTACGTCGGATGCTGGCGTTCGCCCGGGAGATCGAGCGGATCGTCGGCATCTTCAACCGCGATCATCACCTCGATCTGGCAGTCTCCATC
>Ga0207954_1000224_pt1 | contig 18333 bp, 17 predicted proteins | sample CryBogmetaGMA0M_FD_184547 | JGI IMG/M metagenome (GOLD analysis project Ga0207954, IMG submission 184547) | Freshwater microbial communities from Crystal Bog, Wisconsin, USA - MA0M (SPAdes) | ecosystem: Environmental > Aquatic > Freshwater > Lake | place: Crystal Bog, Wisconsin, USA | collected... | reverse complement strand
GAAGGAGCAGTCTCATGAGCGCCGTTGTGGATATGTACCGTGATGATGTGAACGCGAGCTATGCGGTCGACTTTGGTCGAGATCGCGAGCCGTCGCAGAAGCGGAGCCGGCACCCCGAGTATCGTCGTGCGGGCAGCGCTCCGACCCGGGTCAGTGGCATGCACAACCGCCGCAGCAAGCGGTGGACTTGGGGCAGCGGCCGCGGCGCCCGAATGCTGAACATGCGGGCCTTCGCCAGCTGCGTGGCCTTCGCCGTGATGAGCCTTTCAACGGTCGTCTTCGGTGTGACGATCGACTACGCCACCGTGGGCAACCCGGGCAACCCGGCCAACGGTGCCACTGGCTGGGGTTCGGTGTCCGATGTCTACAAGATCTCGAAGTACGAGACGACCAACGCCCAGTACACTGAGTTCCTCAACAAGGTGGACGCTGCCGGCACGAACCCCAACGGCGTCTACAACGCTCTGATGGGCTCCGACGTCACCGGCGGCATCACCTTCAACTCGGGCGCCGCATCGGGCTCGAAGTACTCGGTGAAGGCTGGTGCCCCCGCGGGTACTCCGGCCGGTACCGCCTACGGTGCCATGCCGGTGCTGTTCACCAGCTGGTTCTCCGCGGCCCGGTTCGCCAACTGGCTGCAGAACGGCCAGGTGACGGGCACCTCCGCGATGGAGACGGGTGCCTACACGCTCAATGGCCAGACCTCGGGTGCGATCCCGGCCCGTACTGCCGGTGCCACGAACTACCTGCCGAGCCGCGACGAGTGGTACAAGGCCGGCTTCTACAACAGCACCACGTACACGATGTACCCGACCAACAACATCCCGGCCCCGACCAACACGATCACCAACGTGTCGCTGGCGAACGTGGCGAACTACGGTGCGGCTGCCACTCCGACGATCAGCCCGATCAACGCCGGTGCCTACGTCAACACGAGCTCCTTCTACGGTGCCTTCGACATGTTCGGCAATGCGACGGAGTACACGGACACCGCCGGCACCGGGGCGAACGCCGGCCGCCCGCAGGTCTTCTCGGGTAGCTGGGCCACCGCCCTGGCGGACTCCGGCCTCTGGAGCAAGACGGGTTCTGCGATCTTCCGCAACTCGAACATCACCACCTCCCAGATCGGCTTCCGCGTCGCTGCCGCGGTGCCGGAGCCCGCAACGATCGCCCTGGCGAGCGTGGGCATCGGAGCCCTGGCGGGCCTCGACTGGATGAAGCGTCGGAAGAAGAAGGCCCTCGCCCGCATCGCCGGCTGAGCCACGCCTGACCGACTGCGACCCATACGAGCCCTGGCCCTCGCACCTGCGAGGGCCAGGGTTTTTTCATGCGCGGCATCCGGGGCGGCGGCCCTCCGCCATCGCACCTCCGAATGCCCGCGGATTGACCCGTTGCGGACAGCGGTGTTAGGGTCGGGTGCATGTCGGCAACCGACCAATCCTCCGGCTCGGCATCGCTTCCTCCGCCGGGGCCCACGAGTGGCATCGAAAGGGGCATCGACGATGCCACGGTGATCTCGCGGGGTGAATCATTCGCCTCATGGAGTGGCACGGCGACCGGTCCGATTCCCGGAGGACCGGCCACGACGGGCGAAATTGGTCGCGTGCTCGAGGGCACAATGCTCGGTCCCTACCGGCTCGACCAGTTCATTGGGGGCGGGGGCATGGGGGCGGTCTTCCGTGCGCTCGACACCACGCTCGACCGCACCGTCGCAGTGAAGGTGCTTGCCGGACGACAGGCCGACGACGAGGAGATGCTCAAGCGGTTCCGCAATGAGGCACAGTCGGCCGCACGGCTCGACCACGAGAACATCGGCCGTGTTCACGCGGTCGGGAGCGAGAGCGGCTGGCACTTCATCGTCTTCGAGTTCATCGAGGGAACGAACCTGCGTGACCTCGTTCGGGCGGAGGGGCCGTTCGACCTGGCTCGTACCGTCGACGTTGCCATGCAGGTGGCCGACGCTCTCGAGCACGCGTCGGAGCGGGATGTCGTCCATCGCGACATCAAGCCCTCGAACATCGTGATCACGCCCGCAGGCCGCGCCCGCATCGTGGACATGGGGCTGGCACGGCTTCCCCAAGTCGCCGAAGACCGTGACCTGACCGTCAGCGGCATGACGCTCGGCACGTTCGACTACATCTCGCCCGAGCAGGCCCGCGACCCGCGGGCTGCCGACGTCCGCAGCGACCTCTATTCGCTCGGCTGCACGATCTTCTTCATGCTGGCTGGCCGGCCCCCGTTTGCAGACGGCACGATGGTCCAAAAACTGCTGCAGCACCAGCAGCAGGCGCCCCCATCGCTCGACGACATCCGCCCCGACGTGCCCACACGCTTCGCTGAGATCGTCTGCCGCCTCATGGCCAAAGATCCCCTCGATCGCTATCAGCGGCCGGCAGTGCTGGTCGCCGATCTGGCGGCGTTCGCCGAGGAGGAGGGTTTGCACATCGTCGCGGCCCGGTCCGTCGGAGCACCGGTTGTGCCGTTCGAGCGAACCGGTGGCAGTCCTGTGCCGTGGCTTGTTTCCATCGCCGGTCTGATGCTCGTGGTTGCCGCGATGTGGGCCGCGTCGGTATGGGATCGCCGGGCGACAGTGACGGCCCCCATCATGCGGACCGGCGACGAAGGAGCAGGTCTCGTCACGGTCGTGGCGGGTTCGCCTGAGCCCGGTGAGGCGGGTTCATTGGCCGAAGCCGTTCGCCGTGTTGCCGACGGCGGCACCATCGAGTTGGCGTACGACGGGGTGCGCCGCGAAGACCCGATTGCGATTGGAGGGCGGCATGTCACTCTCCGTCCAGCCCTCGGCATGCGTCCGATTGTAGAGTTTGCCGGCACGCGGCCATCGGGCCCTGAAGGCCCTCCCGCGGCGTGCGACATAGGAGACGGCACGCTGGTCATCCGCGGGGCATGCCTGCGGCTCGCGGCCGATGCCAGGCAGGGTTCTACCCCCGAGCAGCGCCCCGCACTGTTCGCGATCCGCTCCGGAAGGCTCACGTGCGACGACGTGACGCTCGGAATGCCCGGTGACCCCACTGCCCCGCGGCCCCCAACGGCGACTGCGGCTGCGTTCGTGACGGTGTCGGCTGCGTCCGGCGGCGGGCCACGATCGAGCACGATCGTGCTCGATCGCACCCGGGCGGCGGGAGACGCGGTGTTTCTCGATGCGGCGGACGCTGGCCCGGGGCGGGTGACGCTCCGCTGGCATGACGGGGCGTTCGTATCGCCGCGGTGGTTGGTCGCCGCCCAAGGGACGCAGCTGGAGCCGCTCGACATCGACTGCGATCTCGACGGCGTGGCCGTCGCCTGCGGAGCCGGTGTCATCTCGCTCGGGGACTCGGCCGCCCATCCGGTGCCGGTGCGACTCCGCATCCGGGCGGCGGATAGCAGGATTGTCGTCGACGCGGGCCGACCGTTCATCGATCAGTACGGCGACGCTGACATCGATGCCTATCGGACCGCATGCCAGTGGATCGACAGCCAGAGCCGCTACGAAGGCGGCGGAGTTTTTCGCCACATCGAGGCCTCGACCGAGCGGATCGACGAGTCGATTCGAGATGTGGCCCCGCCCCTGTTTCACCAGACCATTCCGGGCCCCCGACCCGATCCCAACGGTTGGGCGGGCTGGGCTCGATGATCCCGCGGGAACTCCGGCGCATCGCCCATCCGGCTGCTTGACGCTGCCGGACCATCCTTGTCTAGTGGGGGAACTCGTGAGGGCCGCCCACCGGGGCGTGCCGCGACACGATCCCTTCGGAGTTCAGCGATGATCCGCGATTTTCGATATTCGTGCCTGGCGGTCGTTGGTGTGGCGCTCGCGGCAGGAGGCCTCACTCGTGAAGCCTTTGCCATCAAGCAGTTCGCCGACGAGTTCAAGGCCATGTACGTGAAGGAGGGCACGCCCCTGGCGGCCGCCGTCGACGAGGCCAAGTGCAACGTCTGCCACCTGCCGGCAAGCAAGAAGGAGCGAAACGCCTACGGCCACGCCCTCGCTGAGCGGCTCGACAAGAAGGAAGACGCGAAGAACGTCGAGAAGATCAAGAAGGCCCTCGAGGAGGTCGCGGCCCTGTCGAGTGATCCGTCGAAGCCGGACGCGCCGACCTTCGGCAAACTGATCGACGAAGGCAAACTCCCGGGCGGCCCGGTGAAGTGAGCCACCGCCGGCGAAAGCCGGCGTCCCCGCCTCCAGCGTCTCACGCAGGCTGGGCAGCCTCAAGGAGCAGATCCTCGAGGCTGCCGCAGCCGCGCATTGCGTCCGCGACGTCGGCTGCGACGAACACCCGTACCTGCTTTACCAGGTCGTCGAACTGCTCGTGCGCCAGGCTGCGAACGACGGGCGAGAGATCCTCAAGCTTCCGCCAGCGAAACGGTGTTTCGGCGCCGTTGGCGGTGCGCTCGCGGACCTGGAGCCGGAACTCCACCTCGCGCTCGGCTGGCGGAGCGTCGATGAGCAGCGCGTCGGGCTCGATCCGTTGGCCGGTCCGGGAGGAGACTAATGCGGCCAGCCGTCCGCACGCAGCAACAAGTTGATCGTACGGCCTTCCCGCAAAGGCTGCGTGCACTTCAGGGCGATGCAATGCGTCGAAACTGGCCACGCGTTTGTAGAGTCTCCGCCGCGGACCGAACAGTCCGGCGACGAGCGGCGCCGCGGTGGTGCCTGCAGCGGCGGCAGTGATCCACGAGACAAACTCGTGGTCGTCGGTTCGAACGAGGGCCTCAGGGGCCAGGGCAGGCCGCACGATCCAGATCGCCCGCTGCAGCATGCCCGTCGCCGCGCGGACCGCGTGGTGCCAGTAGACCTCGCTGAACATGACGTACCTCGCAAACACCATCAGTTCGGCGGCGGTTCGCCCCTTGTCGGCGATCGCAAGCCCCTCGCCCCGCTCGTCGAGGCAGAGATTCGCGAGCAGGCGAGGTTGGTCGAAGTTGCGGCCGTAGGGCACGCCCGCGTGCAGGCTGTCGCGGGCGAGATAGTCCATCTTGTCGACATCGATGGGGCCGGAGAGCAGGGAGTGGAGGATGCGGCCGGCCCGATCGCGGGCGGAGCCGGTGATCAGTTCAGCGATCCGCGCGGGCGAAACACCCCATTCCGACTCGAGCACCTCGGCGATGCTTCCCTGCGCCAGGATGCCCCCGACGAGCGACTCGTGCCGCGGAATCTCGGGCAATCCCATGTCCTCGATGGGATGGCAGTAGGGCCAGTGTCCGACGTCGTGGACGAGGGCGGCGGCGATGAATGCCGACGCGTCGGCATCGCTCACGACCTCCGCGAACCGGGGTTCGGTCCGCAGCCGTCGCAGGAACTCGATCGCAAGACGATAGACGCCCAGCGAGTGCTCGAACCGCGAGTGCACGGCCCCCGGGTAGACCAGCGTCACGAGGCCAAGCTGAGTGACGCGGGCGAGTCGCCGCATTTCCGCCGTGTCGAGCAGGGCCCGTACGCGCGGTGTGAGGGGGGCGGTGTCGCCGGGGGGGATACGAACGCCGGAGGCGGTTGAATCAAGAGCCGCGAGTTCCGGAATGCTGGGGAACGACATGAGGCGACGGTTCAGAGCGGCGGCAGGCCGAGAAGCCACCGCAGGAGTGCCGTGAACATCGCGTACAGCGAGAAGTGGGCCACGGCGGATCCCCACTCCAGTTCGAAAGCGACCAGGGCCGCGATGGCCCCCGAGACGACGAACATCGGTGCCAGATACACCCACTGCCACATCTCAGCCGTGGCCTCTGGCGGCAGCATCCCTTTCACGCCCCAGAGACCGGCGTAGACGACCGCGCATGCCAGCGACCGCAGCAGGAAAGGTGTCCCGGTAAACGGCTCGAGTTCTCGGTCTCGGACGGCGATGTAGCCGAGCATCACGCACGGGACGGCGACAAGGAACGCGGCCATCAGCAGGAGCCACGGGGAAAGGTCGGCGGGCTTCACCATCAGCCCCGTGCCCCATGCCGCCGCCAGCGCGGCGACCGCCGCTGCCCCGACGGCCACGAACCGCATCGCCCCGATCGGCTTGTCCAGGCGGCGGATCGGCGCCGTGGGGGCACGGCCAGTGCCGGTCGATGATGTCACCGGCGCTTCCGGCTCGTGGATCACCACGGCCTCGGCCGTCACGGCCGGGATCTTGATGGGCTTCTTGCACTTTGGGCAGGGACCCGTCTGCCCGGCGAACTGGTCGCTGACGGAGAACCGTGAGTTGCAGCCGGGGCAGATGACAGCAATGGCCATGGGCACGTTCCGATCGCGGGGAGGGGCGGCGGTGGCGGCAGTGTCAGACGCCCCTTAGGCCGCGTCAAGTCGCACCGTCACCGATACACTGACATTAACGGGAATGGCCCCGTCAGCCCCAGTCCACGTGGAAGCCTCGCATGGCCGACGACAAAACCCGGGTCATCCCCGGAAAGGATGCCGCCTCCCCCGCTCCTCCGCCCCCCTCGGAAATGAAGGTCGTGGACGGCCAGATCGTATTCTTCTGCCCGGAGGGGCACCGGCTCGTCGTGCCAGTGGCCCTGGCCGGCAAACGAGGCAAGTGCAGCAAGTGCTCGGTTCCGCTTCAGATTCCGGAACTCGGTGCTCCGACGGAACCCGTGCTCCACGCGGCCGACACACCGCCGGAAGCCGCGGCACCAACTGAGGCCGTCACGCCGTCCGAACCAGTCGCCGAGGAGTCGGACTGGAACTTCATCTCCGGGATCGGGCAGCCCGCCGGAGCCGCCGGCCCCGCGTTTGCAGAAGAGGCTTGGCAGGCCCCGGGGCCCGTCGTGGGCAACGAGTCGAACCCGATGGCAACGCTCCTCTCACGGCTCTGGGCAGAGCGTGATCATGGCGGCCTTGTCGAACTTCATCTTGTCGGTGGAGCCGTGCTCTTGCCCGAGGAGTTCTCGCCCCGCTGGTCGGGCGGCACGCATGGACTGTTCGCCAGCCAGGCGGCCGATGGCAGCGTCACGCTCACCGCCGTGGCGTGGGATACCGTGCAGAGGATCGTCGTCCGGCAACTCACGGCCGTGCCCGACGACATGTTCGACTAGTTTGCACGGAGCCGATCAAGTCCCGATCGATCCAGGTCGACAGAGGCCTCAATCGATCTCGTCGAGATCGGCCTCGGTAATCATGCTGAAGCCCTTGGCGGCCAGGGTCTCCATGCCCATCTCCGTGTTGTCGACCATCAGCGCGACGGCGGGCTGGCCCCGAGGCCTGACCATGATCGGATAGGCCTGGATGATGTTCACCTCCGCCTGCAGCAGCGCCGTGCAGATTCGCAGCAGCGGCTGCTGATCGTCGGGAAGTTCCACGCCGAGCAGGTCGCTCTCGATGATCGCGAGCCCCGCCCGCTCCAGGATCTCCCGCCCCTGCTCCGGATGGCTCAGAAGAAACCGGACGAAAGCACATTCACCGGAATCGTTGATGGAGAGGGCCACGATTCGCACCCGCGACCCCTCGAATCGCCGCACCACCTCGAGCAGCTGGCCGACCCGGTTCTCGAGGAACACGGTGAACTGGCGGAGCGTCGGCCAGTTGCGGCCTCGCGCCGTGGCAAAACCGATCCCCGCTCCCTCGCCCGCGTCGCCATGGCTCACGCTGTTGCCTCCGCTCGGTGATGTCGGGCCGCCCGTAGGGGCGAGGGGCCGCTTTGCGGCACCGTCGACCGGCAGGATAGAGTCTGGCCTGCGGTGCGGTCAACGAACGACCGGCGCGACCCTCGGGCCTTGGAGGCGGTGATGGCGGCGGTTCACGAGATGGAAATCCGCGTCCGATACCAGGAAACCGACGGCCAGCGGAGGGTGCACCACGCGAACTTTCTCAACTATTTCGAGATGGGGCGCACCGAGATGCTCCGGGCCCACGGCCACACCTACCGTCAGTTCGAGGACGCCGGCCTGTTCATGGTGGTGTCGGAGGCGAAAGTGTCCTACCGGGCCCCGGCCGACTACGACGACCTGCTCCTGCTCCGGACCCGGGTGGAGAAGATCGGGGCGGCCCACGTCAAGCACGCCTACGAGGTGATCCGCGGCACTCAGATCCTGGTGACCGGCGAGACGACCGTGGTCTGCGTCGACCGGGAGGGCAGAGTCCAGCGGCTGCCGGAGTGGATGCTCGGCTGACGGCCGGGGCCGTGGCGGCTCCTCATGGCCCCCGCACCTCGATCGCAATCCGCCCGCTGCCCGGGAGCGATTCCACGCACCGCGGGCCGATGAGCCGCGAGGGCGTGAAGAAGCCGCCCGGGCCGTCGCGGTCGAGGAGGTGCTCCACGGCGAGCAGCACGCCGGCAGCGGTGACGTCGTAGACATTGGCTGTGCGAAGCCGCGCGACGGCGACGCGGCCGGCCGCATCTCGGGCCTCGCCCCAGACCCACGTGGGCGACGCGGCGCGAGCCTCCCGCGCCGGTCCTTCGATCCGGCCGACGAGCGCCTGCAGCCAACACTGCACTGCGGGCACGCCAAAGATCCTGCGCACGGGATGGAAGCCACGCAGCGCCACGGCAGCCGCCCACGGAAGCGGAATGAAGACCTCGATATTTGGAATGCCGGTCGATGCAAAAGCTGTGGCGACGTCGCCCCATGGGATCGCGACCGCGTGCTTCGGGCCTCGGCCGAAGTCGATCGTTCGCGCGAGCGAACCGAGCGGGATCGTTACGAGCCGTCCCGCCCGCCGCACGCGGCCGCCCCGGTGCAGCTCCTGAATCGTGGTCTTCGCTGTGCCAGCCGACATACCACCCGCCGTCTCGAATCCGAGGGCGAGGTGCGTCGCGCCCGGAAGTGCTTCGGCGAGCGTGGCCGCGATACAGTCGGTGGGGATGACGTCGAAACCGACGCCGGGGCAGAGCACCACGCCCGCCGTCCGGGCTTCGGCGTGGCGCCGCTCGGCGGCCTCAAACACGTCGATCTCGCCGGTGATGTCGACGTAGTCGGCCCCAGCCGCAAGGCAGGCGTCGATCATCGGGCTGCTCGTGGCGGAGAACGGTCCTGCGCAGTGGGCGACGACGCGACAGTCGGCGATCGCTTCGCGAACCGTCGTCGAGTCGCGAAGATCGAAGACGCGGCTGGGCAGGCCGTGGCGGGCGGCGAGCGACTCGACTGCCCGACTCCGGCCGGCGAGGATCGGCCGCAGGCCGCGGGCGACCGCGAGATCGGTCACGAGCCGGGCGGTGTAGCCGGTCGCGGCGTAGATCATCCACGTTCGTGGTGCATCGGGCATCGGCCTCGTGTCTCCAGTGGGCCCTGGCTAGCGAGGCTCCTCGCTCACGACACGGCCGTCGATCACCACGGCGGTGCAGTGCGAGGTGTATTCGAAGGGGTCGCCGTCGAACACCGCCACGTCTCCGTCCATGCCCCGCCGAAGCGATCCCACGCGGTCGGCCACCCCAAGGATCGCCGCCGCATCGCTCGTGATCGTCGCCAGAGCCTGTTCCATCGTCAGGCCGTTGGCGGCCGCGATCGCCGCCTCGAACAGGGCCACCCTCGTCTTGGGCACATAGCCCTCGAAGCCGCTCTGCATCGCCACGGGAATCCCCTTGGCCCGCAGCATGGCGGTGGTCTCGAAGCTGATGTTCTCCGTCTCGCCGTTGCCGCCGCGCCGCATCGAGGGGTGGATGATCACCGGCACGCCGGCCGCCTTGATCCGGTCGTCCGCGAGGTAGGCCTCGGCGGCCGAGTCGAGGACAATCCTGATGCCAAACTCCTTCGCGATCCGCAGGGCGGCGTCGATGTCGGTGGCGCGGTTGACCGTGACGAGGAGCGGCAACTTGCCGCGAAGCACGTCGGCGAAGACCTCACGGCGGAGGTCGCGATCGGGCCGCTTCTCGGGGTCGCCGAGGCCCAGCTTTCGCAGGTAGTCCTGTGTCTTCACGAACTCGCCGCGGATCATGGCCACCGCCTTGCTCCGGGTGCCAGGCGACTTCTTCTCGTCACCGGGCCGCGCGTCATCGCCGAGCGTCACCGCGACCATCGCCGCCGGCACGATCACGGCGTCGTCCAACGTCTCGCCGATGGTCTTCGCGACCATCGTCTGCCCCGAGACAAGCGCGCCCGGCGCATGCCCGGTGTGGATCGTGGTGATGCCGAAGCCGCGGACCCACTCGATGAGCCGTTCCCGCGGGTTGTAGGAATCGATCGCCCGCAGTTCCGGCTGGATCGGCTCACCCTTGTCGAGCTGGTCCTGATCCTGGTCCTGATTGAGATAGCCCGTGAGCCCGACCGCGGTGTGGGCGTCGATCAGCCCCGGCGTGACGATCTTCCCACGCACCACGCGGGCGGCCGGTGGCACGGGGATGTCGAGGGCCGAGCCGACGAGCGTGATCTTCCCACCGTCGATCACCACCACGCCCTTCTCGATCGGCGGACCGGCCATCGTGTGGACGACATCACCGTACACCGCCACGAGCGGCGGAGCCTCGGCGGCTGGAACATGGGCCTGCGCCGCCACCGCCAGAGCCGTGAGGACGAAGGCAAGGACGTGGGAACAGGCTCGCATCACTTCGTCTCCGAAAGCCGTTCGTCGGTGCAGCAGCCGTGGGCCTTTTGGTCGCGGCCGGCCCCGTAGCCCCCCACGGCGAAGAGACGGTCCTCGGGGTCGTCGCGGTCGAACACCTTTTCCCCCTCGACCCAGGTCTCGAGCACCTTGGTCTGCACGGAGAGCGGATCGCCCGAGAGCACGATGAGGTCGGCGTCCTTCCCGACGGCGAGCGAGCCGATCCGGGCGTCAAGTTCCAGCATCGTCGCCCCGGCCAGCGTGAGGGCCTCGAGGGCCTTCTCCCGGCTCATGCCGGCACGCACGGCCAGACCCGCGGTTCGCAGGAAGAGTCGCGAATCGGTCACGGGATCATCGGTATGGATCGCCACCGGCGCCCCCGCCTTCTCGAGCACCGCCCCCGTGGCCAGCGAAAGATCCATCGCCTCGATCTTGCCACCCGGACTGTCCACCACAATCACCGAACATGGGGCCTTGGCCTTCGCCAGTTGCTCGGCCACCTTCCACGCCTCGCTGACATGGTGGAGCACCACCTTGAAGCCGAACTCGTCACGCAGTCGTAGCACCGTCATGATGTCGTCGGCCCGATGGCAGTGATGGTGGACCACGATTCGGCCGTCGAGCACGTCGAGCAGGCCCTCCATCTCCAGGTCGCGGTCCGGCAGTTTCGCCGCGTCGCCGTTCGCCTCGGCTACCTTGCGGCGGTAGTCCTGCGCCTTGAGAAACTTCTGCCGCACCAGCGCCGCCGACTTCGACCGTGTTCCGGGGAACGGCGCGTCCTTTTGCGAGTTGGTGCCGTTGGCCATCTTGATCCCGCCGAGCGGCTTGCCGGCAGCATCTCGGATGGCGAAGTCGTCGATCGTCGAGGCCTTTCGCAGTTTTGCGTAGATCGTCTGGCCTGAGAGCAGGTGGCCCGAGCCAGGCATGATGTTGAGCGTGGTGAGACCACCGGCCCGGGCCTTGCGGAACCCGGAATCGCGGACGTTGATCGAGTCGAGGATCCGCACGTCGGGCTGGATAGGCCCGCTGGCGTCGCCTCCCCAACCACCGCCCACGTGGCTGTGGGTATCGACGAGGCCGGGCATGATCACTCGGCCCGTGCAGTCGATCGTCTCGGCGTTGGCGGGGACAGTCGTAGCAGCCGCGGGCCCGATCGCGGCGATCGTGCCGCCGACGACGATGATCGTGCCGGGGGCGATCGGCGGTCCGGAGATGGGCAGCAGCTCCGCGTTGGTGAAGGCGATCGGTCGTTCTTGGGCGATGGCGTTCAGGCTGCCGCCGAGGCAGGCTGCAAACAGGCATATGCGAGTGCTGGTGGTCTTGATCATGGGAGCCGAGTCTACCAGCGTGGCGTGCCCGCCGACGCTCCCCGCTGAAAGCCGACCGGCCGTAAGGCCGCGGGCTCCCCTCACGCTTGGGTGGGTTTCAAACCGACCGGCCGTAAGGCCGCGGCCTGCTGTTGGGGCGCCGCTCGGGGCTGCCCATGCCCCGTCGCCGGACGTTCGCTGCGGCCTTCGTGGCCTCCGCTCACTCGATGCTGACTTCGCTCCGCCATTCATGGCTGCGCTCGTCAGCAACGCCGGCTCTCAGGGCACGGGCAGCCCCTTGCTCCGTTCACGCTTCTCGTAGCACAGGTTGGCAACCTGTGCCTGTCCTCGTCGTGATCAGCGATCCACGGTCAGCCTAAGGAAATGCGTGGCGCAGCTGATGCACGGGTCGTAGTCGCGAATGACCCGCTCGCAGGCCAGCGTGGCGGCTGCGTCGTCGAGACCGAGCACGCCCGGCAGCATCGTCTTGAGGTCGGACTCAATCATTCCCTGGTTCTGCGAGGTCGGTGGCACGATCGCAGCGCCGGCGATCAGCCCATCGCCGCCGATCTCGTAGCGGTGCCAGAGTAGGCCACGGGGCGCCTCCGTCGCATGGCAGGCCGCGCCGGCCCGCTGGATGAACTCGATCCGGCACGGAGATATGTCGGCCATGGCCGACCGCGCGATCGCAAGAGCCTCCTCGCAGGCGGCCACGATCTCGATCGCCCGCACCACGATGCTCTGCGACGAGAGACGCAGCGGGAAATCGAGGCCGCACGTTGCCGCGGCCAGCCGCGCCGCCGGCGGTAGCCGGTCGTGGCAGAGGTTCACCCGCGCGAGCGGGCCCACCAGATATGGTTTCTCTTCCGGCAGCATCACGCTCTGCAGTGCCGTGCTCCATGGCACCTGCCGCTCAGAGAAATGCCGATCGTAGTCGGCCGCGTCGATGTCGAGGCCGCTCGTCGAGACGATTCGCCCATTGTCCACCGGATAGCCCACGGCGGGTCTCAGGCAGACGCCGTCATAGTCGCGAGGCACCCCCGGGAAATCGAATCGGCTCACCTCCGCAACCAGATCGATCGCGGCGGCAAGCGCCCACTCGAGGTCGGCCACGAGCCCACGGAGGTCGGCCGCCGCCGGCGCGCGATAAAAGCCGCCGACCGTGACGTTGACCGGGTGGACGGCGCGGCCTCCTACCACCTCCATGATCCGACTGCCGACCATCTTGAGCCGTAGGCCGCGGTTCACGAGGTCAGGATGCGTCGCCGCCAGAGCGAACCCGCTCTCCACGCCCATGAAATCGGGTGCATGGAGAAGGTGCACATGGAGGGCGTGGCTCTGGATCCATTCGCCGCAGTACAGGAGCCGACGCAGCCGGCGGATGTCGGGCGTGACGGTGATGCCGAGGGCCTTCTCCAGCGCCTCGCAGGCCGTCAGTTGGTACGCCACGGGGCAGATGCCGCAGATCCGCGCCACGATGTCGGGCACCTCGCGGATTTCGCGGCCGCGGACGAGCTTCTCGAAGAATCGCGGCGGCTCGTAGATCGAGAACTCGGCGATCTCGACCGTTCCGTCCACGACGCGGACCCTGAGCGAGCCCTCCCCTTCGACGCGGGCGAGCGACTTCACCTGAAACCGACGGATCTCGCTCATTCGCTAGCCTCCAGCCGATCGCTCTCCGCGCGAAATGCCGGAGCCGCCGCGTTGAACGACCGCACGAGCCGCACGAGCGACTCTCGCGGCGTGCCCCGCCGCTCGTAGAAGCCCGTCAGGCTCACCAGGTTTGGCGATTCGCTTGGGCCGAAGCAGCCGAAGCACTCGCGGTCATGCGCCGGGCAGATCGCGCCGCAGCCGGCCTGCGTGACGGGCCCGAGGCAAGGGACCCCCTTCGCCACGGCCACACATACGATCCCGCGGGCCTTGCACTCGACGCACACCGAGTGGCCCGGCAGATGCGGCTTGCGGCCAAGGAGCACGGCGGTGAGCAGGTCGAGCAGTTGCCCGCGGTCGATCGGGCAGCCGCGAAGCTCGAAATCGACCGGCACGTGGTCGGCGATCGCTGTGCTGGTGGCCAGGGCGGCGATGGTGTCGGGCGTCGCGTAGACGGCGGACAGAAAGTCGTCGATCCGCCCCCAGTTTCGCAGGGCCTGGATGCCGCCGGCGGTCGCACACGCGCCGATCGTGACCAGGAACCGGCACTGGCGGCGGATATCTCGGATCCGCTCCACGTCATCGGCCGTCGTGATCGACCCCTCGACGAGCCCTACGTCGTACGGCCCTGGCACCACCCGCGAACTCGCCTCGAGAAAGTGGTCGATCTGCACGCGGCCGGCGAGTTCCAGCAGCCGGTCCTGTGCATCGAGCAGCTGCAGTTGGCAGCCGTCGCACGAGGCAAACTTGAAGACGGCGAGTCTCGGCTTGGCGGTCACAGGTGGGGCACCCTCATCAGGTTCGCAACCCGATCGTATCGCAGTACGGGGCCGTCGCGACAGATGAAGTGCGGGCCAAACTGGCAGAGGCCGCAGTGGGCCACGGCGCAGGCCATGTTTCGCTCAAGCGACAGGAAGACGTGTTCGGCGGACACGCCGCGAGACATCGCCGCCTCCGCCACACCGAGCATCATCGCGTCGGGGCCGCAGCAGAGAATCGTGGTGGCCGATGGGTTGATCGGCAAATCGGCAAGCAGGTGGGTGACAAGGCCGACGCGGCCTGTCCAGGCGGCATCGCCTTCATCAACCACGGTGTGGATGTCGACACCGGCGGCCCGCCAGCGGTCGTGCTCTGCCGCAAACAAAAGTCCCGCGGGACGCTTCGCGCCGTGAAGCACGATGGTCCGCCCGCCATCATGCCGCCTCGAACACTGCTCGATCGCGGCCCGCTGCGAGGCGAGGCCCAGCCCCCCTGCCACGATCACGACATCGCGGCCGCCAACGGCATCGACCGGCCAGGGCGTGCCGAAGGGGCCGCGAACGAACAGTTGGTCGTGGGCGGCCCGCCGCGAAAGCGCGTCGGTCACGTTGCCGACCGCGCGGACGGTGTGGGCGATCGTGCCACGGTCATCGGGATCGGAACTCACCGAGATGGCCGCCTCGCCGATGCCGGGCAGGTAGAGCATGTTGAACTGTCCGGCCGCGAACGAGTAGCCGGCGCGAATGGGAGCCTCTTCGAACTCCAACTCGTAGGTTTTCACGCCGGGTATCTCGTCACGAATCGACACGATCCGCGCGGGATGCGACCGCCATGGATCGGTGGTGACCGCCGACGGCAGGTGCGGGGGTGTGGTCATGGCGTCGCCCGCTCGGCGTCGGGGGCGGACGCACCGTCGGTCGCCCGGATCGCGGCGATCTCTTCGGTGACGTCGATTCCCACGGGGCACCACGTGATGCAGCGGCCGCAGCCGGTGCAGCCCGAGGTGTCGAACTGGTCGATCCAGTTGGCGAACTTGTGGGTCAGCCACTGGCGGTATCGCGACGCGGTGGAACTCCGCACGCTCTGGCCGTGCATCCGTGCGTGATCGAGTGAGAAGCAGCTTGCCCACTGCCGTTCACGATCGACCTTGTCGCCGGAGAGGTCGGCCACCTCCTGCACGCTCGCGCAGAAGCAGGTCGGGCAGACGAGCGTGCAGTTGGTGCACGAGAGGCACCGCGAGGCGACCTCATCCCACCGTGGGTGCTCGAGGTTCCGCATGAGGAGATCGCGAATGCCGTGCGTATCGAGGCTGCGGGGCGCCGGGCCGTCGGCCGCGGTCTGCCGCGCATGCATTCGGCCGCCAAGGTCGCGTGGCACCCCGCGGGCCGCTTCGATCTCGGCGTCTGAACATGCCGTCACCTGAGCACCGGCTGCGATCGCATCGGCGAGCATCACAGCTCCACGGTCAGAGCCCACCTCGCAGGCGAAGCGATTGTTGATTTCGGTGAGGGCCACATCGAAGCCTGCCCCGGCCGCCGGCCCGCAGCCCATCGAGTGGCAGAAGCAGGTCGCCGCCGCACGGCGACAGTTGACCGCGACAACGAACAGTCGCTCGCGGCGGGCCTTGTAGGCCTCGTCGACGTAGCCGCTGCCGAGAAACACCCGGTCCTGCACGGCGAGGGCCGCGAGATCGCAGCCGCGGACGCCGAGCACCGCCAGAGGGGGATCGGGTGCGGGGGCGTGGGTCTGCGTCCAGGTCCCGTCCGTTCGCGTAAACGACGCGACCGTCTCCCGCGCCGGAAACAAGAAGTTCTTCAGCGAGTGCGGCCCGACGACATGGTCGAAAGTGCCGGCATTCGGGTCGTACTGCAACCGGTAGGAGCCGCCGTCCTGCTCGTCGAGCCAGCCCGTGGGCAAGTCTGCCACCGAGACAAGGTCGCGGAGCACGATCGCCCCGTCGGCAACCTGTGGCCCCACGACGCGATGCCCCTGCCGCCGCAGGGCATCGATCACCAGTTGCAACCCGGGCACGTCGAGCCAGTGCCAGGAACCGGGGGTGGGTGGTGTCATCGATTCCTCTCAGCCCCAACTGTCGGCGGTTGCACCCGAAGATGCAACCGCCCAATGCCGACCAACCCGGAAGCGCGGCGCATGAGCCGAGGGGCGGCCGCTCCCCATTGTCCCGACGGTCTGGTACACCACTGGACATGAACTCCCGTCAGCAGATCATGTCGGCCCTGTTCGCGGCGCCCAGAGCCCTCGTCGGCATGCTTCACGTTGGGCCGCTCCCCGGCAGCCCTGGCCAGCGCCGGTCGGGCACGACGATCGATGCCGATATCGCCCGTGCCGTGGCCGAGGCCGAGACGTACCGCTCTTACGGCTTCCACGGCCTGATGATCGAGAACATGTTCGACCGGCCGTATCTGACGTCGCAGGTAGGGCCCGAGGTGGTGGCGGCGATGGCGGTGATCGGCCGCGAGGTCCGCCGCGCGGTGCCGCTGCCGCTGGGCGTGCAGGTGCTCGCCGCCGCCAACGAAGAGGCGATCGCGGTCGCCCTCGCCTGCGGCGCGTCGTTCGTTCGCGTCGAGGGTTTTGTGTTTGCCCATGTCGCGGACGAGGGACTGATCGAGGCCGATGCCGGTCCGCTCCTCCGCTACCGAGCCGCCGTCGGCGCCGAGCACATCCGCGTGTTCGCCGACATCAAGAAGAAGCATTCCTCCCACGCGATCACGGCCGATGTCGACACCGTCGAGACGGCACATGCCGCGGAGTTCGCGCTCGCCGATGGTGTGATCGTCACGGGCACGTCCACCGGTCGGGCCGCCGACCCCGCCGAGGTGAACGCCGTGGTCGCCGCGGTGGGCGTTCCCGTGTTCGTCGGCTCAGGGATCACTCCCGACAACGTCGCCACGTTTGCCGCCGCGGACGGGCTGATCGTCGGCTCCTCGGTGAAGCAACAGGGCGACTGGCGGCTGCCGCTCGACGCGACGGCGACGAAGCGGCTCGCCGACGCGTTTCATGCCGCACACGGTCAGCGATGATGAATGCTGCCAGTCCCGACGTCGTGCTGCTCGGCAACCTGCTGGTAGACGACATCGTGCTCCGCGACGGCCAAACCCTCATGGGAGAGCCAGGTGGCGCGGTGCTGCATGCAGCGCTCGCGGCCGCCCTCTGGGGCGCGAAGGTGGGGATCTGCTCCGTCGCCGGCACCGACTATCCCGCCCACGCCCTTGAACAGCTCGCCGCGAAGGGGATCGACCTCGCCGGCGTCCGTCGGCTTGAGCGCACGGGCGGCCGGGCCTGGCTGCTCTACGAGCCGTCCGTCCGTCGGACCGTGCACCACCTCGACTGTCCGTCGCATGCCGACGTCTCTCCCACCCTCGCCGACGTGCCGGCGTCCTGGTTCGCCGCCCGGGCCTTCCACCTCGCACCCATGCCGCTGGACCGGCAGCTCGAACTCGCGCACGGCCTCGCGCCGCAGGTGCCAGGATCCCGCCTGATTTCATTGGATCCTTTCGAACTCGTTCGTGACGGCACGCTGGCGGCCTGGCGAGAGGTGCTCACCCACATCGACCTGTTCTTCGTAAGCGAAGACGAGTGGCGGCTCGCCGGTGACGCCGACGCGATCATTCCGGCGATTGCCGGGCCGCGACTGGCCCATATCGCCTTCAAACGCGGCGCCAGCGGCGGCCGGCTCGCCGATCTGCATCAGGGCCGCTCACGGACGTGGAGCTCCCGAGCCCGGGAGGTTGTGGATGCCACTGGTGCCGGCGACTCGTTTGCCGGCGGCTTCCTCGCGGGGCTTGTCGCGCACGGAGACGTGAGCCGGAGCATAGAGCAGGGCATCGTGTCGGCGAGCTTCGCGATCGAGGACTGGGGCGGCCGCGGCCTCATGGCGGCCACGCCGGCGATCGCCGCCGAGCGGCATGCCGAGTGGTTTGCGGGAGCCGAGACGGGAGCCATTTCATGACCGTGTCCGCGAGCGGGCTGTTCCGTGTTTCATCCGACATCGCCGCGGCGGTCGCCGCCGGCAGGCCCGTGGTCGCGTTGGAGACCACGCTGGTCACGCACGGCCTTCCGCAGCCCGACGGCGTGCGGGTGGCGGCGGCGCTTGAGGACGCAGTTCGTTCCCACGGCGCGATCCCGGCGACAATCGGCATCCTC
>Ga0207954_1000223_pt1 | contig 18338 bp, 12 predicted proteins | sample CryBogmetaGMA0M_FD_184547 | JGI IMG/M metagenome (GOLD analysis project Ga0207954, IMG submission 184547) | Freshwater microbial communities from Crystal Bog, Wisconsin, USA - MA0M (SPAdes) | ecosystem: Environmental > Aquatic > Freshwater > Lake | place: Crystal Bog, Wisconsin, USA | collected... | reverse complement strand
GCCCCGGAGGCTCTCGTCGGTGAGCGTGAAGTGGTGCGGGCAGGCCTCCGCCGTCACGCGGATGCCGCGCCGCTTCGCCTCGCGGATCAGGGCCACGCCCCCGCTGGTCGAGACGTGCATGGCGTGGAGCCGGCCGCCGGTCACGTCAGCCAGGGCGATGTCGCGGCCGATCAGCACCTCCTCGGCGGCCGCCGGCATCCCGCCGAGGCCGAGCACGAGCGAGACGAGCCCCTCGTGCATCACCCCGCCGCGCGAGAGTTCCAGCACTTCCTCGTGCGCCAGGATCGGCTTGTCAAACATCCGGCAGTATTCGAAGGCCCGCCGCATCAGTTCGGCGTCGTAGACCGGCGCGCCATCGTCGCTGAAGGCCACCGCGCCTGCCTCGACGAGCTGGCCGATCTCGGCGAGTTCCTTCCCCTCGCGGCCCCGGCTCACGCACGCGACCACGAACACATTGCAGGCGTCCGCCCGGGTCGCCTTCTGGTGGATGAACTCCACCGCCGCCTGGGTGTCGATCGGTGGCTCAGTATTGGGGATGCAGGCGACGCTCGTGAATCCGCCTGCCAGCGCCGCCTGGGTGCCGGTCTCGATCGTCTCGTCCTCCTCGCGGCCCGGTTCGCGGAGGTGGACGTGCATGTCGACGAGGCCGGGAGTCACCACCAGGCCGGTGGCGTCGATCGTCTCGTCGGCCTTGCCGATCGGCTGGGCGCCGGCGAGGCCCACGGCGACCACCTGCCCGTCGCGGACGAGCACGTCGTCGATGCGGTCGATCCCCTGCGAGGGATCGACCACCTTGCCGCCGCGAATGAGGAGCGTGGCCATCGGCGAATCCTTGTCAGTAAATCCTGGTCGCGGAGGAAGACGACTCGCCGCCCGTCCGTGCCGCCCGCGGCCCGCACGTCAGCCAGAGCACCGCCATCCGCACGGCGAGTCCGTTGGCAACCTGGCCGAGGATCAGCGACTGCGGACAGTCGGCCACCTCGGCCGTGACCTCGACGCCCCGGTTGATCGGGCCGGGCGCCAAGATGAGCAGGTCTTTCTTGGCCCGCTTCAGCCGGTCTCGGGTCATCGCGTAGAGGTGGGCGTATTCGCGGACGGACGGAAAGGGCCTCGTGTTCTGCCGCTCGAACTGGATGCGGAGGAGATTGAGCACGTCGCACCGCGGCACGATCGCGTCGAGGTCGTGCGACACCTCCACGCCCAGTTCCCGCCACCGCTCCGAGACGAGCGTGGGTGGGCCACAGAGGATCACCTTGGCGCCGAGCTTCATCAGGCCCCAGAGGTTGGACCGCGCCGTCCGGCTGTGGGCGATGTCGCCGACGAGCCCGACGGTGATTCCGGAGAGGTCGCCGAGTCGCTCCTTGATCGTGAAGATGTCGAGCAGCCCCTGGGTGGGATGCTCGTGCGGGCCGTCGCCGGCGTTGATCACACCGACCGAGAGATGCTGGGCGAGCAGGTGCGGCGTGCCGGGGGTCTGGTGGCGGACGACGACGGCGTCGATCCCCATCGCCTCGAGGTTCTTGGCGGTGTCGATGAACGACTCACCCTTCGAGAGGCTGCTCGACGAGGCCGAGAAGTCGACCACGTCGGCCCCCAGCCGGCGGGCCGCCAGGGCGAAACTCGTCTTCGTGCGGGTCGAGGCCTCGAAGAACAGCGTGACGATGGTGGTGCCGTTGAGCACGGCGAGTTTCCGGCGGCAGCCGTCGGTCGCCTCCTTGAGGAGGGTGGCTGTGTCGAGCAGCGTGCGGATCTCGTCCGGCGTGAGTCGCTCGAGGTCGAGAAGGTGCCGGTGACGCCAGTGCGACGGCACGGTCTCGTGGGCGAGTGCGGCGGTGCTCATGCGGCGTGGCAGATGGTCTTGAGGTGTGCCGAATACCTCTCCATGAGAGGGGGTTTTCGGCAGGTTGCAGTCGATGGGAGTTTAGCAAATTCAAGAGGATTTGCGGGGCCGACGAGCTTGCCGCTGCAGCGTGGCTGTTGACCTTGCTCCAGCGGATCGCGGCCCCCTACCCTCCCCCCGCGTTTGGAAATGGACCCTGGCGACGGGCCGCGATGCCTGCGCTGCATGTCGAGCACCCATTCATGAACGGCTCCGTCTGGTCGATCCGGGCAACCTGTGCGGCGATGATCGCCGCCGTCGTCGTCACGACGAGCGGTTGCACCTCGGCCATCAGCACCGCCTATCTCCGCGACACGTTGTGGGACCTCCCCGACCACGCCGCCGGGGAGGAACCGCAGGTCGATGCCACCGCCGATACGGAGAATCTGCCCGCCGTCGAGATCTCCGACACCGCTGCGGCCGACGAGGAGCGGCGTGAGGCCGCGATCGATGAGGCGGTTGCGAGGCTTGCCAAGATCGGTGCACTCGACGACGCGGCCCGGGCCACGCTTATCGAAACGCTGCAGCGCACCCAGCAGGAGGACTGGCCCGTCGTGGTCGAGGCGTTTGCGTCATCGTTGGCCGCCTCGCTGCCGCCGCCCGTGACCGAACAACCCGAGGCGGACGAACCTGCCGATCCGCCAACTCCCGTCGTCGCCGCTTCACACACCGCCGCCAAGGCCGATCTCGATGAGGCCTTGATCGCGCCAACGCCAGAGCCGTTGATGCCTCTGGCTGATCCTGTGGTCGCATCATCCCCAGTGCCGGCCGTCGCACCGGCGCCCGTGCCGGCGTCATCCGCTCCCGAGCCGGACGATCAGGCCCAGCAGGTCGCGGCAGCGCCCGCTCCGTCGCTGGCCGTCCGCAACCCCTGCTTCGCCACGCGGGTGCAGGCGTGGGGCATGGTCGACCGCTTCCAGACCGCCCGCTTCCGCCCCGGCCAGGAGGTGATCGTCTACTTCGAACTCGACAACCTCTCGTCGGGTCGGTCTGCCGCCGGCCACACCACCTGCATCGATGCATCGCTCGCGCTCGTCGCCGGCGACGGCACCACGGTCCGCGACTGGAGTTTCGAACCGATTGCGGAGACGTGCGCGGCGCAGCGTCGCGACTATTTCGCGAGGTATGTGATCCGGGTTCCAGAATCGGCGGCCGCCGGGGCCTTCCGGCTCGACATCGACGTGGTCGACACGCTCGCCGGCACGACCGCCAGGGCCAGCCTGCCGCTCGAGATCGCAGCGGATTCCCGCTAAGCCTCGCCCGGCGAGTTACGATAGCGTGGCCTCCCAGGTTCCACGCGATGCACGCTCCACCTACGATCCTGCGCACCGAGCGACTCGAGAAGACGTTCTCCGGCGGTGACGCCGAGTCGGCGGTCGCCGCTGTTGGCGGCGTGGATTTCCAGGTCGGGCGTGGAGAGTTCGTGGCGGTGACGGGCGCTTCCGGATCGGGAAAGAGCACGCTGCTCCACATGCTCGGCGGGATCACGCGGCCGACCGCGGGCCGCGTCCTGCTCGAGGGCGTCGACCTCGCCACGCTCGACGACGATGCCCTCGCCGCCATCCGCCGCCGCCGGATCGGCTTCGTGTTCCAGCGATACAACCTCCTCCCGGAACTCTCGCTGCTCGAAAACGTCTCCCTTCCCCTCGCGCTCGACGGTGCGAGTCCGGCACGGTGCGAGACGGCCGCCCGCGCGGCGCTCGAGGCGGTTGGAATGGCCCACCGCGGCTCCCACCGGCCCGACGAACTGTCGGGGGGTGAGCAGCAGCGGGGTGCGATCGCCCGGGCGCTCGTCACCGACCCGGCGGTCGTGCTCGCCGACGAGCCGACGGGCGCCCTCGATTCGGCCAACTCGGCTCGCGTCGTCGAACTGCTCCAGCGACTCGTCGCCGAGCGGCAGCAGACCGTGATCCTCGTCACCCACGATCCGGCGGTGGCGGCGGCGGCGGGCCGGATCGTGCGGATGCAAGACGGCCTGATACACACCGATTCGGCCGGGATGCCGCGGCCATGAACCTCCGCGGGCTGCTCATCCGACAGTGGATGCGACGCCCGGGGCGGGCGCTGGCTGCGGCACTGAGTGTCGCGGTGGCGGTGGGCGCGGCGGTGGCCACCTGGGCAGCGGCCGATGCGTCGCGGGTCGGCTACAAGCGGCTCACCGAGGCGGTGGCCGGAGTGCCCACGATCGACGTCACGGCTCGCGACGGCAAGCGGTTCGATGCCATGGCCGTGCCCCGTGTCGTTGACGTGCCGGGCGTGCGGGCGGTGGTGCCGCTCTTTTACCGGCCGTCGCTCCTCCGCGTTGGCGAGAGCCGGCTCCGCGAGGTGGCGGTGGGCGTGGATGTTGCGGCGCTCGTGTCTGCCGGGCTCCTCACACTGGAGTCGGGCGAGCCGTGCAGCGAGGACGACGAAGTGGTGCTCGACGCCACGCTCGCCAAGGGGCTCGGCGTGGCGGTAGGCGACGAGGTGCTGTTCTTCGCACGGCGGCGGGTCGCCCGGATGCGGGTCACGGGGCTCGCCGCCACCGACTCGCTCCGCTGGTTCGCGGAGGGCGCCACCATCGTCGCCGACATCCAGGTGCTGGAATCGATGTCGCTGTCGACGGCGGAGGTGGACCGCGTGCGGGTCGTGCTGGCTGCCGACGTCGATCGCGAGGGCGTGCTGGCCGCGGTCGCCGAGCGGCTTCCGGAGGAACTCGTCGCCGAGGTGCCCGCCGGCCGGGCGAGCCTGGCCGACGACGTGCTGCATTCGGCGAACCTGGGCCTCGACTTCGTCACGGCCCTGACGCTTGCCATGGCCTGGTTCATCGTCGGCAACGCCATGCTCATGAACGTCGCCGAGCGGCGGCGTGGGCTCACGCTGATCCGGGTGCTCGGCGGCACGGGTCGCCAGGTGCGCCGGCTCGTGACCGTCGAGGCCGCGATCCTCGGTGCGATAGGGGCCGCCGTGGGCGCCGCGGCTGGGCTCGCGGCGGCGGCGCCGATCTCCGCGGGCATCGCCCGGGCACTGCAGACCCGCGCGGGTGACGTCGTCGTCCATCCGCTCCTCGTGCCGGTGGCGGTGGCCCTCGGTATTGTCATCGCGGTGGCCGCCGCCTGGTGGCCCGCCCGTCAGGCCACGTCGGTCGACCTGCTCGAGGGACTGTCGGTGCTCCCTGCCAAGCCGCCGCGGGAATCAATGCGGGTCCTGCTCGTGGCGGCGGTGCTCCTGAGCGCCGTCGCGTTTGGCTGCGAACTCGCCATGGCCTTCGGCCTCCTGCCGCCGCGGGCGTCAGTGATCTCGGGCGTGGTGCTGCTCCTTGCCTTCGTGGCCTTCACGCCGTTTTTCCTGATCCCGTTGGTCCGCATCCTCGGCCGGCTTGTGCCCCCGCGCTGGCGGATCGAGGGCCGGCTCGCTGTGGAGCAGATCGTCCGGCAGCCGATTCGCACCGCGCTGACGGCGGGCGTGCTCGTGGTGGCGGTGAGCAACGGGATCGGTCTCGGCCACGCGATCCGCGACAGCGTCGACGACGTGCTTGGTTGGTACGGCAAGATGCTCAGGGCCGACTGGGTGCTGACCCAGGCCGGGGCGCTCTCCGTGTCGCGGCAGGATCGGGGCGCGGCATCGCGAGACATGGAGGAGGAGGTTCGCGGGCTCGCCGGCGTGGCTGACGTCGAAGGGATCGGCGTGGCGACGGGCCGGATCTCGGGTCAGGTCTGCGTCGTCATCGCCCGCGACCTGCCCTCAGCGCTGCCGCTGCCGCTCGTGCCGGTCGACGCGACCGAGGCCGACGTGCGGCAGGCGCTCGAACGGGGCGAGGCGGTCGCCGGCACGGTGCTCGCCCAGCGAACGGGCCTCAAAGCGGGCGACGACGTGATCGTTGAGGTGTTTGGTCGCAAGACACCGGTCCGCGTTGCGGCGCTCGTCGTCGACTACACCTCCGGAGGCGCCTCGCTCGTGCTCCGCCGCGACGCCGCCCGGCGGCTCTTCGGCATGGAGGCGGCCGACGTGCTCCTCGTGACCGCCGCTGAGGGCCGCTCGCCCGCCCTGCGAGAACCGCTCGAGGCGATCGCCCGAAAGCACTCGATGTTTCTGCGGTCGTATGGAGAGCTCCGCCGCTTCATCGACCGCATCGTCTCCGGCGTGGTCGGCTCGCTCTGGTCGATCCTGGGGCTCGGCTTCGTGGTCGGCAGCCTCGGCGTCGCCAACACCGTCACCATGAGCGTGCTGGAGCAGCAGCGATCGCTGGGGCTCTTGCGGGCGGTGGGGATGCGACGCAGCCAGGTGGTCGGCATGGTGGTGTTGCAGAGCGTCTTGCTGGGCGCCGCCGCCGGCATCGTCGGCCTCGTGGCCGGTGTGACGACCGCGTTGTTCATCCAGTTTGCGAGCCAGCCCCTGCTCGGTCATCCGCTCGCCCTGCACATCCGCCCCGGCGTGGTGGTCGCCAACCTGCTGGCCGCCCTCGCGGTCACCGCCCTGGCGGCCTGGCTGCCGGCCCGCCGGGCCGTAAAGCTCGAACTGCTCGAAGCGCTGTCCACGGAGTGAGCCTCAGTCCGGTAGCACAGGTTCCCCGTCGCACAGGTTCCCCGTAGCACAGGTTGTTAACCTGTGCCTCATCCCCCTCGTAGCACAGGTTTCCAACCTGTGTCTTCCGCGCCGCTCGGGGCTGCCCATGCCCATCGCCGGACGCTCACTGCGGGCATCCTGCCCTTCGCTCGCTGCACGCCGGCTACGCTTCGCCATCCTGGCTTCGCTTGCCGCCGAGCCCGGCTCCTGGGCACGGGCAGCCCCTCGCTCCGTTTTGCCTCAGTCGCCAAGGCTCTCCGTAGCACAGGTTCCCCGTCGCACAGGTTCCCCGTAGCACAGGTTGTTAACCTGTGCCTCCTCCCCCTCGTAGCACAGGTTTCCAACCTGTGTCTTCCGCGCCGCTCGGGGCTGCCCATGCCCATCGCCGGACGCTCACTGCGGGCATCCTGCCCTTCGCTCGCTGCACGCCGGCTACGCTTCGCCATCCTGGCTTCGCTTGCCGCCGAGCCCGGCTCCTGGGCACGGGCAGCCCCTCGCTCGTCACTCGTAGCACAGGTTCCCCGTGGCACAGGTTCCCCGTAGCACAGGTTGGCAACCTGTGCCTCTTCGTCGCACAGGCTTCCCGTAGCACAGGTTTTCAACCTGTGTCTCCGCCTGTGCCTCCGCGTTGCCCCTGGCCTCACCCGATGTCGAGCCAGCGGGGCAACGGCGCGTCGGCGTCGAGGCCGAGGATCGTGCGAAGTTCCGCTACCTCCGCGTCGTCGAGTGGCACAAACACCACTGGATCTTGCACGAGCGCGGGATCGAGGAGCCGCCAGCCCGTGATCGCGGTGCCCTCCATGATCGGCGCCCGGCCGTAGCCATACATCATGTTGTCGACGTTCTCGAAGAAGTTGCGAAGCACGATCGCCTCCGGCCGCGGACGGCGGACGTAGTAAAGCTCGATCACGTCCTTCCAGAAATGCGGCACGAACTTCTCCCCCACGTCGGCGATGCCGAAGCGGTCGCGGTTGGTGCCGGCGATGCAGACGGGCAGCGAGGCGAGCGTGAGGCCGCGGTCGCGGCAGCGGGCCTCGATGCAGCCGAGCAGGTTGATCGAGAAATCGGAACTGAAGCAGTCGTCGCAGATGAGCACCTCGTCGCGGAGGTCGACCTCCTTGCCGGAGCCGCGGCGGGCTGCCCCGTCGATCAGGGCGTCGGCCACGCGCTCAAACCGGATGTGGTAGCTCTGGATCTCGGTCGGCAGTCCATGGCCGAGCACGACGACGGTGGTGGGCGTCGGACCGGCCGTCGCGTCGCGGATCGCCGCCAGGAAGGCATCGGCCACGCTGTCGAGCGTTTCGCCATCCTCGTCCTTCTTGAATACCTGCGTCGTGCCGCCGTACGACTCGGCGATCGTGGTGATCTCCTTGGGGCCGAGTCCGGTGGCCGGATCAAGCAGCCCGATCACCGTGCGGCTGGTGGCGAGCACGGGCCTCCCCGCGACCTTCTTGCGAACGCCGTCGATGAAGCCGGCGAACTTTGCGAGCGTGGCGGTGCGGGCATCGTCATCGAGTGCCGCGAGCCGTTCGGCGTGCTCAAGCGCCAGGTGGTGCACCGCCGGTTCGATCTGCCGCCAGTGCTTCGCGTCGCACGGCCGTGCGGCGAGGATCGCCGGCGACACGTCCCGCTGAAACGTGGGCAGATCCGCAGGGATCACCGCCGCTGTGAGCAGCAGCATCGACATGCAGGTAACCATGTTCACTTGTCGCCCCTGTAGACGGTGTTGCCTTCCTTGATCGTTTCGACCACCGCGATGTCTTTGATCGTAACAGGATCGACCTTCAGCGGGTTCTTCTCGAGGATCACGAGGTCGGCGAGTTTGCCCGCCTCCAGCGTGCCCTTCGTCTTCTCTTCCTTGAGCTGATACGCCGCCATCGCCGTGACGGCGCGGAGGCCGTCGTAGGGCGAGATCCGCTCGTCGGGGCCGATCACCTGGCCGCTCGCACTTTGCCGGTTGGTGCCGGCGTCGACGAGCGCCAGGATCCACGGCTGTGGCGACACCGGCGCGTCGTGCGAGAACGTGAACGGCAGGCCGGCGCGGAGAAACGTCCGCGTGGCCATCGACCCCGCCGCCCGCTCCGGTCCCCAGAGCTTCGCCACGCCGTCGCCTCCCGGCACGATGCTCGAGGGCAGAAAGCTCGGGATCGCCCCACACGTCTTCATCCTCTCGATCTGGTCGGGTCGCAGCCACGAGCCATGCACGAACACCGGCCGCGCGTCCCGCATGCCGTGCTTCTTCACCGCCTTGTCGATCGCGGCGAGGGCCTGGTCGGCGGCGGCGTCGCCGTTCATGTGCATGTGGATCTGCATCTCGGTTGGCCAGAAGCGATCGAAGGCGGCGTCGATCACCTCGTCGGGGATTTGGCGGAAGCCTGAGTAACTGCCGGTCTTGCCCGGTGGATTCGTGGCGTAGGGCTTGGTGAACCAAGCGGTGTCGAGGCTGCCATCGAGCCAGAACTTGATGCCGCCGAGCCGAACGCGGTTCACATACCGCTTATCAAGATCGGTGCGGGCGGCGCGGAGCTTTTCGAGCGTGCCGTTGGGCTTGGGGTTGTAGGCCGAGGCCACGCCGTAGGCCGCCGTGAGTGTGTCGTCCACGGTCGAGTCTTTGGCGGCGATATAAAGGTCGATCGGCAGGAGGTTCTTGTCAATCGCGTTGACCACCACCTGGATGTCGTCGCTGCCGAGGCCGAGGCCCGCCTCCATCGCCGTGGTCTGCCCGTAGCGGGCCCAGAGGGTGGCGGCGCCAGTGATCACGGCGTCGGCCAGTTCCCCCGTGAACGGTGGCCGCTTGCTGCGGACTGCGTTGAGGGCCGTCTCCTCCATCGGCCCCGCGAGCGATCGTTCATCCGCCTTCCGTGTGAACGAGCCGCCTTCGGGATTCGGCGTGTCGGCCGTGATGCCGGCGACCTCGAACACCTTCGAGTTGCCGGCCCCGAGGTGGCCCGAGGAATCGACGACCATCACAGCGCGGTCGGCGGCCACGCCGTCGAGTTCTTCGATCGTGGGCGTGCGATGCTCCTTCATCTGCCGCGGCTGGTAGCCGAAGCCCACGATCCACGCCCCGGCGGGCGTCCGCTCCGCCTGCTTCTTCATCCGGGCGAGCAGGTCGGGGATGTCGGTGCAGCCGAAGAGATCAGCATCGACAAGGTTCTTCCCGAAGTAGACGAAGTGGCCGTGGGTGTCGATGAATCCGGGCAGGAGTGTCTTCCCGGCGAGGTCGATCGTGGTCGTGGCCGGGCCAACGTGGGCCTTCGCCTCGGCCAGCGGGCCGACGAACACGATCTTCCCATCGTTCACGGCGAGGGCCTCGGCCATCTCGGGCTGCGGCCCGCGCATCGTAATGATGTCGCCACCGGTGTAGAGCGTGTCGGCGATGTCAGCGCGCGACGGGGCAGCGCAGGCGAGCAACAGAACGACGGCAGTGGAAGACAGGATCGCGGTAGGCCGGACGCATCGCATGGCGGCGAACTCCTCGGAGCTGATCTGGTTGACGAGCGTTCGGGCAGTGTAGCGAGGGGTGAGCGTGGCGGCACGCCGCGGTCTCACGGCCGGTCGGCTTGAAGTGGGCTCGTGCGTGGGGGGACGCCCGCGGCCTTACGGCCGGTCGGCTTGCACGGGCGGCCGCCGCTGTTCGTACAAGCCCAACGCCGTGAGGCGTGGGGCGCGGCCAGAACAAACTCGGCATCCTCTCGACCGCGCCCGCGGCCTTACGGCCGGTCGGCTTTCACTTGCCACACCCCGCGAAGATCTCGAGCCGGCGGCCCGTTCCTAGGCCGATCGACGCAGCCCGGGCCGAGAGTTCCTCCAGGGCCCGCATGCCGACGGGACCGAGGTTCACCGTCCAGTCGTTCACGTAGAGATCGACGTGCTGCATCAGCACCGCGTCGTCGTGCTCCTGGGCGTGCGCCCGCATCGTGGGCAGCGCGCAATCGCGGTCGCCCAGCGCCAGCAGCAGCGAGTCGTGGATCACCCGCTGCACAGCGGCGATCGTGTCGCCAGGCAGTCGCCGGTTCGCCACGATGCCGCCCAGGGGGAGCGGGCAGCCCGTCTCGGTCTCCCAGCGGGTGCCGAGGTCTTCCACCAGCCCGAGGCCGTGCTGCTCCCAGGTGAACCGCCCCTCGTGAATACAAACGCCGAAGTCGGCCCGCCCTGCCTCGAGCGCCGGCATGATCTCGGAAAACACCACGTGCTCCACGCGCGTGGTGCGCGGGTGAAACAGCGCGAAGAGCAGCGCCGCCGTCGTGTGCCTGCCCGGGCAGAGCGTGAGCTGGCCGGGGCCGGTCGGCACACCGCCGGCTTGTGCGGAGAGGAGCAGCGGCCCCACGCCGAAGCCGAGCGCCGATCCGCTCGGCAGCACCACGTAGTCGTCGGCCAGCGAGAGGGCGGCGTGGAAGCTCGTCTTTGCGACGTCGAAGTCGCCGGCCAGCAGCCGTTCGTTCAGCTGCTGGATGTCGAGCAACGCCACCTCAAACGTCAGTCCCTGCCAATCGACCGGTTTCGTGATCAGGCCGTGGAAGGCGAAGGTGTCGTTGGGGCATGTTGAGATGCCCAGGCGGATGATGCGGCTCACGATGCCTCCGCGATCACCTGGGCGGCCAGTTCTCCCGCCGCTTCGAGAGCGGCCTTCGTCTGCCAGCGGCTCTGGTCGCGGTCGCCGGCTGTATTCGAGATGCCGCGGACGATCTCGCACGGCACGCCGGCAAGCCGGCAGGCGAACGCCACGGCGAAGCCCTCCATGTCTTCGGCCACGGCTGTGGGAAACGCCAGCTTCCGAGCGAGCACGTCGTCGGCGGTGGCCGAGGCCGCGCAGGCCGTGAGCAGCAGATCGGCCCGGGGCGTGGCGATGCCGTCGGTCGCGCAGGCGATCGCGTCGCCGATCGCGGGAGATCCGTCCGCTGCGTCGCCCGGCCACTGGAGCCATCCGAGCGTGCCCGCCGGGATGAAGTCGTCCCGCGATCCCACGCCGATGCCGAAGCAGGCCACCTGCTGGAAGCGATAGGCGCCGGCGAGGGCGAGGCGCTCATCCAGCCTGCCGGCGATACCCACGAGCACGACCCGCTCCGGATGGTGCCGGGCCACAAGCAACGACGTGCGAGCGGCGGCGGCCACGGAACCGAACCCGCAGAGTTCCACGACGCCATCCCGGCCCAAGGCGGGGGTCACCAGAGGCTCAAGCACCTGCCGTTCGAGAGTCGTCGGCACGAGGATCAGCGTTTGCATCGCCTTGATTATAGGCGTGAAGGTCAGCCCGCCAGTCCACAGTCGACACGGGTCGGTGATTCACCCCACGCCTCGCGGCGTTGGGCTTGTACGGACGTGAGTGGCCGCCCGTGCAAGCCGAAGGCCGTAAGGCCTCGGGCGCGGTCGAGAGGATGCCGACTCTGTTCTGGCCGCGCCCCACGCCTCACGGCGTTGGGCTTGTACGGATCCTCAGGAAGCCGACCGGCCGTAAGGCCGCGGGCAGACAACGCTGGACGCGGCGACTGATGGTGATTCACCCCACGCCTCACGGCGTTGGGCTTCTCCAAACGGCCGCGCAAGGCTCATGGAAAAACCGTATGACACAAACGGCTTGATCGTCCGACGCTTGCTGAAGTCACGTTGGCCGACCTATCCTCTGACGAATGAAGCGGCCGAAGGCACGACGAACAGGCCGTGAGGCCGCCCAAACACCCGCTAGCGTCAAGTCGCGCCCATGGATCGCCCTGGCCGGTGGCGTCGTCATCGGGCTGGCCGTGCTCCTGGCCTTCTGGCCGTCTCTGAGTGGCGGGTTTCTCTGGGACGACGACAACTGGATCGCGGCGGTGCCATCCACGCCGACCCACCGCCTGATCCACGACGACGGCGGCCTGCGCGGCATCTGGCTCACCAACCAGACGCAAGACTACTGGCCGCTTTCCAACTCGATGTTCTGGCTCGAGTGGCGGCTCTGGGGCATGAATCCCGCGGGCTACCGGGCCGTCAACCTGGTGCTGCATGCGATCGGCTCGATCTTGGTCTGGCGCGTCGGGCGGCAGCTTGGCATTCCCTGGTCCTGGCTCGGGGCGATCCTGTTCGCCGTCCATCCGGTGACGGTCGCCTCCGTGGCGTGGATCGCGGAGCTGAAGAACTGCCTCTCGCTCACGCTCTACGCCGCGGCCCTGCTGTTCTGGCTCTGGTTCGATGCCACGGGCCGGCGGGTCTGGTATGCCGCGTCGCTGGTGGCATTTCTGATGGCGCTGCTGGCGAAGACCTCCACGGTCGTCCTGCCGGTCATGCTCCTCGCCTTCGCATGGTGGCGGCGGGGGCGAATCGATCGGCAGGATGTCGTCCGCACGACCCCCTACTTTCTGCTTGCCTTCGTGACGGGCCTCGTGACGCTCTGGCGGCAGACGTCGGGGGCTGGCGTTCCGGGCGATGCGGCCGCCGATGGCCTGCTCTCGCGGATCGCGGCGAGTGGCTGGGTGGCATGGTTCTATCTCTCCAAGGCGCTCCTGCCGGTGCGGCTGGCGATGCTCTATCCGCGGTGGACGGTCGACCCGGCCACCATCACGGCCTGGCTGCCCCTTGCCGCTCTTCTCGGCGCGGCGGCCGGCATCCGCCGGCTCGATCCGCGCTGGCGCCGGCCGCTCGCCATGGGCGTGGGGTGCTACCTCGTGTCGCTCGGTCCGGTGCTGGGTATCCTGCCGATGTGGTTTCGTCGCTACTCGCTGGTGTCAGACCATCTCCAGTATCTGGCCCTGCCGGCGATCACGCTTCTCGTGGCGGCCGGGCTGCGAGCGGCCGCCGCGATCGCGGGTTGGCGGCCCCTCGCCACGGCGGCTGCGTCGGTGCTCGTGCTCGGCTGCACGGCGCTCACGTTGCAGCGGAGCATCGTGTTCACGTCGAACGTCAGCCTGATGCAAGACTCGCTGTCGAAGAACCCGAGCTCCTGGACGGCCCACACGAATCTGGGAGCCGAGCTGGGCCATCGTGGCCGCCCCCAGGAGGCGATTGAGCACTACCAGGCAGCCCTTCGTTTGAGGCCCACGGCGTTCCAGGCCCACAACAACCTGGCCACGACGCTATTTCAGCTTGGCCGGCCACAGGAGGCGATCCCGCACTACCAGGAGGCGCTGCGGATCAATCCCGACGTCGCCGAGATCCACGCCAATCTCGGCAATGCGCTTGCCGTGTTGGGAAACACGGCCGAGGCGGCCGTCCATTTTCGGGAGGTGCTGCGGCTGATGCCGAACTCGGCGCCGGTGCACAACAACCTCGGCTACATCCTCGAGAATGAAGGGCGGCTCGCAGAGGCTGTGACCCACTACGAGGAAGCGTTGCGGCTGGATCCCGCCAACGAGAGGGCCCGCGACAACCTCCGTCGTGCCCGGGAGCAACTGCTGCGGCAGTCACGCGACGGAGCCGACAGATAGCGCGGCGCCTCTCGTCGCACCCGTTTCCCGTCGCACAGGTTTTCTTCGTAGCACAGGTTGTCAACCTGTGTGTCTTCTGTGTCTTCGTAGCACAGGTTTCCAACCTGTGTGCCTTCCCGGCGCCCATGAGGGCACAGGTTGAAAACCTGTGCTACTGGGCAAGGCATGAGGGCACAGGTTGAAAACCTGTGCTACTGGGGAAGGCATGAGGGCACAGGTTGGCAACCTGTGCTACGGGGGCGCGTTAGAGCATGCGGGCCCGGCGGAGCAGGCCGAAGAGCAGCACGAAAATCACCGCCGAGAGAACCCAGAAAAACACGTAGCCGTTCTGCCAGCGGATTTCGGGCATCACTTCGAAGTTCATGCCGTAGACGCCGCACAGGAACGTCAGCGGCAGGAAGAGCGTGCTCATCACCGTGAGGCGGTTCATGTTTTGATTCGTGTTGTGCGCCGATACCGCCAGCGAAAACTCCAGCGAACTTGAAAGCACGTCGAGATTCGAGGCGATGTCGGCAAGCAGCCGCTCGAGCATGCCGACCATGTGACCCATGAAGGTGAGCGTGGCGTCGCTGATCAGCGGCGTCTTACGCGACAGCATCTCCTCGAGCACCCTGCGGGCCGGCACCACGAGCTTGCGAAGCGCCAAGAGCCGGCCATTCACCTGCGCCAGGTCGTCGAGCGTGGCGGCGTCCACCGCCTGCCGCACCCGCGCCCGCACCACCTCGGCCTCCTCGTCGAGCCGCCTCTGGAGTTCGAAAAACTGCTCGATCTGCTTGCTCCAGATCTCGTAGACGAGGAAGCTCGGCGTCGCCGCGTGTGTTTCGAAATCGCGGACGTAGACGCTCCGCACGCCCTGGATGACGGCGTTTGGGCCGCGATGCACGGTCAAGAGGAACGATGTGCCGAGCAGCACATCGAGCCACTCGTCGACGATCTCATCGGGCCGGATTGCTCCACCAACAAGCACGATGTGAAGCAGATCGCCCGCCCGGTTCAGGCTGGAAACGCTGTGGCCCTTGTCCGTGGCACACCGGGCCGCCACCTCGCAGGGATCGAGGCCGTTGACGCTCCTCCACGGGAGCACGTCGCCAAGTGACGGCGGGATGCCGGCCGTGCAGTCGACATCGATCCAGACAAAATGCCCTGCCTCGATCTGCTGCGGGATGTCGGCGATCGGGATCTCACCCCGAGTCCGGTGCCGGAAGTCGAAGAACTCGGCCCGAGTCGACGGGTTGCCGTCCGATGGCCGGCCCTCGTTACTGCCCGCGGAGATTGGAGGCACTTCGAGCGACATAGGAAGGAATACCCGCCAGATGCGAGGGACGAGGCTATGCTACCCGACGGTTTTCCTGCCGCAACGCGCTCACCCAGACGGGTTTGAGGCGGCGGAGCCCCTCCCCGGAACGAATCGGCGCATGGCAGCGATCGGCAACGACAGGCCCCGGGAGCTTCACTGGTATCACGCCGGGCCGATGCTCTTTGGCGACCTGGGCACCAGCCGGCTCTACGTGCTGGGGCTGGCGTTTTACTTCACCCGCCATGCGTCGCTGTTTCACATCCTGTTTGTCAACATCCTGCTGCTCCTGGTGGGCAGCTGTTACCTGATCATCTGCCGCAAGTATCCCGACGGCGGCGGTGTCTATTCCTCGGCGCGCACGGCCAGCCGCGCCCTGGCCGTGGTGGGCGGACTGACGCTCTGCGCCGATTACACCGTCACCGCCGCGCTCTCGTGCCTCGATGCCTTCCGGTACCTCGGTGTGAACGGCGAGATCCTCGGCGTGAGGGTGGAGCTGCTCTGCACCCTGGCCGCCATTGCGGCCATCGGCTTCGTCAACTGGTTTGGTCCGCGGGGGATGGGCCGGTTGGCCCTGATCGTCGCCGTGGTGACGGTGCTGCTCACGCTCGTCATCGCGGTCTGCGCTATCCCCAGCCTGCACCACACGCGGATCGAACTGCCGGTGCGCGAGCGGTATAGCGTGGCCGCCTGGAGTGACGCCTGGGTCGGCTTCACCGAGATTGTGTTGGCGCTCTCCGGCATCGAGGCCATCGCCAACATGACGGGCATCATGGTGTCGCCGGTGCGGGTGACCTCCCGCAGGTCGATCGTGCCGGTGCTCATCGAGGTGGTGACGCTGAACATCATTCTCGGGGCGGCCATGAACGCCCTGCCAGACGCCAAGCTGATCGATCCCGAGGGGCACGCCCTGGGCACCGACAACATGATGAACATTCTGGCGACGGCCTACGTCGGACCCACGTTCAGCTTCCTGGCCTCGTTCGTGTTTGGCGCGCTGCTGCTGTCGGCGGTCAATACGGCCATCACCGACTTGATGGCGATCCAATACATGATGGCCCGCGACGGCGAAGCGCCCGGCATTCTGGCCCGTCTCAACAGCCACGGCGTGCCCGGCTACGGACTCCTCCTGGCCATGCTCGTGCCCGCGGCGCTGCTGATGCTGTTTCCAGACCTCACGCAGCTCGCGGGGCTGTATTCGGTGGGCGTCGTTTCCGCGATCACGATCAACCTCCTGACCACGGGATGCACCAAGCAGTTTGATCTGCGGCCCTGGGAACGCTGGCTGCTGTGCGGCGTGGGCGCGTTGATGGCCTGCATCCTGGTCACGCTCATGTGGAACAAGCCCCACGCGCGGATCTTTTCCATGTCGATCCTCGTCGTGGGATTGGGAGCCCGGCTGTTCACGCTGGCCGGCCGCTCAACGCTCGACGCGCTGCATGCTCAGGCGATCCGCCTGCTGGCGGCGGTGTGCTGCATCGGCCAGGTGGGCCTCACGTTTGTGGTGCCCGCCGAGAGCCAGATGGCCTTCCTGCTGTCGGTGGCCGCGGCGGGCCTGCTCGTCTGGGTTGGCCGGTATGTGTCGGATGCCATTCCCCGCGACGAGGTGGCGGCGGCTCTGGACAACCTCGACGGCGACTACCACCCAGAAGGCTGTTACATGGTGAGCGCCTCCCACCCCTCGCCCCTGATCGCCGGGGTCATCGACGACGCCCGCCTTAGCGGGGCCGGCGTGGTGGTGCTGTTTGTCAGGGAGTTGGCCATCCCGGTGATGAGCGCCGGGGCGATGCAGGATGCCTCGGATGATCCCGTCGCCCGCGCTATTTTTGCCGAAGCGCTGGCCCCCGCCCGGAGGCAGGGCGTGCCGGTGAAGCTCGTCTACCTCGTCGGCGGTTCGGTGGTGGACCGGATTCTGGAGACCGCGGTGGATGTCTCGGCGACGCGAATCTATATGCAGCTTTCCAAGCGGCATGGCATCATGCGGTTCTTCAAGGGCGATGTGATCGGCCCAGTCGCGGAACGCCTGCCCGCACACACGGAACTGATCATTCGCGGTTAGCCCGGTTTCGAAAGAGGATTCACGCTCATGTCTCGCTGCGTTGCTCGGATCGGATTCGCGGTGATCGCCTCGGCCGGCGGCTGGTGGCTGGCGGCCTCGCCGGCTGCGGCCCAGTTGTTCTCCGCCCAGACCATCAACTCGCAGTCAAACCTCTTCGGCGCGGGGCGCTCCGGCGCCGCGCCCGATCCCGGGGGCAACGGCGGCGGCATCCTGCCGCCGGTGTTTTCGCTGACGCCCGGCTCGGGCCGGGTGCTGACGTTCACGAGCGTCACCGGGTTGGTCTCCTACAACAACGACGTGGGCGATCCCAACCGCGGCCAGTTCAACGGGCCCGACGGCGGGTTCGTCAACTATCCGCCGGCCAACACCGACGGCTTCAACACCAACATCAACTCCTACGACGGCATTTCGGGCCTGCAGCTCATCGAGACGGTGAGCGCCGACCGGCGGGTGATGTTTTTGGCGGGCGTGTTTCTCGACGACAGCGTCCCGGCGGGCACGGCTCCGGCCCGGCTCGACTTCAGCTCGACGGCGCTAGGCACCGGCTTCTCGAGCCTGTCGCCGCTCCTCAATCAGACCTTCTTCATCGGCGATGGCCTGACGGCCACCGGCAGCGGCCTGCAGCAGCAGTTCTCTGTGCCCGACACCGCGACGCGGCTGTTTCTGGGCTTCATCGACGGTGCCGACTTCCAGGGCGATCCCACGTTCTACGGCAACAACGACGGCAGCTTCGTGGCCACGTTCTCGGCGGTTCCGGAGCCGGCCACGCTGGCGCTTGGCATCGCGAGCCTGCCGCTGGCGCTGCTGGCCGCCCGCCGGTTGCGACAGCCCCGCCGGGCATGATGGCTGGGGGTGATACGGGTCACACGTGATCCCGAGGCGTTCACGAGGCTCGGGCACCTCGTAGCACAGGTTTTCAACCTGTGTGCCTTCCCGGCGCCGATAGGGGCACAGGTTAAAAACCTGTGCTACTGGGGTGGGCTCGAGGGCACAGGTTGGCAACCTGTGCTACGTGAGCGGCAGGAGCCAGCGATGGCCGCGAAGCCGCTCATGTCAGAACACCACCGTGCCCCGCATCATCCAGAGGTCGGTGTCGGTGTTGCCCGCGGCCACGGCCGAGAGCGGATTCCAGATGTGCTGGTAGCTCGGGATGATTCGGAA
>Ga0207954_1000220_pt1 | contig 18450 bp, 34 predicted proteins | sample CryBogmetaGMA0M_FD_184547 | JGI IMG/M metagenome (GOLD analysis project Ga0207954, IMG submission 184547) | Freshwater microbial communities from Crystal Bog, Wisconsin, USA - MA0M (SPAdes) | ecosystem: Environmental > Aquatic > Freshwater > Lake | place: Crystal Bog, Wisconsin, USA | collected... | reverse complement strand
TGGTATGGTTGCTCCAATGATCCCTGGCGGACAAGCGGTATCTCCATTTTTACTAGCTGGTGGTCAATTAGCCAGAGGTCAACGATTAGCTGGAGCTGGAGCTGGATTGATTTCTGGTGCTGGTGCTGAACTTGCTGGCAAAGTTGTGCCAGGTGGTGAAAAGGTTGTTGCTGACATACCAGGCGCTCAAATTACCCGCAAAGATGTTGCTGAAACCGTTGGTGGATTTTTAGGACCAGGCGCATTTACTACTACTGCTGGAGTTATCAAAGGTTTCCCTTTAATCAAGGATTTATGGAGCGCAGCCAAGAAATTTGCTGGTGGCGAAACCGATTTAGTTGAAGCAGCTACTAGAGAACTGGCTAACTTTAGAAATAAGTTTCCAGTCAATCAATTATTAAACTCTGAGCGTTTACGGGTGTCCAAAACAGACACCGACACTTACAGAGAAGTGTTTAATGCTTTAAAGACAGCAGATCAAAAAACACAAGATTCTATTACTGCCAATTTATCTACTGCACAGCAAAAAGCAGATGCAATTATGGCTGAGGGCAGAAAAAAGGCTGAGGCTGCACTTGGTACAAGCAAAGATAGAGCGCAAAAGATCATCAACGATGCAGATGCCCAGGCTAAAGCCGTTATTGATCAATCTGTTGCTGATGCCCAGAAAAAACTTGGTATTGCACAAAGAGCTAAGGCTGCTGGCGAGAAAGCTACTCTTGCACCGCAGCAAACTCTATCTGCTATTGGCAATCCTAATGTTCCCCTATCTACTGCTGGTGGCAATTTGCAACAAAGGGTATCTCAAGTTGTCAGCGAAGAACAAGCTGCGTTAAACCAGGCTTACAACACCGCTAAGACTTCTGTTAATACGCTTGTAAAAGGCAAGGAATCTCAGGGTGTAGGTGTTAGCTCAACCAAAGCATTTGCCGATCTTCAATCTTTTTTAAACAGAAAATTAGGTTTAGGAAAAGAAGGCGAGGCGCTCAAGTTTGCTGAGGTAAGCGAACCTACCCTTAAAAACTCTTACCAGACTATTAGCGATGCCATCAATGAGCAAAAGATTTTTGAGGGTATTAACGAAGCTGGACAGCCTGTTTATCGTAAGCTGCCAAGCTCATTTGAAGCGCTAGATCATGTCAGAAGAAGATTAGGAGAAGTCTTTTCTGGTAAAGAAGTCGAAGGATTTAAAGGATTACAAAAGCAGCAAGCAATGGATCTGTACAAAAAGATTCGTGAAATCCAAGTTGAGTACGCTGGTGGCAAAGATGGTCCTTTTGACAACCTTTTAAAGACTTATGCAGAAGGCAAAGATGTTTTGGATGCTTTGCGTATTCCGTCTGGCAAAAAGATCATCAAAAAAGACTTGATCAATCCAGAATACTTTACTTATGATCCGTCTGGTTTGCCAGGTGAGTTCTTTAAAACCCGTAAAAAGGTTGAAGATCTTGTCAAATTAACTGGTGATTCAGCTTTTGTTGAAAAACAAGCATCGGACTATGTTGCTAGGACATTAAAAGATCAAAACGCTAAAGCAGCCGAAAAGTATTTGTATGACAACAAAGAATGGCTAGATTTGTTTCCAGCTCTTAAAGGCAGGGTTGAAGGTCATGTCAACGCATTGAGAAGGGCTGAAAGTGTAGGTCCTAAGACTGCTGACTTGTCTAAAGCGTTGAAAACTGAGATCAAGGGATTACCTGGTGCTGCTGAAAAAGAGGCTGGCAGAATCAAAACCGAAGCAGAAAAAGCTGCTGAAGCAGAGATCAAGGCTGGCAAGAAGTCTGCTGCTGAAAGCATGAAGTTTGCTGAAAAACAAGCAAAAGACCTTACTGGCGGTGCAAAACTCAAGTCATTAGGCTTAACTGGAGATCCTGTAAAAGAGATGGAAAACCTTATTAGTAAAGGTGAAACTGTCAAATTGCAGCAAGTAGCTCCAATCATTAACTCTGATCCCGCAATACGAAAATCATTTGAAGATGCCCTTGACATTACTTTATCTCGCTCTGATCCCAAAACAATCAATGATTCCTGGGAAAGAACCATCAAGCCAGCACTAGAGAACACAGGATTGATTAGCCCAGAGAAATCTGCTGAAGTAACCAAGCGCTTGCAAGTAGTTCAGATGACATTAGAACCAAGTGCTATTGCACAAACAGCCCGTTTTATTATTAAAAACGCTTTAACAACTGCTGCTGGAGTAGTAGGCAATGACTAAGAAAGCCAAGGGATTAAACCCTGACCTGGAAGATGCTGTAGCGCTATTGTTGCGCCAAGTGATGGCTGACGATCAGGCTTCCTTGACCGATAAGTGCAAAGTCATTGATCGCATGGTCAACATTGAAAAGCTCAAGCAGAAGATTAGTGATGATGAATGGGGTAGTGGATTTATTGCAACAGATGATGAAGAAGGTTAAACTGTGTTTTGTTTAACTTCATTGGGGATCAATTATGGAAGCAGTAGCACTTATTCGCCTAGCATTAAAAATCATCTCAGACCGTTTGATTACGATTTTGGCGCTAGTGGCATCAAGCATCATGTGTGGGTGGACAATGTGGAATCCCATGTGGGAAAGAGTAACAACACTAGCCATATTTGTAGTATTTTGTTACCTTATAGTCAATGTCAAAGAAAGGATTAAAAATGAGCCTCAAGCCGAAAACTCCTGAGAGTAGTGGTAGCAAGCCACACAAGCGGGATCAAACTAAAAACCAGCAAACTTCAACTGCTGTGCGCCCACCATTACCAAGAGATGGTTCTATGGATGGCATCAACAGCATGAGAGGCAAAATGCCTTCTGGTTATGTTGCTGTATGGGATTTTGGTAACGGTTCGCAAACCAAACTTTCACCTACATCAAAGCCAGGCAATGCAGGGAAAAAGGACATTTTCTAATGGCAAATAATATTGCTTTCCAAGCGCAAGGCAAGACTTACAAAGCCAATGCGACTACTAGCAGCCAAACTGTAGTCATTACGGCTGACAGCCCTTGCAATCAGCTTTTAGTTGCTAATCATCAGCCTACTGGTTCTGGTGGTCAGCCTGTTTATTTTGTAGTTAGCTCTAACGCATCAATTACTGTGACTGCTCCTACTAACGGAACACCTCAGTATTGCTTAGTGTCTGTGCCAGGAACAATTAAAACCTTTACTATTCCACAACAGTTTTCTAGTGCCAATACTTATGTGGCGTTTATTGGTGAAGCTGCATCCGAGTGCTATTTCACACCTGGAGAAGGTCTATAGGGGATAGAACCTAGCTTATGAGGATATTGTGCTTGATGAATTCGGATTTCTAGCGGGTGCAAAGGGGATAAGCGAAGGAGTAAAAAGCGGTAAAGAAGCTGGCAAGATTATCGGAAGTTCGATTGAAGATGCACAAAATGAAGTTTTTGATGTAGCCCAAAAACAAGCTCAAGCCCGTATTAGAGCAAGACGAGAAGCAGAATTAAAGAAAGAAAGAGCGCTGATTAAAGCGCTTGACGAGTGGAAACGCAAGAAACAAATAAGTGACGAAGAAGCAAAGTTAAAGATTGATTTTGTTAGAAAGTATGGCGCTAAAGAGTGGGAAGCAGTCTTGAAAATTAAACTAGATATTGAGAACATTGAACGGAAAAACAATGAAGAATATCAACATGATGTTAAAGAAGTGCGTAGAGTTATGTGGATGTGCGTTGCGCTGGCTGCAATCATCTCTTACTACCTTACTTGGGGTTATAAACAGTTTTAGGAGAAAATAATGTTTGGTATTGATGACATCATTGGCGTAGGGATGAAGATACTAGATAAGGTTATTCCTGATCCCACCGCAAAAGCTGAAGCACAAGCCAAATTAGTAGAGCTGCAACAACAAGGCAGATTGGCAGAATTACAAGCGGATACCGCAGAATCTCAAGAGCTGACCAAGAGAGCTGAAGCGGATATGGCATCTGATAGTTGGCTTTCCAAAAATATTAGACCGATGACCTTAATTGCCATTCTAACGGGCTACTTCACTTTTGCAATGCTTTCTGCGTTTAACATTGAAACCAACAAATCCTATGTAGAGCTGCTTGGACAATGGGGTATGTTGATTATGTCTTTCTATTTTGGCGGAAGGACATTAGAAAAAATTATTGACATGAAAAACAGAAAAAATGAATCCTAAAGACCATATTATGATTATTGCTGCCTGGTCATTGGTAGCTATTGTTGTTTCTATGTTACTGATGTTTGGTTATGCTGTTATTGATCCTAATTTTGATACTGATAAAGTGTTTCAAATCATAGGACCAGCATTTCAAACCATTGTGGGTGGCTTTATTGGCTTAATTACAGGCATTAAAATAGGATCAGACGATGACACAACTAAGTGAACACTTTAGTCTTGAAGAACTAACTCATACCGATCATCGGGAGTTTGATAACACTCCTAATGCCGATGAGATTGCCAACTTAACTCGCCTAGCATCTTTTTTGGAGCAAGTAAAAACTGTTCTGGGTAATAAGCCCGTCATGATCAATTCAGCCTTCCGCTGCAAGCAAGTCAATGATGCAGTCGGATCTAAAGACACTAGCCAGCACCGTATAGGGTGTGCTGCTGACCTCAGAATCCCTGGAATGACACCAGACGAAGTGGTTAAAGCAATCATGGCATCTGGCTACGATCAGATCATTCGTGAGTTTGATCGCTGGACACATATTTCTGTGCCTAACCACCCAGAAGATAAACCTCGCCAGCAAGCGCTAATTATTGATAAAGCGGGAACAAGACCTTATGCCTGATGAAGTGTCTAACAATGATGTAATGGGTTCTATGATCTTTGAAAAAGCAAAGACAGAATACCCTTACCTTGCTGACAAAGACATTGCTTTTAAATACTCTCCTGCACAAAGCAGAGGGTTTTTAGAGTTCTATAGCCCAGAAGAAACAGGATCACCTGAATATCCAAGACCAAAAGAAATACCTATGGGCAAGGTTGGAGTTGAAGTTTTTGATCCAAGAACAAGACCTTTAGATATTTTGGCTGATTATGTAAGCCATTACGGTGTTGAAAAAGATCCATTTTTGGCTCAGAGGTATCAGCAATTTCAACAGTCTTTTACCCCTGAACAACAACAAAGATTGCAAGAGCAATACGCTTACTATCAGCAGCACCCAGAATATAAAGAATCAAGACCTTATGAAGAATGGTTACAAGCTAGTGGTATGCCAGGATACTTTAGAGGTTATACATTTAATCAATGGGAAAACTCTAAAGATGCTTATACGCAATCACAATTACAACTGCTAGATGAGATAAGGAAATACTTAAATGTCAAGTAAAACTAATCTTTCCGTAGGTCGTGGCGAAAAGCTGTCAGTAAGTCAATGCGGTGGATTAACAGCAAAAGGAAGAAAGAAATACAACCGAGCAACAGGAAGCAAGCTAAAAGCACCAACGAAATCAGGACCAAGACATAAATCATTTTGTGCTAGATCCAAGAATTGGAAAGGTGAAAGAGGCAAGGCTGCCAGAAGAAGATGGGGGTGCAGATGAAACCAGGACTTTATGCCAATATCCATAAAAAGAGAGAGCGTATCCGCAAGGGTTCAGGCGAAAAAATGAGAAAGCCTGGCTCAAAAGGCGCTCCAACAGCATCAGCATTTCGCAAATCCAAGAGAACAGCCAAAAAGCGTGGCAGAAGATAGCCATTACAAGTCGCTGCTCAAAGCTGTAACCTGGCGCATTACAGGCAGCCTTGATACCTTTGTGCTTTCTTGGATCATTACAGGACAAGTCAATCTTGCAGTCACCATTGCTTTTGTGGAACTGTTTTCCAAGATTGCCTTGTACTGGTTGCATGAGCGTATCTGGTTAAGAATTAAGCTCTAAATAATCATTTACTGATGTACTAGCTCTTAGCGCATCCTTGGGTGTCACCGCTAAGATGTCCATGTAATAGATCGTCATAGTGCTGCGCTTTTGTTTGAGTGTCCAGATGTAATCAAACAAGTAATCTATGTGATCAGTCTGGTCTTGCTCTACCGCTCCCATGTATGCGCCAAAGTTGTCAAACAAAAAGAATTTGCTATAACCCTTCATAGTAAGGTCGTAGATCAACTTCTTGTACAACTCTAGCTGTGTTTCGTTCTGGTAATCAGCCTCAAAATAAATCATGGGCTGCTGCTCAAACTTGTAAGAATTCAGCACATCATAGTCCATACCATCTACATCAACTTTGATCAAATCAGGCTTATAGTCAAATTCCTCAATTACCGCATTTAGCGAAACACCGACTGTGCCAATCGTATTTTTCATCAATCGCACTTTGGTTTGGAGTTCTTCCTCCACAAGTTTTTTGTTTTGTTGCAGCGCAGCAAAGAAATGCTCTTGAGGCTCTGCACAGAAAAACTCTAATTGCGGATTAGCTTGCGCCATTGCTGCCATCAATGAGCCTACATTAGCCCCCACATCAATGATGTCACCAGTCAAAGACTTGGCTAGATGGGGTAAAAAGCGGTCATAGAGCTTATGTTGCTGCTGGTAGTAGGGTAAGGTGTGCCGATCAGTCATTTCGATCTGTAAATTGCCGATTTTGTATTTCATGGCGCACCTACTAACTGCCCTTCAAAGGCATAAGTACCCACATGAGCTAATTGCGCCCAGGGAGCTGCATAAACCTTGCCACCCGCTAAACGCCAAATACGGCAAAAATGGTAATCCTCAGATAACAAACGGTTGGTTTCAGGTTCTATTGATGTAGCAAAGTATTCGTAAATTTTCTCTGCTTGCTTCATTTGACCAGATAGATCACCTACATCATTGCTGTAAGAAGGCACTTTATCGGCTAACTGCTCAAATACTTCTCTCTTGATTAGCATAAATCCAGTACCGCCATTAAAGATCTCTACAGGCTGATTAACAGGCACAGTCACCTCACCCTGGTAATCCACCAGGTTAACTACAAAAGAGCCTGTATGGTTCTTTAAACGATCATTAGGCACACCCGCATCCATCGCTTGTCTTACCGTATCCCAGTTAATTTCTTTTTTAGGGTAAATACCGCAAATAATTTCTTTGTCAACCTCAAGCATTGCTAAGATGTGTGTCGGATCAAACTTAATGTCCGCATCAATAAACATTAGGTGAGTACAGTCTGTTTTTAAAAAAGTGTTGGTCAGCGCATTTCTAGCTCTAGTAATCAAGCTCTCATTAAACATAAAGCTGTATTGCGTTTCAATGCCCTGGCTGCTAAAGATGTTTTGCATCTGCATAACCGACTGCATATAAAAACCAGCGCACATTCCTCCATACATCGGTGTGGCTACAAATAATTTGATTTTGCTGTTATCCATCATTTTTTCCTTAAAAAATCAATTCTTTATCTAACTTATCTAAATTTTTAAACCAGTATTTAGGTATGCAAACACATTCCTCTTTTCTGATTTCGTGGTTTCTACGCATAATTTGAGTTTGAGGTTCTCCGTCAATCGTGAAATACAAAAACTGATCATCAAATTGCACAAACATAAAGGCTGGTACACCCTCTGTTTTTGCTTTTTCTTTCATGGCGTAAAACTTTTTCTTTGTAAATTGAAAGTCGCCATAAGTATCAAAAGCGTTAAATCTTCTGCGATATTCGCCAAGACCTAACAAGTAATTGCTGATTTTGAACTCCCAATCCCAAATACTCATCTCGTCTTGAGGAACAACATCAACCTTTAACCAGTTTTCAAGCATCTGCCTCGTTAATTCTTGATTAGCTAAATCTTGCTTAATTTGCCAATCTTGATAACGATTCATGCCTTTTTCTAATTGCATTATGAATATCCCCGTTAGTGCCAGCTTGCCCAAAGAGATGGCTGGCGCACCTTACCTAACTGTCCTTTAGTGGAGGACTCGATTCTGAGCTATCGGAGTGGATTTCTTCAATCAAAACTCTAATGCCACCGCCTTTAATGGTCTTTCCTCGCACAATCGTTAACTCATCCACCTGAAAGTCATCATTAAAAACACCAGCATCTTGCAAAGCATCTAATACACATTTGATCCGATTATCAATGTCAATCTTTCGCTTATCCCTGGGAAACAGCACCATCGAAATACGCAATTTACTATCTCCTAGTTTAGGCACTCTGTACTCAACAACATAATCGGCTACCGCTGTTTTAAACTCCCTGCCCTTTGGTGAAAGGACTGTTCTCCCCCTAAAGTTACGCCAATAGGTATTCATTGAGGGAGGGAACGGAAGTGTTAAAACAAGCATTGGGCGGGGTTTAAGGTCTTTTTAGTCTTTCGTCTGCGAGTACTTGAGCTGAATAGTGTCAATAAACCCCATAAAGTCAACAACTAATTGGTTTAAAAACACCATCGGTGTAAGTATCCCAACAGCATAAACCACCTCTGCCGTCTGGTTCACATTTAATCACCGCCTGTGCTGATCCAATCAAAATAAACATACTAAAAAGGCACATCGCTATCTTTAACATGATTAACCTCCTTTGGATATTGAGTATCGTTGTTTGGTTTCCAAGTATCTTCAGATAAACTAATCAACTGCCCTTTTGGGGTGTTCTTAGTCCAGCCAGCAATCTTGAGTGTTTGCCCTGCCTTGTAATCTTCAGAGAGCAAGAGCGTACCTTTCCAATCTGGTGCTTTTTCATGCTTTCTGTCGGTGTTTTGAAATAACACCCCCTTGCCCATCTGGGCGATATGTCCGTTAGCCATTGATAATTTCCTTTCTGTAGGTTTGGATAGCTGAGAGAAATTTTGCTGTTGTATTGCCGTCAAAAGTTTTTGTATAGGCTGCATTGCAATCCCTTAATGCGTTGATCTTGGCGTAGCGCTCCTCATCGTTGTACTTCTTAGATTCGTGGATCTTGGCATGAAGCTCTGCAAAGCCATCAATCCAGTCATCTCGGTTTAAATAAGTAGCGTAAGGCTCATCGTTGCCAGGAATGTACATCGGTATCCCTAGATCACTTTTAATGTTCTCTATAGTGATTGCCTCAGTACCCGCATTAACGGTTACAACTGGGGAAACAACTTGCACCTTACCCATTTCTTTTGGCTGTTCAAAGTCTGCCACTTCTTCAGGTGAGTAGAACCCTGTAACCGATCCAGGAAACACGCTTCGTATGCCTTCTGAAATACATCTGCTTCGTAGCATCGCTCTTGGAAACTTTTGCCAGCCTGAGCCTGGTTTGACCAGTCCAATCTTGTTTGCCTGTTCGATAGTCCAGGTGACGGCAAGACTGCCTCCGTTGGGGTGACTAAATACGCCTGTAACCTTCTCATCGGTGTAATCCTTCCAATCTACTTTACCGCCAGCATTTTGAAACCTGGCTAACATGGCATCTGCTTTTAACGCTGGTCTGCCTTGGATAATGTGAAAGTCCCTGGCAGCCGTAGCAGGGTGCAAACCTTCTGCCTGAGCTACTGCCATGAGAGCTAACACGCTGTTTTTGTCCTTCATACCAAATAAGCCTGAAGCTGCAATAGCTCCCGCCATTTGATCCATCTCGGTAAAACTGACTATGTTAGACATGGATCATCTCCGCTAATGTTAGAACCGTATCAATGACTGCGCTGGCAGCCATTACCCAAATTGCTAAGTCAATGTGATTCATTTCGTATCCTTCCTGTAAGCATGAAAAGGTATGACCAATAAAAAACACCAAGGGCTAATGAAATAAGCGCATAAAGACATAATGATTACAAGCAAAATGTTATAAGTAAGCACTCCGATCTCTATGTTCATTTAACTAAAAACCTCCGAGAGCCTGGCTGCTCGACAATAAACTTCTCATAAATGTCTGGCATAGCCTGTTTAAATAGATCAGCGCTAAAACGATTACTGCTCTTGGCTGACTTCCAGGAAACTAAAGTAGTGCCGTCAACTGCTCTAATCTCTTGACATTCACCCATGAGATTACGCACTTGCACCTCTATAGCTTCCTCAGCAGCCTCAAGATGTTTAATTTGACCCTTAATATCTTTAAGCTGAGAGATAGCAAGCTCAACTTGCCTTGTAGCTGTAATGGTCTTATCAGAGCTTTGAGGATAGATAATCTTAGTTTGATCAATCGTTTCTGCATCAGGCAAAGTATCAGCCTGGCAATAACCCCAAACTTCTGCCATCTTTTTAATAAGATCATCCTTCTCAACCTCGCTAATATCAAACTCGAAAGTCTGGAACTCTTGACCACCAAATAGAACGGCAAGATAGATCTTTTGTATGCCATGACAAGCAGCCTCATGCACCAACTGGGCATAGTCCGCATCAGGAATACGGTTACTATCAGGATCAAACTTATTTCTGTGGGCAACATTGTAGTTTTTAGCCTCTACAAGAGATAAGCCATCAGCGCTAATAAAATCAAAGTGGCTGCGAAACCAATCATGCTTAGGGTGAGTAATAGAATAGTCAGCATCTTTTAGCTCCATTTGATGTTTGTCTTGAAATAGTCTGCCAATGACTGGTTGCATGACATGACCCATTTGTACTGCCTCAACGCCTGATAAGTCTGGCAGCTCCTTCTTGCCTTGCTTTTCTAGGATGACATCAACCATCTTGCCATTAGCAACCTTACGGCTGTCACCTGACCAGATAGCTGACCTTCGCACCTCTGGTGCAAAATCGGCTTGATCGTTCATTCTGTGATCTCCAATAATGTTTTAAGGATCTCTCGATAGTTTTCGACCTTGCCTTCTAGCAAGCCAATATCTTCATCGTATCCCTCGCACAACTTCTCAAGGCGCTTTATTTCATCTGATAACTGTTCAATCATGTCATCTTGCCTACCTATTAAATTCTTTAGCTTGTCAATCTCATTGACTTGCACATCCTTTTTAGGTCTGCCAGGCTTACGCTTTACTGGAAAGTCTGGTACTTTATTCATCATATACTCCTAGTTAGGTTATTTGCCGAATGGAATTGTGGAAAGATCATCAAGCACCTCATCGGCAAAGCGCTCATGATTAAGTGAAACAAAGTATTGACCAATCTCACCGCAGCCGTCTGGGGTGTTATATGCCCTCTCAACGGAACATAATGTAAAGCGGGTAGTGCCATGTACTAGGTCTAATCTTGCTGTCCTAGAACAAGTGGCATCGTCAGCTTGAAAGTTACGGCAATCAACACAAAAATATTGTGATTCCATACTGGTACTCCTTCTCATAGTTAGGTCTTGAATGATTACTACATTAACAACTCTACACGATTATTTTATTTCATGCAAATAATTTTATCATCGTTGTTAATCCACTACACTTAGCACCCCTCCAGTACAAGGTATGCCTGTGGATAAGTCTGTGGATAACTTGTGGATAACTCTTGAACAAGTTTGCATAGTCTATAATATATATATAGTCTATTATCTATACGACTTATATACTTCGTAGTATCTATTCTTCGTAGTATATTTGGTTTCTATATCTATTCTATCTCTATATCTATTAGGTTACTATCGTATAACTTACGACCAATGCTTAAAATTTAGGCATGGGGTCTTGGGGTCAATGGGGTTTCCAACTGCCGACCTCTTGACAATCTTAGCCAGAATTAGTCCTAGCGCCCTGGCAGCTCTGCCAAAAAAGCTCCAATTCTTTTAATTGCCTTGCACACGCCTGTGGGATGGATAACTTTACTATTTCACTTTTCAGATTTTGACAAGTCACCAGCAGCAGCCAAAACTAAACCGCCAAACCCTGGCAAAAAAGCTCTTACACAATCGTTTTTTTTAAAACCGTTTTAAACGATCTACAAGGCAAAAAAAAGAGCAGCCATAAGCTGCCCTATCAAGTAAGCGCTAAAAGCGCTTATAACCCTATTAAAACCCTTGCAAAATGGTATAAAGCATTGCCGATTACCAGGGCAATATAAAACAATGCCAGGAATAAGCCAATATCAAATAAAAAGCCACATTTTGGAAACATTAAAAGATCCTCCCTTGTTTAACTGTAGATTGCCAGGCATTAAAACTAAGCGCCTTAATTCCCTGCTTAGCGCTCCAGTAACAGTAAGCGCTATATTTTTGCTTAGCGCTCATGCTGCAATCTCAATTTTTAGGTTAATAATGCTGCAATATTCTAACCATTCGCTATTAGTCATTTCATAATTGCCTGGTGTTGGTGTTGCAAGTTGAGCGCCATTATCCATTCTTGAGTGCTTAACTACTCTACCAGTTGATAGTTTTATATCTTTTCTTACTTGATCCATAGATCCTCCAGTTTAGGTAATGATTGCTTAATTGCAATCCTATAGATCCCTGATAAACAAGGATCTATAAGAAACAACTATGCAGCTTGTAATTGATCCAAAAATGCTTGTGCTAACTCAAAACTATCAAAACTTTGAAATTCACTAGGCACAAAATCATTGTTTTGGTAATCCCAAATAAACCAATATTGATCACCGTTTTTCGTTACATCACTTTGAATTTGATAAGTATTTTCCATTTTTAACCCCTATTTATGCTGCATTTTGGTTAGTGATCACATCAATATTATTGATGTAATCGGCTGCTTTTTGCGCTAGTGCTGCAGCGTTAAAAATTGCTTTATTGTCGGCTTTTAAACACTTTAGCCATGATCCGATATAGTCAGCATGGCGCAAGTCACCCTGGATATTAAAATCCTGGCATAAAAAAGCAGCGCCTAATTCCGCTATCAATTCTTCAAAGGCATAAGCGCTATCGGCAAACCTTTTACCCTTTTCTCTATCTAAGCGCTTAGGTGATCCGCTCCAGTGTACTAATTCATGCAATAAAGTGGCGTAATAGTGTGCCTCGTTTTTAAATGCTGCCTTTTCAGGCATGCCGATGTAATCACTATCCCGCTTGTAATACGCCTGGTGACCGCCATGTGAAACCCTTGCGCCTGTTTTAATCACTTTATCCTCCAGGGCAGGAATAGGGTTAAATATTGGTTGATCTTTAGGATCACTCTCAACAAGGTTTATGCCCTCTACTTGTGAGAAGTTAAAAACGACATAAGATTTAAGACAATGGTACTTTGATGTCTCAATATTCCCGCTGGCAGGATTGATAGCGTCTTTTAGAATAGGGGAATAAAAAACAATGTGAGTGCCTGTTTCACCCTTGCGTACCGTACCGCCTAGCTGCTGCCATTGTTTGAATGATCCCCAGGCAGGATTTGAAAACCCGCTCATACCTAGAATGAGACGGTTTACGCCTTGGTACGGTTTTTGAGAGATGATATTTCTATCTTCATTACCTCCTGGAATATCCTTCCAAGGTTTGATCCAAGGCAATGCTCCCTTTTCTAATTCTTCAATAATACGGTTAGTTACTTGGTCATAGATCTTATTTTGCATGATGTATAGCTCCACTTAAGTTAGGTTTTAATCACATAGTCATATAGACTATGTAATCATTATAACGGTATAACCTAAGCACAAGTAAACATCTTTTTTAATCTTTTTTTAACTATCTCACATTGTGGAATAGTCTATAATCTATAAACTATAGATCTATAGTCTATAGTCTATACATCATAGATATCTATATATATATAGTGTAGATAGATCATTAGTAATATAGGGGATAGATATATAGCTATAGAGTACGCCTGGCGTAATAGCGGGTAGATAGCCACATTTAGCGCTCCACAGTAAAGGGGTTTTATAAACGGGTCACCAGTCAATAAACGATAGCTATAGCCTGTTAAAACAAGGGCAGGGCAGCACAATAAACAAGCAGCAGCGCAACAACGCAAAACGACCACGCAAAACGGGTTTGGTCTAGTAGAGTGCGTGACCCCCAACTGAGTCCCCCCAGAAAAAAAAATCAGTTTTTACAAAGTCTGAAAGCAGACGGTGTTCGGTGCGAGGTCTATCGTGTCAGAGGTTGTGCCGTAGATCTTTCGGCTTAACACTTTGTTTTTATTGTGAATATTAAAGGTTGTCCAGAGTGGTCCTGTGTCCACCGCCTCAATGTGCTGCACATACTTGGATAGAACGCCTATGTCTGTGACGGTGAAATGATGCTCTAAAGTGCATGGACACATCCCCGTAGGGTAGGTTGTGACGACTTTTATCCCCTCGTTTGTTAGATTTAACACCCTCTTTTGCCAGTATTCGGGGGTATAACTGGGCAGTTGGTTAGATGCTGGCGGGGAATTGATCAGTAAGTAGTCAAATTCATACCTGGTGGGTGCGTTCAGGGCAGGGTAATCGAATAGCAAATCATCAGCCTCAGCTATTGGATTGGTCACTTCCAAGCGATCTGAGAGGTAAGAGAACCAGTCAAGGTGAAAAGCCACCCAATCTCTACGCTTTTGATGGTTGTAAAAGAAGTTCTTATAGCCGATCCAGGAGTTAATAGCAGTAGGCGGAATAATTAACCCCTGCAAGCCAATAGGCATATCCTCACACAAGGGTAATAGCTGGGCGTGGTATTGCTCATTGCAATGGTGCGTAAACTCTAAGTGGGGGTTTTCCTGGCAAACCCTTCTCAAATATTGAAGATGAATGAGTTGATCGCCTAGGTGATATTCGTTGTATGTGTGTATCATGTTAGTGTATGATAAGAGTTAATGAAAGGAGTAGTAGAGATGAGTATAGCAATAGAAAAGAATATCCCAATCCCTCCTGAGAGAAAGCGCAATGTTTACCCATACAAGCAGATGGATGTGGGTGAGAGCTTTCTTGTGCCAGAGAGCAGGATTCAGATTGTCTGCAACAACAACTATCGTGTCAGCAAATTAACAGGGATGAAGTTTATTGCCCGCAGAGAAGGGAGTGGTGTACGAGTATGGAGAACGGAATGAACGGAACAACAGTAACAGTCGAGCAATACATTGAGAAGGCTAACGATGATGCCAAGAAGATGTATATGCAGCGTATTTGGAATATGGACAAGGATCAAATCTTTCACGAATTGATGCGGGTACATGGCGAATCCTCTAAGCTCTTGCTCAAGGCAGAGGCGGAAATCAAGTACCTTAAATCCTTGCTTGATGGTCCAGAGGATGGGGATGCAAGACATTGAACGCTTGCACCATGAAAGACTGATCTACAAGACTGAAATGATGAGGGCGCTATCTTGCCGAACCAAGAAGCAGAAAATAGCCTTGGCAGCCGAGTGGCGGGAAAAGTACAGCCCAATGACCTATGACAGTCTGATCAGCCTGGCTAAGAACCATACAGCCCGTTTAAAGGTGGCTTATTGGGATCTGCCCAACTTTGAACACAAGCGCCTGGAGAAACATAATTGAAAACCGCAGCCGTAGTAACGGTCACGAATGGCAAGCGCCCTTGGGAGCTAAGTAATTGCATAGCCAGTATTAAGGCTCAAACCTACCCTTGCACTCATTATGTGTTAGTGGACAATAACTTTTCCCTCTCTGCTGAAATCAAGCGGATTCACCATGACATTAAGGTCTGCCATTGGGATGCCAAAATTGGTGGTGATGGCTGGGCTGGGCAACGGTGGCTATCTGCTGCGCCTCATCTGATTACTGAGGATGTCACCTTCTTTTGCAACGATGACGATTGGTACAAGGAAAATCATGTCCAAACCATTATGGAGAAGATCGAGGCAGGGTATGACTGGGCTTACTCTTTTCGCAAGATATACGATGAGAAAGGCAATTTTGTTTGTGACGATAATTGCGAAGCGCTGGGCGAGGCTTCCGATGTATGGAATGTAGCTAATCACCGCTTTGTTGACTGGTGTATGTGGGGTATGCGTACAGAACTTTTAAAACAGATTAGTATTGTTTTAAACAACCCTAGCCCTCAAGTAGATCGTATGTTCTACGCAACAGCTAAACAACTATTTCCAAACTTTATTGGCACAAACCAACATACCTTCAACTTTAGGCTTGGCGGTACTTGCGGGGTTCAAAAAGAGTATTTTGAAGTTGGCAACGCAGAGATGCTAAAACGGCACAACGGAACATTACCCTGGGTAATCAATGAGTAAATTTAATTTAAATCAGTTTTACCACTTTTGTAAGCAGCTCAAGATTGAAACCAAGGAGCAAGGCTTACGCAAGATGGACCATCTTTTGGGTACTCAAACCTATGTCATGGAGGAGTTTGCCAAGGGCTTAGAGGAGGATGTCCATTTCTTTGTTATTTTGAAAGGTCGGCAACTTGGAATCACTACAATATCACTCGCACTTGATCTCTACTGGCACTTCACCCATCCAGGGCTTCAAGGCACACTCACAACTGATACGGAAGAAAATCGGGATATGTTCCGATCAACCCTTGCCATGTATATGGATGGTTTGCCCAAAGAGTACCGCATCCCGCTTATTGCTCACAACCGAAATCAGCTTTCCCTCAAGAACCGCAGCCGTCTGTTTTATCAAGTCGCTGGGCTTAGAGCTAAAGGAAGTCTGGGTCGTGGTAAGGCTATTACATACCTACATGGAACGGAAACCAGTTCTTGGGGAGATGAAGAAGGATTAGCTTCCCTACTAGCTTCCTTGGCGGAAACAAACCCAGACCGTATGTACATCTTTGAATCTACAGCTCGTGGCTTCAATATGTTTCACGATATGTATGTGACCGCTAAACGGGCTAGAACGCAGAGAGCCATTTTCTGTGGCTGGTGGCGCAATGAGCTATACATGGCTGATCCAGAATCCCAGATCTACAAAGTGTACTGGGATGGCAGGATGACAGGCGAGGAGAAGGAGTGGGTGCGGGATATTAAAAAGCTCTACAACTTTGAAATCAATAGCCGTCAATTAGCCTGGTGGCGTTGGAAGATGAGTGAGGGTATAAAGGATGAAAGCCTGATGTATCAGGAGTTTCCGCCTACCGAGGACTACGCTTTTGTGATGACGGGAACTTCGTTCTTTTCTAATGCGAGGTGTACGGATGCCGTCAAACTACTTAAAAAGATTCATTGCGATTACTACCGCTATAGCTTTGGGGTTAACTTCCAGGATACGGAAGTTATTAAGTCCACAGAACGATTGGCTACTCTCAAAGTATGGGAAGAACCTGTTGATACTGCTTATTATGTTATTGGTGCTGACCCAGCTTATGGTAGCTCTGATTGGGCTGATAGATTCTGTATTCAGGTCTTTCGTGTATATGCCGATGGTTTAGAGCAAGTCGCTTGCTTTGCTACCTCAGAACTCAATACCTACCAATTTGCTTGGATCATTGCCCACCTAGCTGGCGCATACAAAAACTCTACTTTGAACCTTGAGATCAATGGTCCAGGGCAAGCCGTCATCAATGAACTCAAGAACTTACGCAGACAAGCTGCTGCAATGGGTAGCGCATTAGGCAAAGACCTGATGGATGTGTACGCCAATATGCAAAACTACATTTGGCGCAGGAACGATACTCTTGGCGGTATGTCTAATTCTATTGGGTGGCTCACTACAAGCGCTACTAAAGAGCGGATGCTTACTTATATGAAAGACTTTTTTGAGCGTGGCATGATGGACATATACGACATGGACACCATTGAGGAAATGAAAACCATTGTGCGTGATGGTGGCTCGATTGAGGCTTCAGGTCGCAATAAGGATGATCGGGTAATTGCTGCTGCCTTAGCTTGCGCTGCCTTTGCAGAACAAGTCCAGCCTAGGCTAATAGCGCAAAAGATTACTAAGAATGTATCTCGCACCCAGGATGAATTTACCCCAGAGCAGTTAACCGTTGGGCGCAATGTATCGGATTACCTCAAACGAATAGGGGTGTACGGTCAATGATGCCTACTTTGCCTAAAGCGGTGCTGCGTAAAGCTATTAAGCGCTTCTTGCAAGACAAAGAGCGGGGTATATCAATGGAACTCTTTGCTGAACTGGCTGGCGTATCTAAAAGCCACATCAAGGATGTCTTTTTGTATGAAACAGAGCCTATGACCGAGTATGTGCAGCGCAGAGTGTCCAAAGCCTACACAGAATGGACTAATGGTGAAGTAGCCATCATGCAAAACCGAGATAACAGCAAATTTGTGCAATACCGTAAGGAATCTAAGCCTGTCATGCAGAAAAAGACTACTTTGCAATTGGTTGACGGCAAAATCTCTTTAAAAATTGGTATTGCGCCTAAATATGATTATTTAACAGCAACACTTGACGAACAGCTTGAAAGGGGATAGAAATGGCGGTAATAAATGATTATCATTGTGCAGTACATGGGTATTTTGAATCAAAACAGGCTAAATGCCCAATGAAAGGTTGCCATGAAGAAGTTATGGTCGTATTTTTGCAAGCTCCTAACCTGGTCAGCGCAAAAACCAGATTTACAGACAAATCCACAAAGCAACTTGCCATCGAGTTCGGAATGTCAGACATCAAGTCCACGAGGGAAGGCGAACACCAAGAAGGCTTCCTCACCAAGAAAAACAAGTTCACCGAAAAAGAATACGCAGATGCCGAAAAGTACGCCACCCGCAAAAAAGGTGTCAACAAAGATCGAATCAAACCTCAAGCGCCACAGCCGACACAAGAAGCTCCAAGAGAAGCACGACCAGGCGATGCAGCAATCTGGGGT
>Ga0207954_1000216_pt1 | contig 18673 bp, 8 predicted proteins | sample CryBogmetaGMA0M_FD_184547 | JGI IMG/M metagenome (GOLD analysis project Ga0207954, IMG submission 184547) | Freshwater microbial communities from Crystal Bog, Wisconsin, USA - MA0M (SPAdes) | ecosystem: Environmental > Aquatic > Freshwater > Lake | place: Crystal Bog, Wisconsin, USA | collected... | reverse complement strand
AGCATCACCCCCTCCGGCATACTCGACTTCTCGGCCGGCACCGTGGACGCACGCCTGGGTACGGCGACCATCGGCCAGGGGGCCTCTGGCAGCGGTGTGGGAGGCGGTAACGGTGCCATCACGCTGGGGGCCGGCGTGATCACGACGGGCACGATCTTTGCCGGGACCGCGGGCTCCACCTCGAGCGCCGCCTCGACCGCCGTCGGCACCATCACGATGCTCGCCAACTCCGGCTCGCTGTCGGCCACGGCGGTGACGCTCGGCCGCCAGACCAACGCCCAGCCGTCGAACTCCTCGGGCATCATCAACCAGAACGGCGGCGTGGCGACCCTCAACTCGATCACCTTCGTGAACTACACGGGCGCCGGGACGGGGCTCGTGTCCGGCACCTACAACCTCGCGGGCGGCACCCTCCGCTCCGGGACGATCCAGGCCGGGGCGAACAGCTCGAGCACGGGCACGTCGAGCCGCACCTTCAACTGGACCGGCGGTACCATCCAGAACCTGGATGCCCTGACGAACCTCACGATCGCCGGCACAAACGGCCTCACGCTCACGCTCGGTGGGACCGGCTCGCGGAGCTTCACCGCGGACAGCGGTCGCACGATCACCGTGTCGGCTGCCATCGGTGGCACAGGCGGCTTCAGCAAGGATGGCCAGGGCACGGTCGTCCTGTCGGCACCTTCCGGCAACTCCTACTCGGGCACCACCGCGATCAACGCGGGCATCCTCAACATCAACAGCCAGTGGCAACTCGGCGGCGCGAACTACCAGGGGCTGTCGTTCAACGGCGGCACGCTCCAGTACGCGTCGGTGCTGCTGAACGGCACCACGGATCCCACGACACTGAGCAGGCCGGTGACGATCGGCGCCGGCGGTGGCACGATCGATACCAACGGCAACACGATCACGGTCGCCAATCCGTTCGGCAACGGCGGCAGCGGCGCCTTCACGAAGGCTGGGGCGGGCCTACTCACCCTCAATGGCGATGGAACGTACACGGGTGCCACGACCGTCGCGTCAGGCACGCTGCTGGTCAACGGCGCCTTGGCCAGCAGTGGCGTCACCGTGAACTCAGCGGCAGTCCTCGGAGGTTCCGGCACGTTTGCGAATGGAGCCACTGTCAACGGCACGTTGGCCCCGGGGAACACCCTTGGCATGATCACGCTCCGTTCGCTGACGCTCAACCCGTCGAGCACGACGCTGATCGACGTTGTCGGTGCCGGCACCCGCGGCGTGGACTACGACGCCATCGACATCACGGGCCCGAGCGGCCTCACCTACGGCGGCACGATGGCGCTGGTGTTCGGCGGCTCGGCGCTGCCCGACAACACGATCCTCAACGTGTTCGGCTTCACCGGTACGCCGAGTTCGTCGTTCGCGGGCATCTCCTCGAGCGGCTACTACGCCGGCACCTGGTCGAACCTCGGAAGCGGCGTCTGGCAGTTGTCGGCCGGACCGCAGACGGCCACGTTCACCGAGTCGACCGGTGTGTTGTCGGTCGTGCCCGAACCCACCTCGTGCGTCGCCCTCGTGTCCGGCCTCAGCCTGGGCTTTCTGGTGCTGCGTCGCCGGCGGGCGGCGGCTGCCTGAGGCCTCATGCGGCGAGATCTCATCCGGAACACCCAGGTTCTGATGGTCGCCGCCATGCTCCTGGTCCGCGGCGGCCAGGGGTTCGGCCAACCTCCCGGTGGCCGCGGAGGCTTCGGTCCCCCGGGCGGCCCCGACCTGAAACTGGTGGAGCGGTTTGACGCCGACGCGAACGGCCGGCTCGACGACGCCGAACGGTCACAGGCCCGAGCGGCGGCCACGACGGAGCGAGCCACCCGCGGCGGCGGCCGCGGTGGCTTCGGACGTGGTCGCGAGAGCGGGCCACCACCGCAACCGGGACGGCGGATCGAACGCGAGGAGGCACGCGCCTACCCAGGCATCGACCTCTATGACCCGTCGGCGCTGCGAACGATCTTTCTCGACTTTTCCCAGGACGACTGGGAGAAGGAACTCGCCGACTTCTACGGCACCGACGTGGAGGTGCCGGCCATGATCACGGTCGATGGCCGGTCGATCGAGGGCGTCGGCGTGCACTTCCGCGGTGCCTCGTCGTATTTCAGCGTGGGCGAGGGCTTCAAGCGATCGCTGAACATCGCGATCGATCACACCGACCCCAAGGCGAGTCTGCTCGGCTACCGCACCCTCAATCTGCTCAACGGCCACGGCGATCCGAGCCTGATGAGCACCGTGCTCTACGCGCACATCGCCGGCAGGCGGATCCCCACGCCTCGGGCCAACTTCGTCCGCCTCGTGATCAACGGCGAAGACTGGGGCGTGTACACCAACGTCGAGCAGGCCAACAAGGACTTCCTGAAACGCGCGTTCGGCGACGGCAAGGGTGATCGCTGGAAGGTGAAGGGCCGGCCCGGTGGCCGCGGCGGCCTCGAATACTTCGGCGACGATCCGACCGCCTACACGACGACCTACGAACTCAAGACGAAGGACACGCCCGAGGCCTGGCGGCGGCTGATCGACACCTGCAAACGGCTCGCCGACACGCCACCGGAACGGATCGAGGCCGACCTGGCGTCCGTGCTCGATCTCGACGGCATCCTCTGGTTCCTCGCCCTCGACAACACCTTGGTCAACAGCGACGGCTACTGGACGAGGGCCAGCGACTACACGCTCTTCGCCGACGCCGACGGCCGCTTTCACCTCATCCCGCACGACATGAACGAAGCCTTCTCGAGCGGCCACGGCGGCCCCGGGGGTCCCGGTGGGCCGCGTCGAGGAGGGCGGGGCGGCTTCCCGTTCGGGAGTCCGCTGGCCGCCTTTGATGGGAACCACAACGGTCGCGTCGAGCGTGGCGAGTTGGCGGAGGTGGTCGCCCGATTCGCCGGCGCCATCAACGTCGACGATGCCGGAACCTTCGGGGCCGACGAACTGGCCGCCGCACTCGAGAAGGCTCTGCCGCCTCCGCCAGGGTTCTGGCCGGCGCCCGACCGAGGCGGGCGGCCCGACGGGGACCGCCGCAGTGGCGGCCCCTCGCGGATGATCGCCGGAGCGCTGTTCGCCGCGGTGGACACCGCCAAGCGCAGCCGGATCTCCCGCGAAGAGTTCGCGACGAATGCCGTCTCGGCCGCGCTGGCCGCCGACGCCGACGCCGACGGCAGTCTCGACGAGGAAGAGGTCGCCGGACTGATGCAGCGGGTGATGCCGCCGCCCGGAGGTCCCGGTGGCCGTGGCCCCGGTGGCGGCGGCCCGACGCTCGACCCGCTCGTGGGCCTCGACGACTCCACCAAGCCGCTGCGCGCCAAACTGCTCGCTGTCCCGGCCCTTCGCGACCGCTATCTCGACCACGTCAAGGCGATCGCCCGCGAGCAGCTCGACTGGGCCGCGCTCGGGCCGGAGATCGCCCGCTGGCGGGCGTTGATCATCGACGCCGTGCGCGAAGACACCCGCATGCTCGACACCACCGAGGCGTTCGAGCAGGCCACGTCGCCGGAGCCTGCTCCCGAGGGTCGCTCGAATCTCCGCAGCTTCCTGGAGAAGCGCCGAACCTACCTCCTCGACTACACTCCTCCACACCAGGCGACCGATCCACCGCACGCCGGGCCCTGACGGTCGCCCCTTCCATGAAGAGCGTAGACGTGCGCCTCAGTGACGCCTCACGGCCCTGATGCCGCGGCTGCCGGCTCGATCGTCAGCGGCACCAGCCGCACGGGCCCCAGGAGCCCCGAGGGCTGCAGCGGCCAGTCGGCCGCATCGAACGGCTTGTAGTGGACGTTCACGAAGTTGATCTCGTGGAAGTTCTTCCACGACACGCCGCGCCGCTCGAGATCGCGGATCCGATTGGCCGCCACGTTCGTCACCTCGAGTGACAGCGTGTTGGGGCCCGGCCGCAGCGCGGCGCCGATCCGCGTCCGCGAGGGCACGCTCCAGAGCGTGTCGATCTCGCGGCCATTCACGCGCACCCGGGCCACCTCGCGGACGTCGCCGAGGTCGAGGAGCCAGTCGTCGGCGGCGGTCGCCGGCAGCTCGAAGGCGAGCTCGTATCGCGCCGTGCCGGCGAAGCGTTCCCACTCGCCCCCTTGATCGGTCCACGTGCCGAGACGATCGGTCTCGAACGCCGGCGGCAGTTCCGGTCCGCCGGCGAGCGGCGTCACGGTCCACCGGCCGACGAGCGGCACAGCCTCGCCGCCCGGCACCGCAGAGGGCCACAGCTCGCCACCGGCCCGCCGCGCGGCGAAGGTGCGAATGAAGATCGATTCCCCTGGGTCGAGCTGGAGCCGAACCTCGGGGGCGTCCGCCGGCCCCCGCAGGGCCGCGATCCCGCTTTGGCCCGTGCGTGCGTCCATCAGCACGGCCGACGTGACCGACGTGGCGAGCGGCATCCAGCCGTCGAACGCCTCCGCCCCGAGGTTGGCGAGAAAGTAGAGGTGACCCTCGGCGGTCTTCCGCCGCAGGCAGCCGAGGCCGCGCGTGACCGCAGGCTCGATCCGCGCTCCCGCGTGCCGCGCCACGCCGGCCGCGTCGGCGACCACCACCACCCGGCCCGTGCCGATCGTCGCCTGTCGTGGCCCGCGATTCTGTTCGGGCCAGCGGAGTCGGGCCAGCGTGGCCGCGAACGCCGCCCGCCGCTCCTCGAGCCTGCCGAGCCCCGGCACGTCGTCCGGCAGTTTCCCGACGAAGATCACCGTGCCGCCCGACTCGGCATGATCGACGAGCGTCGCCAGCGTCTCGGGCGGCATGAGCCGGCAGGAAGGCACGACCACCGCCCGGTAGCGCGGCGCCTCCGTCAGCAGCGCGTCGGAGCAGAAGTCGAACGACAGCCCCGCGTCGAGCAGCGCCTGGGCGAGCCGGCCGCTGTCGGCCTCCTCGAGCCAGTCGTGGCCGTGCATCGAGAAGGCCCGCTGCCAGCCCTTCGGCGCGTGATCGAGATCGTGGATCGGCCAGTAGACAAGCAGGTCATTGTCGGGCTCGCCCGCCTGGAGGAGCGACTGAGCGCGGGCCACATACGCGTTCACCGCTCCGAGTTCCCGCCACAGCGGATTCCGCGGATTGGCCTGGGTCGAGGCGTAAAACAGCCAACCCGGCCAGGCCGCGTCGGCCGGCGAGTAGGCCGTGCCGTGATAGAAGACGTGGTTGATGCCGGCGAGGAAGAGCTGGTCGATCTCGGGCTTCATCTGCGACGGCGCCTCGCAGAAATGCTCCCGCATCCAGGTGAACGTCTCCGACGACGCCCGTCGCCGGCGGGCGAGATGCGCGGCCGACGAGGCGAGCCGCGTGACGAGCGGCTGCGGGAGGTTCTTGCCGACCTGCCGCTCCTCGCGGCGGTATCCCGGGATCGGGAACGGGCTGGCCCCAAAGACCTCGGTCTCGGGCACGTCGGCCAGGGCGTAGAGGTCGATGAGGTTCGCCGGCGCGCCGTGGGCCTGCTCGCGGGCCTCGCAGCCCAGCGCGTGACACCAGTCCACCCAGACCTTCAGGTAATCCGCATGGAGCTTCGCGAGCGTCGCCCGGTAGTCGGCCTTCACGCGGGCCACCGTGTCGGGATCCCCCTCCCCCTCGAGCGCCTGTCGCTGCGAATCAAGCTCGTAGCCGTGCATCTGCCGAAACGTCTCGGGGACCTCGGCCGACCAGTTCGCCTGATACTCGAACGAGTCGTGGAACTGTCCGTGGATCGCCCCCTTGGGCAGCGCCGCGAGCGCGGCCGTGAAGGGCTCGAGATACCGCCGCGCCGCCGCCGGCGAAAACGGATTGACCACGAAGCCCTCGCCGCCCGGGGCCGACCGCTTCACCTTGAACCGCGTGGGCTGGGGATCGAACCGACCGTCCTTGCCGGCGATCTTGAGCTCCACTTCGTCGGGGCCGACGTGCGGCCCCCCGAACGGCCAACCGGTGCCGGTGGCCATGTCCACGCCCAGCCCGAGTCGGGCCGCCTCGGTACAGGTGAATCCAAGCGCGGCGACGTATTCCGGCGAGAGGAACTTCAGGAACCGCGCTTCGGCCCCCTTGGCCCCGTAGATCGGCGTGATCTCCACGCCACCAAACCCCGCCGCGGCGATCGCCTCCAGTTCCCGCCGCAGGTTCGGCTCATCGACCGCGCTGCCCAGCCACCACCACCGCGTCCACGGTCGGCACTCGGCCGTGACCGCAGGCCAGGCCGTGTCGCCCGGGGGATCATCCGCCGCCAGGCCCCACCCGGCGACCAGCGCACAGGCGACGGCCACGCCGCAGCGGACGATCCGTCCGGTCCTGATGGCCGCGACGAGTCGGCGGTATGCTGGAGGGAATGGGGGGTGGATGAAACGCCCCGCGATCCGCTCTTCACTCTGGATCTGTCGCATGCGGTGGGTGCTCCTCTCGTGGGTCGTGTGCGGCGTCGGCCTGATGACGACCGCGGCTCGTGCGGATCGGCAGATGGAAAACCTGTCGCGCGGGATCGTGGCCGTGCCACGCTCCGAAGGGGGTATGTTCGTCGGCTGGAGGCTCTTCGGCACCGACCCGGACGACATCGCCTTCAACGTCTACCGCCGAGTGGACGGTGGCGCGGCGGTGAAAGTCAACGCCGCTCCGCTCACGGGCGCGACCTGCGTGCTCGATGACGCCCCGACGGATGCGGCCGGCCTCGCCTACCACGTGCGGCCGGTGCGCGACGGCGTGGAGGGGCCGCCGAGCCGTGAGGCAGCCGCCTGGCGACAAGGCTACCTGGAGATTCCGATCGAGGCGATCGACGGCTACCGGCCGGGCGACGCCTCGGTGGCCGACCTCGACGGCGACGGTGACCTCGAGATCATCCTGCACCAGGTCTCGCGGCCGCGCGACAACGGCACCGCGGGTGTCACGGGCGAACCGGTGCTCGATGCCTACGAACTCGACGGACGGCTCCTGTGGCGGATCAACCTCGGTCGCAACATCCGCGAGGGGGAGCATTACACGCAGTTCATGGCCTACGATCTCGACGGCGACGGCCGTGCCGAGGTGGCCTGCAAGACGGCCGACGGGAGCCGCGACGGCGCCGGCCAGCCGATCGGCGACCCCGACCGCGACTGGCGCACGCTCCAGCCCGGCTCGAACCGCGACGGGAGGATCCTCGACGGCCCCGAGTATCTCACCGTGTTCGACGGGGCGACCGGCCGGGCGCTGGCGACGGTGGACTACGTTCCCGGCCGCGATCCGCTCGACGGCTGGGGGGGAATCGGCGGCAACGCCGGCAACGATTCCTACGGCAACCGCTGTGACCGATTCCTGGCCTGCGTGGCCTACCTCGACGGCGAGCGACCGAGCCTGGTGACCTGCCGCGGCGTGTACGGTCGCATCGTGCTCGTCGCCTGGGACTGGCGCGACGGCCGGCTCGACCGCCGCTGGACGTTCGACTCGGGCGTGAGCCATCCCCCCTTCGACGACGCCTCGCCCTACTCGGGCATGGGGGGCCACTCGCTCGGCGTCGGTGACGTGGACGGCGACGGCCGCGACGAGATCGTCTACCAGGCGATGGTGGTGGACGACGACGGCAGCGGGCTCTACTCCTCCGGCCTGCGGCATGGCGACGCAATGCACCTGGCCGACATCGACCCCGACCGTCCGGGACTCGAGGTGTTCACGGTGCAGGAGAACGAGGAAGACGTCGAGCGGTTCCAGACTCCGGGCGCCGCCCTCCGCGACGCCGGCACCGGCGAGATTCTCTGGAGCCACAGCCCGATGGTCGACGTCCCGGCGGGGCTGGCGGCCGACATCGACCCGACCCATCGGGGCCTGGAGGCGTGGGGCGGGCCCGGCGGCCTCCGAGACGCGCGAGGCCACGAGATCGGCAGCCAGCCGCGCGAGGTCGACTGGTGCATCTGGTGGGATGGCGATCCGCTCCGTGAGCTGCTCGCCCCTGGCCGCGACTGGGGCGGCACCCGCCGCGGCGCCTCAGGGTCGCGCCGGCCGCTCGCCAGCCAGGGGATCACCCGGATCGCCAAGTGGAACTGGAAGACCGGCCGCAGCGACCCGCTGTTCCAGTGCGAGGCCACCGGGGTGCCCCGCGGGCCCGCGCTGCTCGGCGACATCGCCGGCGACTGGCGCGAGGAGATGCTCCTCGTGGCCCCCGGAGGGGGTGCGCTGCGGCTCTACACCACGACGATCCCGACCACGCATCGGCTGGTGACGCTGCTGCACGACCCACAATACCGACTCGGCCTCGCGTGGCAGAACGTGGTCTACAACAAGCCGCCCCACCCGAGCTTCTATCTGGGTGACGGCATGGGAGAGCCACCGAGGCCGGCGATCCGCCTCGTGGGCGAGGGCGAGGCCGCCCCCAGCCTGCCTGGAGATTGATCGGTGGCACATCTGGAGTCGCGTTCCATGGGGACGACTCGCTCATCCGCGGCGCGGCTTCGGGGTTTTCGCCGACGCGGGCGACACCGCCCGCTGGCCTGCGAGCGGCTCGAGCCCCGGAAGGTGCTGAGCACGACGACGCTCTATCCCGTGGCCGACACCTACACCCGTGCCGGCGTCAACGCGGGCACCGCCCAGACGCTCGTGGTCGCCGACAACAACGGGTCCGGTGGCGACGTGATGGCCTATCTCCGCTTCGATCTCTCGGGGATCGATCTGACGGGAGTGACCAACGCCTACCTCACGCTCCAGAAGATCGGGGGCGACACGATCACGTCGGATCGGTTCGACGTCTTCGGGCTGAAGAACCTCGCGGGCAACACCCCCCAGAACTGGAACGAGGCGACACTGGCCACCGCCGGGCTCGGGGCCGAATACACCGCCACGGCAGGCAACTTCGTCGATCTCACGCGGGTGGTGAACCTCAGCAGCGAGGGCACGAGCGGTGCCAACGTGATCGAGCAGGTGAGCAACAGCGGATCACCGCAGCACCTCTCGGGCGTCGATCTCGTGCAGTTCCTCCGCGACCGCAAGGCCGACGGGGGCTTGGCCACGTTCATCACGCTGGTGGACGCCGGCGCGCCCCGCACCTGGAGCTACGGGTCACGGGAGAATCCCACGGTCGCCCTGCGGCCGACGCTGCGGCTGGAGTACGTGCCCGCGTACCAGAAGGCGGCGAACACCCCGGCCCGCCAGATGGAGGCGCTCGACCGCGGCCTCGTCGCCCTGCGGCGGGCGACGGCGCAGGTCTACCTCGGCTGGCGGTTGCTGGGCACCGATCCGTCGTCAGTCGGATTCAACGTCTACCGGTCGGCGAACGGCGGCACCGCCGTGAAGCTCACCGCCACGCCGATCACGACCTCCACCAACTACGTCGATACCACGTTCTCGGCGACCGCCACCAACACCTACTTCGTGCGGCCCGTCATCGACGGCGTCGAGCAGGCGGCCAGCGAGACGACGACGCTGCCCGCCAACGCCCCGCTCCGGCAGTATCTCAGCGTGCCGCTCGACATTCCCCTCGGGGGCCAGGTGCCCGACGTGGCCAATCCGGGCCAGTTCCTCTCCTACACCTACACGGCCAACGATGCGTCGGTCGGCGACCTCGACGGTGACGGGCAATACGAGATCGTGCTCAAGTGGAGCCCCTCGAACGAGCAGAACGGCTCGATCGCCGGCTACACGGGCAGCACCATCTACGACGCCTACCGGCTCGATGGCACGCGGCTCTGGCGGATCGATCTCGGGCGGAACATCCGCTCCGGCGCGCAGTACGCCCCGTTCCTCGTCTACGACCTCGACGGCGACGGCAAGGCCGAAGTCGTGAGCCGGACGATGCCCGGCACGAAGGACGGGCTGGGGCACGACGTGATCCTGCCGGGCGACGACCCCAGCGCCGACTACCGTGACAGCGCCGGCCGGATCACCACGGGGCCGGAGTACCTCACCGTGTTCGACGGCCTGACCGGCGGGGCACTGGCCACCGTGCCCTTGGCGCCCGACCGCCAGGCCATCTCGACCTGGGGCGACAACTACGGCCATCGCGGCGAAAACCTGATGCTGGCCCCGGCCTACCTCGACGGCAGCCGGCCGAGCATCGTGGTCGGCCGCGGGGTGTTCGGCCCGAGCGGGACGTTTCCGGCCCGCAACGAGCTCACCGCCTGGAACTGGCGAAACGGAGCGCTCACGCAGCAGTGGTGGTTCCGGGGCGACATCGGCGTCAACGGCAACGTCAACAGTGAGTACGTGGGCCAGGCCAACTACACGATGATCCCGGCCGACGTGGACGGCGACGGCAGGGACGAGATCGTCTATGGGGCGATGGTGGTGGACGACGACGGCAAGGGCCTCTATTCGACCGGCCGCGGCCACGGCGATGCGCTCCACGTGGCCGACATGGACCCCACGAACCCCGGGCTCGAGGTGTTCATGCCGCAGGAGGACACGAGCATCGGCAACCACACCGCCGCCGTGCTCCGCGATGCCGCCACGGGCACGCTCCTGGCCTCCACGCTCGTCACGCCGGCCGACGTCGCCGCGGGTTCGTTTCCCGACGTGGGCCGGGGCATCGCCCTCGACATCGATCCCAACTACCCGGGCTACGAGTTCTGGGACAGCTACGATCCTTCGATCTACGACGCGCACGGCAACGCGATCTACGCGAAGCCGTCGAACATGCACGTCAACTTCGGCGTCTGGTGGGATGCCGACCTGCTCCGCGAGACGCTCGACAACACCACGATCAGCGATTGGAACACCGCCGCGCACGGCCGCTCGAACCTGGTGTCGTACGCCAACAGCGGGATCAACAACTCCTCGGGGCTGTCGGCCAACAACGGCACGAAGAGCACGCCGTGTCTCTCGGGCGACATCCTGGGCGACTGGCGGGAGGAGGTGATCTGGCGGACGAGCGACAACACCGCGCTGCAGATCTGGTCGAGCACCACCACGGCGACGAACCGGATCACGACCTTGATGCACGATTCGCAGTACCGGGAGGCGATCGCCTGGCAGAACGTCGGCTACAACCAGCCCCCGAACCCGAGCTTCTTCCTCGGCGCCGGCATGGCCCCGCCGCCGGCGGCCGCGATCTACACCGTGGACTCCGTGGGCAGCGACGTCGTGATCACCGTGGCGGCCGGCCAGCAGGCGATCGACCCGCCGCTGCCCACCGGCTCGGTCCGGTTGGTCAAGCGCGGAGCCGGCACGCTCACGGTCACCAAGCCCGCCACCTACACCGGCGGCACCCTCGTCGAGGCAGGTGCAGTCGTGGTGCGTGCGGCCGCGGGCCTGGGCACGGGTGGCTGGGACATCCGCGGCGGAGCGACGATGACGATCGACGTCTCGCCCACCGGGGCCGGCCTGTCGCTGCCCGCGCTCGCGATGACCGCGGCGAACCCGTCGGCGCGGCTCGATGTCGGCACCGCCCAGATGACGGTCGGCGGCGGAATGACCGCGGCCACGCTCGTGACGGCGCTCCGCGCGGGCCGGGGCGACGGGTCGTGGACCGGCGGCGGCGGGATCGCGTCGGCCGCAGCCGCGGCGGACGTCGCGGCCGGCCGGCCGGCCGGCGTGGGCTGGCGAGACAACGGCGCTGGCTCCCTCACGGTCGGCTACGCCGTGGCCGGCGACACGAACCTCGACGGCACGATCGACATCCTCGACGCGGCGGGCATCCTCGCCGCCGGGAGGTTCGACACCGGCCGCGTAGCCGCGTGGGTGGAGGGCGACGGCAACTACGACGGCGTGGTGGACATCCTCGACGTCGCCGACTTCATCGGCACGTCTCTGTTCGACGCGGGGAACTACCGGGCGACGTCCGCGGCGGCGGCCGCCACCGATTCCACGACGACCCTCACGCCCCTCGACATGGCCTTCATGGCTCAGGCAGTCCAAGGATCGCCGACCACGAAGACCACCCCACGGTTCGCGAAGTAACCGCAGCGCGGGCGGCCCGGCACGCCGACCTCAGCGGGCCGGCTTCGGGCCGAGCTTGATCGTGAAATCCTGCTGCTGCGGCCCCACCTCGAACGTCAGGTCCGAGGTTTCGAACGACTGCATCCGTTCCGGGATGCCGACGCTGGGCGGACCATCGACCACCACGTGGGGCAGCACCCGCACGCGGTAGCTGCCGGCGAAGGCCCCGTCGTCGGGCTTCTCCGAGGCGAGCACGAAGCGGCCATCCTTCCCGATGCCGCCCCTCGACATCACCCGCTTGCCGTCGATCTCCGTCTCCATCGCCACGATCCCGCCCGAGGTGAAGGGCGAACCGTCGTCATAGGTCACCATGCCGCTGACCGGATACTTCGGCCGCCCGCAGCCGGGGATCGCAACCAGAGAGATCATGGCCAAAGCCGCGACCGCAGGGCGTCGAGCGAGGTGTCGGAGGAGCATGGAAAGAGGGTACCGCAGGACTCAGTAGGCCGGAATCACCTGGCCGTCGGCCCGCTGCCCGAGCAGGGCAAGCACGCTGCCGGCAATCGACTTCGAGACCGTTTCGACGCGGCCGTCGCCGAAACCAAACAGCAGCACTTCCGGGTGGTAGCTGCCGAAGTAGTTCGTCGTGGCGGCGGGGTCGTTCGGGCCGATCGCCACGCCGGCAGCCAGGCACATTCTCGTCGAGGAATTCAGCCCGGGATTCTCCGTCGCGTAGATCGTGTTGTCGTAGCCCTGCTTACCGAACTGATCGGCCGGGATGTGCTTCTCGCCCATGAAGATCGTCTTGCCCACGCCGTCGAGGATGTCCTTGAACCGCAGGCCGGGGTTGGAGTTGACTAGGGCGCTGTTCACCACCGAATAGCCGGGCGCCAGCGGAAACGGCCCTGTCGATTGATACTCCGGCGGGTCGTAGTAGATCGAGCCGTCGGACTTCTGGACCTGGTCGTGCCCGGTGTTCACCGCGTAGTCACCGCAGAAGCCGCCGCCGCCAGGCACGGCCTCGGTGGTGAACTGCGTCGTGCGCGGCGACGACGGGCAGCGCATCGCCGGGATTTGGGTCTTCAAGGCCCCGGTCGCCTGGAACGTGGTGTTGCTGAGGTCGTGCACGCCTCCCCAATGCAGGGCCACGCCGGGCAGCGCCGTCGTGAACTGCTGATAGGCCGCAGTCTGCTCGAGGAACGGCAGCATGCGGACGACCCAGGAATGGGCCCGGAGGTTGTTCGACGACCGCGCATACGGGAGCCGCTTCTTGGCGTCCAAGTGCACCTGAAACGCCAGGCAGGTCTGCTTGACGTTGTTGCTGCAGGACGTCCGCCGGGCCGCCTCACGGGCGGTCTGCACCGCGGGCAGGAGCAGGCCTATGAGCGTCGCGATGATTGCGATCACGACGAGCAGCTCGACGAGCGTGAACCCGCGAAACGGCCCACGTCGGTCGCCGCCATGGCGGCCCTGATGATCACCCGAAATGTTCCACACGACGACGGTTCCTCGAGGCCGGTAACACCCCCACACCTGATTATATTCGACCCCACGAGGCCGTCGTCGCTATTGGCGTATCAGCCAATCGGCCCGAGGCTCCGTCGGGCGAGCCGGGGGTGGAAGCGACCGATCGCGCGAAAAGGCCCCCGCTCAGGACGCCGAAGACGAAACGGCCGGTGAAACCGCCCGCAAACCCACGCCACCGCTCGTTGCCCGGGGTCGAACGGGGTGCTAGATTTCAGGTGGTGGTCGGACGGCGGAGCGCAACGCCGATTCCTTGATTCGCACTGCCGAATGCCGTCCCACGGTTTCAGCCGGGATGGCATGTCCGCAACGAGGATGTCGCATGCGTCGGCCGTCGCCCACGATCGCTTTTTCCCTCGCTGTTGTTGCGCTCACGTGCGCCGCCTCGGCCGGCGAGCCTTCTTTCAACGCCGACATCCGGCCAATCCTCGTCGAGCACTGCTTCTCCTGCCACGGGGCTGACAGCGCTGGCCGGAAGGCCGACCTGCGGCTCGATCTCCGTGAGGAGGCGGTCGAATCCGGGGCGATCGTGCCTGGAGATCCCGATTCGAGCGTGATGCTCGATCGGATCGGCTCCGACGATCCCGACGAGGTGATGCCCCCTCCCGCCACGAAGAAGGTGCTGACGGCGGACCAGAAAGACCTGCTCGCGCGGTGGATCGCCGCGGGGGCCGAGTACCAGCCGCACTGGTCGTTCATCCCGCCGGTCCGGCCCGAGCTTCCCGCCGTCACCGAGGAGACGTGGGTCCGAAACCCGATCGACCGCTTCATCCTCGCCCGACTCGAGGCCGAAGGACTCCGTCCGGCTCCCGAGGCCGATCGCCGCACCCTCGCCCGCCGCGTGGCCCTCGATCTCACCGGGCTGCCGCCCGATCCGGCGATCGTCGATGCCTTCGTGGCCGACCCCTCGGCCGATGCCTACGAGCGGCTCGTCGATTCGCTGCTCGCGAGCCTCGAGTGGGGCGAGCATCGCGGCCGGTACTGGCTCGACTACGCCCGCTACGCCGACACCCACGGCATCCACATCGACAACTTCCGCGAGATGTGGACCTACCGGCAGTGGGTGATCAACGCCTTCAACCGCAACCTCCCCTTCGACCGGTTCACGATCCTCCAACTCGCCGGCGATCTGGTGGCCGACCACGCCCCCGACGCCACCCCCGCGCAGGTCCTCGACGACCGGATCGCCAGCGGCTTCAACCGCTGCAACATCACGACGAGCGAGGGGGGCGCGATCGACGAGGAATACCTCGTGCTCTACGCGCGGGATCGTACGGAAACGACGTCGGCCGTGTGGCTGGGGCTGACGACCGGCTGCGCCGTCTGCCACGACCACAAGTTCGATCCGCTCAGCCAGCGGGAGTTCTACGAGCTCGCCGCCTTCTTCAACAACACGACGCAGAAGGCGATGGACGGCAACGTGCAGGACACGCCGCCGATCCTCACGGTGCCGCAGCCGGAAGACCGGCCGCGGTTCGCCGAGCTCGAGCAGCGGCTGCCGTCGGCCAAGGTCGCCGTGGATGACCGGCGAAAGGCCGCCCAGCCCGAGTTTCATCGCTGGCTGAAGGAAGCGACCGCGGAATCGGTCGCGAAACTCCTCCCGCAAGACACGCCGCTCGTCGATCTGCCCTGCACCGAGGGAGAGGGCGCCACGACCCGAGTGACGCTGGTGGGCAAGCCGACCGACGCGCCGCTCACCGCGACCACGAAGTGGCAGGAGGGCCCGCTGGGCCGACCCGCCCTGCTGCTCGACGGCCGGGCGGCCGAACTGCCCGCCGCCGGCGACTTCGAGCACGACGAACCGTTCACGGTCTCGCTCTGGGTCCGCGTGCCAGCCAACGACTCCGCCTATGCCCTCGTGTCGCGGATGGACGAAGCGGCGAACCATCGCGGCTGGGATGTCTGGGTGCAGGGCCGCCGGATCGCCATGCACATGATTCATTCCTGGTCGGACGACGCCGTGAAGGTGGCGAGCACCGATCAGCTCAAGCCCGACACGTGGACGCTGGTGACCATCACGTCCGCCGGGTCCGGCAAGCCGGAGGGATTCACGATCGCCTTCGACGGCAAGCCGCAGAAGCTGAAGGTCGAGAACAACTCGTTCAAGAAGAGCACGATCCGCACCCAGGTGCCGCTGGTGGTCGGCGGCCGCTCCAAGGGGGCCACGGCCCACGGCGTCGGCCTCGCCGGCCTCTCGATCTGGGGACGGGCATTCTCGGCGGGCGAGGTCGAGGGGCTCGCCCGCGGCGGCGCCCTCACGCAGCTCGTCGCGCTGCCCCCCGATGAACGCCCCAAGGCCGCCGGCAGTCTCTACGACTGGTGGCTCGCGACGACCGACAAGCCCTTTCAGGAGGCCGTCGCCGCGGTCGCGGCCATCGAGTCGGAGCAGGCCGAAATCAAGAAGCGGGGCACGATCGCCCACGTGATGCACGAGAAGCCCGAGATGCCCAAGGCCTTCGTGCTCGACCGCGGGGAGTACGACAAGCGGAAGGCTGAAGTCGGCCCCGAAACGCCCGACGTGCTCCCGCCGTTCCCCGAGTCGCTCCCCAAGAACCGCCTCGGCCTGGCGAAGTGGCTGCTCATGCAGGAGCACCCGCTCACCACGCGGGTGACGGTGAACCGCTTCTGGCAGGAGGTGTTCGGCACGGGTCTCGTGAAAACGAGCGGCGACTTCGGCATCACGGGAGAGCTGCCGAGCCACCCCGAACTCCTCGACTGGCTGGCGATCGAGTTCCGCGAGGGAGGCTGGGACGTGAAAAAGCTGTTCCGGCTCATGGTGACGAGCGCGACCTACCGGCAGGCTGCCATCGCCACCCCGGAGAAGCTCGCCAAGGATGCGGCCAATCGCCTCCTCTCCCGCGGGCCGCGGTTCCGCATGGACGCCGAAATGGTCCGCGACCATGCCCTTGCGGCCAGCGGCCTGCTCGTGCGGCAGATCGGCGGCCCGAGCGTGCGGCCCTACCAGCCCGAGGGCGTCTGGGAGGCGGTGGCGATGGACAACAGCAACACCCGCTCCTACAAGCCCGACGCGGGCGCCGGCCTCTATCGCCGCAGCATGTACTGGTTCTGGAAGCGGTCGGCGCCCCCGACCTCGCTCGACATCTTCAACGCGCCGTCGCGGGAGAGCTGCTGCGTGAAGCGGGAGCGGACCAACACGCCGCTCCAGGCGCTCGTCACGCTCAACGACCCGCAGTTCGTCGAGGCGGCCCGGGCGCTCGCCGATCGGGCGCTGGAACTCGGGGCCGGTGATGACCAGCGGCTCGCCTTCATCGCGGAGAGGCTTCTGGCCCGCCGCTTCTCAGCCGAGGAACTGCCGGTCGTGAAGAAGTCGCTGGCCGATCTCTCCGCGTGGTACGCCGCCCACCCCGACGACGCCCGGAAGCTGATCGCCGTCGGCGCCTCGCAGCCACGGGCGAGCGACGCGGTGCAGCTCGCCACGTGGACGATGCTCACCAACGAGCTGATGAACCTCGACGAGGTGCTCTGCAAATGAATCCCCCGATCCGCTCGCCGCTGGATGAGCTGGGGCTCAACCTCACCCGGCGCCGCTTCTTCGAACGGGGCGGCCACCTGCTGGGCGGGGCGGCGCTGGCGGCGCTCGCGGCCCAGGATGCCGCCCGCGGTGCGGCCGCCGCTGGGCCCACCTTCGAGCGGGTTTCGGGCGCGATCGGCCCGCACTTCGCCCCCCGGGCGAAGCACGTGATCTACCTGCACATGGTCGGCGGCCCCCCGCAGCAGGACCTCTTCGACTACAAGCCGAAGATGGACGACTGGTACGACAAGGATCTCCCCGAGAGCATCCGCAACGGCCAGCGGCTCACCACGATGACGTCGGGCCAGAAGCGGTTTCCGATCGCCCCCTCGAAGTTCTCGTTCCGGCAGCATGGCGACTGCGGCATGTGGGTCAGCGAGGTGCTGCCCTGGACCGCGAAGATGGTCGACGAGATGTGCTTCATCCGCAGCATGCACACCGAGGCCATCAACCACGAGCCGGCGATCTGCTACATGCAGACCGGCAACCAGATCGTCGGCCGCCCCTGCCTCGGATCGTGGACGAGCTACGGGCTCGGCAGCCTGAATGCCGACCTGCCCACGTTCGTCGTCCTCGTGGCCCGGTCGAGCAAGCCCGCGCAGCCGCAGGCGATCGGGGCCCGACTCTGGTCGAGCGGGTTTCTGCCGGGCGAGTATTCCGGCGTGAGCTTCCGCAGCGCCGGCGATCCGATCCTCTACATCAACAACCCGCCGGGCGTCGCGGCGGAGGTCCGCCGCACCACGCTCGACGGCCTGCAGGCCCTGAACCAGCGGACGCTCGAGCAGATCGGCGACCCGGAAACCCGCACCCGGATCGCCCAGTATGAGATGGCCTTCCGGATGCAGGCGAGCGTGCCGGAGCTGACGAACATCGCCGACGAATCGGCGAGCACGCTCGCCCTCTACGGCGACCAGGTGAAGGATCCTGGATCGTTCGCCAACTCCGTGCTGATGGCCCGGCGGATGGTCGAGCGGGGCGTGCGGTTCGTGCAGATCTACCTCAATCACTGGGACACCCACGCCAACGTCGTGGGCCGGCTGGTCAACGGGTGCAAGGACATCGACCAGCCCTGCTACGGGCTGATCCAGGATCTCAAGGCCCGCGGCCTGCTCGACGACACGCTCGTGATCTGGGGGGGCGAGTTCGGCCGCACGGTCTACTCGCAGGGGGGCCTCTCCAAGGAGAACTACGGCCGCGACCACCATCCGCGGTGCTTCACGATGTGGATGGCCGGCGGCGGGGCGAAGGGAGGCACGATCCACGGGGAGACCGACGACTTCTCCTACAACATCGTCAAGGATCCGGTGCACATCCGCGACTTCCACGCCACGGTCCTGCACCTGCTCGGTTTCGATCACGAACGATTCACCTTCCGCCACCTCGGGCTCGATCAGCGGCTCACCGGCGTCGAGCACGCCCGCGTGGTGAGGGAACTGCTGGCCTGAGCCCTCGGGTTTCGGTCCCGCGCCGCGTCGCCACGCATGGCGACCGACCATGGTCTCGCGATATACTTTTCCGGGGCGATACGCATTCTCCATGCCGATTTCCGCCCGCACGATCGCCCTGCCGGAGGCTCTGATGCTTGAGTGCCCATCGTCCCGCTCCCTGGTCTCGGGCCGCGGAGTGATCGCCGCGTGCCTCGCCGCTGTGCTCGTCCTCGGCGCCACGTCGCTGCCGGGGGCCGACGACAAGGCGAAGCCCCAGGAACGTGATCCCCTGACCACGGCGCACGCGCTGCTCGCGGTGCCGCCGCGGCCCGCGCGGCCGGCGCTGCCGCCGAGCCGGCTGCCCTTGGAGCTCATCGACGGTGAGCGGATCGCGCTCGTC
>Ga0207954_1000212_pt1 | contig 18926 bp, 13 predicted proteins | sample CryBogmetaGMA0M_FD_184547 | JGI IMG/M metagenome (GOLD analysis project Ga0207954, IMG submission 184547) | Freshwater microbial communities from Crystal Bog, Wisconsin, USA - MA0M (SPAdes) | ecosystem: Environmental > Aquatic > Freshwater > Lake | place: Crystal Bog, Wisconsin, USA | collected... | reverse complement strand
CAAAGGCGATCATGAAAAACCCCGGCGGATGGCAGACGGGAACGCACTCTTCATCGGTATGATGCCAGTGGCCCGAGGCGGCGGCAACCGCCCGCTCCTGCACGAGCGCCCACCGGCCACCCGCCCCCGGATCCCGCGGATGCTCAGCCTCCAATCGCCCACGTCGCCCCGCTGGCTCGCCCAGGTGGATGCCGCGCTCGACGACGTGATCATCGACCACGCCCACTGCGAGAAGAAGGCGGCGGGGGTGGCGATGAACCTCCTGTTCTCCTACGTGGACCATGTCGAGCTCGCCCGGGCGATGACCGAGATCGTGAACGAGGAACTGGAGCACTTCCGGCTCGTGCTCGACATCCTCGAGCGACGAGGCATCCCGTTCCGCAAGCTCACGCCGAGTTCCTACGGAGCGCGGCTCCACGAGCTGATCCGCAAGGAGGAGCCGGCCCGCGCGGTCGATCGGCTGCTCGTGGCCGGGCTGATCGAGGCCCGCAGCTGCGAGCGGTTCTCGGTGCTCGCCGACCACGTGGCCGACGAGGAGCTGGCCACGTTCTACCGGAGTCTCTTTGAGTCGGAAGCCCGGCACCACTCCACCTACGTCCGCCTCGCCTGCGACTTCATGCCCGAGGAGGCGGTGCGACAGCGGCTCCACGAGCTCGCCGCCGCGGAGGCCGAGATCCTCGCAGCGGGCGACCCCTTCGCCCGGATGCACAGCTGAGGCCCATCGATGACCCACGCCCCAGGGCCGGGGCCGGCAACGCGGCCGGCCTTCCCGATCAACGAGACGATCGCCGTGGGCGCGATTCTCGCGCTCGCCGCCTGGGCCGTGCTCACCTGGTCGGGGGTGGGCGCGCATCCGGTGTCGCTCGGTCCGCTCGATCCCTCCCGCTGGTTCCCCGGCCGCGGCCTCACGCTCGCCGAGTTGCCACTGGTGGCGATGCTCCTGCTCGGCGGCATCCCGCTCGTCTGGGATCTGCTCACGAAGCTCTTCGCCGGCACGTTTGGCTCCGACCTGCTCGCCGGCATCTCGATCATCACGAGCATCCTGCTCGGTGAGTATCTCGCCGGCGTGCTCGTGGTGCTGATGCTCTCCGGCGGCGAGGCCCTCGAGCGACGGGCGGTGAGCCGGGCCGGCGACGTGCTGGCGGCGCTCGCGCGGCGGATGCCGGCACTCGCCCACCGCAAGTCGCCGACCGGCATCTCAGACATCCCGCTCGGTGACGTGGCCGTCGGCGACGTGATCGTCGTCCTGCCACACGAGATCTGCCCGGTGGACGGCACGGTCGTCGCCGGCCGCGGGGCGATGGACGAGGCCTATCTCACGGGCGAGCCTTACCGGATGGCGAAGGCACCGGGATCGGCCGTGCTCTCCGGCGCGATCAACGGCGAGGCGGCGCTCGAGATCCGCACCGAGAAGGTGGCGGGCGACAGCCGCTACGCCAAGATCATGGAGGTGCTGCGGACGAGCGAGGAACGGCGGCCTCGGCTCCGCCGCCTGGCCGACGCCCTCGGAGCCTTCTACACGCCGCTGGCCGTGGCGATCGCCGCGGCCGCCTGGTATTTCAGCGGCTCCGCCACGCGGTTTCTCGCGGTGCTCGTGGTGGCCACGCCCTGCCCGCTGTTGATCGCGATCCCGGTGGCGATCATCGGCGCCGTGTCGCTGGCGGCGAAGCGCGGCATCGTGATCCGCGACCCGGCGATCCTCGAGCGGCTCGACACCTGCCGCACGGCGATCTTCGACAAGACCGGCACGCTGACCTACGGCACGCCGCGGCTCACCGAGGTGGTGCCGCTCGGGCCGCTCCCCGAGAACGACGTGCTCGCGTTCGCCGCGAGCCTGGAGTCGTATTCGAAGCACCCGCTCGCGGGAGCGGTCACGCAGGCGGCCGCCGACCGCGGCCTGCGGCTCCATCAGGTGGAAGAGCTCGCCGAGCGGCCGGGGCAGGGCCTGACCGGCCGCGTGCAGCGGCAGGACGGCGGCCGGGAGCCCCACGCGGTGGCGATCACCAGCCGCCAGAAGCTCACCGCCGCCGATCCGGCCGCCGCGGCGCTGCTGCCGGCCGCGGTCGGCGGGCTCGAGTGCGTGGTGCTGATCGACGGAGGCGTGGCGGCGCTGTTGCGGTTCCGCGACGCCCCACGGGCCGACGGCAAGTCGTTCGTCAGCCATCTCGGCCCCGCCCATCGGCTCGACCGCGTGATGCTCGTCTCGGGCGACCGCGAGAGCGAAGTGAAGTGGCTCGCCGACACCGTGGGGATCACCGACGTCCACGCGGGCATCCAGCCCGAGGGCAAGCTGCGGCTCGTCGAGCAGGCGGTGCGGGAGGCGCCGGTCGTGTTCGTGGGCGACGGCATCAACGACGCGCCCGCCCTCGCGGCGGCCACGGTGGGCGTGGCGATGGGCGCGGCGAGCGACGTGACGAGCGAAGCCGCCGGCGCGGTGATCATGGACTGCTCACTCGAACGGGTGGACGAGCTGTTTCACATCGCCTCGCGGATGCGGTCGATCGCCCTGCAGAGCGCGGTCGGCGGCATGGCGGCGAGCGTGGCGGGCATGGGCCTCGCCGCCGCCGGCTTCCTGCCGCCGGCGGCCGGCGCGCTGCTCCAGGAGGCGATCGACGTCGTGGCCGTGCTCAACGCGCTGCGGGTCTCGTGGAACCCGGGATCGCTCACCGACTATCGGTGATTCGCATGGGCATCCGCTCGCTCGTCGTCGGCCTCGTCGCCCTCGCCACGTCGGCAGCCGTCGCCGGCCCCAACATTCTCTGGATCTCGGCCGAGGATCTCTCCGCCGGCACCCTCGGCTGCTACGGCGGCGCGGCCCACACGCCCCGGCTCGACCGGCTCGCCGCCGACGGCCTGCGGTTCGACGCCGCCTTCGCGGCCGCGCCGGTCTGCGCGCCATCCCGCAGCGCCATCATCACCGGCCTGATGCCGACCACGCTCGGCAGCCTACCGATGCGGTGCCGGGCCACGCCGCCGCCGCAGGTGACGGGGTTTCCGCGCCTGCTCCGCGAGGCGGGCTACTACTGCACGAACAACGCGAAGACCGACTACAACCTCGCCCACTCGTTCGACGCGGGCTGGCACGAATCGAGCGGCAAGGCGCACTGGCGCAACAGGCCGCAGGCCGATCAGCCGTTCTTCGCGGTCTTCAACCTCACCGTCACCCACGAGAGCGGGCTGTTCGGCGACAAGCCGGCGCGGGTGCGGCGCGACCTGCCGGCCGAGGCCCGTCGCAGCCCGGCCGACGTGACCGTGCCCCCGTACTATCCCGACACGCCGGCGATCCGCCGCGCGCTCGCCCAGCGGCTCGAGCTCGCCGCGGCCCTCGACGTGGCGGCCGGGGAGATCCTCGCCGAACTCGAGGCCGACGGCCTCGCCGACGAGACGATCGTGTTCTTCTGGGGCGACCACGGCGAGGGCATCCCGCACGGCAAGCGGTCGCTGACGGAGCACGGCCTCCGCGTGCCGCTCGTCGTCCGCGTGCCCACGGGCCTGCAGGCGGCGGCGCGGCTGCCGGGCGGCGGCGAGCCCGCCGGCACGACCGCGGCCCTCGTGAGCCTGCTCGACCTCGGCCCCACGGTGCTCGACCTCGCCGGCGTCGCGCGGCCGCCATGGCTCGAGGGCCGGCCCTTCCTTGGGCCCGACGCCACGAGCCACGAGGTCGCGATCGCGGCCCGCGACCGGATGGATGCGGCCCCCGGCTTCGGCCGCTCGGCCCGCGACGCCCGCTTTCGCTACGTCCGCAACTTCTACCCTTGGCTCGACGGCGACGATCTGCCCGACTACGCGACCGGCGTGGCGATCACCGGCGAACTCCGCGCGGCGCGGCAGGCGGGCGCGCTGCCAGAGGGAGCGTGGTGGTTCTCCCGCACGACTCGCCCGGCCGACGAACTCATCGACGTGATCGCCGACCCGCACGAAGTGCACGACCTCGCCGCCGATCCCGCCCGCCGCGCGGATCTCGAGCGGCTTCGCGAGGCCGTCCATGGCTGGATGCGGGAGACGTTCGACACCGGCATCCTGCCGGAGCCGATCCTTCGCGCGGAGGCAAGGCGCGCCGGCAGCGAGTGGGCGATCTTCCATCCGGATGACGCCACGCGGGCCGAGCACGCCCGGCGCCGCTACGACGCGATCCTCGACACCGCCTGGGCCGTGGCCGACGGCCGCGACGCCTCGTTCTTCGCCGCCGGGCTGACGAGCGGCGATGCGGCCGTCCGCTGGTGGGCGGTGGCGGGCTGCGGCTGGGCGGCGACGTGCGCCGGCGCGGATCCAACGCCATCCCTCGCGCCGCTGCTCGGCGACGTCGAGCCCGCGGTCCGCATCGCTGCGGCGCAGTGGCTGCTGCGGTGCGGCACCGCCACGGCGGCCGACGCGGCCCGGGTCGCCCTCGCCGCGGAGATCGAGCGTTCCGATCCCGATGTCCGGATGGCGGCGCTCGTGGCGATCGACGACCTCGGCGAGGCCGCGCGGCCGCTCTGGGCGGCCGCGGCCGCGCTCGAGCTCGGCAAGGACGAGGAATACTCCCGCCGCACCGTCGAACGGATTCGCCGCAAGGCCGGGCTCGCTCCCGCGCCGTGATCGATCAGCCGCCGGCGGAGAGCGAAGCCGCCAGGACCTCGGCCAGCGCGTCGGCCGCCGGCGGATGGAGCCGCAGCCAGAGTTCCGGCTCGACGAGTTCGAGTTCCATCACCGCGAGGCTGCCGTCGTCGAGGCGGACGAGATCGACGCGGCCGTAGGCCGGCAGCGGAGCGCAGGCCGCCAGCGCCCGCTCGGCGAACGCCACCTGCTCGGCCGACGGTTCGAGATGGTGAACGGTGCCGCCGTGGTCGTCCTGCACGCGAAAGTCGCCCGGCTTCGCCCGCTTCCGCAGGCCGTGCGTCACGCGGCCGGCGACCGCCACGAGGGTGTCTTCGCCGGTGGCGACGACATCGGCCACGAACGGCTGGATCAGGAACGCCTCCTGGGCCACGAGCGGATCGAGCCGCCGCTGCACCTCCGCAGCCGACGCGCGGTTCACGCGATACGTGTGCCGCGCGGCACCCGACACGCACGGCTTGACGACCGCCTCGTGCCAGCCGGTTTCACCGAGCAGGTCGAGGAGCGCGACCGGCTCGCCGCGTTCCAGGAATCGGGTCGGCACGACCGGCACGCCGCGGGCGGCGAGGTCGCCGAGGTAGTGCTTGTCGAGGTTCCAGCGGACGAGCGCGGCCGGATTCGAGAGCCGCGTGAGCCGCTCCACCCGGTCGAGCCACGCGGTGAACTCCGCGAAGCGGTCGAAGTAGTCCCAGGTGGTGCGGAACACGGCGAGACGAAACGCCGACCAGTCGACGTCGGGGTTGGCCCAGTCGACGCGGACCGCCGACAGCCCGCGCCGCTCGAGCGCCGCCCGGAGCAGGTCGTCGTCGTGGAGGATGTTGCCGAGATACCAGTCGTCGGGAGCCGCCGCGGCCGCCGCGTAGCGACGCTCGGTGAGAAGCGCGATGTCGGCGGAGCGGGCGCCGCTAGCCACGCGTGAGCCGCTTGGTGACGTGCCGGGCGGCGCCAGTGGCCGCGGCCGCGGTGGCGGAGCCGGCGATCCACATCGTGGCCCCGGCCAGGGCGCCAGCCACGGCGCCGGCCGGCCCGGCGGGAGCCCCGGCCACCGCGAAGGCGAGGCTCGTGGCGGTCAGCCCCGCCGCCTCGCCCGCCTTGCGGCTCTCCTGCTCGCTGGCCCCGCGCTGATGCGCCGTCCATTCCGCGACCAGCGCCGCCGCCTCGCCGACGATCGCGGCGGGCAGCATGGTCTTCAGGCCGACGCGCACCGTCGCGCCCAGCGCCGTGCGGACGGCGACCCGTTCGGCGGTGCCGACCGCGGCCCGCGCCGACACCGCCGCCGCGGCCCGCGACACGCCCGCGGCGACGCGACCCATCACGATGTCCACTTGGCGACTCGTGCGGCTGCCGGTCGCGCACCAGGTGGCGAAGTGCTCGCAGTTGTCGACCACGAGGTCGTAGCCGTCGCGGCCCACGTGGGCCAGCGCACGGTCGGCGATCTCGTCGGCCGTGAACCGGGCCGCCGGTTCGTTCCGCACGCGCACCGAACGGCCCTCGGCAAACTCAGGCAGGCTCGTCCGTACCACACGGCCGCCACCGAAGGGGTTGCGGAAGTCGTGGGGCCGGGCGTGAACGACGGTGCCGTCGCCGAGATCGACGCCATGATGCAGGTAGGTAACGGTCGAGCCGATGATCCGATGCTCGACTTCCAGACGGTCTCCGCGAGCCATGCGCAGTCCTCCTCCTGTGAAAATCTACGCGGCTGCCCGCTTGGTGGTTCGCCGAATTGTGAGAATTGCGTTCAGGCCGGCCGATCCGGTTGTTCCATGGTCATCCGAATCGTAGGGTGGCCGTCGGTCGCGGCGGATCTCCGTCGGGCCATCCCTGGAGCGCCAGACCGTGGAATTCTTCGAATCGTTGGCCACTTTGTCGGTCGGTCAGACACTCCTCCTGATCGTGGCGCTCGTGATCGCCTTCGGCTTCGAGTGCATCAACGGGTTCCACGACACCGCCAATGCCGTCGCCACGGTGATCTACACCAAGAGCCTGAAGCCCACCCCGGCGGTCGTCTGGTCGGGCCTCTGGAACTTCATCGGCGTCCACGCCGGCGGGATCGGCGTCGCCTTCAGCATCGTCCATCTCTTGCCGGTCGATTTGCTCGTGAACATCAAGACCGGCCGTGGGCTGGCGATGGTGCTCTCGCTCCTCGGCGCCGCGATCATCTGGAACTTCGCCACCTGGTACCGCGGCCTGCCGGCCTCGAGTTCCCACTCGCTGATCGGCTCGATCATGGGGGTGGGCATGATGAACGCCTGGCTCGAGCAGGGCTCCGCGTTCAAGGGGATCAACTGGCACAAGGCGACCGAGGTCGGCATGGCGCTGTTGATCTCACCCGTGATCGGCTTTGGGCTGGCGGCGCTGTTGCTCGTGCTCGCCAAGCGGCTGATTCCGGCAAAGGAACTCTACGAGCCGCCCCACGGCGATCGCCCGCCGCCGTGGTGGATCCGGGCCCTGCTGATCGGCACCTGCACCGGCGTGAGCTTCGCCCACGGCTCCAACGACGGTCAGAAGGGCATGGGCCTGATCATGCTCGTGCTGATCGGGATCGTGCCGGCCGCCTTCGCGCTCAACATGCACACCCCGGGCCAAGAGATCGTCGCCACGGCGAAGGCCGCTGCCGATCTGGAGCAGGAGCTGACGGAGCCCGAACTGGCGACGATGATGACGGCCCTCAAGGAGCGGCACATCGCCACGGCTCGCGTGGAGCGGATCGCCCGCAGTGAAGGGGTGGCGGCGGCGGCGGTCCTGGAATCCGAACTGGTGGACGACGCCCTCGACCCATTCCCCTCCGCCGACATCGTGCTCCAGACGCTCGACCCCTTGCCGCTCGTCAAGGAAGTGCGGTCGAGCCTCGACGGCCGGACGACGTTTTCCGACCTCTCGGCCGACGACCGCTGGAAGCTGCGGACGCAGCTCGTCGAACTCGGCGCGTCGGTGCGGGCGCTCCTGGCGGAGTTCGGCGACCGGCTCTCGGAGGATCGCCGCAAGGTGCTCAAGGGCCTCGCCGGCAAGCTGGCCAAGCCCGTCGAGTACGTGCCGGAGTGGGTGGTGATGGGAGTCGCCCTCTGCCTCGGCATCGGCACGATGTTCGGCTGGGAGCGGATCGTGGTCACCGTCGGGGAGAAGATCGGCAAGACCCACCTCACCTACGCCCAGGGCGGCGCGGCCGAACTCGTCGCCGCCTCGACGATCGCGATGGCCGACTCGCTGGGGATGCCCGTGAGCACGACGCACGTGCTCTCCAGCGGTGTGGCGGGCACGATGTGGGCCAACAAGTCGGGCATCCAGCCGGAGACGGTCCGCGAGATCGCCCTGGCCTGGGTGCTCACGCTCCCGGTGGCGATGGCGCTCTCCGGCGGTCTTTACTGGGTTGCGACGCTGTTCACCGGCTGACGGCCACCGTGCCGCCCGCGCGGTCCTTTGCCGGCAGGTCGAACCGGTCGAGGTTCATCACCTTCGTCCAGGCGGCGATGAAATCGGCCACGAAGGTCCGCTCGGCATCGTCGCTGGCGTAGACCTCGGCGATCGCTCGGAGCTGCGAGTTCGACCCGAAGACGAGATCGGCCCGGCTGGCCGTCCACCGCACGCCGCCCGTCTTGCGGTCGCGGCCCTCGAAGAACTGGTCGCACGCGGGTGACGGCCGCCACTCGATGCCCATGTCGAGGAGGTTCACGAAGAAGTCGTTGGTGAGCCGGCCGGGATGGTCGGTGAGCACGCCGAGCGACGCCACGGGGCCGGAGCCCGTGGTGGCCCCGAGCACCCGCAGCCCGCCCACCAGCACCGTCATCTCCGGCGCCGAGAGGTTTAGCAGCTGCGCCCGATCGACGAGCAGCTCCTCGGCTGGCCGGTCGATCTCGCGGGAGACATGGTTGCGAAACCCGTCGGTCTTCGGCTCGAGCACCGCGAATGAGGCGGCATCGGTCATCTCAGCCGTGGCGTCGGTGCGGCCGGGCGCGAAGGGGACCGAGACGTCGTGGCCGGCGTCCCGCGCGGCCTGCTCGATCGCCGCCGCGCCGCCGAGCACGATCAGGTCGGCGAGCGACACCTTCGTGCCGTCGGTCTGGGAGGCGTTGAACGCCCGCTGCACGCCCTCGAGCGCCGCGAGCACCGCCGCCAGTTTCGCCGGCTCGTTGACCGCCCAGTCCTTCTGGGGCGCGAGGCGAATCCGGCCACCGTTCGCGCCGCCCCGCTTGTCGCTGCCCCGATACGTGGAGGCCGAGGCCCAGGCTGTCTTCACGAGGTCGGCCACCGACGGACCGGAGGCCAGGATCTTCGCTTTGAGGGCGACGACGTCACCCGCATCAATCAGCGGATGGTCGACCGCCGGAACGGGATCCTGCCAGAGCTGGGCGGGCGGCACCTCGGGGCCCACGAGCCGCGACACCGGCCCCATGTCGCGGTGCGTGAGCTTGTACCAGGCCTGGGCGAACGCCCGCTGAAACTCTTCCGGGTGCTCGTGAAACCGCTTGGCGATCGGGCCGTAGGCGGGATCCATCCGCAGCGCGAGATCCGTGGTGAACATCATCGGCGCGTGCGACTTCGAGTCGTCGTGGGCGTCGGGCACCGTGCCCTTGGCGGCCGCCTCCTTGGGCGTCCACTGCCAGGCTCCGGCGGGGCTCTTGGTCAGCTCCCATTCGTAGCCGAACAGGTTGTCGAAGTAGTCGTTCGACCAGCTCGTGGGCGTGGTGCTCCAGGCGCCCTCCAAGCCGCTCGTGATCGTGTCGGCGCCCTTTCCCGAACCGAAGCGGTTTTTCCAGCCGAGGCCCTGCTCCTCGATCGGCGCGGCCTCCGGGGCGGGGCCGACGTTGTCGGCGGGGCCGGCCCCGTGCGACTTGCCGAACGTGTGGCCGCCGGCGATCAGGGCCACCGTCTCCTCGTCGTTCATCGCCATCCGCGCGAAGGTCTCGCGGATGTCGCGGGCCGCGGCGAGCGGGTCGGGCTTGCCGTTGGGACCTTCCGGGTTCACGTAGATCAGCCCCATCTGCACGGCGGCGAGCGGGTTATCGAGCCGGCGGTCGCCCTGATACCGCTTGTCACCGAGCCACTCCGTCTCCGGGCCCCAGTCGATGTCGTTCTGCGGTTCCCAGACGTCGGCCCGGCCGCCGCCGAAGCCGAAGGTCTCGAAGCCCATCGACTCCAGCGCCTCGTTGCCGGCGAGGATCATCAGGTCGGCCCAGGAGATCCGCCGGCCATACTTCTGCTTGATCGGCCAGAGCAGCCGGCGGGCCTTGTCGAGGTTGGCGTTGTCGGGCCAGCTATCGAGCGGCGCGAACCGCTGCGTGCCGTAGCCGGCGCCGCCGCGGCCGTCGGTCACCCTGTAGGTGCCGGCCGAGTGCCAGGCCATGCGGATGAAGAACGGGCCGTAGTGGCCATAGTCGGCGGGCCACCAGTCCTGCGACGTGGTCATCAGCGCGCGGAGGTCTTGCTTGACGGCCGCGAGGTCGAGCGTCGCGAACTCCGCGGCGTAGTCGAAGTCGCCGCCCAGCGGGTTCCCCGCCGGCGGGTTCTGGTGGAGGATCGCGAGGTTGACCTGGTTCGGCCACCAGTCGCCGTTGGTCATGCCGCCGGCCGAGGTGGTTCGCGTCGCGGGGGCGGCGTGCCCGATCACGGGGCACTCGGCGACGGGATCGGCGCCGTGGCAGGGCAGGGCGAGCCCGGCCACGCCGAGCATGATCAACGTGCAGGCGGTCGGTCGTAGGCTCATCGGTGGTCTCCTCGTCGGGATCGGCTCGTCCGCGGCCGCACCGGCAGCCTGAAAAAGCATCGTCGCACCCACCGCCATACCGGGCAACTCCGCGGGCAAGTCGTCTGCAGCGATCCCCGCATCGTGCGCGGAGCATCAGCCAAGCCGCAGGAAAAGGTGACAGCCACCAAAACTGGAGAAGCTGCATTTTGCCTAGATTTGGTGGCTGTCACCTTTTCCTTTCCTTTTCCTTGTCGCCCACTCGCCACGCGGCCGAACGCGCCGCTATCCTCGGCCGTCGGACCGGGGATCCACACGGGTCTTCCCGGCCACAAGGGGTCTTCCCGGAGAGCCACTGCCATGCAGCCAGCCGACGCCGATCCACCTGAACTGGCCCACGTGGCCCCACCCCACACGCCCGACCGCACCCCGCTCGCTTGGCGGATCGGGCTGCTCGGGGCTTTCCTCGTGCTGACAGCACTGGCCTACGTCCTCCAGACCTCAATCGGGCCCAAGGCCACCGCCGTGATCGGCTGCGTGGCGTTCTTCGTGCTCGCGGCGGCCGCCTCGACCGACATCCTCCGAGTCCGCTGGCGCACGGTGGTCGGCGGCATCCTGCTGCAGTTCGCCCTCGCGGTGCTCGTGATCCACGGCAGCGTCACGCTCGGCGGCACGGTCTACTCGGTCCGCGGCGTGTTCGAGGCGCTCGGCGAGGTCGTGAAGGCGTTCATCGGATTCTCCGACGAGGGGGCGAGGTTCGTGTTCGGCAACCTGGCCAACCCCGGTGACATCGCCCTCAATCCGGGCAAAGAGTTCCTGTTCATGTTCGCCTTCAAGGCGCTGCCGCCGATCCTGTTCGTGTCGGCGTTCTTCACCGTGCTCTACCACTACGGCGTCCTCCAGGGGATCGTCCGTCTGTTCGCCCGGGTGATGGTCTTCGTGCTCGGCACGAGCGGTGCCGAGACCTTGTCCGTGGCCGCCAACGTGTTCATGGGCCAGACCGAGGCCCCGCTGATCGTGAAGCCCTACGTGCCTCGCATGACGCGGTCGGAACTGTTCACGCTCATGGTCAGCGGGTTCGCCCACATCTCCGGCGGCATGATGGCCGTGTACATCAACTACGGCGCCGATCCGGTCGCGGTGCTGACCACCTGCGTGATGGCCTGCCCATGCAGCCTCTACCTCGCCAAGCTGATCTACCCCGAGACGACGACGCCCGAGACGAGCGGCCTCACACCCCACACGGAGATCAAGTCGCCGTATGTGAATGCCGTCGACGCGGCCGCCGCCGGGGCGGCCGACGGCCTCCGCCTGGCGCTCAACGTCGCGGCGATGCTGATCGTGTTCATCGCCTTCGTGGCGATGTTCGACGGGCTGCTCGGCACCGTGAAGCCGCTGCTCGGCTGGCTCCACCTGCCGGCCGCGTGGATCCCCGACGGGCTTTCATTGAAGATGATTTTCGGCTGGTTGTTCGCCCCGGCCGCGATGCTCATGGGCGTCGAGCCGGCCGATCAGCAGAAGGTCGGGGCGCTCCTAGGGGCGAAACTCTCGATCAACGAGCACTACGCCTACCTGCAGATGAAGAAGCTGCTCGCCGACGCCGCGATGCAGCCGCGGTCGTTCGAACTGGCCGCCTACGCGCTGACCGGCTTCGCGAACTTCGCCTCGGTGGGGATCCAGATCGGCGGCATCGGGGCGATCGCGCCGTCCCGCCGCCACGACCTCGCCAAGCTTGGCGGCCGGGCGCTGTTCGCCGGGTTCCTCGCCACCCTGCTCAACGCGGCCATCGCCGGCGTGCTGACCAGCCGCTGACCAGCCGCCGGGCCGCGGCCGGCGGTGAGACTCAAAGCCGCTCCAGGATCAGCGACCGCCTCGCGGGGGACTCGGCGGCGATGCTGGTCGCGCCGGCGAGCATCGCGAGGGCTTCGGGCACAGCGGCGGCATGCGGCGGATTGACGTGGATCTCCGCGATCACGTCGCCGGCGCGAACCTCGTCGCCGAGCGTCTTTGTGAACACGATGCCCGCTGCCGGATCGATCTTCGAGTCGGCGCGGGCCCGGCCCGCACCCAGAAGCATCGACGCCTGCCCCACCGGCCAGGCCCGGATGCCGGCGATGAAGCCGGACGCCGCAGCACGGAAGGCCTCCATCCGCTCCGCCTTGGGGAGGACACCGAGCGGATCGTCGCACACCCGGGGGTCGCCCCCCTGCGCCGCCACGACCGCGCGGAATCGTTCGAGCGCCGAGCCGTCGGCGATCGACCGCCGGCACTTCACCAGTGCCTCGTCCCGGGTCGCCGCCACGCCCCCGAGCAGGAGCATCTCGGCGGCCAACTCCAGCGACACCTCCATGAGGTCGTCGGGGCCGCGGCCCTTGAGGCACTCGACGCTCTCCCAGACCTCCAGCGCGTTGCCGACGGCACGGCCGAGCGGCGCGTCCATGCTCGTGATCAGGGCCTGCACCGGCTTGCCGAGTTCGCGGCCGATCCGCGTCATGCTCTCGGCGAGGGCCCGGGCGTCTTCCCGCTTCGCCATGAAGGCGCCGTCGCCGGTCTTCACGTCGAGCACCAGGCTGTCGATCCCTTCGGCGAGCTTCTTGGAGAGGATCGAGGCGGTGATCAGGGGGATGCTCTCGACGGTGGCGGTCGCGTCGCGGAGCGCGTACAGCACCCGGTCGGCCGGCGCGATCTCCGCGGTCTGGCCGATGAGCACCAGGCCGCATTCGCGGGCCACGCGGCGGTAGGCGGCGAGATCGAGGTCGATGCGGAAGCCCGGGATGCTCTCGAGTTTGTCGAGCGTGCCGCCGGTGTGGCCGAGACCCCGGCCCGAAACCATCGGCACCGTCACGCCGCAGGCGGCGGCGATCGGGGCCAGGATCAGGCTCGTCTTGTCCCCCACGCCGCCGGTCGAGTGCTTGTCGACTTTCGGTCCGGGAATGTCGGAGAGATCGATCACGGTGCCCGAGTGGAGCATCGCCTCGACGAGCGCAGCGGTCTCGCGGGGCGTCATGCCCCGCCAGAGGATCGCCATCGTCATCGCCGACCACTGATACTCGGGCACCTCGCGGGTGGCGATCCCGCCGACGAGGAAGCGGATCTCGTCGGCGGTGAGTTCGCCGCCGTCGCGCTTCCGGCGGATCAGATCGACGGCTCGCATCGCGTGCATCCCGAGGCCGGATCGACCCGCGGGCGGGTCGATCCGTGGTGGAGTGATTCAGTGCCGGGCCGAGGTGCCGAACTGGCGGTCACCCGCGTCACCGAGACCCGGCACGATGAACCCGACATCGTTGAGCCCCTCGTCGAGCGCGGCGACGTGAATCGCGACATGGGGCATCGCCTCGGCGAGCCGCTCGACGCCCTGCGGCGCCGCGATCAGGGCGAGGAAGATGATCCGCGGGATGCCGGCGGCGTGGAGGATCTCGCAGGTGCGGATCGCGGACCCCCCGGTGGCCAGCATCGGGTCGACCACGATCGCCATCGAGGCGCCACAGTTCGCGGGCAGCTTGTTGTAATACTCCTGCGGCCGCAGCGTGGTTTCGTCGCGGTAGAGGCCGATGTGCCAGACTTCGGCGTCGGGAATGAGCTCGATCAGCCCCTCGGCCATGCCGAGGCCCGCGCGGAGGATCGGCACGATCGCAATCCGCTCGGCGATCCGCCGTCCCTTGGCCTCGCCGAGCGGCGTGGGCACGCAGACGTCTTTCGTGGGTACGGTCGTGGTGGCCTCGACCGCCAAGAGCCGCGTGATCTGCCCTACGGTCCGGCGAAACTCCGGCGGCTTCGTGGCCGGGTCGCGGAGGGCGACGACGTGGTGCGCCACGAGCGGATGCGACGACACCTGAACCCGCGACATGCGACTCGTCCTTTCGTTCCCTGCCAGAGCGGCCCGATGATCATACGACGGGCAGGTGCCTTGTCGACTCCGCCGCGGCCGACGGCGGTACACTGCCTGGCCGTGTCGGTCAGTTCCCCGCGGCCAGCAGGTTGCCGATGAACGCCTCTCCCGCGATCCCCTCCGACGAGATGCTCGTGGCCGCCGCGCGGGCCGCCGGCGCGCACGCCCACTCCCCTTACTCGGGCTGGAAGGTGGGCGCCGCGGCGGTGTTCGCCGAGACGGGCCCGGCGATCCATTCCGGTGCCAACGTCGAGAACGGCTCCTACGGCCTGACGATCTGCGGCGAGCGGTCGGCGATCTTCGCCGGCGTGGTGGCCGGTGGTCGGAGGCTCGTGCGGATCGCGCTGACCTGCACCGACTCGTCGGGCACGCTCGTCGCCAAGATCGCCCCCTGCGGCGCGTGCCTGCAGGTGATCGCCGAGTTCGGGACGGGCGACACCGGCATCGTGATCGACGGCCGCGGCGCGTTCCGGCTCGCCGACTTCCTGCCGCTGCCGTTCGGCGCGGAATCACTGAAGGCGCACGACGGCGTCAGCGGCTGACGTCGAGGGCCACGAGCGTGCGGTCGTTCCGCAGATAGAGCCGACCGCCGGCGAGGGCCGGCAGCGCCCGCAGCGGTCCACCGCGAGGAGCATCCGCGAAGGGCCGCGCCCGCGCGAGCACGTCGAGTCGCGTGGCATCGGGCCGCACGAGCACGAGTTCGCCGTCAGTCTTCGCCACGAGGAGCTTCCCGTCGGCGACGAGCAGCGTGCCGTAGCCGAAGCCCGCCTCGCGCCAGCGCACGCGGCCGGTCGCCGGATCGAGGCAGACGAGGTCGGCCGGGGGCACGTCGTCGCGGCCATCGATGGCGTAGACCGCGTCGCCGACGAGCACGGGGGTGGCGTACTGCGAGGCGAGCGACTCGGTGCCCTGCCAGGCCGGCGTGAAGGCCGTCGCATCGAACGAGCCACAGACGCTGCCGATGCCGTAGGCCGCGGTCACGAGCAGCCGACCGTCACCGACGACGACCGGCGACGCCGCGTTCACCGTCGGGCCGCGCTGACCGAATGGAAACGACCAGCACACGTCGCCCGTCGCCGGATCGAGGAGCAGGCACGAGAGCCGCGTGACCATCACCACGCGCTCGGCGCCACCGATCGCGACCGCTACGGGCGCCGAATAACTCGCCCCTTCGCGGGTCGCGGTCCAGAGCGTCTCGCCCGTGGCGAGATCGAAGGCCGCGATCCCGGCGTCGCCCTTACGGCCGCCCACGTTGACGATCACCCGGCCCGCGACCACCAGCGGCGCGGCCCCCGCGCCGAAGTAGCCTTCGTTGGCGTCGAACTCCCGGTGCGTGGCCCGCTGCCACACCCGGCGACCGCTGGCCGCCTCGACGCAGGCGAGCATCCCCTGGGCGCCGAATACGATCACCCGCCCCTCGTGCACGACAGGCGTGCAGAGCGGTCCGTCGCTGCCCCCGACCTGCGGCACGAACGACGTGGCATGACCGTCGCTCCAGACGGTGTCACCGGTGGCCGCGTCGAGGGCCTCGAGCACTTCTCGCTCGCCCACGCGATGAAACAGGAACACGCGGTCCCCGGCGACCGCCACGCCCGCCACGCCGGCGCCTACGTCTCGCTTCCACGCCTGCCGCGGACCGCCCGCCGGCCAGCGGTCGGCAAGCCGCTCATCGCCGACTGCGACGCCATTCCGCGTGGGCCCCAGGATCTGCGGCCAGTCGCCGCCAGCGGCCCCAGCCTGGAGGGCGAGCGCGACAAGCATGGCCCGAGCGGCCACCACGGCCGCACGCGCGGTGTGTGAGGCGAGGGGCTGCCCGTGCCCAGGAGCCGGCGTTGCTGACAAGCGAAGCCAGGATGGCGGAGCGTAGTCAGCATCGAGCGAGCGCAGGGCAGGATGCCCGCAGCGAGCGTCCGGCGACGGGCACGGGCAGCCCCTCGCCGTCCCGACGGTCGCCTTCATGAATCTCACTGGGGCCGATTCCGCTGGCGGAAGTACTTGAGGCCCGGCACGAAGAAGCAGAGGCCGCTCACGAGTCCGAAGAGCACGTGCTGCCAGTCGGGCACGAGGCACATCACCAGCGCCGTGACGAACAGCGCCGCCGCCTGCACGTAGAACGCGCCCGAGAGGATCCCGGCCTTCACGAAGAACACGAGCCCGGCAAACAGCGCGAGCACGGGCGAGAGCGTCAGCACCGGAAGGCCGAGGAGCTGCTCGATCGCGAACAGGAAACTGCTGGCGATCATGCTGCCGCCCCAGACGTGCGCGATCTGCCGCTCGACCGCGGTGACGGGGCCGTTGCGGTGCCGCAGGGCCCAGAAGATCGGCGCCCAGAGCGCGAGCCCGCCCCCCCAGAGCACGAGATACGGCCAGCGACTCGTGATCCCCTGCCAGGCGAGCACGTCGGTGATGCAGCACAGCGCCAGTACCACCACCGAGTGCCACATCCAGAGCAGGCCCCAGTTCTCGAGCACCACCGCATGGTGCGTCTCACGGAACAGCCTGGCGACCACGTCGGCCAACCCACCCCGGCGGGCCGCGATCGGCTCACCGGCGAGCGCGGCTCGGAGGTCGGCGGCCAGGGCGGCCGCCGTGGGGTAACGGAGGTCCTGCGGCTTCTGCAGGCTCTTCAGCGCGATCATCTCGAGGTCACGATCGGCCGTCGGGCTCACCGACCGCGGGGCGGGCGGATCGACCTCGAGGACCGCCAGGAGAGTGTCCATCGGCGTGGACGCCTGGAACGGCGGACGACCGCAGATCGTCTGATAGAGGATGGCGCCGAGGCTCCAGACATCGCTCGCGGGCCCGACGTCGCCCCGGCTCCCGGCGGCCTGCTCGGGTGACATGTAGCACGGCGTGCCGAGGATGGCACCGGTGTGGGTGACCGACTCGGAGTCTTCGAGCCGCTTGGCGAGGCCGAAGTCGGAGACGAGCGGCTCGCCGGCCTGATCGATGAGGATGTTCGACGGCTTGAGGTCGCGGTGGAGCACGCCGCGGTCATGCGCGGCCTGCACCGCGTCGGCGACCTTCGCGAGCAGGGCCGCCGCTTCCCGCGGCGGCAGCGGACCGGCCGCCAGCCGCTTCGCCAGCGTGGTGCCCTCGATGAGCCGCATGCTGTAGAAGGGCAGGCCGTCGTGCTCACCGACCTCGAAGATCGGCACGATGCCCGGGTGGTCGAGGCGGGCCGCGGCCTCCGCCTCGCTGCGAAACCGCGCGAGGTCTGCGGGGCTGGCCAGGTCGCGCCGCAGCAGCATCTTCAAGGCCACCGTGCGACCGAGGCTTCGCTGCCGAGCCCGGTACACCACGCCCATGCCGCCGCGGCCGAGTTCTTCGAGGAGTTCGTAGTCGCCGAACGAGGCCGGCAGAGCCGTCGCGCCCGGCACCATCATGCCGGGCGGCACTGCCTCATCGCTCGCGCGCGTGCCGCGCGGATCGCCAGCCCGCCGCCGGCCGCCCCCCTCGGAACGGAACATGATCGTGGATTCGACGGCGACGGCGTCGGCCATCGACATCGTGGCAAAGAGCTCCCGCAGCTGCGCCGCGAGATCGGGGTGCGCCGTCACCATCCCCTCGAGCCGCCGCTGCGCCTCCGGCCCGGCGCATTCGGAGAGTTCCTCGACGAGGTGCGCGAGCACCTCTTCGCGATCGGGCGGCAGGGCGGTGTCGATGGCGGGCGAGCGGGTGGCCATGGGCGTGGGATTGCGGCGCGGCGGTGCATGAAGCCCCGGATCGCATGATAGGCGCCCCCCGGCTCCGGGGAGGCGTCAGGACTCCGGCGTGCCTCCTTCGAGCAGGCTGCGGAGCCGGCGCATGGCCCGCAGATACCGCATGCCCGCCGCAGGCTTCGTCAGGCCGAGCACCTCGGCTGCCTCGGCCGTCGTGAGATGCTCGAAGTGCCGGAGGAGCACGATCTGTCGGTCGCCGTCTTCGAGCAGCTCGACGGCCGCCGCGAACCGCCGTTCGAGCTCGTGCCAGGTCGCCGCGGCGGCGGGCGTCAGCTCGCGATCGGCCACGCCGACGAGCCCATCGGCCGCGGAGCCGTCACCGTTGTTCGTCACCAGGGGCACCTCGCGGTCGAGGCTCCGGGTCGCGGCCACCCGATGCCGGCGGTGCGCGTCGATGAGCCGGTCGCGGGCCATGTGCCGCAGCCAGAGCCGAAACGGCATCGTGGGGTTGGCGAGGTAGTCGGACAGCCGTCGGTTCGCCTCGATCATCACGTCCTGGACGATGTCGCTGGCATCGACGCGGCGTTCGATCACCCGGTCCATCCGGTGATCGATCATCCGGCGGATCGCCGCGCGGTGCCGCTCGAGGAGCCGGTTGACGGCGTCAGCGTCGCCATCGCGGACGCGGTCGAGGAGCACGAGCGTGACCGGCGGCTGCTCGGCGGAAGGCGTCGCCGCCCCGCCGTCGCGGCCATCGGAACCGGTCGTGGGAGGCTTGAACGTCACGCCTCCATCCTACCAACGTGTCGACCGTGCCGGTGGTGACGGTCGGAGCGGCTGGCGAGCCTTTTTCAGGCCCCGGCAGCGGGTTTTCGGGCATCCCGTTTTTTTGCCCCGCCCGTTTTCGTGATCCATAATCGCCACGGTCAATGGATCGACCGCCGGCCGCCGCGACCATTCGCGGCATTTGCGAACGGATGCCCACGTGTCAGTCGCCCGCCCCTTGCCGTCGTGCGGTTTCGGCCGGCTCTTCCAGGCCGGCTGGCTGTTCGCGGTGCTGCTGGCATTCGGCTCGTGGTCGCTCGCTGCCGAACCGGCC
>Ga0207954_1000208_pt1 | contig 19166 bp, 15 predicted proteins | sample CryBogmetaGMA0M_FD_184547 | JGI IMG/M metagenome (GOLD analysis project Ga0207954, IMG submission 184547) | Freshwater microbial communities from Crystal Bog, Wisconsin, USA - MA0M (SPAdes) | ecosystem: Environmental > Aquatic > Freshwater > Lake | place: Crystal Bog, Wisconsin, USA | collected... | reverse complement strand
CCGGGTGTGCCACCTGGAGCGATGCGGTGAACTCTCCGACTTCAAACGGTTCTTCCGCCGTCCTGCCCGTGCGGCCGGTCCGGGCGGCGACGCAGCTATCCGGCCGTGGAAAAAGTCCTCCGGGACTTTTTCCAGGCATGGAAACCTGCGGTTTTCACGGGAGCTGCGCTCCCGCGATCGCATCCCTGCGATCGAGCAGGCTGTTTGTCCACAGCCTGCTATGCGCCGTCCGGCCCGTGGTGGTGTTCGCCGCGCTCGCGGCCCTCGTCGACGCGACGGCGGGCGGGGCCCGGGCCGCCGATCCCTTGCTCGCGATCGCCGACCCGGCGGAGACCGAATCCCTGCCGCTGCCGAGCGTCGCCCGCGAGTTCAAGTCGTTCGAACAGGTGTCGGCGGCGATCGGCGACGAGCGGCAGCGGATCACCGCCCTCGAGTCTCGACTGCTGGAACTCGAGAAGCAGGCCCCCGGGGGCGTCGAGCCGCTGCCCCCGCCGACGGCCACCGAGACGAAGCCGTCCACAGGAGCCGCCGACGGCAAGGCCGTGAAGGAACCCAAGAAGCCGGACGAGCCCTACGAAGTCGGCACCGACAAGTCCCTGAAGGACGCCTGGAAGGACGGCTTCCAGAGCGAGTCGGCGAACAAGGACTTCCGCGTCAAGATCGGCGGTCGCACGCAGGTCGACACCGTCGCGTTCTCGGCCACGCAGGGCCCTTCCCAGCAGCCCACCCAGGGGGGCCTCGATCCCTCCCTCTCCGACACGGTGAACATGCGCCGCGCCCGGTTCCGCATCGAGGGGCGGATGTACGAGATGTACGACTGGGCGTGCGAATACGACTTCGTCAACCAGCTGAACGTCAACAACGCGGTCTACCCCACGGAGCGCGACGCCGGCCCGCTGACGTCCGTGACCGACCTCTGGCTGCAGGTCCGTGAGCTGCCGATCCTCGGCACCGTCCGCGTCGGCAACCAGAAGGACCCCTACGGCTACGAGCACCTCACGAGCAGCCGCTGGCTCAACTTCATGGAACGGTCGTTCGCCCAGGACGCCTTCGAGGCGCCCTTCAACAACGGCTTCGCGCCCGGCATCCAGGTGCTCAACAACAACGAGGAGGGGGACATCGGCTGGCAGGTGGGCGAGTTCAAGAATGTCACGAACCCCTTCGGCTTCTCCAACCAGTCGGGGGGCAGCATGACCGTCGGCCGCCTCGTCTGGCTGCCGATCTACGAGGACGAGGGGCGGAAGCTCGTGCACATGGCCGTCTCGGGCCGCACGATGGAGCCGAAGCGGCAGTACACGAAGTTCGACCCCGTCACGGGCCAGGGCCTCGGCGATCCGATCACCTGCGTCCGCTTCCGCAGCCGGGGCGACATCCGCAACGGGCCGCCCGGCCCGCTCAACTCGATCTACGCCGACAGCGGCCTGCTCCAGGGCACCTGGCAGAACATGGTCGGCCTCGAGCTCGTGGGCAACAACGGCCCCTGGTCGTTCCAGTCGGAGTACTTCGGCTCCTGGCTCTACAACGCCCGCACGACGAGCGCGGGCCCGCTGGTCACCAACGGCTTCCAACCCAAGCCGGGCACGAACGTCGGCACCGTCTACTACCAGGCGGGCTACGCCGAGGTGCTCTACTTTCTCACGGGCGAGAGCCGCACCTACTCGAAGATCGAATACCGCTTCGACCGCCCGATCCCGCACAACAACTTCTACGCCTTCCGCGGCGGGGGCTCCGGCCGGCGCATCAGCATCAGCGAAGGCGCCTGGCAGGTGGGCGCCCGCTACAACTACCTCTGCCTCAACGACAGCGGCGTCAACGGCGGCGTGCTCAACGGCATGACGCTCGGCCTCAACTGGCTGCTCAACCCCAACGCCCGCCTCTACTTCAACTACGACATCACCCACCGCAACTTCGTGAGCACGCCGTGGGTCAAGGATGCCACGGGCAAGGTGGTGCAAAGCCCGAGCTACGACGGCAGCGGCTGGATCAGCGGATTCGGCACGCGGCTGGCCTTCGACTTCTGACGGTTTCATGCGTCCCGGGCGCCCGCCGCGCCTCCGCCCCGACTGGAGATCGTGCATGCGTCGCCCCATCCCCGCCCGTCCCGGGTTCGTGAGCCTCGCCACCGGGCGGCTCCTCGGCCACGGCCTCGTGGTCCTCGCGAGCCTCGCCCTCCCGGCGGCCGCCGACTGCCCCTGCGGCCGCAGCGGCTGCACGGGCGACGCCGGCCCGGCATGCGTGCCCGAATGCCGCTCCGCATGGGAGGAGAAGAAGACGAAGAAGGCCGTCTACTCGATGAAGTGCGAGTATGCCTGCACCCGCGCCGCGGAGCCCTGGCACACGGGCTCGGCCGAGTGCCGCTGCCGGCCTCCCTGCGGCGACGTCCGCGTGAAGAAGAAGCTCTACAAGACGGAGCAGGAGAAGGTGGAGCGGGTGCCGAAGTACACGGTGAAGATGGTGCCCACGGAGCCGTGCGACGGCGGCGACGAATGCCGCGTATGCTGGTGGAATCCCTTCTCGATCCTCCACCACCTCCTCGCCCACTGACGCCGCCGCGATGACGCATTCCGAGCCGGCCGTGAAGCAGGCATGTGCGGCGGGCGTCGTCTTCGCGCTCGACGTCGAGGCCGACGCGTTCGCCGGGCTGGCCCGCGACGCCGCCGCCTTCGAGTCGGCCGGGCCGACGATCCGCGAAGGCACCGTGGCGGGCCGCCGCGTGGCCTGGTGCGTGGGGGGGGCCGGCGTCGACGCCGCCACCCGTGCGGCACGGCTGATCGTGGCCGGCCACCGCCCCCGATTGCTCGTCACGGCCGGGTTCGCCGGCGGGCTCGATCCGGCGCTCGTGCGAGGCGGCCTCGTGCATCCGCGGAGCGTGGTCGATCGCGACGGCGGCGACGAGATCGCCTTCGCCCCGCCACCAGGTGGTGCGTCGGGCGGCCGCGCGCCGGCGATCGTGACCGTCGACGAGGTGGTGGCGACCGTCGCCGGCAAGCGGCGGCTCGCCGCGGCCTCGGGCGCGGGGCTCGTCGACATGGAGACCCGCGCGGTGGCGCTCGTGGCGCGGGAGGCGGGGCTGCCCTGTCTGGCGATCCGCGTCGTCTCCGACGACGCGGCGGCGGAACTGCCGCGCGAGGTGGCGGCGCTCGTGCGGCCCCAGTCGGGCATGCGCCGGCTCGGCGCGGCGCTCGGCGCCGTCGGCCGGCGGCCGGCGGCGGCGGTCGACCTGTGGCGGCTGTGGGAGCACGCCGTGGTCGACGGCCGCACGCTCGCCGCGGGGCTCGAGCGGCTCGTCGCCGGGCTCAGCGGCCCCGGGTGAGCAGCCGCACGAACAGGCTCTTGGGCAGGTCGGCCGCGAGCGGGGGCGGGGCCAGCCCCACGGCGCGGGCGGCGGCGGCGGCGGCGAGCCGGCCGCTCCGCACGGCCCCCTCCATCGTCGACGGCCAGCCCGTCGCGGTCCAGTCGCCCGCCAGGAAGACGTTGGCCGCCGCCGTCGCCGCCGCCGGCCGCACGGCATCGACGCCAGGTCGCACCGAGAGCACCGCGGTGGGATCGGTGACCACCCGGGCGTCGAGCAGCGTCGCCGCGCGGGTGGCCGGAAACGTCTCGCGCAGCTCCTCGACCACCGTGGCGACGAGCCGCTCGCGGTCGCCGCCGAGCAGTCCCCGCGACGCGCTGATGACGACCTGGCAGTAGCCGGCGGGGTGTCCGGCGGCGGGGTCCGGCCGGAACACCCACTGCGACACGCGGCCCACGAGCACGGCGTGCGGCAGGTCGATGCACGACCGGTCGAACCAGAGGTGCACCGCGGTGATCGGCGACCCCGCGAACCGCTCGTCGGCCGCGGGCACGAGGTCGGGAAGGAGGCGGGCCGCCTGCCGCCAGGGCACCGCGACGATCGCCGCCGCGCAGGGCACCCGCTCCGCGCCCACCACCACGGCCGTCGCCCGCCCCGCGGCGTCGCGGTCGACCCCCGTCGCGGCCCGTCCGGTCTCCACGGTCACCCCGCGACCGCGGAGCCACTCCACGAGCCGCACGCCGAAGAGACTGCCGAGGGGCTCCGTCGGCACGAACAGATCGGCCGCGTGCGGATGGGCGAGAAACGCGTCGACCGCCACCTTGCGGGACGCGGCGGTGCTCACGAGGTCGATCGACTCGCCGAGCGCGCTTTCGAGCACCGGCTGCCAGAAGAGCCGGATCACGCGGTCGGGCTGCCCCGCCGACCGCAGCCACTCGAGCGCCGTGCGGCCGTCGTCGGCGCCGGTCGATCGCGCGAGCCGGAGCATGCCCGTGGCCAGCGCGATCTTCTCGCGCAGCGTGAAGTGCCGCATCGCCAGGAGCAGGGGGGCGAGGTGGCCCGGGGCGGGCAGCATCCGCGAGGGCGTGCAGGCGGCCCGGTCCCCCTCGGGGCCGATGAACCACATGGTGCGGTCGAGCCGCAGCGCGTCGGCGATGCCCGCCCGGCGGCAGAGGTCGAGGAAGTTCGTGCAGCAGCCCATGGCGACGTGCTGGCAGGCGTCGACGAGCCCGCCGGCGACCGGATCCTCGAACGACGCGGCCCGGCCGCCGGCCCGCCGCCGCCCCTCGAGCACGACGGCACGGATGCCGGCGTCGGCCAGCGCCGCCGCCGCCGCGAGGCCCGCGAGGCCGCCGCCGACGATCACGTGCGGCGCCGCACCGTCCGCGGGGGCGGGGGATGCGGCGGGAATCCGGTTCATGATCGCCCCCATGCCCGTGACAGCCGCGGCCCGACCGCCACCGCCGCCAGTGCCGCGGCCACGAGCCGGGACCGTCCCGGCCGCACCCGCGCGGTGAAGATCCCCGTGCCGGCCCGCCGCACGGCGGCGAAGATCGCGGAGTAGACGCCCATCATCGCCCGGAACACCGGCCGGCCGTCGGTCGAGAGGAGCCGATCGAGTGGCTCGGCCTCACGGTAGGCGGCCGCCGCCCGCGCCACCACGCGCGTGGCCAGCCGATCGAAGCCCGCGCCGATCCGGCCGGCGGCGAGGTCGTCGGGCGTGCAGCCGCACTCGCGAAAATCCTCGCCCGGCAGGTAGATCCGGCCCCGGCCGAGATCCTCGGGGATGTCCCGGAGGATGTTCGTGAGCTGGAAGGCGAGCCCGCAGGCGAGCGCGGCGGGCACGGCCCGGGGGGAGCGGAAGCCCCAGACGTGGATGGCCGCGAGCCCGACGGCACCGGCCACGCCCCGGCAGTAGCGGTCGAGCTCCGCGAAGGTGTCGTAGGTGGAGCGGTCGAGATCCATCCGCACTCCCGCGAGGATCTCGTGGAGCGTCTCCGGGGGCACGGCGAACCGGCGGACCGTGTCGACGACGGCGCGGATCACGGGGTCGGCCGCGTCGGCTCCGGCGAGCGCGTCGTCGAGGTCGCCGGCGAAGGCCTCGAGCGCGGGGCGGGCGACGGCCGCATCGGCCGCGTCGTCGACGATGTCGTCGGCGCGACGGCAGAAGGCATAGAGCGCCGTGGTGCCCCGCCGCTTGTCCGCCGGCAGGAGCCGGATCGGCAACGCGAAGCTCGAGCCCGATCGGCGCAGCACCTCCGCGCACGCCGCGTGATCGGCCGCGAGGCTCTTCATCGCGAGGCTCCGGGCCGCCAGCCGACGGTCATGGCGGCCCACCAGGCCCGTGCGGCGAGCCGCAGCTTCGTCGCGCGGGGCAGGGTGGGTCGGCGGACGAGCGTGTCGCATCCCGCCCGCTCGATCGCGTCGGCGACGGCCCGCCCCCCCGCGAGGAACAGGGTGATCGCCGGCCGCAGCACCGGCGGGGCCGTGGCCACGAGCGGCGCCCCGGCGGCGAACCGCGCGCGGGCCCAGGCCACCTCCTCGCGCACGAGCCCGCGGAGCGCGGGGGAGGCGGCCGGGGCGTCGAGCGCCGCCTCGGTCACGCCGTGCCGGCGCATGTCGTCCCGCGGCAGGTAGACCCGGCCGGCGCGGCGGTCGCGGCGGATGTCCTGCCAGAAGTTCACGAGTTGCAGGCCCGTGCAGATCGCGTCGGACATCGCGACGCGTTCGGCGTCGCGGCAGCCCTCGAGCGCGAGCACGATGCGGCCCACCGGGTCGGCCGACCGCCGGCAGTAGGCCTCGACCGCGGCCCGGTCGGCATACCGCACGGCGACGCCCGCGGCGTCGAACCTCCGATCCTCCTCGAAGGCGTCGAGCAGATCGAAGAACGGCTGCGGCTCGAGATCCGTGCGGCGGACGGTGTCGGCCAGCGCGACGAACACGGGATGGCGGGGGCGGCCCGCGAAGCAGTCGACCAGTTCCTCCCGCCAGGCGGCGAGGCCGTGGGCGGCGGCCGCGGGGTCGGCCGCCTCGTCGACGATGTCGTCGCCGAACCGGGCGAAGGCGTAGACGTTGGCGAGGTGCTGCCGCAGCCGGGCGGGCACGAGCCGCGTGGCCACGGTGAAGTTCTCGTAGTGCCGCGCGGCCACCTCGCGGCAGAAGGCCTGCGCGGCGGCGAGATCGCCCGCGACGGGCACCGCGGCAAGCTCCCAGGCCGCCCGATCGCGTCGGGCCGCCTGAGGGAGTGCGTGGTGACCTTCGGAGGCCGTCGGGGTGGACGCCATCGGTTCCGCGGGCAGGGGTTCGACGGTCACGGTTTCGGCGGGCTTTGGATACCGCGGACGACTGTGGCCGCGGGCGACGGTCGGGGGGACGGTCCGCGGCCGGATCACTACACTGGCGGTGAGGAACGACCGGCGGCCGGCGGTGCCCGCCCGGCGGTCCGGCCCGCCGCGACGCCGGTCGCTCGCCTCGGACAGCCTACCCGAATCGCCCCCCCATCCGGAAAAGGACGGCATGAAGATCCTGCTCGCCAGCCCCCGCGGCTTCTGCGCCGGCGTGAACATGGCCATCGACACGCTCGAGACGGCGATCCGGCTGTATGGCACGCCCGTGTACGTGTTTCACGAGATCGTCCACAACAAGCACGTCGTCGACCGGTTCGTGACCGAAGGGGCGGTGTTCGTCGATACCGTCGAGGAGGTGCCGGAGGGGGGCGTGCTGCTGTTCTCGGCCCATGGCGTGGCCCCGGAGGTCCGCCGGGTGGCCGCCGAGCGGCGGCTCAGGGCGATCGACGCCACGTGCCCGCTCGTGACGAAGGTGCACCTCGAGGCGGTCAAGTACGCCAAGGCGGGGTACCACATCATGCTCATCGGCCACGAGGGGCACGACGAGGTCATCGGCACGATGGGGCAGGCGCCCGCCGCGTTCACGCTCGTGGAACAGGCCGACGACGTGGATCGACTGCCGTTCGGCCCCGCGGACCGGCTGGCCTACCTGACGCAGACGACGCTCTCGGTGGACGACGCCTCGCGGATCATCACCCGGCTGCGGGAGCGGTTTCCGCAGATCGTGGGCCCGCCGAAGGACGACATCTGCTACGCGACGCAAAACCGGCAGGAGGCGGTGCGGCTGCTTTCGGAGAACGCCGACATCGTGCTCGTGCTCGGCAGCCAGAACAGCTCGAACAGCCAGCGGCTGGCCGAACTGGCCCGGGAACGGGGCATTCCGGCGCACCTCATCGACGGTGCCGACGAGATCGACCCGGGCTGGTTCGCGGGCCCGGAGACGGTGGTGATCACGGCGGGCGCGAGCGCCCCGGAGCGGGTGGTGCAGGACTGCGTGGCGTGGTTGCAGCATCGGTATGGGGCGACGGTGGAGGAGCGCACGATCCGGGAGGAGGACGTGTACTTCCCGCTCCCGAAGGAAATCCGTGCCGCCTCCACGGCCCGCTGAAGCCCCGCTGAAGGCCCGGGTGCACGAGCGCAGCAGCAGCGTCTCCAAGCGAGCCCACGACCTCGCGTCACGACTTCGCACCGCAGCGTCACCGCTCCCGCATCGCCCACCGCTGCCGTGGCAGGATGCCACGCAGGGCGCACCGGCGGCCGGAGGCCGCCACTTTCGGATCGGCACGACGCCGATCCGAAAGCAGCAACTCAGTGCTGCAGCTTCTTGTACCGGAAGCGGTGCGGCTCGTCGGCACCGAGGCCGAGCCGCTCCTTGCGGGCTCGTTCGTAGACGTCGAAGTTGCCCTCGCAGACGTGCACGTAACCGTCCCCCTCGAAGGCGATGATGTGCGTGGCCAGCCGGTCGAGAAACCAGCGGTCGTGGGTGATCACCACCACCGAGCCGGCGAAGCTGGCGATGCCCTCCTCGAGGCTGCGCAGCGTGTCGACGTCGAGATCGTTGGTCGGCTCGTCGAGGAGGAGCAGGTTGGCCCCGCCGCGGAGCAGCTTGGCGAGGTGCACGCGATTCCGCTCCCCGCCCGAGAGCGTGCCCACCTTCTTCTGCTGGTCTGGCCCCATGAAGTTGAACTTGGCCACGTAGCTGCGGGCGTTCACCGTCCGCTTGCCCAGTTCGATCGTGTCGTGGCCGCCGGAGATCTCCTCGAACACCGTCTTGTCGGGATCGAGGGCGTCGCGATTCTGATCGACGTAGCCGATATCCACGGTGGATCCCACCTTGATCGCCCCCGAGTCGGGCTTCTCCGCGCCGACGAGCATCCGGAAAAGGGTGGTCTTCCCGGCGCCGTTCGGGCCGATGATCCCGACGATGCCGCCGGGGGGCAGCCGGAAGGAGAGGTTCTCGAAGAGGAGCTTGTCACCGAAAGCCTTGGAGATGTTCTCCACGTCGATCACCTGGTCGCCGAGCGGCCGGCTGGCCGGGATGAAGATCTCCACCTCCGAGTCGCGAACGGCGGCCTGCTCCGCGGCGAGCTTGTCGTAGGCGGCGAGCCGGGCCTTGCTCTTGGCCTGCCGGGCCTTGGGCGACATCCGCACCCACTCGAGCTCCTTGTCGAGCGTCTTCTGCCGGGCGCTCGCCTGCTTCTCCTCGAGTTCGAGCCGGGCCTTCTTCTGCTCGAGCCACGAGGAATAGTTGCCCTCGAAGGGCATGCCCCGGCCGTGGTCGACCTCGAGGATCCACTTGGCGACGTTGTCGAGGAAGTAGCGGTCGTGCGTGACGGCCACAACGGTGCCCGTGTACTCGGCCAGGTGCCGCTCGAGCCAGTTGACACTCTCGGCGTCGAGATGATTCGTCGGTTCGTCGAGGAGGAGCAGGTCGGGCTTCTCGAGGAGCAGCTTGCAGAGCGCCACGCGCCGCCGCTCGCCGCCGGAGAGATTCGCCACGCCCCAGTCGCCCGGTGGCAGATTCATCGCGTCCATCGCGATTTCCACCTGCCGGTCGAGGTCCCAGAGGTTCCTGGCGTCGATCTCGTCCTGCACCGTCGCCTGCTCGGCGAGCAGCTTCTCCATCTCAGCGTCCGAGAGCGGCTCGCCGAGCCGGGCGTTGATCTCCTCGAAGCGGGTGAGGATCGCCCGCGTGGGGGCCACCGCGTCCATCACGTTCTCGAACACGGTCTTCTTGGGATCGAGCCGCGGCTCCTGCTCGAGGTAGCCCACGGTGTAGCCGTCGGCGAGTCTGGTCTCGCCGTCGTACTCGCGATCGATCCCCGCCATGATCTTCATGAGCGTGCTCTTGCCGGCGCCGTTGCGGCCGAGCAGCCCGATCTTGGCACCGGGATAGAAGGCGAGGTTGATGTTTTTGAGCAGCTCCCGCTGGCCGAACTTTTTGTTCAGCCCGGTGATCTGAAAAATGAAGGCGGGACCCATCGGAAGGTGGTGTGCTCCGTGCGAGGCGGGCGACGCGGCTGGGCGGCGACGGCGGGTGGGGGGCGGCGAAGGAACGGAACCGGCAGATGGACTCATGGTACCGGCGCGGCGGCTTCTCAACGAGGGCTCGCCCGCCGCCACCAGGTGTCCGGCGGACGCGGCGGGATGCGGCCCGCCTCGTTGCAGGGGCTGAGTCGATGGACTACCATTCCAAGGATCCGCGACCCGTCCGCAGCGAAGGAACCGGTGCCATGCCCGACTACGTGAATCCCGAGGTGCTCGTTTCCACCGACTGGGTGGCGGAGCATCTCACCGACCCGCGGGTGCGGATCGTGGAATCCGACGAGGACCGGGCCCTCTACACGCAGGGGCACGTTCCCGGCGCCGTCGAGATCGACTGGCAGGTCGACCTCCAGGATCCCGTCTGCCGCGACTACATCGGTAGGGCCGCTTTCGAGAAGCTCTGCGCGGAGCGGGGCATCGCCAACGACACCACCGTCGTCTTCTACGGCGACAAGAGCAACTGGTGGGCCTGCTACGCCTTCTGGGCCTTCAAGCTCTACGGCCACAAAGACTGCCGGATCATGAACGGCGGCCGCAAGCGGTGGGAGCTCGACGGCCGCCCCTGGTCGAACGACCGCGTGAGCTATCCGCGGGCCAGCTACACCGCGGCGGAGCAGGATGGCTCGATCCGCGCCCTGCGGGACGAGGTGCTCAAGCACGTGCGGGCCGGCAGGCAGCTGCTCGACGTGAGATCGCCCGAGGAATACCGTGGCGAGCGCATGCACATGCCCGACTATCCCAATGAGGGGGCGGTCCGCGGCGGCCACATCCCCGGCGCCCTCAACGTACCGTGGCCCCGCAACTGCAACGACGACGGCACGTTCAAGTCGGCGAAGGAACTCGAAAAGATGTACGTGCGCGAGCTGAAGCTCAAGCGGCGTTCGCCGACGATCGCCTACTGCCGGATCGGCGAGCGGTCGAGCCTGACGTGGTTCGTGCTGAGGTATCTGCTGGGATTCGGCAACGTGAAGAACTACGACGGTTCCTGGCTCGAGTGGGGCAACGCGGTGCGGGTGCCCATCGCGACGGGGGCGGCTCCGGGCGGGGCCGTGCCCGCGGCCACCGCGTCCTCCACCGACGCGACGGCGGCCCATGCCTCCTGACGGCTCCCGGCCCGCGCCGGTCCAGGCCGACCTCGGCGTCACCGAGCGGCTCGCCGCGATCGTGGGCGAGTTCGCCGATCTCGACGGCCGGGAGAAGCTGGAATTGCTGCTCGATTTCGCCGCCGGACTCCCGCCGCTGCCGCCGGAGTACGCGGCCCGCAAGACGTCGGAGGACCGCCGCGTCCACGAGTGCCAGACCCCGGTGTTTCTCTGGGCCGAGGCGGTGGACGGGAAGGGACGACTGGTGGCGGAGGTGGCGCCCGAGGCGCCGACCGTGAAGGGATTCGTGGCGATCCTCGCCGACGCCGTCGACGGACGGCCGACGGCGGAGGCCGCCGGGCTCCCCGAAGACCTGCTCGAACGAATGGGGCTCGCGCCGGTGCTCGGCATCCTGCGCACGAGGGGCTTGAGGGCCATCCTGGCCCGGGTTCGTCGGGAATTGGCCGGTGCGGCGACGCCCTGCGACGCGCCGTCGCCCACGGGAACGGAGGTGCCGCGATGACGGCCGGAGGGATTCCGATGAAGGTCGTGGCGGGGATCGATCTCGGCGGCACCGCGATCAACTACACGTTTCTCGATCAGGGGGGCCAGTTCCTCATCGACGGACTCTGCGAGCACCCGGCACGAAGCGTCGACGGGCCGGCGATCTGCCTGCGCCAGATCGCCGACGGCCTCGACGCGGCCGCGGCACAGGTGGGGGTGCGGCCGGAGGCCATCGTCGCGATCGGCCTCGACACGCCCGGCCCGGCGAGCGGCACCGGCGTGCTCAGCCGCCGCGGCTCGACGAACTTCGTCCACCCGGAGTGGGCCGGATACGACATCCGTGCCGGGCTCGAGCACCTGTTGCGTCGACCGGTGACGTATCTCAACGACGGCAACGCCGCCGCACTCTGGGGCCACGTGGCCATCTTCGGCTCGGAAAACTCCGCCACGAGCGTGTCCGCGATCATCGGCACGGGCCTCGGCGGGGGCGTCGTGACGGGGGGCGAGGTGATCACCGGCCGCAACGGTTTCGGCGGGGAACTCGGCCATGTGCTCATCCCGGCCGGCCAGATCCCGGGCATCGAGGGGCTCGAGCCGCGGTGCAATTGCGGCCGCACCGGTGACCTCGAATCGCTCTGCTCGCTGACGGCGATCCGTCGCACGCTCCTGCCCCACTTCCTCGCCCGACGGCCCGACCACGAACTGGCCCGGCATGTCACGGCCACGGGCGACCACGGCCCGGCGGCGAAACTGGTCCGCGGGCTCGCCGAGCGCGGCGACGAGATGTGCCGCGCCATCTTCCGGGTGCAGGCGCGAGCGCTTGGGCTGTTCTTCGACGAGATGGTCAACATCTTCGATCCCGACGCGCTGCTGGTGGGGGGCGGCGCCGTGGAGACCGGCCCCGAGTTTCGCGACTGGTTCCTTGCGGAGATCCGGGCCGGCATGCCTGTGCAACGCGAGGAGCAGGCGTCGATCCCGATCCACGTCATCGCCGGGGGCGATACGGCCGGGGCGCGGGGCGCGGCGCTCGACGCGGCGCGGATCGCCCGCGAACGGAATCTCTGAGCGAAGCGGCGCCGGGGACCGCGGCAGCGGCCGTCCCACGGCGATCGGACCCCGTCGACGGACCGGAGACAATTCCGGCGGACGGTCCTCCGTGGATGCACGCCCGCGGCGTGCACGGGAGCCTCTCTCCCGCGCGTCCACCCTGCGGTCACGCAGGCTGCGTACCACCGTTCGTCAGGCGACGTGATCGAGGATCGGCAGCGTCGGCAGGCCGTTGGCGCCGCGTCGCATGCCCGGGGCCGGCAGCGGCGCCGGCTCTTCGCGTCGCGACGGCGGGGCACCGAAGATCGCCAGTCTGGCCGTCCGCAGGAGGCCGGCGAACGAGCCGAACGTGGCCTCCACCGCCGCGGGCTCGTACCCGCAGTGCACCATGCAGTCGGCACACTTGGCGTTGCCGCTGGCCCGGCCGTACCGGCTCCAGTCGGTGTCCTCCATCAGTTCGCGGAAACTCTTCGCGTAGCCCTCGTCGAGCAGGTAGCAGGGACGCTGCCAGCCGAAGAGGTTGTAGGTGGGGGTGCCCCAGGGGCGGCACTCGAGATCCCACGCGCCTTTGAGAAACTCGAGAAACACCGGCGACTGGTTGAACTTCCAGCGCCGCGGCGCGTCGGCGAGGATGCGGCGGAAGAGCGCCTGGCTCTGCTGCCGCGGCAGGAAGTGCTCCTGATCGGGCGCCTTGGCATAGGAGTAGCCCGGCGAGATCATCATCCCCTCGACGCCCAAGGCCATGACCTCGTCGAAGAACCGCCGGTAGCGGCCCGGGTCGGCCGAGGCGAAGAGCGTGGAGTTGGTGGTGACGCGGAAGCCGGCCTTGCGGGCGGCGCGGATCGCGGCCACGGCCGTGTCGAACACCCCCTCGCGGCAGACCGCGTGGTCGTGCTCCTCCCGCGGGCCGTCCAAGTGCACCGAGAAGGCGAGGTAAGGGGACGGCTCGAAGTGGGGCAGCATCTCCTCGAGCTTCAGCGCGTTGGTGCAGAGGTAGAGATACTTCCGCCGGGCCACGATCCCCGCCACGATCTGCTCGATCTGCGGGTGCAGGAGCGGCTCGCCGCCGGGGATCGACACGATCGGCGCACCGCACTCGTCCACCGCCGTGAAGCACTGCTCGGGCGTGAGGTGCGACCGCAGCACCGCGGCCGGGTGCTGGATCTTGCCGCAGCCGCCGCAGGCGAGGTTGCAGCGGAAGAGGGGCTCGAGCATCAGCACGAGCGGATAGCGGGCGTTGCCCCGCAGCCGCTGCACGGCCACGTGCCGCAGCACGGCCACCATCTGTCCGACGGGCACGCTCATGCGACACGCTCCAGATCGGCGCGGCCGACGGCGGCCGACCGCGCGCATCGCGCCAGCGCCATCAGCGGGAAGTAGTGGGGATAGTAGTGGTAACGCAGGTAGAACACCTTCGGAAAACCGGTGCCGGTGAACTCGTGCTCGTCCCAGCTGCCGTCGGCCCGCTGCCGACCGGCGAGCCACTCCGCGCCGCGAACCGCCTCCCGGCCCTCGGCGCGGCCGGCGGCCACCAGCCCCGCCACGGCCCAGGCCGTCTGCGACGCAGTGGGCGTGCCGCGGCCCGCCAGCGTCGGGTCGGTGTAGCTCTCGGGCGTCTCCCCCCAGCCGCCGCAGGGCTGCTGGTGCCGCGCGAGCCAGTCGGCGCCGGCGGACACGGCGGCGTCGTCGGCCGGCAGTCCCACCGCCCGCAAGCCCTCGATCGCCTGCCACGTGCCGTAGATGTAGTTCACGCCCCAGCGGCCGAACCAGCTGCCGTCGGCCTCCTGGGTGCGCCGCAGGTAGGCGATGCCGCGATCGACGGCCGGATGGCCGACGCGGGCACCGAGCCTGCCGAACGCCTCGAGCACGCGGCCGGCGAGATCGGGCGAACTCGGATCGATCATCGCGTTGTGGTCGGCGAAGGGCACCTTGCAGAGCAACTCCATGTCGTTGTCGCGGTCGAACGCGCCCCAGCCCCCGTCCGAGCTCTGCATCGCCGCGAGCCACTCGGTCGCCCGGCCGATGGCTCCCGACACCCGCGCGAGCCGACCGGCCGCGGCGGCGTCACGCGCCCCCGCCGTGTCGCGCCAGATCGCCAGCGCGATGAGCACCATCGCGGTGTCGTCGACGTCGGGATAAAAACGGTTCGAATACTGGAAGCACCAGCCGGTGGCCACGGAGCACCGCGCGGCGTGACGCCAGTCGCCCGTCGTGCGGATCTCACGGTCGAGCAGCCAATCGACGGCCGCGGCGAGCGCCGCGTCGTCGGCCCGCCGCCCCCGCCAGCCGGGCAGGCCCGCCGCCTCGGCCAGGGCGCGGACGCTGATGGCCGTGTCCCAGACCGGCGAGCGGCAGGGCTCCAGCCGCACCGTGACGTCGCCGCCGTCGGTCCCGTCGGTCTCGCGCTCGACGAGCAGGTCGAGCTGTCGCCAGCATTCGCTCACTTCCGGCGAATCGTCGTCGCAGCCCATCGCCCGGAGGGCGACGATGCTCCAGACGATGGGCGGGAAAATCGCGCCGAGTCCGTCGCTGCCGTCGAACCGCTCGAGCATCCACCGGCGGCATTCGGTCACGGCGCGGCGACGGAGCGGGCGAAAGCCGACGGCGTCGCCGGCCTTCAAGAGGCGATCGACGCCACGGAAGAACCGGGCCCACCCGCCGCTCCCGCCGGCGGGCGCGGGGCCGCGCCGTCCGTTGGCGGAGGCGAACAGCTCCTCGATGCCCCGACCCGGCGCCACCGGCCGCACCGGCTTGAAGGCCCAGATCAACGAGAGCGGCACGATCATCGTCCGCGACCATGCGGAGACGCGGTGGAGGTTCACCGGAAACCAGTCGGGGAGGAGCACCATCTCCGGCGGCACGGCGGGGCAGGCGGCGTAGGACACCTGCCCGAGCAGGGCGAGGTAGAACATCGTGAAGCTGTTGACGGCCCACGGCCCCCCCGCGTCGTCGATGGCCTGGCGGGCGCGGCGGAGCGGCTCGGCCTGCGGGTCGTGGCCGAGGAGCTTGAGGGCGAGATACGCCTTGACGCTCGCGCTGACGTCGACCGGCCCCCCCGGATAGATCGCCCAACCGCCACCGGGAAGCTGTTCGCGGAGGATCCGCCGGGCGGCCGCGGCCACCTCGGGCCGCTCGATCCGGCCGGCCCAGGCCAGGATCAGGATGTATTCGCTCTCGAGGATCGTGTCCCCTTCCAGCGGGCCCCGCCAGTGGCCGTCGGCGTGCTGCCGCTCGAGGAGCCATCGCGACGCCGCCTCGACCGCGTGCTCGCAGCCCGTGCGTTCGACGGCGGCCTGCGGATCGCGGGTCGACGGGCGAAGCGAGGCGGGTCGGGCAAGCACGTCGCGGGCGACGGGCGGACGGGCCGGCGTGGCCGTGGCCGCCTGAACGCCCGGAGAACGGGTCGGCACCCGCTCACCGTCGAGCGTGGCCCCAGCCGCGTCGGTGCGTGATCCGGTGAAGCTCATGACAACATCCCTGCGGAGCGGAGTGGGCCTGCGATCCATCGCCGGCCTTTCAGCGAGCCGACTCGGGAGAATAGAAAAACACGAGAAAGGCCACAACCGCGAAAAGGCAGACGAAGGGCGATTTGGGGGCTTTCCTGCCGTGTGCCGTCGGCCTGGAACGAAGCCGGGCAGACTGCGTCGAGTTTGCCGGCTCTCCCCCGTCGCGAACGCCGGTTCAGTCGCTTCCGTCAGGGAAGGTTCCGCGAACCGCGGGTCGTGGCCGAGAAGCACCGGGGACGCGTGGCGCAGCCCCGGACGGGGGTTACTCTCCCGCCGGCGCGGCGGCGTCCGTCACGGGAAGCGTGATCGTGGCCCGTGTGCCCTGACCACGCCGCGAGTCGAGCACCACGCCGCCCCCGCTTGCATCGATGAGCCGCCAGGCCTTCGGCAGCCCGAGCCCCACGCCGCGGCCCGCCTCACGACCGCTGTAGAACGGGTCGAAGGCCCGCTTCGCCTCGTCCGGCGACATGCCGCGTCCGTCGTCACTGATCGTGATCTCGACCCAGTCACGCTGCCCGCTCCTCCTTCCGTCCACGCCGATCAGCACCCGCCCCCCCGGCTCGACGGCCTCGAGCGCGTTGAGCACGACCACGCGGACCGCCTCCTCGACCTGCACGTGATCGACGCATGCCGACCGGGGCGTCGGCGAGGGGCTGTATTCCAGGCGCACACCCCGCGCCACGGCCTGGCCCCGCACCGCCTCGATCACCGCGGCGAGCAGCCGTCCCACGTCGGCGGCCCCGCGATGCGGCTTCGGCGGCCGGGCGAACACCATCAGCCCGCCGATCATGTCACGGGCGCGGAACGACTGATCGACGATCGTGGCGAGACGCCGGCGGCGTTCCGGATCCGACTCCTCGAGGAGCAGCGCCTGGGCCCGCGTCGCGATGTTCGCCAGGGGATTGTTGATCTCGTGCCCCGCCCCGTAGGCCAGCTCGCGCATCGCCTCGAGGCGGGCCTCCGCCACGGCCCCCTGGAAATCCTCTCGGAGCCGCACGTGCTCGAGCGCGACCGCGACGGCCTGCCGCAGCACCTCGCCGGCGGCCAGCGCGCATCCCGCAGCCGCCTGTCCGTCGGCCGGCGACGGATCGGCGAAGGCAAGCGACGCTGCGAGCCGCTCGAGCACGCTGCGGTCATCGCCGCCCGGCGGGGCAGGGGACCGCGCGTCGAGCCATCCGGCCAGCGCCGCGATCCGGCCGGTGGCCTCGGCGAGCCGCCGCCCGAGCCCCGCCAGGTCGGCACCGCCGCCGCGCGTCGCCGGATCGGCACGCGATTCCCCAGCGGGCGGTTCCGGCCGCCTGATCCCGTCGAGCACGACCGCCGCCAGCGCCAGGCATTCCTCGGCATCGAGCGACAGTGGCGGCCGCGCCGCCGCCGCCGCGTCCCCGGCGCCGCCTGCGTCAGCGCCGGACCGCAGCCAGGCGACCGCCCGCGAAGCGGCCGGCGGCCCGGCCACGGGCGTCGCGACGGGATCATGCCGGGCGACGCTCACGGAAGCCCTCCGTCGCATCGGGCGGAATGTAATCGGACGGAATAAAAAGTGCGGCAGCGCCGGCACAACGCCGGCGCTGCCGCCGTGGTCGCATTTCCAAGGACGTCTCGGTGGACGTGTCGAACTGCCGCATCGCTCGCGCACTCAACCGCGGATCCGTCGCAAGCGACCGCCCGAACGTTCAGCCTGCCGCCACCGATTCGATGTCGAGCAGGCTGCAGATGCGGTCGACGAGCACCTCGGCCTCGAACGGCTTCTGCAGAAACTCGTTGGCCCCGGAGGCCTTGAGATCCTCGATCTTGTCCGGCTCGCACATGCCGGAAATGCAGATGATCCGCACCTCGTCCATGGTGGAGTCGCTGCGCACCCGCTGGCAGACTTCCTTGCCGTTGATGTCCGGCAGCATCACGTCGAGCACGATGAGGTCGGGACGGTAGTCCTTGACCATCATGCCCGCGTCGAAGCCGTTGTTGACGCTGCGGGTCTCGAAACGGCCGTCCCGCTCGAGCACGTCGGTGATCAGCTCGACGAGATCCTGATCGTCGTCCACCACGAGGATCTTCCGACGGCCGCTCTCGAGCGCATCGGTCGGGATGCCGTTGTCCCGCATGAAGAGGAACAGCTGATCACGGGGAATCCGCCGAAACCGGCTGCCCGGCACGCGGAACCCCTTCAGCTGTCCGGAGTCGAAGCAGCGAATGATCGTCTGCTGACTCACCTTGCAAATCTTGGCGGCCTCGCCGGTCGTATAAACGGTCTTCTGCATGTGCTTTACCACCCTCTCCCTAGCCGTGGTACAGCTAGTCAAAACGGCACCCGGCGGCGTTCCCTTTCCGAGAGTCAGCCCCGAGCGCCTAGGCTTCCTGGTTGCCGTAATGGTCGCAATCCGTCGCGATCCGCGATGGGAACCGAAACCACCGTTCCAGCCCACAACGCGGTGGCGGGATCAGGCTTGGGGGCCATGTCTTGGGACTCCGCTTCCCACCTGACAGCCCGTCTTGCCATCCTTGCCACGCAGCCAACTCTACAGGCATCTTGCGCATTGAGTCAAGATCGTTCCAATCGACGCAAACGCCTTCTGCGCAAGACCTTGGGCAAGGCCCCTGGACTGACCTCAAAATCGGTTCCCGACTCCGTGCGATCCGTGGCATCGGGTCATGGCACGATGGCGACGGGAGCGACGATCTCGAGGAGTTGCACGGCCGGGCGGCCGTTCAGAAGGATCTCCGCGACACGGCCGTAGACGCAGCCGCCCTCCCCGGGGCCCGGCGGCGGCACGGGGGCACTCGAAGGAGTTGCCCGCGGCCCGTTCCCGTGCGATCCCCCCGTCGGCAGCCGCATCAGACCGGCGAGGTGGGGGCCCGGACGGATCGCCACCAGCGCCACGCGATGCACGTCCCGCAGCACGCCCGCGTCGATGAGCACCCGGCCGAGCGGACGGCGACCCGCCCGGATCGTGCGGGCCGTCTCGGCGTCGACGGCACCGAGGTCGATCCGCACGATGCCGTACTGCACGACCACGCCGTCGGGCTTCTCGAGCAGGATCTCCCGCGCGTACCAGGCCCCCGGCACGTCGGGCCGATCGACCACGGCCGCGACCCGCAGCCGCACCTCCGTGCCATGGAACCGCTCCATGGCGACGGTCATGTGGCTCTGGTGATCGAGCAGGCCGCGGGCCGGCTCGGGGACCGAGTCGGGCTCCACCGCCGCGAGGCCGGCGATGTCGCCCGGCGGCCAGAAGTCGCGGGCGAGGGCGGACGCCCGCGCCACGGCAGAGGATGGATCGGCTTGGGCCCGCATGGAGTGACCGGCGGAGGAGCGAACCCCGGAAACGCTCCCCGGAGTGTCCCC
>Ga0207954_1000206_pt1 | contig 19209 bp, 9 predicted proteins | sample CryBogmetaGMA0M_FD_184547 | JGI IMG/M metagenome (GOLD analysis project Ga0207954, IMG submission 184547) | Freshwater microbial communities from Crystal Bog, Wisconsin, USA - MA0M (SPAdes) | ecosystem: Environmental > Aquatic > Freshwater > Lake | place: Crystal Bog, Wisconsin, USA | collected... | reverse complement strand
CGATACGTCGCGTATCTCGACGATCGCGACCGGTTCCATCCGGACCATCTCGAGAGCCTCGTGGGGCTGCTGCGGAAGACCGGGGCGCAGGTCGTCTACAGCGACGCGTGCCTGCCGCCGGCGGAGCACCCCGCCGGGCCGGCCGTCGACCTGTGCCGCGCTCGGTCCGCGGGGCATTGTCGGCTGGAACTGCTCGTCGCGAACGTCATCCCGCTCGGGTGCGTGCTCCACGCGCGGGAGTGCCTGCAGGCCTCCGGGCCGTTCGACCCGACCCTCGTCACCGCCGCGGACTGGGATTTCCTGATCCGGCTCTCCCGGCACTTCGACATGGCGTCCCTGTCCCGCGCGACGATCGACGTTCGCGCCGGCGACGCCGCCGGTCCCCCGACGGCCGCCGAGGTCCGCGACCTCCTGCGAGCCACCCGGGAGATCCACGCCCGCTACCGGATGTACGCCGAGGGCGACGAGGTGCTCCTCGGCCGCCAGGAGGCCGTGCAGGAGCGGCTGCACCGGCGGCTTCGCGGCGCGTTCCGGGAGCGGGTGACCGGGGCCTTCAAGCGGCTCCTGCGCTGGCGTCAGCGCCGACGGCTCGCCTGGTGAACCGGGTCGTCGCGGCGGTCAGCCTGCCGCCAGCGCCGCCTCGATCGCCCGGGCGGCGGCCATGCACCGCGCGGCCGCGGCGGGGAAGTCGGCCTCGGGCAGCCGCGCGGCCGGCGCCATCATCGTCACGGCCGCGAGCGGCCGGCCGTGAGCGTCGAGCACCGGCGCGGCCACGCAGTGGATGCCGTCGATGCCTTCGGCCCGGTCGATCGCGTAGCCGCGGTCGCGCGACGCGGCCAGATCGGCCTCGAGCGACCGGCGGTCGGCGAGCGTCGTGCGCGTGAACCGCTTGAGCGGTCGGCGGTCATACCAGCCGGCGCGGCGGGCCGCGTCCCACCAGGCGAGGATCGCCTTGCCCGGCGCACAGGAATGAAGCGGCACCCGCATCCCCACCTGCCCGCAGACCTGCAGCGGCTGGGTGCCCTGCACCTGCTCGAGCACGAGCGCCTTGCCCGCCGACTCGATCACGAGCTGCACCGTCTCGCCGCAGGCGTCGCGGAGGCCGCGGAGCGGCTCGTCGGCGGCCACGGCGAGACTGCGGCCGCCGGCCTTCGGCGCCGACATCTCGAGCAGCCGTCCCGAGACCGCGTAGGTCTTCGTGGCCGAGTGCTGCACGCAGTAGCCCATGGCGACGAGCGTCTTGAGGATCCGGAAGACGAGGTTCGCCGTGATCCCGGAAGCGCGGGACGCCTGCGCCGCCGTCAGGCCGCGCGGGTGCCGCGCCACGAGGTCGAGCAGCGCGAGCGTCTTCGCCGCCGTCGGCGAGGGCAGGGCGTCGAGATCACGGCCGGCGGCGGTGCCGCGGCGACGGGACGGGGCGGGCGCGGGCATCGGGTCTCGCGAAATCGTGTCTCGGGGTGGCGGAGGGGCGGGGAGTCGGCGCACAAAAAACACGCCACGCACCGGCACTCCCGCTTGATTCGTCTATAAGAATACAGTCTTATATAGGGATGACCAGCGTTTCCCCGCATGGTGTCCGGTTGTTCTGGCTCGCGGCGAGCCTCGCCGTCGTGGGAGTCGGGACGCGCACCGCCCGTGGCGACGACCCTCGGGAACTCTTCGAGAGGTCGATCCGCCCGTATCTCGTGGAGCGGTGCTACGGCTGTCACGCGACGCACGGCACCCGCGAGGCCGACCTCGCCCTCGACTGGGCCGGCGGCATGCGCGAGGGAGGCGCTTCCGGTGCGGCCGTCGTGCCGGGCCGGCCCGACGAGAGCGTGATCATGACGGCCCTGCGGCACGCGGACGGCCTGCTCATGCCCAAGGGGGGGCCGAAGCCGCCGGCGGAGATCGTCGCGGCGTTCCGGCGTTGGATCGAACTGGGCGCCGTCGACCCGCGGGCCGCGGCCCCCTCCGCCGTGGAACTCGAGCGGGAGACGTCGTGGGACGCGGTGTTCGCGCGCCGCCGGGCATGGTGGAGCCTGCAGCCGATCGTGCGGCCCGAGCCGCCGCCCCGGCCGACCGGCCCGGCCGCCGCGCTCGCCGCCGGCGACCACCCGGTGGATCGCTTCGTCGCCGCGAAGCTCGCCGCGGCGGGCGTCGAGCCGGCGGCCGAGGCCGATCCGGAAACGCTCCTGCGCCGCGCGACGCTCGTGCTCACCGGCCTGCCGCCGAGCCCCGAGGAGCGGGCCGCCTTCCTCGCCGACGCCGCCCCCGACCGCTGGGAGCGGCTCGTCGACCGGCTCCTCGACTCGCCCCACTTCGCCGAGCACTGGGCCCGCCACTGGCTCGACTGCGTGCGCTATTGCGAGACGCATGGCAGCGAGGGGGATCCGGCGATTCCGCACGCCTGGCGGTATCGCGACTGGTGCATCCGCGCGATCCGCGACGACGTGCCGGTGGACCGCTTCATCCGCGAGCAGGTCGCCGGCGACCTCCTCGCCGACCCACGGATCGACCCGGCCACGCGGGTGAACGAGTCGGCGCTCGGCATCGGCCACCTGCGGATGGTGCCGCACGGCTTCTCGCCGACCGACGCGCTCGACGAGATGGTGACGTTCACCGACAACCAGATCGACGTCCTCTCGAAGGCCTTCCTCGGGCTCACCGTCTCCTGCGCCCGCTGCCACGACCACAAGTTCGACGCCATCCCCCAGGCCGACTTCTACGCGCTCTACGGCGTGCTGGCCAGCTGCCGCCCGGCGATCGTGCACGCCGACGCGCCGGCCGCCCGCGACGCCCCGCGCGCGGAACTCGCCCTGCTCAAGGGCCGCATTCGCGCGGGCCTCGCCGCCGCCTGGCTCGACGGCCTCGACGATCTGCCGGCCCGGCTCGCCGCCGCCGTCGAGCGGGAGGAGGGGGCCTTCCGCGCCGCCGAGGCGGAGGAGGCCGCGCTGAAGGCCGAGCCCCCCCCTGCCGCCGGCGACACGCCCGAGCGCAGGCAGGCGCGGGCCCGGATCGACGCGGCGAAGGCCCGCTGGGCCGACCTCCGCCGGCCCGACCACCCGCTCGCGGTGATGCTGCGGCTCGACGGCCTCGCCGGCGAACCGCGGCAGCGGGCCTGGGACAACCTACGGTCGGAGGCGGCGGCTTCCGGCGGCGCGGCTGCGCCCGGGGCGATCCCCGCCGCCGTGCAGCGGAACGTGCCGCCACCCGAGGGCTGGCTGCGGTACGGCGACGGCGTCGGCGGGGTGTCGCCGCCGGGGGAGTTCCGCGTCGAGCCCGAGGGGGATCGCTTCGTCACGACGATCCTGCCGGCGGGCATCCACTCGAACCTGCTCGTCTCGAGCGACGGTGGCCTCGTGCACTCGGCCCGGTTTCCGGTGGAGAACGACACGATCCGCGTCGTCGTCGCCGGCGAGGGGGCCGCCCGCGTGAAGATGCCGATCTGGCACTACCCGCGGGGCGGCCTCAACCATCCCTCGCGGTCGCTCGAGGGGGGCCGCGCGGTGCGCGTCGAGTTTCCGGCGGCCTACTGGCGGGGCGAGATGGTGCACCTCGAGATCGCCACGGCGGGCGACCTGGCGGTGGAATCGACCGACGCGAAACGGTCGTGGTTCAGCCTCTACGCCACCGGCACGGGCGGCCACGACACCCCGAGCGGGCTGGCTCCTGCGCCGCTCCTCGCGCTGCCGCGGTCCGGCGACGCGGCGCTCCCGGGCCCCGCTCCGGCCGACCGGGCCGCGCTCGCGGCCGTCGGCGTGCCCGCGGTGCGTGCCGCGGCCGCGGCCTGGCGCGACGGCGCCGCGACCGACCCGCAGGTGCGGCTGCTCGACGCGCTCGTTTCGGTGGGGACGCTGCCGGCCGACGCGGCCGGCGTGCCCGGCGTCGCGCCGCTCGTGGAACGCTATCGCGAACTCGACCGCAGCGTGCCGCCGCCGGTGCGGGCGCCGGGCGTCGTCGAGGCCACGGTCGTCGATCAGCCGCTCCTCGTGCGCGGCGATCACAAGGCGCCGGCCGGCCCGGTGCCCCGCCGGTTTCTCGCGGCGATCGACCCGCGGCCCTTCGTCGCGCGGGGCAGCGGCCGCCTCGAACTGGCCGACCGGCTCGTCGCGGCGGACAACCCGCTCACGCCCCGCGTCTTCGTCAACCGCGTCTGGCACCACGTCTTCGGCCGCGGCATCGTCGCCACCGTGGACAACGTCGGCCAGATGGGGGACCTGCCCACGCACCCGGAGCTGCTCGACCATCTGGCGGCGGAGTTTGTCGCGCCCGCGGCCGGCGGCGGCGGCTCCGCGCGGCCCTGGTCGCTGAAGGGGCTCGTGCGGCTCCTCGCCACGTCGCGCACGTTCCGCCTGGCGTCGCGGCCCACCGACTCGGCCCGCCGGCTCGACCCGGCCAACACGCTCTTCTCCCACGCCAGGCTGCGACGGCTGGAGGGGGAGTCGATCCGCGACGCCGTGCTCGCCGTGTCGGGCACGCTCGACCGCCGCCCGTTCGGCCCCGGGGATCCTCCCGGCGCGCCGCGCCGCGGCCTCTACCTCGTCGTCAGACGCAACGCGCCCGATCCCTTCCTCTCCGCCTTCGACCCGCCGAGCACGCAGTCGACGCAGGGCCGCCGCGACGAGTCGCACGTGCCGGCGCAGGCGCTCGTGCTCATGAACGGCGGCTTCGTGCGCGAGCAGACGCGGCGGCGGGCCGAGCGGCTCGTGGCCGACTGGGGCGGGGTGCCGGCCGACGAGCGGCTGCGACGGCTCTTCGTGGAGGCGCTCGGCCGCGAGCCCGGTGCCGACGAGATCGCCCGGTCGCGGGCCTTCCTCGACGAGGCGTGCCGGGAGCACGGCACGGAGCCGACCGCGACCGGCGCGGCGGCCGTGCCGCCATGGGCCGACGTCGTCCATGCGCTCGTGAACACCGAGGAGTTCATCCATGTCGACTGACGCCGCCTCGGCCCGCACGATCCTGCCCGCCGCGCCGGCCGCCGTCGCGCTGACGCGGCGGCACTGGCTCGCGCGTTCCTCGGCGGGCTTCGGCATGACGGCGCTGGCGGGGCTGCTCGCCGGGGCGGCCGGTCGACCGCAGGCCGCCGCGGCGGCCGTCAGCGCCGCCGCGCCGCGGGCCCGCCGCGTGATCTTCCTGTTCATGAGCGGCGGCGTGTCGCAGGTGGACTCGTTCGACCCCAAGCCGCTCCTCGCCGCACGGGCCGGCCAGCCGCTACCGGGCCGGATCGAGCGGACGCAGTTCAACAACGTCGGCCAGCTGATGCCGAGCCCGTGGGAGTTCCGGCCGCGGGGGCAGTGCGGCACCGAGATCAGCGAGCTCTTTCCCGAGATCGCCCGGCACGCCGACAAGCTCGCCGTCGTCCGCTCGATGACGGCGAAGTTCAGCGAGCACGCCCAGGGCAACCTCTTCCTCCACACGGGCTTTCCCTTCCTCGGCAGCCCGAGCGCCGGCGCCTGGGCCGTCTACGGACTCGGCCGCGAGAGCGAGGAGCTGCCCGGCTACGTCGTGCTCAAGAGCGGCGACGCCGGCATCCCCCACGGCGGCGTGGCCTGCTTCGGCAACGGCTTCCTGCCGAGCGACACGGGGGCGTCGCTCCTGGCCTGCGACGCCGACCCCGCGGTCAAGGACATCCGGCCCTGGGAGCCGCCGGGCCCGCAGCGGCGCCGGCTCGACTACGTCGCCGCGCTCAACCGCCGGTTCGGCGCGACCGCGGCCGCCGCCGATGCGATCGAGGCCGCCATCCGCACCCACGAGACCGCCTTCCGCATGCAGGCGGCGGTGCCCGCGCTCGCCGACATCGCCGACGAGTCGGCCGCCACCCGCGCCGCCTACGGCCTCGACTGCCCCGAGCCGAAGCAGGCGGCGTTCGCCCGGCAGTGCCTGCTCGCGCGCCGGCTGGTCGAGCGCGGCGTGCGGTTCGTGGAGCTCTCCTGCCTGGCCTACAACATCGGCGGCGGCAACGGGGCGAACCCCTGGGACCACCACGGCGAGATCCGCAAGGGGCACGAGCAGATGGCGCGGCAGGTGGACCGGCCGATCGCCGCGCTCCTGGCCGACCTCGCGGACCGCGGGCTGCTCGACGAGACGCTCGTCGTCTGGGCCGGGGAGTTCGGGCGGACGCCGTTCTCGCAGGGAGGCTCGGGCCGCGACCACGATCCCTACGGATTTTCGGTCTGGCTCGCCGGGGGCGGGGTGAAGGGGGGCACGGTGCTCGGCAGCACCGACGAGTTCGGCTACCGGGCGGTCGAGGACGTGGTCACGCTCTACGATCTCTGGGCCACGGTGCTCCACTGCCTGGGGATCGACCACGAGAACCTCACGTTCCGCCACGGCGGCCGCGACATGCGGCTCACCGACGTGCACGGCCACGTGATGCACAAGATCCTCGCCTGACAGCGCGGCGGCGCGACCGCCGTGCCGCCGTGGTCACGTCTTCAGCACCATCCAGAAGGAGGGAAAAGGGGAAAAGGTGCCAGCCACCAAATCTGGGCAAGCTGGCACGTCATCTCCCGGAACGTGATCTCGCCGAACGTGCTGTGGGCCGATCATCCCGTGGCCGACCACGTGGCCGGAGAGTGGCCCCAAGATCGAGATGTGCGGCGACCTGCTCGACCCACCGTTGGTCGCCGAACGGCCGTCCGCGAGCCGTGCAGGCCCTGAGCCGGGCAAGTTCGTCCTCGGTCTGCGGCTGATTCACCCACGCGATCCATCGATCGCGTTCATGCTTTGCAGGCCCCGGAACGGGCCATCCCGCCAGAGGAATCGGTCCGCCTGATGAAGCCTGCCCGAGACTCGACCATGGCCACGCTTCCGCCCGGTCCACGAGATTGGCTCGCAGAGGATTGCGTTCGACGTAGCGGATGACGCGATGAAAGTAGTCTTCCGTCTGGATTGGAAACGACTTGAATCTGCCCTGATAGAGGTGGCCGAGACCGGTCTCGCCGTGGGTCCGTTTCCACCGCTTGACGTGCAGGTTCGTGCAATGCTGGACGAACGCCGAAAGGTCGCCATCGTGTTCGGGCCACAGGACCATGTGCCAGTGGTTTGGCATCACGCAGTAGCCGCAGATCCGCATCGGCCTCGTCCGCAAGGCCTCTCCGACCGTCTCGACGAAGGCATCGAAGTCGGCGGGCGATTCGAATACGGTCCGCCGACCGACGGACCGGTTCAAAACGTGAAATGGCACACCACCGGGCGAGACTCGACGTGGACGAGGCATGTACTTATGTATATGCCACAGCTGATGTCGGGTCAAATTACCCAGATTTGGTGGCTGGCACCTTTTCCCTTCGTAGGAATGGTCGGCGTCGATGTAGGCCACGTCGACGTCGGTGACGGCGTCCGCGACCTGCCGCGACGTGCCCTGATGGAAGACGCACCGGCCGCTGGCGAGAAACGGGGCGAGACGCCTGTGGAAGATGCGGCTGGGGTTCGGGTCGATGCAGTGCAGCCGGCGGACGAAGGGGAAGGCCAGGAGCAGCACCGCCGACTCGCCGTGGAGCGAGCCCACCTCCACCCACGTCGCGTGCCTGGCCGCCCGCGCCCGGACGTCGAGGACCATCGCGATCAGCCCGTGGATCTGCCCGACGGTCCACGGACTCCAGTGCGGAAAGAACCGCACCGACTGCAGCATCCACGGCAGGTCCGGCAGCCGCGACGGATGGCACCAGGTGAGGAATCGGGCCAGATCAGGCAGCGTCGGCACCGGCGTGTTCTCTCCTCACGTGCGTCGCAGACCGTTCCCCGGCGGCGGGGGCGAGTCCGGCGTGCCGCGCGTGATACGGCGACGCAGCCGGGAGCCGCATCAGACCTCGGCGAGCGGCTCGGTGGCGTCGCCGAACGACCTCTCGCGCACCCCCATCTTCGCCATCATCGAGAGGTAGAGCCGGCAGAGCTGCCGGTTGTCCGCCTGCGCGTAGTCGAGCACACGGCCCGTCTCCAGCCGGCCCCCCGCGCGGCCGAGCACCGCCACCGGCAGCCGGTCATTGTCGTGCTTGGCGCCCGCCATCATGCTCGAGCAGATCATGATCATCGAGTTGTCGAGGGCCGAGCGGCCCCCCTCGTCGATCGCGTCGAGCCGGCGGGCGACGTGGGCCATCTGCTCCAGGAAGAACTGGTTGACCTTGAGCCAGTCGTCGCCGTCGGAGTGCGAGAGCAGGTGGTGGATCATGTAGTCGATGCCCTGGCCCGGGTTGTCGGTCCGCGGCAGGTTCGGGAAGCGGAGCGCGGAGTGGTCGTTGTTGAGCTTGAGCGTGCAGATGCGGGTGGTGTCGGTCTGGAAGGCGAGCACGACGATGTCGCACATCAGCCGCATGTGCGCGGCGATGTCCTGCGGGATGCCCTCGGGCGGCCGGGGCACGTCGGGCCGCTCGAGCGCGGGCTTCCAGCCCTGCAGCTCGCCGCGCCGCCCGGCGGCGGCGATCCGCGATTCCACGTCGCGGACGCTGTCGAGGTATTCGTCGAGCTTGCGGCGGTCGGCGGCGCCGATCCGGCGGCGCAGGTCGCCGGCGTCCTCGATCACCGCGTCGAGCACGCTCTCGTCGCCCCGCTCGGCGCCATCCTTGAAGAGCCGGTCGAAGGCCAGGGCGGGGTAGAGCTCGAGCGGGGTGGGCGTCGTCGGCGAGCTCCACGAGATGTGGGAGCTGTAGAGCATCGAGTAGTTCTTGTGCACCGACGGATTCGACTTCTCGCAGCCGAGCACCAGGCTCGGCACCTTCGTCGCGCGGCCGCAGGTGCCGGCGAGCACCTGGTCGAAGCTCGTGCCGGAGCGGATGTCGCCGCCGGAGGCGAGCGGCGCGCCCGAGAGCAGGTTGCCCGTCTGCGAGCTGTGGATGTTGCCCTTGCGGGCCTGCTCGTTGTAGAGCCCCTTCACGAAGAGCAGCCGCTCGCGGAAGGGGGCGATCGGCTCGAGCACCTTCCCGAGCCGCATCCCGGCGCCGGCCCCCTCGGCCCACCACTCCTTCGAATGGAAGCCGTTGCCGGCGAAGAGCACGGCCAGCCGCACCGGCGGCTCCGCTGCCGCCGGGCCCGCCGCGGCGGCGGTGCGGGCCGCCACCGACTCCATCCAGGGCAGGGCCATGGAGACGCCCAGCCCGCGGAGCATCGCCCGCCGGGACAGAGGTCGCCGGGACAGAGGTCGCCGGGACACACGCTGGTTTTGCATCACGCTTCCTCCTCGGGGGCAGGCCCTCATTCTATTCCCCGTCATCGGCCGCGTCGGCACCGCGAATGGTGCGAAACTGCGGGCTCGACACGATCGCCTCGATCGCCACGTGCACGCGGTGGCCGTCGGCCGCCAGCCGCGCGGCGATCGCGTCGAGCAGCGGCTCGTCGGAGAGCTGCACGGCCCGGCCGAGGGCGTAGCCGAGCAGCTTCCGGCAGAACTGCCGCACGAAGGCGTCGCGGCGGACCGTGAGCAGGTGGTGCCGCAGCCCCTCGTGGCCGTCGATCGCGGTGCCGTCGGCGAGCCGGGTGGCGGCGTCGATGGGCCGGCCGGCCGCGTCGTGCGTGCGGTAGCGGCCGATGGCGTCGTAGTGCTCGAGCGCGAAGCCGTAGGGGTCGATCCGGGCGTGGCACTTCGCGCAGGCCTCGTTGCTCGAGTGCAGTGCCACGAGCTGCCGCTCCGTGAGCCCCGGGGGCACGGTGTCGGCCAGCTGCGGCACGTTCTTCGGCGGCTTCGGCAGCCGCTCGCCGAGCAGCACCTCGCTCGTCCAATTGCCCCGCAGGATCGGGCTCGTCCGCGAGGCGCCCGACTGCGTGGCCAGCGTCGCGGCCAGGCCGAGGATGCCGCCGCGGCCGTGCCGCCGCACGCCGTCGACCCGCCGCCATGCCGGCCCCTCCACGTCGTCGATGCCGTAATGCCGCGCCAACGCCTCGTTCAAGAACGTGTGGTCGGCGTCGAGCAGGGAGAGGATCGGGCGGTCGTTCTGCAGCACGTCGGCGAGGAACAGGATCGTCTCCTCCTCCATCGCCCCCCGCAGGGCGGCGAACGTGGGAAACGCCTCCGCGCTCTTCTCGTCGTGCGCGGCGAACCCGTGCACGTGGAGCCACTGCGTGCCGAACTCCTCCGCCAGCCGCCGCGCCTTCGGATCGCGGAGCATCCGCCGCGTCTGTGCGACGATGCCGGCCGCGTCGTCGAGCAGGCCCGCGGCGGCCGCCCGCGAGAGCTCGGCGTCGGGCAGGGACGACCAGAGGAAGAAGCTCAGCCGGGCGGCCAGCTCGGGCCCCGGGACGGGCCGCGGCGCGACGCCCGGCCCCGGCGTCTCCCCCTTGTAGAGGAAGTCCGACGACACGAGCACCCGCACGAGGAGCGTGGCGAGCGCCTGCTCCGGCGGGAGATCGTCCTGCCGGAGCCTGGCGTGCAGCTCCCGCAGCCCCCGCACCTCCTCCGCACGGAGCGGCCGGCGGTAGGCCCGCTCCGCGAGCGCCACCACGGCGTCGAGCTGCGCGGGCTCGACCACCCGCTCCCGGTCGCGAAACGCCGCCGCGCGGGCGAGGATGAACGGCCGCATCTGCGCCAGGGGGCCGGTGAGGTCGCCGCGGTCCTGCGACGCGTAGCCGAGCAGCTGCTCGTGCGCGTCGGCCAGCTCGAGCGGCTCGCGGCTGACGAAGAGAAGCTCGTCCCAGAGCCGGTCGAGCTCGGCCGCCTGCGCGTCGTCGAGCAGGAGCCGACGGAGCTGGTCGTCCTCGCGGTAATACACGTTGAGCGTCACCACCTCGTCCACCGGCACGATCCGCGTGTAGCAGATCGCGCGGGGGAAGAGGCCGCGGACGTCGGCGAACGCCGCCGCGAGCCGCCGCCACGCCGGGGAATCCTTCCCGGCCACCACCGGCAGCGCGGGGGAGAGCCCGACGGCGTCGGGGGCCGCATCGCCGAGCCGCACCTGCGGCTGGAAGGTCGCCGCGCCGGCGGCGGCGGGGTGGAGCGCGGCGGCGGTGACGAGCGCGCGGCCCGTCGCGAGCGCGGCGGGGATCCGCACCGTGATCACGCCGGGCGCCGGCATGCAGAGGTCGGCGTCGCCCACCACGAGCCCGCGCGGGTGCCTGCCGAACAGCGCGGGATCGAGGCCGAACTCGCCGGCGCCGTCGGCGGTGTCGCCCGGCACGGTGTCATCGGTCACCGTGTCATTCGGCAGCGTGTCATTCGGCAGCGTGTCATTCGGCAGCGTGTCATTCGGCAGCATGTCATTCGGCAGCATGTCATTCGGCAGCATGTCATTCGGCAGCATGTCATTCGGCAGCGTGTCGACATTCCCGAGGATCGGCCCGCCGAGTGACAGGAGCGACCGCCGCAGCGCGGCGTCGGCAGAGGAGGCTTTCACGTCGGCAGTCGCGGCCGCGTCGGCATCCGTCGCGTCCTGTGGAGCTTCGGCGTTGGCGGCGTCGGCCTCCGCCGGCACGGCGGCGGCAGCCGGCGGGGGCGATTCGAGGAGCCGCTGCACGGCGGCGGCCAGCGCCGTCCGCGCCTCGGCCGTCGTCGCCGACTGCCAGCGGTCGAGGAGCGAGCCGGGCGGGACGACCGGGCCCGGGTCGGCGGCGTCGTCCTCGCTCGCGAAGTGCCACACGCCCTCGTGGCCGTGGGCGTCGGCGTGCGGGTTGGCCGCCAGCAGGTCGCCCGACACGTCGGCGGCGAGATCCCAGCCGAGTTCGTCCGTGCGGATCGTGAGATCCACCGCGGTCGTGTCGCAGGAGTGGTTGGCGTCGCGGGAGCCGACGGCGAGCACGATCGCGTCCCCCTCCCGCAGGGCGAACGGTCCGACGGGCCCGGCGGCCACGGCCCGGCCGTGATCGAGCGTGCCGCCGGCGAGCCGCTGCCGCATCCCGCCGCGCCAGGCCTCGAGCGACCAGATGACGCCGTTGCCGCAGCCCAGGTGCGCCCGCTGCACCGTCCCCTCCACCCGCACCGCGGCCGTCAGCGGGCTCTTCCAGCCGACGAGCACCCGCCGCTTCGGCGCCGGATGCACCGTGATCCCGTGCGGCTTCATCGTGCCGGGCACCCGCACCGTGTCGGGGGAGGCGTTGGCCGCCACCCGCAGGTTGCGGTCGCCATCCCAGGCCTTCACGAACGCATAGCCGTCGATCGCCTCCCGCTTCGTGGTGAGGAGCGACGCGAACGCCGCCGGCGGCCCGCCGATCCCGAGCGTGTCGAGCCAGCCGGCGAGCAGCGCCGGATCGACGCCGTGCCGCGCCGCCAGCGCGGCGACCATCGTGGTGCGGTCCTCCGGCGTCGGCGGTCGCTCCAGCGTGAGCGCTTCGGCGGCGGCGGCGAGGCAGGCCGCGGCGGTCGGGGCGATCCGCGTGGCGAACCGGCGCCGCGCCGCGACGAGGCGGCCGAGCGACCGCAGCGGCACGTCGGGCCGCCCTTTCGCCACCAGCCGCGGATGCTCCCAGACGACCACGTCGTCGTCGCCGCCGTCGCCGGCGTCGGTCGCGGCGAGGTGCACGACCACGTCGTCGCGCTCCGCCGGCACGGCGAGGTCGAGTCGCACCTCGTGCCGCGCCGTCAGCGGTGAGACCGCCTCCAGCCACGACGCCGGGCCGTCGGGACGGCCGAGGTGGCGGCCGATCTGGCCGACTGGGTTGAACTTCCAAAGCGCCGCCTGCCAGCCGGCCACGTCCGCGGCGAGCGGCAGGGCGTCGGCCGCGGTGGCGGCGGCCCACCGCGTCCGCAGGCCGTCGAGCGGGGTCGACCCGTCGCCGCCGTCGGCCGCGAGCGCGTGCCAGAGCGTGGCCAGGTACCGCGGGCTCAGGCCGCGGTCGCGCGCGATCGCGGCGATCGTTTCGGCCGCGTCGGCCGGGCCGGTCTGGCCACGTGTCGTCGCGGCGGCTCCCGCGGAGCCGAGCGCGTCGCGCAGGGCGAACGTGGCCGCGAGGTACTCCGCGACCGGCAGGAAGCCCTCGTGGCCGAGGTCAAGCCGGATGCCCTGCTGCTCCGTCGTCTGCGCGGCGGCCAGCGTCGGATCGAGCGGCCGGCTGAACCGCCGGTAGAAGCCGCGGATCCGCTCGAGCGCCTCGTCGGACCAGTCACGCCGGCTCGATCCGGCCGAAAAGCGAATCCCGTCGGGCAGCGGCACCATGTGGCCGGCCACCTCCTTCGCGGCGTCGAGATACTTGGTCACGAGCGCCGGTGACATGACGAGCGACTGCCCGGTGTTGGTGAAGCCCTCGCCGGCGCCACCGTCGGCCGGAAACTCCCGCGCGGGATCGAGCGTGTCGACGCCGGTGAGGTCGCGGATCGCGAACGTGTATTCGGCGTTGTTGAGCCGGCGGAGCACCACGCGGCCCGGGTCGCCCGCGTGGGCGCGGGCCTCGGCGGCCAGCAGCGCCCGCAGCCCGTCGTGCAGCGCCTCCCGCTCCGCCGCCGTCGGCTGCGTGGCCTCCGGCGGGGGCATCTGCCCCGTCGCCACCATCTCGGCGACCCGTTGCCAGAGCTTCACGTGGCGTCGGATCGAGTCGGGCGCCGCGGCGGCGACGAGATCGACGTCACCCTCGGTCGCGCCGTCGCCGTGGCAGTCGTGGCAGTGGGCCTGCACCAGTGGCGCGACGCGGGCGAAGTCCGCCACCGCGCCCGCGGCGGGGTCGACGGCGGCGGCGCGGCCGGCTGCCGCCGCCACGAGGATCGCCACGAGGATCGCGGGGAGCATCGGCCGCGGCGCGGCTGGCGGCCGCGACCGGGCCGCCCCGCCCGAGACGGGCCGCGACGCGTCGCGGGGGGCTGGCGTTGGCATCACGACACCTCGCGTCGGGTCCGCGGTCGCCGCGGGCTTCAGGGCGGTCGGGCGCGTCGATCGCCGCGGCACGACTCCGCCCAGAGATGGTATCCGGGAGTCGGCCGTCCGGACGGATCGCCCCCGGTGGGCCAATCGGTCGCGTACGAAACACCGCTTCGCAGGATTGTCGACAGTCTACACATGAGCGGGTCGGGGTGCCACGCGTGTCCCGGGCGGCGGTCGTCACGGCGCCGCGGCCGCCGCCGCACGGCCCGGACGGGCGGGGGGCGCCGCCTGCTATTCTCACTGGCCGTCTCGTTCCCGGGAGCACCCATGACCAGTTCCTCGCGGCCGCAGAGCTTCAAGTCGGAGCTCACCGGCTCCTTCTCGACCCCCTGCCACGACAATCCCACCGTCGTCATGGTGGAGGCGGCCTACCGGCACCTCGGCCTCGACTGGCGCTACGTCAACGCCGAGGTGCAGCCCGACGGGCTGGCCGCCGCCGTGGCCGGCGCCCGCGCGATGGGCTGGAGGGGCTTCAACCTCTCGATGCCCCACAAGGTGAAGGTGATCGACCACCTCGACGGCCTCGGCGAGAGCGCCCGCCTCATCGGCGCCGTCAACTGCGTCGTCTGCCGCGACGGCCGGCTCGTCGGCGAGAACACCGACGGCAAGGGTTTTCTCTCGTCGCTCGTGCCGCTCCGCGATCCGCGCGGGGCGCGGGTGATGCTCCTCGGCGCCGGCGGGGCCGCCCGGGCGATCGCGGTGGAACTCGTCCTCGCCGGGGCCGCGCGGCTCGCGATCGTCAACCGCTCGGCGGACCGCGGCGCGGAACTCGCGGCGGTCGTGCGGGCGGCCCGCCCGGTCGAGGTGACGAGCGTCCCGTGGACGGGCGACGTGGCGATTCCCGCCGACGTCGACGTGCTCGTCAACTGCACGAGCATCGGCCTCGGCGACGCGGCGGCCCGCGTGCCGGTCGACGCGGCCACGTTCCGGCCGGGGCTCGTCGTCGCCGACGTCATCCCCAATCCCCCGCGAACCCGGTTTCTCGCCGAGGCCGAGGCGGCCGGATGCCGCACGCTCGACGGGCTGGGTATGCTCGTCGGCCAGGGCGTGCTCGGGGTCGGCTACTGGACGGGCCAGCAGCATCCCGACGCCGCCGCAGCCGCGTCGCTGGTGGGGGCGATGCGGCGGTCGCTCGAGGAGGTCTTCGCATGATCAGCCACGGCACCGTCAGCCATCCCGTCATCGTCACCGGCCCGCGCGCGACCGGATTCACATTCGCAGGAGTTCTCCTCATGGCAGCGATCGGGGCGGGACGGGGCGGTGCGGACGACGGGGCCGCGGTCGTGCGCGAGATCCACGCGCAGCCCTCGTACATCCTCGCCAACGACGACGTCGAGGTGGCGGTGACGCGGCTCGGGGGCCACATGGCGCCCGTCACGTTCGACCGGCGCGGACGGCCCTTCCAGCCCTACCACGTGAGCCCCTGGCAGGACGAGCGGCTCGCGAACCTGCCCGCGGCCGTGCTCGTGCCGCTCCGTGGCGACTTCTTCTGCCTGCCCTTCGGCGGCAACGGCGCGGCGTTCAAGGGGGAGCGGCACGCGCCGCACGGCGAGACGGCCACGGCGGCCTGGACGTTCGTGGGCCGCGGCCGGGGCGCCGACGGCGCCGGGCCGGACGGCGCCGAGTCGCTCACGCTCGCGGTGGACACGACCGTGCGGCCCGGCAAGGTCACGAAGACGCTCGCGCTCAAGGCCGGCGAGCCGGTCGTCTACAGCCGCCACCGCATCGAGGGCTTCGCGGGCCCCGCCCCCCTCGGCCACCACGCCACGCTCGCGCTGCCCGACGAAGAGGGGGCCGTCGCCGTGTCGGTGAGCCCCTTCAAGCTCGGCATGACGAACCCGGGCGTCTTCAGTGATCCCGCCAACGGCGAATACCAGGCGCTCGCCGTCGGGGCGACGTTCACCGACCTCGCGCGGGTGCCGAGCCTGTTCAAGCAGCCGGCCGAGGTCGACTGCTCGCGGTTTCCGGTGCGGCGCGGCTACGCCGACCTGCTCCTCGTCGTGGCCGACACGGCCAAACTCGGCGGCGGCCCGGCCTGGACCGCGGCGGTGAACCGGGCCGGAGGCTTCGTCTGGTTCGCGATCCGCGATCCGGCCGTGCTGCCGGCCACGGCCTTCTGGATCGAGAATCACGGCCGGCACGGCGTGCCCTGGAACGGCCGCAACACCTGCCTCGGGCTCGAGGACGTCTGCGGCTCCTTCGCCGACGGGCTCGTGGCCTCCGTCGAGCCCAACGTCCTCTCCCGGCAGGGCGTCCGCACGGCGGTCGAACTCGACGCCGCGAAGCCGACCGACATCCGCTACGCCCAAGGGGCCGCCCGCGTGCCGGCCGGCTTCGACCGCGTCAGCCGGATCGATTTCTCCAAGCCCGGGGCGATGACGCTCGTCGCGGACTCGGGCGCCACGGTCGTCGTGCCGATCGACCATGCTTATGTGATGGGCGGCCGCTGACTGGCCCTGGAAAAAGTCCTCCGGGACTTTTTCCAGGCACGAAAACCTCCGGTTTTCACGGGAGCTGCGCTCCCGCGATCGCATCCCTGCGATCGAGCAGGCTGTTTGTCCAAAGCCTGCTATCTGGCCCTGGAAAAAGTCCTCCGGGACTTTTTCCAGGCATGAAAACCTCCGGTTTTCACGGGAGCTGCGCTCCCGCGATCGCATCCCTGCGATCGAGCAGGCTGTTTGTCCAAAGCCTGCTGACGGCGGGGCCGCGTCCTGGCGATCCGCGGTCAGTCGTCGTCGGCCGCGGCCGCCGGGGGCATGAGGTCGGTCCAGCCCGCGAGGTGCGCGCGGGCGAGGTCGGTGGCGCGGCGCTCGTCGCGGCGGCGGATCGCGTCGAGCAGCCGCCGGTGCGATTCCACCGTCTGCTCGCGGGTGCGCTTCGTCGCCGCCTGATGCCGCGGGTGCATCTGCACGAGCCACAGCTCGACCTGGTCGCGGATGCCGTTCCAGCAGAGCAGCAGCCGGCGGTTCTGTGCGGCCTGCACGATCCGGTCGTGAAACTCCAGGTCGTGCCGCGAGACCTCGGCGAGCGTCTTCGCCTTGCGCGTGGCCGCGATCGTCTCCTCCAACGCGGCGACGGCCTCCGGCGCGGCGCGCCGCGCGGCCAGCCCGCAGGCCAGCGGCTCGAGGGCCAGCCGCACCGCGTGAATCTCCTCGAGGTCGGCGGGCGCGAGCGTGGGCACGCGGGTGCGGCCCTGCGGGTCGAACTCCACGAGTCCCCGCAGCTCGAGCTCGATGAGCGCCTCGCGGACGGGGGCGCGGCTCACGCCGAGCCGCGCCGCGAGCGCCGGCTCGGAGAGCTGCGTGCCGGCGGGGATGTCGCCCGAGACGATCGCCCGGCAGAGCTGCGCGCCGACGGAGTGGGCGAGGCTGACGCGGCGGACGCGGTTGAGCGGCATGGGTGGCACGGAAGGCGGACGGGCCGGATCGGCCGGGGTGAACGTCGGCGGTCACCCTACCGGGAAGGCCGCGCCGTGTCGACGGGCGCCGGATCCCCGTCCCCGGCCGGATCGTCGGCGAGGATGCGGTCGCGCACCTGCGCGAGCAGCGCCGGCAGGTAGACGATGCCCGTGTAGTGGTTGGCCTCGAGCTCGACGAGGTGCGCCGGATCGAGGCCCGCGGCCTCCGCGAGCCGCCGGGCGTGGGCCGGCGGCACGACGTCGTCGAACCGCGCCGAGTAGAGCCAGGTGCGGCCGGGGGCGTAGCGGTGGGCCAGCCGCAAGGGCTCGATCGCGTGGAGCGTGGCCCGCACCTCGTCGGGCGACATCCCCGACGCGGCGAGCTTCGCGCGCACCTCCGCGGCCTCGCGGCGGCCGCCGGCGAGCACGCCGGCCAAGTCGCCGCCGGCGAGCATGACGAAGGTGCGGTGGAAGCCGTGGTCGAGCCCGGCGGCCGTGGCGGCCACGAACCCGCCGAGGCTCGTGCCCTGCAACGCGATGCGTCCGAAGTCGACGCCGGGCAGCGCCGCCGCGGCGTCCCGGGCCCGCCGCACGTCGGCCACGGCCTGCCGGATCGCCGGCACGAGTTCCGCCGCGCCGGGCTTGTCGCCCGCGGGCCGGCGGCGGCCGTAGTAGGGAAGGTGGACGAGAAACGCGTGGATGCCGTGGGCCGAGAGCCCGCGGGCCACGAGCCGCCCCACCTGCATGCCGCTGCCCGACTCGTGCACCACGACGCAGGCGGGCCGCCGATCGGTCGCGGGCTCCCCCTCGGCGTCACGGGCGCGGTGCCACTCCATCCAGACGGTGTCGTTCGACTCGGGGCCGTCCTGGAGCGGCGAGGGGAACCGCACGAACGGCGCGCCCCCCGCCCGCGCGGGCTCGACGACGACGTCGAACCGCCCCCGTGGCCAGACGAGGCCGTCGAGGCACGCCCGCGCGTCGGGCCGCGGGTCGGCGGCGGGCGCGAGCGAGTCGGCCGCCGCGAACACGCCCCCCGCCGCGGCCTGCGGCAGGGCGGCCGCCCGCCGCGCGGCCTCGGGCACCGCGGCGAGCAGGTCGGCGACATCGAGCCGCACGGCGGGCCGCTCGGCGGCGGGCCGGGTGTGGGAGGCGTGGGCCACGAGCAGCGCGAGCCGTTCCGGCACGAAGAGCACGTTGTGCAGGTTCGATCGCATCGCCACCGGCCGGTCCATCAGGTGCAGCGCGGCCCGCTCGTCGATGCGGCCGTGGCCGTCGCGCACCCGGGCCCGCAGGCACTCGAGCCGCTCGCCGGCCGAGAGCACGACGGCGTCGGGGATGCCGTCGCCGAGCCGGGGATGGGCCGCGCCCGGGCCGACCACCTCGAGGGCCTCCGGCGTCGCGGCCACGCCCACGGCCCGCCGGCTCTTGCCGTCGGCGAAGACGTAATAGTATTCGCAGGTTCGCGGGCTCCGCCGCCACAGCTCCACCACGTCGTCGATCGTATCGCACTCCTCGAGCGCCCGGCGCATGAGCGTGGCCATCGGCACGCCGTCCCAGCGGCCCTCGCCGCGGCCCCCCATCTCGCCGAGCGAGACGCCGCGGGCGTTCATGCCGGTGACGCTGCCGGTGAAGCCCGCGTAGCCCACCGACACGAAGGGGATGCCGTCCCGCGGCACGACGACGAACGCCGCCGCCGCGTCCTGCAGCCCGATCTGCGTCATGTAGTCGAGGACGCGGCCGTGGTAGAGCGTGCCGTCGGCGGTGGCGGCGCCGAAGACCGCGAAGCCGGAGCAGTGGAAGAGCTCGGGGAACACGTTCACCGCGGCCATGAGATCCGGATCGACGCCGAGGCTCCCCGCCAGGGCCGCCGTCTCGAGCCGGTGCCGCTCGGGGATGTGGGGCGCGAGCCGCGCGGCGGCGGCCTCGAGCCGGCGGCGAAACCAGACGCCGCCACGGATCGTCTCCACCGTGCCGACCACCGCGAGCACCGAGTCGAGGCACCGCCCCGCCTCGACGGCGAGCAATTCGCCGTGCGCGCGGCCGATCTCCTCCGGC
>Ga0207954_1000204_pt1 | contig 19345 bp, 37 predicted proteins | sample CryBogmetaGMA0M_FD_184547 | JGI IMG/M metagenome (GOLD analysis project Ga0207954, IMG submission 184547) | Freshwater microbial communities from Crystal Bog, Wisconsin, USA - MA0M (SPAdes) | ecosystem: Environmental > Aquatic > Freshwater > Lake | place: Crystal Bog, Wisconsin, USA | collected... | reverse complement strand
TCCAGAAGATTGTGTTGAGATCACGGAAGATGATTATTTGCTATTGATTGATGGTCAGTCATCTGGCAATGAAATTGTTCCTGATCCTGATAAGCCTGGTTATCCTAAGCTGGTTCCAGTAGCATGAGTTTTAAGCTATCTGAAAAGTCTCTACGGCGCTTGGATGGTGTGCATCCTGATCTCGTCAAGGTAGTCAAACGCGCTATTGAGATTACGCCAGTAGACTTTGTTGTGATCGAAGGATTACGGACGAAAGCGCGTCAGGCTTATCTGCTAGATGCTGGCAAGTCTAGGACAATGAATAGCTATCATTTGACTGGTCATGCAGTAGATATAGCGCCAATAGTTGATGGAAAAGTATCCTGGGACTGGAAACACTATTATCCGCTTGCTGATGCTATGAGAAGTGCTGCAAAAGAATTAAATGTTCGTGTAAAATGGGGTGCGTGTTGGAAATATCTTGACCAGCTACCATCAACTCTTGATAAATCAATTTTGTCAAAAGAATTTCCTGATGGCCCACATTACCAAATAGACAGATAGATGAAAAAACATCCAAAATACAATATTTTTGTAACTGAAGACGGAAATATTTTTGGTCCGACAGGAAAAAAAAGAAAATGTCGGTTTGATAAAGACGGCTACTTTAGGCTAAATATTACACATGAATCAAAGCATTTGACTGTTCTTGTGCATCGTCTGGTTGCAGAAACATATCTGGGAAACAAAAAACTAAATATGACTGTAAACCACAAAGATCTTAACAAGCAAAACAATGCTGTTGAAAATCTTGAATACATTACAATGGCAGACAACACAAGACATGCATTTAGGAATGGCGCTATAAAAAAATGCATGCCAGTTGTTGTTAATGGCGTTCTCTTCTACAGCAAAAGAGAAGCTGAAAGAGTGACTGGAATTAACAGGTTTTCTTTGTAACTAGGAGCTAATCATGAAATCATTATTCGTCTGGGCAATTAATCGCTTGCAAGAACGCTCTACTTGGCTTGGCATTGTCGGTGCTGCTAGCTCTATTGGTATTTATATCAGACCAGAACTTGCTTCTAGCATCACTCAGATTGGCGTCGGTGTAGCCAGTGCAATTGCTGTCTTCACTAAGGACAAGCCATGACGGACGAAAATGAATCTTTGCGAGTCATTGATACTAGCAATAGCCTGACAAAAGAAGAACTGATTGAACTCAAGAAGCTAGCTGCCATGTCTAAGACAGCTAAGTTTCTCTTTGGCATGGTGTTCTCAGTTCTTCTCTTCATTGGCTTCGATCATTTATTTGAATGGCTCAAGCACTCTAAGACTTGAATCAAATGGCTGTATTGCTTCTATTGCTGGTGTGGCTGGCAATTGCTGCTCTAATTGTCTGGAAGGCTGCTGATTAAACGTCTCTATCTGCATTTGATTGCCATAGCGATAGACGATTGTGCCATCTGAGCATTGTGTGACAGTGCCATAGTTATAACATGTGACGATTGGCGCTAAGGCTAGGATTAGTGCGTTCATAGTTTGTCTCCTCTACAGCGTGACTGTAGGTCTATTGAGTCTGGGTCTGATTTGTTGATTCGGTTCTTCTCCGCAAGGCGATTTTCCACAGCGCAAATAGTTGAATACATGTCGTAAGCAGACGTTAAGATTTCTGTGACTTCCTCCTCACTCAACCTCACAAATTGCATTGGCTTACGCATCATCCCCTCCTATCTTGTGGTGTTTTTCTGCCCATCGGATGCCAGCTTCAAAAGCATCCCAAGCATCATTATAAAAATGACGTTGCCATTCTCTAAGTAAGTCTCCATCCGTCATCGGCTTCCTAATGGCTGGCAAGGATCTGGTGTAGAGAGGTTCCATGTCTTCATACAGCTTGTCCCAACTAAGCAGATTCCTTTCTTTGTTTACCCATCCAATGTGATAATTTTTTGAGTCTGATAGGTGCTTTTTAATCAAATCATGGAAAACAGAATTAGAACGTATAGATAATCCTGCCTCCAACGCTTCAAACATTTTCACTAATAAATTATCTGCCACAGGCTCCGCTTCTTTCTCGGCGGCGAGGAAATCTCGAACCCTATCTCTTAACCACAAAGGCAGCTTTGTATCTCGTTCAAGATCGTCATAAATCCATCTCAGCAGTTCGGTTGCGTTACTCATACTCCATACTCCTGCCATGTTCTAAAGCTGGCACATTCGGTTGCACAGCTTAATTGTTTAAAACACATATCACAAGGGCGCTGAGTCTCTTCATACGCTTGCATCTCTTTAGCCTCTCTAGCGCGTCTGTTAATTAACGTATTTGCTTTTGCCCTGCATGCTTTGCATCTAGCTTCTTGATAAGGCTTCTTGACTCCTTTGTATCGCCAGCCGAATGCGTCTAATGGCTTAGATACGTTACATGCAGTGCAGGTCTTCATTTAAGCCAGCTGACAGCCGTGTACTGGGTGCATGTTGCTTCAATGCCTTTAGTGCCGGTCTGAGTGCAATTGAAGTGCTTTTCGTCAATCTCAACGGTCTTAGGCCCTACAAACGCCATGTAGATGAGTGTTAGTGTCAGCAGGACACATGCACAGCCCAGGACATATTCTTTGATCTTCTTCATGTCTTATTCCTCAATGTAACTTACGTCAGTCTTATAAAATGATCGCACTAGATCACGCTCATGGAATCGGTCAGTGCTGTCTAGTTCATACGCCAGTTCTTTTAATGCTTCTCTTCTACCCTGTAGACGCGCTTGCTTGATGTTTAGCGATGAAGCCATGTAGCCGAATTCAACGTCAGCTTTGTTCATCTTGATCTTGCTGCTTTCTGACAAGCCTTCCCAGAAGTCATTAAACGTGCGGAAAATGCCCATTGTTATTCTCCTTTCCATACTGGGCGCGTACTCAGCTTTTTTTCATTCAGACGGTCTGACACTAGCTTTCTCAGCATGAAATGCTCTGGACGCTTTGGCACAAACTCAGATCCTTCTTCTTTAAACGTCCAGTCAAATCGCCAGCTAGCAGACTTTGGCTTATGAATAGCCTTAATGCAAAAGTTGTCATCAGTGATTAGCATGACTGCATTCTGCTGTTCCATCAGCGTCACGTTTGGAATTGTCTTTAGAGATTTCATAATGCTTTAGTCCTAGTTCGTAAAAGTTTTTGCAATGCCAGCGCAAAGTTTCGTCGCAAATTCTGATCCAGTCTGCCGGCGTATAGTTATCAAACGCTACGGCCATTCCTAGCTGAATGATGTCAGCGTCATCAGCACGAAAGCCAAACTCTAGTAGATACAACGTCTCCTCAAGAATGATTTGCTTCTCAACTTCTGGAATTCGTGAATCCTTTCTACCGTATCCAGAGCGCATTAAAGTTTCCTCAGTGCGTCTGCTGCATGAGTCAGACTAGCAGCAATGTCATCGAACAACGTAGCCAGTACGATCTGCATAGGCGCGTCTTTGCGTACTCTATTGATCTCATCACGGACAGCAGCCTTTGTCTCATTGGTGAGTCTTAGAACCGGCTTAGTGCTGATCTCTGATACGTCCCAGAGTAGTACGCCATCGTCATCATGCGCTGATTGCAGGATGCCTTTCTTACGCATCTTAGCCAGTAGCGATGAGATGTCAGCACGTTCTCTTGACAAGTTATGACCTGGCACATAGCCAAGGCGCATCATGCGGTTATAAACGTCAGCAGTGCTTGCAGGAAGGACCATCTGATCCATCGTTTCTAAGACTTTTTCTATCTGGTTCATAATGTTATTACGGTTTTAGTATTAAAGGAAGAGTGCCAAGCCCACGCATTGAACCTATAGAGAGAGGAGTTCCGCACTGTCTTGGCTCTGGGATCAATGACTGCTCTAACCAGCGTACAGTTGTTTAATTAACTAATTGCACTATTTAATGTAACTACGTTTTACTTAATTTGCGCCTGATGTGCTAATTGCGCGTCTTCATAATCCATGTTCGATGCCATGGCGTACATGACAACAAGCGCTGTTGTAATGATGATTGCTTTGATGCTCATAAATACTCCTCACGGTTAAGTTTTGATGTTCTATCTGGCATTACGCCAACCCAGTTACAGAGGCAGCAACACCAGTGATTGTGCGTTACGTCCCAGATGTTTGCTGGCATACCGCATACTGGGCAGTAGCCAGGTAGAACGTTTGGTTGGTCTAGATTGTCGTTCATTGTTGTATGTAATGCGCCATCCTTGGCGCGTGTGATTAGATTGCAGAAATATAGCTTTTGGCTTTTGCCCTAAGTTGAGCCTCAACATCTTCTGGCATCTGGCCATCACAGTGCTTCAGATGCGGGAATCTGTCCCAAACTTTCAGCGCCCTTTCAGCGCAGTTGGCAGCTTCTAGCGCATTTCCAAGGCGGGAATATCGACGCGCCAGATTCATCCACGTTCCAAAACTTTCTTTAGTAAATCCTGCGCGAGTCGCTTGACCGTTCAATTCTCTTGTATCCATCTCATCTCTCCAGTGTTGCCTCCGCGAACTGCCTTGGCTTGGTGATAATACTAAGACTGTAAAAAGCACAAGTCAATAGGTTTGGAGAAAAAAATTTAACTTTTTTTAGCCCCATTGAGCAGCCATTGCGTTAGCGATGCCCTGGAACGTCATAGACCTAACTTTCGCTGACTTGTTGTCTGAGTACCAACGCGGAAGTTTTTTCCCAGTAGGAGAAATGTAAAACTCTCCTTTATCTACAATGTCTGTTGGCTCTAACTTTGGTACGCCTTTTAGCCACAAGCAAGTCGATTTTTGGAAAGGATCGCCAAATTGCCAGGGCTGAATGATTTGATCTGGCTTGCGCCACTTCTTTGACATGATGCCTACTGGGTTTTCAATAACAACCCTGTCAACATGATCTAAATTTGCAAACAACATGAAAAAATCAATGCCTTGCTGCTGTCTTCCGTCAGCAATTTTTGCGGCAAAATGTTTTGCGCCAGAAACAGCCAAATGAGTGCATGGCGGAAAGGCTATTACCATGTCCCAGTCATTGCTTAAGTGTGGCGTAACATCTCCAACAAAATGATACGGAGAGCTGTCATCAGACTCAACAAGATCGCAGCTATACGCCTCATGCCCAAGTGCGCGAAACGCTTCTCTCACGCGCCCAGAATACTCACACGCAACTAGCACTTTCAAAATGTCGGCTCCTTGTCATTGACGCTAACCAGACGCGCATCAAACACTACCCGCAACGCCTCAGTCGTATCATCAGGATGAGCACAAGCTACTGGGTCAGCAATTATCTCCTTTGAGCTATACACACGCTCGTCAGGCTCGCCGTTGCGTACGAACTGATTGTCAATGATGTAGACAGCCTCATGCGGGTTATCAGATTCCATGCGCCGCCAAGGGGTCAGCTCAGGATGCAGGACATGACCTTCACACCCAGTACGCTGATATTCAGCCTCAATCTTGTAGTCATCGTACTTTGAGCATGTAAACGTGCTATTTGCATTGGCGGTTGATAATGCACAGGTTCTACAGTTCGTTTCCTTCGTCAGCTTTGTCTCATGACAGAACTGATGGAAGTTACACATCTTGCATTGATACCAGCTCGGATCAGCACTCAATGGCTCTGGCATGTAGTCAGACAGTGCGATCTTCTTGCCGCGCTCGACATACTTTGTAGCTAGCGCATGATCTAGCTTGATGACTTCCGTATGTATCCGGTCATCATCCTTGCAGACTGCATAATACAGCGCCTTTTCTATACCTAATCCAAGCATATACGCTTGCATTTGCACGAAATGCTGTTCTTTTGCCAGTGCTACGCCTTTCTTAACTAGATCGTCAAAAGACTTCTTACTATGTGTCTTGATCTCGAGCACTAGCTTGTGCTTCTCATATCCCGGCAATCCGCCAGTGATGATTCCGTCACAGCTACCGGATACAAATGATCCGAAATCTACTTTGTTCTGACGCTCATTGATTGCACAACCGATTAGCTTGAGATTTTTAATGACCTGATCTTCTTCGTTGTGGCCTCTAGCGAACAGAAGTAACATTCGGCCAGGAAACGTAGGAGCAACAGCCCAACGGAAAGACAGCCACAGATAACGATCACAGGGATGACCAAGAAGAGATGCGCCCAAGTGTTCACGAAAACTATCTGCTTTCTTTTCATAGGCTTTGTAAATTAACTCTGCAATGTTGTTCTTTGGCTCTGGTATAGCTGTCATGGCTCATTCATTCCATCTACGTTCGGATGATACACAACATAGGTTGAATCCAGTAGAGCGCATATCTCCATGTATTCAGCAACCATCTTGTGTAGGCCCTTGGCGTGATTGACAGGAAACGTCTTTAGGCCATCGTTCATTGCATAGGCCACTAAGCGCATTAAGCGTCTATCTCGCTCCTGCTCCATGTCTGTTCGTTGATCCTTCTCGACTGGTAGCTTCATTTGCTATCTCCTAAAAAAAAGCCCTCATCCTTGAGGGCATAAGCACCAGGGAGGGGTGTTATTTCTTGGCCCAGGGCGGCGTATTAGTAGTTGCTGCTACGGCTGGCTTGCCTTTGCTTGCTGGCCTAAAGCCGCGCACTCTATTCTGCTCGCCATATTTCTCTGACTGCTCGACATCAATCTTGATAATGAGCTGACCGCCAATCAATTGATCCGTGTCTACCAGATTCTTATCTAGCTTAATCGCAGCAATCAATTCCAGCATGTTTGTTTTGCCAATCTCTACAGCCTTTGGATTAGCATTGCTCAGTGTAATCATGCCAAAGACCACACGGCCAACGTGACTAGGACCAGTAATGTCGTACCGTACATTAACGTACTTTCCGCCAGACTTACTTTCCTTAACATCCGCACTTGTAATTGTCGCTTCATACAGGCCAGCAGGAATCGCATCATAGCTAGTGGTCGATGCAGGAACTGAATCTAAGGTAAAAACTTCATCTAAACGCATTTTCTTACTCCTTATCTAATGTTTCAACAGTAAACGTAGCTCTGCCTGGTTCAGCAGTAATTGCGCGTGACAACACTTGCTGAACAAACTCTGGCTGCTTTTTCCATGCAGACATGATCAGTTCGCATTTCCAGCGCGTAAAATCTTGCACTTCAATCTTTGCATCATTAGCCAGCATCAAGAATTGTTCTGGATCAATCTTGCGATTGATACGACATGCAGCTTTAACTTTGTAGTTGTCAATGACACTAGACACAGTGCCTTCTTCATTGTCTGCAATCTTAAGGCATTTACGCATCTGATCTTCTATCAGTTTTCTACGCGCAGCAGCATCCTGCTCTAGCGCCTTGGCCATTAGCCATTGCTCAGATAGATTCTTTAGATCCGACATTCTCTTCCTCCGAATCTGCAATTGCTTCAGCTTCTGCTTGCTGATATGTGATGCCAAGTTCAGCTTCAACATTAATTAAGCGCTGGTTGAGTCTATGAATGTCTCCAGCAATGCCAAGGATTACTGAGTCCAGATCGTGTTCGCCGCCAGAAGCGTCAGTGAGTACAAGTTTCATTTAATTTTCCCTGCAAGTTTGCGTTGTAGAATTTCCCTGTAATGCTCATCCATTACTTTTGAAAATAGATTAATCATCACCTTTGGTGCAAAGTCTTTGTTGGCAAATTTGTTCATCGCCATGATGTCCCCAATGGTGTAGGCACATCCCAGAGCAACAACTGCTGAATCGACTCCATCACACAGTTCGTAGATTTGTTTGCGGATCTCTATAGCTGATGCAATCATTTCAGCATTGTCATTTTCTACTCCTGTGTTTTTCATTTTGCGTTTCCTGCAATCTTGTTAATGATGTAAGAAAGATCAGCCGTTTCCCAGGGGGAGAGCTTGCCGGAGCGGTCCTTTGCTGACCAGAGACCATCTGAGTCACACATCAGCGCTCTCTGTGGTTTTCCTTCTTCGTCCTTTTCTACGCGCAGTGCTAGAACTTCGTCGAAATAATAAGGAAGCATTTGCGCCAGCTTGTTGCCCGGAGCGCTAGGACCATACAAAATGCGTCCAGACTCATCTTGCACTTTTTCCTGCTTTGCTGACATGTAGACGTTCTTGCCTGAGATGTCTCTGAATGCGCGTATCAGGTCAACCATCTGCGTCTGCATTTCGCCATAGGCCATGCGCGGATCTTTGTTGTTTTTCTTTTCGTAAGAAAGCACAACTTCCGCAATTTCACTGATTGAGTCAACTGCTACAGACTTAAAGGCAATAGCCTCCGCAGACGTAACAAAAGAGTACGCTTCTTTGAGACTAGCCATATCTGTGACTTCAATATATGGAATGTCCAGATCAGCCAGTGACAATAGGCCAGCTTCAGCAGAGATGATAATCGGCTCTGGAAGCGTTCCGATAAGAGTTGTCTTGCCACTGCCAGCGCCTCCGTAGACTAGGACTTTTACACCATCAGAGGCAGCGCCTCTAGTGGACTTTAAATTAATCGCCATACTTACTCCTTATATTCCCAGATTGCATCTGCAATGATTTTTTTAGCTTCATCAGAAATGTTTGGCTCTTTGCTAGCTAGCTCTAAAGCTGAAAACATTTTTTTTGCAACTTCACGTTTTACATAAGTTTCTGCAAAGTCATGTAAGTGCGGCCAAGGCCAAGCCCTGCCCTCGCAATCTATGGTGACAATTTTTGCTGATCTTTCTGGATACATTTACTTACTCCTTTCCTGATGAGTGCCAAGCGTTTCCTTGGCTTCGGTTGACAATGCTACGCCAGTCATTTAGGCTTGTCAACACCTTGATAAGAAAATTTAATGGAGTAGCGAAAATGCTTGATTTAGATCAGATCAGAGACATGTTAATTGACAGGAGGCTGGACATTGTAGCTAGTGAAACAGGCGTTGGATATACAACTGTGTATGAGATCAGAAGCGGCTTGCAGAAAAATCCTAGGTACAAGACTTTGAAGGCTCTAAGCGACTATTTTGAGGGAAAAAATCATGATTAAAACATACCGTGAAGCTACTTTAGACAACATTGATTCAGCCCTTTGGGATGCTTTAATGATGTGTTCACAATGGTGTGAGGGAGAAGACTATACATACGATCTTGCTGATTTAATTGCAATGGCTAAGTTAATTCTCGAACAAGAAAAAATATGTAGGGTTCCAGATGAGGATTGACACAAGCACTGGCGAACTCACGCCATTAAACATTGATGAGTTTCATGAAAACTTGCCAGATGAAATGCTACAGGCGCAGCGCTGGCTGCTCTGGGAAGAAAGGCAAAATCCTGATCCGACAAAAAAGCCATTAAAAGTTCCTTACTATTCCGCTGGTACGCCAAGAGGCGCAACTGATACGCCAGAGGATGCTGCAAGGCTGGTCTCTTTTGACGATGCCTTTGATGCGTACATTAACAATCTTGGCAAATATAACGGCATAGGCTTTGCGTTAGGCAATGACGGAACCGGCAATCATTGGCAAGGCATAGACTTTGATGGTCTTAGCAAGCATCAGCATCTTGCAGAGCTAAAAGAAATCTTGCCAGGCTATGTTGAGGTTTCTCCTAATGGCGATGGTGTGCATTGCATTGGCTACGGCAAGCAATTCGAAGCGATTGGCGCAAACAAGGAAGACGGAATTGAGGCGTACTCGACTGGCCGTTATTTCACCGTCACTGCTAATGCGCTACAGAATGGCGCTCTGCATGATCTGAATGCTTTTATTGATCGGCACTTGCATCCTATTGTCGCTAAAAGAACTAAGGCGAAATCGACGCAAGAAGAGTATGAAAGCTACGATCTGACAAAGAATCAGATTGCACATGTTAGATCCGCTCTGACGATCTTTGACGCTGAAGACAGGCCAACATGGATCAACTTTGGCATAGCACTTAAAAAGCATGGCAATGTCGGACGTTCGCTCTGGATTGAATGGTCACAGCAATCAGACAAGTACGATGCAAACGAAGCCAGTAAAAAATGGGCTGAGTTTAAGATCGACACGCGCTATGAGATGGACTTTCGGCACATCATCACTTCAGCGCAAAACGCTGGATGGCTTAATCCGAACTCTAGTGTTGAAGACATCGAGGAATGGACCGTTCTCGATGAGCCAATAAGCCCAAACTTTTTTGCGTCTGGGCCAAAGTCTATTGAATACGTCATTGATGGCTTTAATGCGACTGGCATTACAATGATTGCTGGCGCATCCGGTGTCGGCAAAACTAGTGTTCTAGCTCCTTTGGCCGCTATGGTCGCTGGTCTATGGCATGTGCCTGGCATGAACATTACGCTGCATCGACACATTGTCTATGTAACAGAAGATCCTGCACAGATCCATAGGATTCTATCTGGCCTCATCATCAACAATGAAACGGCCAAGACAGCAGCCGACTTCGATCAATGGTTTCATGTCATTACGGCAGATCGCCGTACAATGGACAGAATAAAGTTTAGTATTAACAACTGGCGCAAGAAGTATTCATATACTGCTGGAGAAGAATACAATAACTATATAATTGAGCCTTTGATAGTATTAGACACAACAAACGCTACTATTGATCTTGAGAATGAAAACGATAACTCAGAGGTTGGCAAATACATATCAACGATCAAGCAGTCTATCGGCCCAGGTAGTTGCTGGTTGGTTGCACATTTAACAAAGCTAACTACAAGCTCTAGTAAGTTGGATGATTTATCGCCAAGAGGTGCTGGTGCTTTCGTTGGAGATTCAAATGCCACTGCATTCCTTATTAAGGATGCAAAAGTGCCAGATAGAAGATATATGTTGCTCGGAAAGCGTAGATTTGAGGCAACCTATAACGCATTAGAATTTAACAGCGTTACATCTACTGTCACAGTCGAAACACCCTGGGGCCATGAGCAAGAGATCATCTATCGCTATGGCGTTCCAGTGCCATCTGACGTAGAGCAGATTAAGGAGACTGAGAAGGCGCACAAGGACGAAGAGAAGGCGAAAGACGATGAGTTCAAGCAATCAGTCATCCAGATGGAGATCATGTCTTATATCAGGCAGGAGGGCGGCGTAGACGTACCTTGGTCCGAGATTAAGATGGCGATCAATCGCAAGCAGGAAGATTTGCGCGATGCGATCAAGGTGCTTGTTGAGTCAGGAAGGCTGCTTTCTTACTCATCTGGCACGCACAAAACAGCAGCTAAATTCTACTCGCTAAACGTGCCTTCAGGGGTTGATCCTTAATCTTTAATCCTCTATAGAAAAAGAAAGCAAGATCAAGCTCAAGTCGTACAGCTCTATTGCATGGTTAGATGGGTCGCTTACGCTCCCATCTTTAACCAGCAGGATCTAGAATGCTCACGTTTCTATGGATCATGAATTGAGATAAAAGGAAGGATCAAGGTTTGAACTTGCAGGCATCCGATCATAATGCAACAATAGTCACATGATTACTCTTGAACTGCCATATCCTGTCTCGCTGAACGCCATCTGGCGCGTTTACAAGGGACGGCAGACTCTCACGCCAGAGGCTAGGCGCTATCGCAATGAGATTAAATACATTGCAAGCCAACACAAGGCGAAGCTGATCTCTGGGCCAGTCAGCGTGATCTTAGAGCTACGGCCAAAGCTAACGATCTCTGGACACGCTAGTAAAGTATTAATAGATCTCGACAACTGCATTAAGGCAACGCTCGACGGCTTGCAAGGAATAGTCATTAACAACGACAGGGACGTTAAACGCATCTACGCCTATTACGGCGAGCCAGTGCCATCTGGTGCATTAATAATAACTATTGAGAAGTATGTATAACGAAAGATACATTGCTGAGTATCAGCCAGAATGGAAAGCGGTTGAAGACTATCCTCCGCCAAATGGCACGAAGATATTACTACGCACTGTCTATGGAACAGCAATTATCGGCCAATATTATCCAGAGGGACAGTTTACTCACTGGTGTGGCCTTCCAAGGATGAAACGCGATGCCAAGACCTAGACAGGATATCATCGGAATGACTATCGGCTACTGGACAATTATCTCTCAAGACGATGATAAGCAAACGTCAACCGGAGTGAAGCGCGTGGTTGTAGCAAAATGCAAATGTGGCACGGTTAAGTCAGTGCTTGAGCAGAACATCATCAGTAAACAGTCAATGAGCTGCGGCTGCTTGCAGAAAAAACGCGCACAGGAATGGATGCAGAAGGAATGGAAGAAAGGTGAGTACATGCACAGGAGGCGCATGGAAATCAAGCTAGAGAAAGCATTGAAAGAAATCGCTGAGCTAGAAAAAAAGATAAGCAAACAACAACCGGAGTAAGATTATGTCAAGTTTCAATGAACTAGAAATGAAGGTCATCCGTTGGGCAGAAGAAAGGAGAATTCTTCAATATGGCAACTCAAAAACGCAACTCCTCAAAACGGCATCAGAGTTCGGCGAACTATGTGATGCTCTTATTAAGCGCGATCAGCTTGGTGTGCGTGATGGCATTGGCGATGTGCTAGTGACGTTGATTATCGTTGCTGATCTAGAAGGAACGAATCTTCTAGAATGCCTTGAACATGCCTGGGAAGAAATCAAGGACCGTAAGGGCCGATTGAATGCTAATGGCGTTTTTGAGAAGGAAGTGCAGACAAAAGGAATCAATGATGCAACTGAGGCCGAATGGGATGCTGCTAGCAAAAAACATTGGCGCGGAATGTAGGTGTTATAATTGAGCCATGAACGACTTAGATCATATCTGCGCCAACTGCGAATTTTGGGAAAAACATCGTGATAGATCTAATGTTGGTGATTGCCTTCTTGATATTTATGTCGATGACAGTCTAACTGTTGTCAAGGCAACTGACTTTTGTTCTTATTGGCTCGGTAGATCGGATGAGGATTAGAATACCCCACACGCTTCTGGATTGGGAGAACCTAGTCGAGCGCACCAGTGGGGTTACTTTTTTAGGAAAAAAATATGCCAAGTCTTGCTAACTTAATGGAAGATTACCGCAACTGGCGTGGCCGTCAGGACTGGGAGCAGGGCAAAGGCTGGCAGGATTTCTTTGGTGGAGATTCTGAAATGCAGGAACGCGCTGAAAGATTTGGCGGGTTTGGCACTGGATCACATGGAGTTGGTGGTCTGGCTGGAATGATTAAAGCCAGTCATGGTTCGCCGCACATGTTTGATAAGTTTGACTTTAGCAGAATTGGCTCTGGCGAAGGCGCACAGGCATACGGACATGGCGGTTACTTTGCTCAAGGGTTTGATAGTCCGGTAGCGAAGGAATATCGAGATCAGCTTGCGGCGGATGTTCAGCTTAAAGGCCAGCCGTTCTACAGCGGAAAAACTGGCAAGCAGATGGCAACTACAGGAAATCAAGAACTAGATGATTATCTGTTGGCAAATCTTGGTGACGTAACCGCTGCAAGATCAAACCTTCTTGCTGATTTGCGTGATGTCCGATCAAATGGCGGCGATGTTAAGGACTACCAAAAAACGCTTGCTGATCTAAGAAACATTCGCGGCGATGTTGAAAGCGGCAATACCGGCCATCTCTACAACGTCGAACTCAAATGGCCTGATGCTGCAAGAGAAGCGGCTGATCCGCTAGGTGAGCATCATTTGTTGGATTGGGATGCGTCAATTAGCAAACAAAGCAAAACAATAAAGGAACTGATTAAAAAAGATCAGCCATTGTTGTTTAAGAATACTAGATACCCGGATACATTAACCGCTGGATCTTATCTTAATGCTCAAGGCATAACTGGCGCAGATGTCATGAAAGGTTGGAATCCAACATATCGTTACGGCAAAGCGGCTGATGAAATGACGGGCCAAGATTATTGGCATCTTGCAATGCGTCTTTCTGAAAACGATCCAAGTAAAGCGTCTGCTTATTTAAAAGATTTTGGCATCCCAGGTATCCGCTATTTAGATCAAGGCTCTCGCTCTGCTGGCAAAGGTTCACGCAATTACGTCATGTTTGACGATCAGTTCCCAGAGATTGTTAGTCAAAATGGAGTGAGTCTTTCAGACTTATTAAGACGATGACAGAAGAACAGCCAGAAGTTAAAAAAACCAAGAAAAAACCCTTTAACGGTTTACCTGGTCCAGGTCGGCCCAAAGGCGTTCCAAACAAACAAACGCGCGAAATTAAAGAGATGCTGATGCAATCTCTTGAAGATGCTGGTGGCGCTGAATACTTTAAACAGTTAGCTGAAACAAACTCATCAGCTTATGCTTCTCTACTGGGCAAAATCATTCCCGCTGAAGTAAAGAATCAGATCACTGGCGCTGACGGCGGTCCAGTTCAACATGCAATCAAGGTGAAGTTTGAGTAACGAAACTGAGGCTAAGTTTCCTGCAAAGCTCAAAGGATTGTTTGAGCCTTTTCGTTACAAAGTTGCTTATGGTGGTAGAGGATCTGGAAAGTCTTGGGCTTTTGCAAGAGCTTTATTAATCCAAGCCGCAGAACGTCCGTTAAGAATCCTCTGCGCTCGTGAGGTGCAAAAATCCATCCGTCAGTCAGTTCATCAATTGCTTACTGACCAGATACAAGCTCTTGGTCTTGGTCAATTTTATACAGTGACAGAATCCGCAATTCGCGGCATCAATGGATCTGAATTTACTTTTGCTGGCCTAGCGTCGCATACAGTCGAAAGCGTTAAAAGTTTTGAAGGCATGGATCGTGTGTGGGTAGAAGAAGCGCAAACGGTAAGCAAAAAAAGCTGGGACATTCTTACGCCTACGGTAAGAAAGCCAAGTTCAGAAATATGGCTAACGCTTAATCCTGATCTTGAAACAGATGAAACGTATTTACGCTTTGTTTTAACGCCTCCAGAAGATTCTTTAGTAGTTAAGATCAATTGGGATGAAAATCCATATTTTCCAGAAGTCTTAGAAAAAGAGCGATTGCATTGCCAAGCGCATAACGCAAAAGACTATGAAAACATTTGGAACGGAAAGCCAAAAGTTGTTGTTGATGGCGCTATTTATAGCGATGAGTTTCAACAAATGGTTGATGAGCATCGAATCACAAAAGTTTCACATGATCCAATCCTAAAAACCCATGCTGTCTTTGATCTTGGGTGGGCGGACAAGATGGCAATCATCATGGTGCAAAGGTCTGGTTCAGAACTGCGAGTGATTGATTACATTGAAGAGTCTTATCGAACGCTAGACTATTATTCTGACCAGTTAAAGCAACGCCAATACAACTGGGGAACAGTTTTTATGCCGCATGATGCTGTGGCGCGTGACTTCAAAACAGGCAAATCTGCATCAGAAATCATGACTCAACTTGGATGGACGGTTAGCGTCATTCCAATTGGTGATGTTGAAAATGGAATTAGGGTGGCTCGTTTAGCATTTCCCAGGACATGGTTAGACAAAGAAAAGACAACACGCTTACAAGAGTGTTTGAAGCGTTATCGCAGGTCAATCAACGCAACTACAGGGCAACCGCAAGGACCGCTACATGATGACGCAAGTCATGGTGCGGATTGTTGGAGGTATATGTGTATGGCTGCTGACCAAATGAGAAACGATAACATCAGGCGTAAAAGCTATGATGATGTTGGCAGAACAGGAAGCTGGATGGGTTCGTGATATAATTGCAGGACACAGCGCCAACTGTGCCCCACTTCATCAATCGCTATTAGGAGTAGCAAAGATGCAAAAAAATTCTATCACAAAAGATCAAGTCCTTTCATTGCTGTCTTATGATAAGACAACTGGGCATTTAACTTGGTTATCAAATGTCGGTGGCAGGACCAGAAAAAGAACAAGAGCAGGCAGGGTTGCTGCAACCGGATATCGCGAAGTTGGTCTTTATGGTCACTTGTATTTAGAGCATAGGATAATTTGGTTGATTTTCAATGGGTCATTTCCAAAAGATCAAATAGACCACATCAATAGGGTCAAAGATGATAATCGGATTGAAAATCTAAGAGAATGCAACACTTCTGAAAATCATCAAAATCTTACGTTAGTTTGCACAAATACGTCTGGTGTAGTTGGCGTAACTTGGAACAAACGCTACGCTAAGTGGCAGGCTCAGATTGGTTTGCACAAGAAAAATATATTTTTAGGGTTGTTTGATACAATTGACGATGCGGCCAAAGCTAGGCGTGAGGCTGAATTGAAATATCATACTTTGGTAAACGGTACAGCAAATGGCTAATCTTGATACTGATTCAATCATGGATTCTCTTGGTGTTGGCAATGAGGATAACTCAGCGGCTACACAGGAGAAGCTAGAAACCATCCGCAAACGGTTTGATATCTGCATGGAATCTACAGCGCAGAATCGACAGGAGATGCTGGATGATATTCGTTTTGCACGTTTAGCGGACCAATGGCCTGAGGCTGCAAAGTATGACCGCGCTAGACCTGGCAAAGAACGGCCAATGCTTGTTGTCAACAGGCTTTTGCAATTTAGGGATAGAGTTTGTAACGAAATCAGACAAAACACTCCCAGCATTCGTATTCGTCCTGTGAATGACGGAGCAGACCAAGAAACGGCAGAAGTGTTAATGGGTCTTGTGCGTCATATTCAAGATAATTCAAATGCTTCTATTGCTTACGATACGGCAATTGAATGGTCCGTCGATACCGGCCTTGGCTATTTCCGTGTTCGCAATGACTGGGCAGATGATCGCTCATTTGATCAGGAAATCTTTATTGATCGCATTGTTGATCCCATGAAGATTTACTTTGATCCGCATAGCAAGCAGCCTGATGGCTCTGATGCTGAATACTGCATCATTGCTGAAGAGATTCCAAAGGATGAGTTCAAGCGTCTGTATCCAGATGTTCCAGAGACCAACTGGGAATCTGCTGGCAATGGAGACATGCAGGGCTGGTATACGAAAGACTCTATCCGCATTGCTGAGTATTACTACATTGAACACTCTCAGGAAGAGATCTTTGACGAAGAGTCTGGCCGTTCACGCATGGCGGATGTTCGCCGTTGCATGTGGTGCAAGGTTACTGGTCAAACAATCTTAGAAGAAGCTGAGATTCCGACGAAATACATTCCGATCATTCCAGTGCTAGGACATGAAGTCTGGGTACAGGGTAGAAGATATCTGTCAGGACTGGTTCGCAACGCTAAGGACGCTCAGAGGCTCTACAACTACTATTTGAGTGCTAATGCTGAGAACGTAGCGCTTGCACCAAAAGCGCCGTTTGTAGGCGTTGCTGGACAGTTTGAGACTGATCCGCGCTGGGGAAGAGCCAACCAGGAATCTCTGGCCTATCTTGAGTACGATCCTATCTCTATTGCTGGAACTCCTGCGCCTCCGCCACAAAGGTCACAGCCGCCACAGGCATCTAGCGCAATCATGCAAGCTATTTCGCTTGCTGAGAATGACATCATGCAATCCATGGGTATTTACCAGCCAAGTCTAGGCGGTGAATCCAATGAAACCTCTGGCCGTGCATTGATGCTGCGTCAGAAGCAGACTGAGACTGGCAACTTCCATTACCAGGACAATTTGAATCGTTCTATCCGCCATGCGGGACGCATCGTACTGGATATGATCCCTAAGATTTATGACCGCGCTAGAGTCATTCGCATCCTTGGTGAAGACGGTGTGCCAAAGCAAGTCAACATTGATCCGAATATGCCACAGGCTAGTGCATACACTGACAATCCTGGCATTGACTCTATCTACAATCCTGCTGTTGGCACGTATGACGTTGTATGCGACTCAGGTCCAAGCTATGCAACGAAGCGCGATGAAGCTGCAAACATGATGCTTGCGCTGACACAGGCTAATCCCAGTCTGTTCAATATGATTGGCGATCTGATGCTCAAGAACATGGACTGGCCTGGTGCTGAAGAGATTTCTAAGCGCTTGCAAGCTATGCTTCCGCCACAATTGCAGCCGACTGCTGATGGCACTAAGGTTGATCCGCAAGTCATCCAAGCGCAGCAGATGATCGAGCAAATGGCTAATCAGATGGAGCACATGAGCGAAGAATTACAATTCTCGCGCAATGAAGCCATGCTGAAGATTCAAGAAGCAGAGCGCCAGTGGTTTGACTCACAGACTAAGCGTATTGATGTTGAAGGCAAACTGATGGTCACGGATCAGCAGTTGCAAGCAATGGTCAATGAAAACCTCAAGCTAATGCTTGGCCTTGGTGCTGAAGAGTTGCCAGAAGAAAACATGGAATTTGAATCTCTGGAAAATACTGTCATGCCAGGCATTCATGAAGCAATGGGTCAAGCAGTACAGCCGCCAGTGCGGTCAGCGCCAAAGCAATCAGGACCAGCGCCAATGCCTAAGCCTGGTGCAATGACTAGACAGCCGAATGTCGCAGCATTGACTGGCGAGCAGAAGCCAGACCAAAAGAATGAAATGTAAAGGTTCAATCTAATAATTGTAAACGGAGTAAGTAATGAGCGAAGAAAACAATGCGATTGTTGATAGCCAGGTTAGCGCAACGGAAGCAACGAACTTGGATCAAGGCGTATCTGAGGCAACAGAAGCTGAAGAACTCTTGTCTAGTGATGAGAATTCAGAAGAAACGATTCAGCCTAAAGATAAAGAGCAAAAAGATCCTTGGTATAAGCGGCGGATTGATGAGCTGACAAAAGACAAGCATGAAGCGCGTAGACATGCAGAGCGCTTGGAAAAGATGCTTGAACAGATTGCTAGTCAGCAACAGAGAGCGCCAGAATCAGTAGCGCAGGGCATTCAACCGCCAGATCCTAATGACTTTGCTGGAGGACAATATGATCCGCGTTATATTCAAGCTCAGTTGGAATACACGCGAGCTTCAGCGATTGAAGAAGCGAAGAGGGCTGTTGCTGCGGAATATGAACAACGGGCGCAAATTGAGCGTCAGACGCAAGCACAAGCTAAGCTGGAGGCTTCAGAAGCGGCTACTAGGGCCAAATTTGCGGATTATGACGCGGTTATCGAAGGGATTACATCGGATCCTAGGCTTGCACAGAACCCAACGATACGACAAGCGCTACTGGGTTTAGACAATGGACCAGAGATTGCTTACACGCTAGGCAAGAATCTAGATGTCGCGTATGAAATCGCCAACATGAATCCTATCCAGGCTGGTATGCGTTTGGCTGAGATTATTAATCGTGCGCCAAGACGGACATCTAATGCGCCAGCGCCAATAAAGCCGCTAGGAACTACTGGGGCTAATCCAGCTAAAACGCTGTATGAAATGTCTCCGCATGAGTTTATTGCTGCGCGTAACGCTGAAGAACGTGCAAAGCGTGAGGCAAGAATCAAACGCTAAATACTATGATATAGGTTAGTTGCGGATCTAATCCGCTTCTTACTCCTCCTTACGGCCTAGACTAAACATCTGGGCCTTTTTTATGTTTGACAAATAATAATACTATGCTATCAGTTTAGTACCAGACACTGCTACGGCCCTTAGAGTGTTTGCGGCGTTTTCAGATCATTCGAGG
>Ga0207954_1000202_pt1 | contig 19378 bp, 16 predicted proteins | sample CryBogmetaGMA0M_FD_184547 | JGI IMG/M metagenome (GOLD analysis project Ga0207954, IMG submission 184547) | Freshwater microbial communities from Crystal Bog, Wisconsin, USA - MA0M (SPAdes) | ecosystem: Environmental > Aquatic > Freshwater > Lake | place: Crystal Bog, Wisconsin, USA | collected... | reverse complement strand
CGACGGAGTGAACCATGGCCCAGACCGCCATCAGCCCCACGCGGGCCCAGGACTATCCCGAGTGGTATCAGCAGGTCGTGCGGGCCGCCGACCTCGCCGAGCAGTCGCCTGTCCGCGGCTGCATGGTGATCAAGCCCCACGGCTACGCCATCTGGGAGCGGATGCAGACGATCCTCGACCGGATGTTCAAGGAGACGGGCCACCAGAACGCCTACTTCCCGCTCTTCATCCCGCTCTCGTATCTCGAGCAGGAGGCGAAGCACGTCGAGGGCTTCGCGAAGGAGTGCGCCGTGGTCACGCACCACCGGCTGGAGCTCGGCCCCGACGGCAAGCTGATCCCCACGGGCAAGCTCGAGGAGCCGCTGGTGGTGCGGCCCACGAGCGAGACGATCATCGGCGCCATGTACGCCAAGTGGATTCAGTCGTGGCGCGACCTGCCGATGCTCATCAACCAGTGGGCCAACGTGGTCCGCTGGGAGATGCGGCCGCGGGTGTTTCTGCGGACGGCGGAGTTTCTCTGGCAGGAGGGGCACACCGCCCACGCCACGAGCGCCGAGGCGGTGGAGGAGACGCTCCGCATGCTCGAGGTCTACGCCACGTTCGCCGAACGCGACCTGGCGATGCCGGTGGTGAAGGGCCCGAAGCCGGCGGCCGAGCGGTTTCCGGGCGCGGTCGACACCTACTCGATCGAGGCCATGATGCAGGACGGCAAGGCCCTGCAGGCCGGCACGTCGCACTTCCTCGGCCAGAACTTCGCCAAGGCGCAGAACATCAAGTTTGCCGGCACGAGCGGCGCGGAGGAGTTTTGCTGGACCACGTCGTGGGGTGTGTCCACGCGGCTGATCGGCGCCGTGATCATGACCCACTCCGACGACGACGGCCTCGTGCTGCCGCCGCGGATCGCGCCGCACCAGATCGTGCTCCTGCCGATCCATCGCACCGACGAGGAGCAGGCGCTCGTCATGGAGGCCTGCCGCAAGCTCCAGGCGGAGCTCGCCGCGCAGCGGTTCGGCGACGAGCCGATCCGCGTGAAGATCGATGCCCGCGACATGCGCGGCGGCGACAAGGTCTGGCAGCATGTCAAGCAGGGCGTGCCGGTCCGCGTGGAGATCGGGCCGCGTGACCTCGCGGCGGGGGCGGTGAGCGTGACGCGGCGCGACCGCGGACCGAAGGACCGCGAGGCGGTGCCCTTGGCGGAGTTTCCCGGGAAGGCCGCGGCGCTCCTCGGCGAGATCCAGCAGGGGCTCTTCGATCGCGCGCAGGCGTTTCGGACGGAGCGGTCGGTGCGACTCGGCTCGGCCGCGGAGGTGCACGAGTTCTTCGGGGCAGGGGAGGGGGCCGCGGGGAAGGGCGGCTTCGCCCACGTGCACGTCGCCGATGACCCGGCGGTGGCGGCGGCCTTCGACCCGCTCAAGGTGACCGTGCGGTGCATCCCCATGGAGGGCGCCGACGAGCCGGGCACCTGCGTGGTGACCGGCCAGCCGGTGAGCCGCCGCAGCGTGCTCGCACGGTCGTACTGACCGCGGTGGAGTGGCCGCAGGTTTTCAAATGGTGTGTTGGTAAGTGGCCGCAGGTTTTCAAAGTGGCCGCAGGTTTTCAACCTGCGGCGCACCACCGCTCGGGACTGCCCATGCCCCGTCGCCGGACGCTTGCTGCGGGCATCCTGCCCTCCGCTCACTCGGTGCTGACTCGCTTCGGCATCCTGCCTGCGCTCGTCAGCAAACGCCGGCTCTCGGGGCACGGGCAGCCCCTCGCTCGCCTGTTCGCCGTGGCTGCCGCGGTTTTTGCGGTCTGCGTTCTGCCGCTCGGGGCTGCCCGTCGGCTAGACTGTGAAGCTCGACGTGCCGGCCGGCGGGTGGCCGCACGTGCGACGCTCCGCAGGATGTCGCCGGCCGATGACTCTGGAAAACCTCAAGGCGTGGCAGGTGGCCGCCGTGGCGGCGCTCGCGGGCATCGGCGTGGGGGCGGCCGGCGCGGCGGTCCAGCGGGCTACGCCATGGAGTGTCGGCGATCTGCGGATCGTGTCGGCCGCGTCAGGCCCCGCCCCTCGTATCGACGTGGGTGAGACGAGGCACGCCTTCGGCACGCTCGGGACCGGCGGCACCGGGTCGCACGACTTCGTCGTTGGCAACCGGGGCGATGGCCCGCTCACGCTCCGCAAGGGAGCCACGAGCTGCACCTGCACCGTCACCGACTTCGACGCCGTCGAAGGAGGCTCCACGGACGGCACGAAGGTGGTGCCGGCCGGCGGCGAGACGAAGATCCGCGTGCAGTGGAAGGGCAAGCCGCCCGGCGGGCCGTTCCGGCAGCAGGCGACGATCCTCACCGACGACCCGCGGCGGCCGGAAGTCGTGTTCACCGTCGAGGGCACCGTCGTGCCGACCTGGAAGGCCGTCCCCGACCTCCTGGCCGTGCCCCGCATCTCGGCCTCGGCCGGCGAACGGGTGACCGCCGACGTGTTCACCTACGGCCCGCAGCCGCCGCTGGTCACCGAGGCGGTTCTCAACGACCCCAAGCTCGCCCAGTTTGTCTCGCTTGCCACGGCGCCGCTTTCGGCCGCCGAGGTGGCCGGCGAGACGGGGGCCACCGGCGGCTTTCGGCTCACGGTCGATCTGAAGCCCGGCCTACCGATCGGCCAGCTGAAGCAGACCATCCGCGTCTCGTTCACGATGCCCGAACCGCTCGTGGCCGAGATCCCGCTCGAGGGAACGATCGGGGGTGACCTTGTCTTGGCGGGGTCCGGATGGGATTCCTCTCGGCAGGCCCTGCTGCTGGGGACGGTCTCCGGCAAGACGGGCCTGCGGACGAGGGTGTTCCTCACGGCGAAGGGACCGCATCGCGACAGCGTGCGGCCGACCGTCCGGGAGGTGGTCCCCGAGTCGCTGCAGGTGACGATCGGCGACGGCAGCCCGATCGGCACGGGCGGCGCCATCCGCATCCCGATCGACATCGTGATTCCGCCGGACAGCCGGGCGGTCAACCACCTCTGCTCCAAGCAGGGGCCGGCGGGCCGGATCGTGCTCGCCACCGGCCACCCCGACTCGCCCGAGTTCACGATCCCCGTGTGCGTGGCGGTCGGCCCTTGAGCCATCCATGAAACGACTCGTTCCGGCGGTCCTGGTCTGCTCCGTGGCACTCGCCTGCATCGCCGCGGTTCCCGAGCGTGGGGCCGACGTGCCCGACGACCTCGTGGCGAAGTTCCGCGAGCGGAACGGCCCGATCTTCGTTGACTGGCCGGCGGCCCGGGCCGTGCTCGTGATCACCGGCGAACTCGACGGCTACATCGAGCCCTGCGGCTGCACCGGCAAGGAGAACCAAAAGGGCGGCCTGAGCCGGCGGCAGAACTTCCTCCGCGCGGTCGAGGGGGCGGGCTGGCCGCTCGTGGCCGTAGACGTGGGCAACCAGGTGAAGCGGTTCGGTCGCCAGACCGAGGCGAAGTTTCAGTCGATCGTGGACGGCCTGCGGGCGATGAAGGTTTCGGCGGTGGGCTTCGGCCCTGGCGACCTGCGGCTGCCCGCGGAAGAGCTCGTCGCCGCGGTGGCCGCGGTGGGCGATCAGCCGACGCCGTTCGTGAGCGCCAACGTCGGCCTGCTCGGGCTCGACGCGGGAATCACGCCGAAGTTCCGCGTGGTGGAGGCGGGCGGCCTGAAGATCGGGATCACGAGCGTGCTTGGCGACGATGAGTTGGCCCGGATCAAGAACGCCGACGTCGAGTTCGCGCCTGCCGGCGCGGCGCTCGCCACGGTGGCGGCGGAGCTTTCCAAGGCGGGCTGCGATCACCAGGTGCTGTTGTCGTTCGCGACGCCGGAGGAGACCAAGGCGCTTGCCGCGAAGCACCCGCAGTTCGACATCGTGGTCACGGCCGGCGGGGCCGACGAGCCGCCCCTGGAACTGCCCACCCTGCCGGGCGGCGCGAAGCTCGTGGAACTCGGCCACAAGGGGATGTTCGCGGTCGCGATCGGCTTCTTCACCGACAAGGACAAGCCCGTCCGCACGCAGCGGGTGCCGCTCGACGCCCGCTGGGGCGAGTCGAAGGACATGATCGACCTGCTCGGCACCTACCAGCAGAAGCTGGAGACGCTCGGGCTCGACGGGCTCGGCCTCGTGCCGATCCGGCATCCGACCGGCCGCCGCTTCGCGGGCAGCGAGGCCTGCGCCGAGTGCCATCAGCATGCCTACGACATCTGGAAGGAGACCCCGCACGCCACGGCCCTGACCACGCTGGAGGAGCAGAAGCCCAGACGCGACGGCGACCCTGAGTGCCTCTCCTGCCACGTGACGGGCTGGGCGCCGCAGCGGTTCGAGCCCTTCGAGGGGGGCTTCACCGGGATGAAGACGTCGCCGCAGCTGGCCCACCAGGGCTGCGAGAACTGCCACGGCCCGGCGGCGGCCCATACGGCGGTGGAGCGGGGCGACGTGCGGGCGAGCGAGGCGGAGCGAGACCGGCTCCGGCAGGAACTCGTGCTCACGCTCGCCACGTCGGAGGGCAAGCAGAAGGCGGTCAACAACTGCCTGGAGTGCCACGATCTCGACAACAGCCCGCAGTTCGACTTCGACGAGTATTGGCCCCAGGTCGAGCACAACGACCCCGAGAAGGCCGACACCGATACCCAGGCCAAGCCGGCTGAGGCGGCGGCGCAGTAACCGACCGCAGGTCGAAAATCCGTGCCCGCGTCCACGCTCGGGGAGCTCGGGGCCGCCCATGCCCCGAGAGCCGGGCTATGGGAGCAAGCGCAGGCACGACCAATCCGCCTGTGGCGGATCGGTGCCCTCCGAAGCGCCGCGGACATGCAGAGAGCCGCGGCCCGGAGGGCCGCGGCGAACGTCCGGCGACGGGGCGTGGGCGGCCCTGAGCGGCGAGGCCAGCTCGCGCCCCGCAGGTTGAAAACCTGCGGCCACGTTCGAGCGGCCACTGGAGATCCCACGGCTTACGCCGTTGGGCTTCCTGGCACGGTCAGCCCAGCTGGGCCATGGCCTCGTCGGGGATGCTGAAGTTCGCCGACACGCTCTGGACGTCGTCGTGGTCGTCGAGCCGCTCCATCAGGGTGAGCACCTTGCGGGCGGTCTCCACGTCGTCCACATCCACGGTGTTCGTCGGGATCCTCACGATCTCGTTCGACTCGACCGCGAGGCCCGCCTTGCCGAGGGCATCCACCACCGGGGCCATTGCCGCCGGATCGCAGGTCACCTCCCAGCGGTCGCCCGCGAGCTTCACGTCGTCGGCCCCCGCCTCCAGAGCCACCTCCATGAGCTTGTCTTCGTCGCAGCCCGCCTGAGTCAGCCGCACGAGACCCTTCCGCTCGAAGAGATAGGCCACGCAGCCGGTGCCGCCGAGTTTGCCGCCGCACATTTCGAAGATCTTGCGGATCTCGGGGGCGGTGCGGTTCTTGTTGTCGGTGAGGATCTCGCAGAGCACGGCCACGCCGCCGGCGCCATAGCCTTCGTAGAGCGACTCCTCGAGATCACCCCCTTTGAGCTCGCCGGTGCCCGTCTTGATCGCCCGCTGGATGTTGTCCTTGGGCATGCTCACGGCCTTGGCCGCGTCGATGGCGTAGCGGAGTCGCAGGTTGGCGTCGGGGTCGGCGCCGCCGTGCTTGGCCGCCACGATGATCGCCTTGGCGAGCTTGCTCCAGAGCTTGCCCCGCTTGGCGTCGATCAGCGACTTCTTGCGGGCGATGTTCGCCCAGTGGGAATGTCCAGCCACGCGTGTTCCTCCCTCGCGTTGTCGTGCCGCCGCCGGCTGTCGGTCACCGCGGCTTGCGCTTGCTCAGATCGGCCGAATGCCGGTCTCCCTTCGCCTCGGGCTGCTTGGCCGCGGGCTTGGAAGGAGGCATTGCCGGCTTCTTCGCCGCCGCCGGCTTGGCCTGGGGCGGCTCCGGTGGCGGCGCCATCTGCGGCTTGATCGTCAGCGGCTTGCCCACGTTCGGCTTGACCACGAACGGCTTCGGGCCCGACTTGCCGTCGCCGGCCTTCTTCGGTCCAGAACCGGCGGGCGGCATCGGCGTCTTGCCCACGGGCCGGGCGGCGGCCTGGGGGCCAGCGGGTCGGAGTTCCTCGGCGGCGTTTCGCGCCGCTTCGGCGGCCTTGAGGCTCTCCTTGTCAGTTGCCGGCGGGGGAGCGGTCGGCGCCGGCAGCGGCTCCCCACGCTTCGGCATCCGGTCCTTGAGAGCCGCGGCGTTGACGGCCTGCACCACCTTGCGAACGGTGTTGCCGTGGAGGTTGGTGAGCACCTCGATGCCGAACTGGTGGAGCAGCGAACTGAACTCCACCCCCGCCTTCTTGCCGATGATCCGCTCCAGGCCGGCCACCTTGCCGGCGTCGTACTCCGCCTTCGTGGTCAGCCCGCAGACGTAGAGGGCGGCGACCGCCCCCTTGTCGAGCGGAATCATGTGGCCGTCGAGGGCCGTCGAGGCGACATGGGCGACCACGAACGGGGGCACGCCGTGCATCCCTTCGAGCACCTTGAGGCCATGGGCGAGCGAGTGCTTCTTGGCATGGTCGAGCGAGAAGCTGTAGGTCGACTCGAACACGCTCTGGAGCACCCGGCGGAGCGAGAGCGCGGCGTGGGCCGGGTCGGGCAGATCGTGAAGGATCTCGGCCAGTTCCGCGACGGTGGTCACGCGGATTTCGTTGAGATCGAAGGCCGACTCGCGGAGCCGGGCACAGGCCTTTTCGGCGACATCGTAGGGGGCGTTTTCCAGGCAGCAGGCCACCATCACCTGATCGAGGAGCGGCCGCGCCGTGTCGAACGACACCGGCTTGTACGCCGCCTTGAGCGCCTTGTGGAGTTTCGGGATCAGCTGGCCCCGCGGCGGCACCTTCTCGGGGGGCAGCTTCAGGGGCTCAACCTTCGCGGGCGCGGCCGGCTTCGCGGCGACCGGCTTGCCGGCGGCCTTCGCCGGAGGGGAGGCCTTCGCCGCGGTCGGCTTGGGGGCCGGCACGGGCTTGGCGGCCGCCTTCGGGGCGGGCTTCTTCGGGGCTGCGGCCGGCTTCTTGCCGGCGGGCTTCTTCGGGGCGGTCATGCGTCGTCCTGGGAGGCCACGGAAGGGGAGGATGGCTCACCGTCGCCGTCCGCCGGCGCGGGGGGCAGCACCTCGTGGAGCATGCGGGCGATCTCGATCGACTTCTTGATGCCGCTGTCGAGTTCGAAGCGGAGCTTGGGCGTGTAGCGGGTCTCGATGCGGTCGGCGATCCGCGACTGGAGGAAGCCGGCCGACCGGGCGAGCCCCTGGAGCGCCAGTTTCTCCTTCGCCGGCCCGCCCATGATCGACACGTGGACGACCGCCGACCGCATGTCGGGGGCCATCTCCACGCCGGTCACCGTGACGTCCTTGACCCGCGGGTCGCGGACCTCCGTCAGGATGGCCATGCTGACCACCTCCCGGACCGCCTCGGCCGCCTTCAGCAATCGTCGGGTGCTCACGACAGCGTCCGCGCGACTTCCTCGACGCGATAGCACTCGAAGATGTCGCCCTCCTTCAAGTCGTTGAAGCCAGCCAACTTGATGCCGCACTCCAGGCCGTCACGGACCTCACGGGCGTCGTCCTTCTCCCGCTTGAGCGACTCGATGCCGTAGTCGCCCAGCACACGGTTGTCGCGAATCACCCGCAGGCGGGCGTTGCGGGCGATGATCCCGGCGATCACGCGGCAGCCGGCGATCACGCCCAGGCGGCTGATCGAGAAGGTCCGCTGGACGATGGCGCGACCGAGTTCGTTTTCCTTCTTCTCGGGAGCGAGCATGCCCTCGAGGGCCTTCTTCAGGTCGTCGGTCACCTGGTAGATGATGTCGTAGCGGCGGACCTGCACGCCCTTGTCTTCCGCGAGCGAGCGGGCTCGCTCGTCGGGCACCACGTTGAACGCGATGATCACCGCGTCGGACGCGTCGGCGAGCTGCACGTCGGCCTCGGTCACGCCGCCCACCGTCGCCTGCAGCACCCGGATCTTCACCTCCGGGTGATCGAGCTTCTGGAGCTCCTTGAGGATCGCCTCGATCGAGCCGCGGACGTCGGCCCGGAGGATGAGGTTGAGCGTGGGCGCCTTCTCCGCACCGAGCCGGTCGGCGAGGTTCTCGAGCGTGACGTGCACCGGGGCGCTGGAAAGGTGCGACTGGCGGCGGATGTCGGCCCGCTTGAGGGCCACTTCGCGGGCCAGGGCGATCGACTCCACTTCCTGGAAGCGGTCGCCGGCGCCCGGAGGCACGTCGAGGCCGGTGACGAACACGGGGCGGGCCGGGCCCGCTTCCGTGACCTTCCGCCGAGTGAGCGTGTCGAACATCGACTTCACGTGGCCCGTGGCCTCGCCGCAGACCAGCGGGTCGCCGATGTTGAGCGTGCCCTTCTGGACGAGCAGGCAGGCCACCACGCCACGGCCCTCGTGGATCGAGGCATCGAGGCAGACGCCGGCGGCCATGCGGTCGGGATTGGCCCGCAGGTCGTGCAGTTCGGCGATCGTCAGCAGCGTGTCGAGCAGGGCATCGACGCCCTCGCCGGTCACGGCGCTCGTCTTCACGACTTCCGTCTCGCCGCCCCATTCCGTGGGCAGGAGTTCGGCGGCCGCGAGCTGCTGATACACCCGCTGGACGTCGGCCCCCGGCAGGTCGATCTTGTTGATGCAGGCCACGATCGGCACGCCTGCCGCCTTGGCATGGCTGATCGCCTCTTCCGTCTGCGGCATGACGCCGTCGTCGGCCGCCACGACGATCACGGCACAGTCGGTGACGTTGGCCCCGCGGGCCCGCATCTGCGTGAAGGCCTCGTGACCCGGCGTATCGACGAACGTGATCGCTTTGTCGTTGCGGTTGACCGTGTAGGCCCGGATGTGCTGCGTGATGCCGCCGCTCTCGCGGGCGGCCACGTCGATGCCCAGGATCTTGTCGAGCAGCGACGTCTTGCCGTGGTCGACGTGCCCGAGGAAGGTGACGACCGGCGACCGCGGCTGCCGCAGCGAGGGATCCTCGTCCACCGCGTCGAAGCCGACCAGCAGCTCCTTCTCGAGATCCTCGGCGGTCTTGATGTCGAGCTGCACGCCCAGTTCGGCGGCCAGCAGTTCCACGGTGTCGCGGTCGAGGACCGTCGACATGCTCGGCATCTGGTCGAGGCCGAACGACAGCAGCTTCTTGAGCACGTCGCTCGCCGACAGGCCGATCGCCTCCGAGAAGGCCCGCACGTTGCACGGGACCTGGATCGAGGCGTTGGTCTTCCGCGGGGCGGCGGTCGAGGCGCCGCTCTTCCGGGGCCTGGCGCCCCGGCGGCGACGCGACGAGAACTCGTCGTCTCCGATGCCGCGGCCGTCGGAGAGCCTCTTGCGGCCCAGCTGCCGCTGCTCGCGACCGCCGCCGGAATCGTCCTTGCCGTCGCCCCCCTTGGTGGGCGTGCGCCGCGGGCGGACGCCCGGGGCCATCGGGGGCGGGACCGCGGTCGGCGCGCCGGCACCGCCACGCAGCAGCCCGCTGGTCCGCTGCCGCGTGGCGTCGGCGGCCCGCTGCTGTTCGTGCTTCCGCATGTGATCGGCGAGCGGCTTGGCGCCGCCGGCCTTGGCGCTGCGGATCGCATCGAGCGGCAGCTTCACGTCGGGCTTCTGGGCCACGGGCTCCTGCGAGGCCGGTCGCGGGGTGATCGGGGCGCGGCCGGCCGCCGGCACGGGGGCGAGCTTGAACGCGGGACGGGGCACCGGCTTCGGCCCGTCGCCGCCTGGGCGAACCGTCGGGCGAGGCTTGGCTTCGGCCGCCACGGGCTTCGGCGGCGGGGCGACCTCCGGAGGCTTGGCCTTCGCGACACCGGTGGGGGCGATGTAGTCCTCCCGCTTGAGCGTGGCGGGGGCCGCAGGCTTGACGGGCGCCGGTGGTGCCGCGGGGCGAACCGGCGCGGCGACGGCGGGCCGCTCAGGCGGCCGTGACTTGGCGGCCATGAACTCCTTGAGTTTCGCCACCTCCTCGTCGGTCATGCTGGCGAGCGCCGAGCCTTTGTCCTGGATGCCGGCGCGTGTGCACAGCTCGACCAGCTCTTTGCTGTCGATCTTCAGTTCTTTCGCCAGCGTGTAGATTCGGACAGCCACTCGACCCTCTCTCGCAACGCCTCTCGCCGATCGCCTTCATACGCCCGATTCCAACCATCATGACTCGGGCACGGATTCCGGGGCGGGCGCCACCCCCGAGTCCGAGACCGGCTGGGCCGCCAGCGCGTCGGCGGCATCGGCATCGGCCGTGGCCTTCGCGATCCGGTCGGCTTCCCGCTGCTTGCGTCGTTCGTCGGCGGCTGCGGCTTCGACCTGGCTCGCCCGCTCTTCGGCCTCCGCAACGATCGCGTCCACCTGCTCGGCCGTCAAGCCGCCCATTTCCATCAGATCCTCGGGCTCGATCACCGAGAGATCGTCGTAGGAGAGGAAGCCCTCGCCCACGAGCCGCTCCGCCACCGACTCGTCGAGGCCTTCGATCGACGAGAAGCCGGCGATCGCCCGCTCGATCTGCTGATCGAGTTCCTCGCGGGTCATGATCTCGATGTCCCAGCCGCAGAGCTTGCTGGCCAGCCGTACGTTCTGACCGCGCCGGCCGATCGCCAGGGAGAGCTGGTCCTCGCGGACGAGCACGATCCCGCGGCCGAGCATCTGGCAGAGGATCACCTCGTCCACCTCGGCCGGCTGCAGGGCGTTGGGGACGAGCACCTGGAGATCGTCGTTCCAGCGAACGATGTCGATCCGCTCGCCGCCGAGCTCCTCGACGATGTTCTTGATGCGGTTGCCGCGCACGCCGACGCAGGCGCCCACGCAGTCGATCCGGTTGTCGGAGCTGATCACCGCCACCTTGCTGCGGTAGCCCGGCTCGCGGGCGATCGCCCGGATCTCGATCACGCCGTCGGCGATCTCGGGGATCTCCTGCTCGAACAGCCGCTGCACGAGCTGCGGGCGGATTCGCGAGAGGATGATCTTCACGCGGCTGCCGACCTTGCGGACCTCGAAGATCGTGGCCCGGATCCGCTCGTTCGCGTGGTACGACTCGCCCGGGATCTGCTCGCTCCGCGGGAGGATCGACTCCTGGGTGCCGACCTGGACCGTGGCGGTGGCCCCCTCGAAGCGGGTCACCACTCCGGAGATCATCTGGCCGACCTGCTCCTCGAACTCGTCGTGGATGGCGTCGCGCTCGGCCTCGCGGATCTTCTGGATGATCACCTGCTTGGCCGTCTGGGCGCCGATCCGGCCGGAGAGTTCCGCGGTGTCGAGCGGCTGGCCGTCGTGCGTGCCGGTGACCTTGCCGCTCTCGCGGTCGATCTCGATCGTGACGACGGACGTCTCGCCGAACTGCCTCGACAGGGCCGTGACCAGGGCGGCCTCGATCGCCTGGAACACGATCTCCTTGTCGATGTTCTTGTCGCGATGAATCGCGTCGACGATGCGGAGGATTTCTTCGGGCTTCATGGGGTTCTCGGATGCCAACCGTGAAATGGCGGTGCCGGCACGGCCGACGCCATATCACGACATGGGCGCCGAAACACCCCGCATGCGTTCATGCGCCGGGCATTTGGAAGCGTATCCGCGAACCAGCAGCCATCCTCACGAGGAGCAACCCGTGAAAATTAAGCCGTTTGCGGGGGACTGTCAAGGAGCGGCCGTCTTCCCCGCGTCAGGCAGATGCCCGCCAGGAGCGGAACACCACCGAGCCCGACTGGCCCTGGGGAGTGACCGACGTGGAGACGAACACGTCGCCCGCCGGGTCGCCCCGCCGGGCCGCCCGGATGCCACAGGTCTCGTCGTCGGCCTCGTGGTTGAGGATCGGGAACAGTTCGCCGTGCCGGAGCGCCAGGAGGCTCGCGACGCATTCGGCGAGTCCGCTGCCGCCGCCGAGGTTCCCGAAGTGGCTCTTGGCCGCCACCGTGGGCACTTCCCGGGCCGCGCCGCCGAGCACGTCGCGGATGCCCTCGGCCTCCTCGCGGTCGCCCGTGAGCGTGCTCGCAGCCGACGCGTGCACGTGGCCGAGGTCGGCGGGACGGACGCCCGCCATCTCGAGGGCCCTGCCCATGGCGAGCGCCACCGCCTCGCGACGGCGGCCCACGGCGGCACGATCGGTCGAGCACCGCGCCGCGTGGCCGACGACTTCACCATAAATCGTAGCCCCGCGGGCGAGGGCGTGGGACAACTCCTCGAGCACGAGCACCGCCGCTCCCTCGCCGAGTACCATCCCGCGGCGGCGGCGGTCGAAGGGCCGGCTCCAGGTGGCCGGATCGTCGTCACCCATCGCCACCTGCTCGCTCTGGATCGCATGCACGGTCTTCATCGGGTGCACGCGGGTGCCAGTCGCCCCGACCACCATGATGTCGGCGGCGCCGCGCTTGATGGTCACGGCCGCCTCGCCCACGGCGAGATGCCCGCTGGCCTCGCGGAGCGTCAGCGAGTTGCTGGGGCCGCGAAGATCGTTGTAGATGGCGATGTGGCTCGCGGGCATGTTGGGGAGATACTTGAGCAGCCACAGCGGCGTGATCTGCGGCATCCCGTCGGTGCCCCAGCGCTGGAAGTCGAACCGGCCGTCAGGGCCCGGGCAGTTGGCGACCGCGGAGGTGAAATCCTCCGGGATCGTGAGCATGTAGTCCGAGCCGAACACGCAGCCGAACCGCTCGGGGGGATGATGGGCGGCGGCGTCGCCGCAGTGGTGCAGCGCCCGCTGGGCGGCGGCCACGGCCATTTGGCTCTCGCGGCACATCACCTTGCAGCCCTTGCGGATCGCCTTCTTCTTCTCGCCTTCGAGGGGGCCGAAATTGTCGATCTCGCCGGTGAACGCCCGGGCCTGGGCGGCGTGGCGGAGCGGGATGCCACGGGCGTCGAAGGCATCGAGGGGGCCGATGCCGCTGCGGCCCTCGACGAGCGCCGTCCAGTAATCGTCGAGCGACAGCCCGAGCGGGCAGACGACCCCGAGGCCCGTGATCACCACCCGTCGTTCCACCGCTCCGCTCATGCGCCCATCCTTTGAGGTTCCGGCCCCGAGGGCCTCGGTCTTTTGCACCCGGCGTTCACGGGCCGCCGGCCAGCCGGGGTTCGACGACGATCACCACGTCGCACCGCTTGTCGTCGGTCAAGAGCGACACCGCCGCCACATTCTGCGCGGGCACCGGCCACGGCACCAACCCGAGCCCGATGAACAGCGTCTGGTTGGCCGGCCAGCGAAACCGCTCGCCCACCCGCACGGCCGCCACCTGCGGCACCTCGACCTGCACCCGCTGCTGGTTCACCGGCGAGGCGAGCGACACCTGGGCCATTCGCTCGAGCTGGTCGATCCGGCAGCGGACGACCGCCTCCACCGCCGTCCGGTCGCGGGTCAGCAGCGGCTGGATGTCGATGGCCAGACCCTCGTCGCAGGTGGACGACTGCATCTGCCAGCCTGGCCAGACGTCGGGCCGCGGGGCGATGTCTTGCACGTAGGGCTGGCGGCGACCGCCGGCGAGGGTGGCAGGGAGGCCGTTCGCAGCGAGCACGGGGCCCGTCGGCAGCTCGTGGCAGTCCGACCGCGCCCTGAGCCGGGCGAGGATCGCGGCGGCGGTCTCGCGTGGGGCGATCCAGGCCTGCACGCCGGGCGTGGCGGCCGGGATGGCGACCAGCGCCGGCCGGGCCTCGGATCGCCAGCCGGGGCCGTCGAGGCCGAGCACCCGGACGCTAAACCGATGCGGTGTGGCGGCGTCGTCCACGAACCGGCCCACGATCTCCTCCACCCGGGCCTGCATCTCCGGGCCGTGGAAGCAGGCGAGGGCTTGCCCGTCGGCTGACAGCGACGCGGGGTTGTCGCCGTGCCAGGCGGGATAGCCGGTCTCCTGGAGGATCCAGTCGACCACGTGCCGCTGGCTGCCCTCGCCCGCCTGCTTCACATAGGCCGAGATGTCGTAGGTCTTCCAGACTTGGCCCGCCGTGGCCGGCATCTGGGCGAGCCCGGTCGTGGGCAGGGCGAGGAGGCCGGCCGCGAGCAGGCCTCGCGCCACGTGCATCCCGAGCGGCGATCGATCCATGGGGATTCCTCCCGCCCGAGCCGCCGCCGTCCGCCGCTTGGCTCAGAGGCGAGCGAACACCAGGCTGGCGTTGTGGCCGCCGAAGCCGAACGAGTTGCTCATCGCGACGTCCACCCGGGCCTCGCGGGCGACCTTCGGCACGTAGTCGAGGTCGCACTCGGGATCGGGCGTGTCGAGGTTGATCGTGGGCGTGATCACGCCGCGGTCGATCGTCAGGGCGCAGACCACGGCCTCGATGCCCCCGCTGGCGCCCAGCGTGTGGCCGAGATTGCTTTTGGTGCTGGAGATCGCCAGCCGCTTCGCGTGGCTGCCGAACACCCGCTTCACGGCCTTGGTCTCGGCCACGTCGCCGAGCGGCGTGCTCGTGCCGTGGGCGTTGATGTAGTGCACGGCCTCCGGGCCAAGGGCGGCGTCGGCGAGCGCCATCGTCATCGCGTGAGCTCCACCGCGGCCCTCCTCGTCGGGCTGCGTGATGTGGCCCGCGTCACCGCTGGCCCCGTAGCCCTTGAGCTCCGCGTAGATCCTGGCCCCGCGCCGCCGGGCGTATTCCAGTTCCTCGACGACGATGATGCCGGCGCCCTCGGCGAGCACGAAGCCGTCGCGGTCCACGTCGAACGGCCGGCTCGCCTGCTGCGGCGCATCGCCCCGGAACGACAGGGCCCGCATGTTTTGGAATCCGGCGAGGCCAATCGGCGTGAGCGCCGCCTCGCTCGCCCCGGCGATCATCACGTCGGCGTCGCCGTATTGGATCGCCCGCAGGGCGCTGCCGATCGAGTTGGCGGCGCTGGCACAGGCCGTGGCGACCGCGAAGTTGGGGCCCTTGGCCCCATACAGGGCCGACACGTGGCCACTCGCGGAGTTGACCATCAGTTTCGGGATGGTGAACGGCGAGACCTTGTCGATCCCCTTGTGGAGCAGCCGCTCTTCTTGCACCTCGAATTCCCAAAGCCCACCGATGCCGGAGCCTATCGTCACGCCGCAGCGATAGGGCTCCGCCGCCGAGAAGTCGAGCCCCGAGTCGGCCACGGCATCCTTCGCGGCGGCGATGGCGAACTGCGTGAAGCGATCGAGCCGCTTCAGGTCCTTGGCGGTCGAGATGTCTTCCCGCTCGGGATCCCAGTTGACCTGCCCGCCGAACTGAACCCGATAGCCGGCGACATCGAACAGGGTGATCGGGCCGACGCCGCTCTCGCCGCGCACGATCCGATCCCAGAAGAGGTCCACGCTCCGGCCCAGGGAGGTCACCACCCCCACGCCGGTCACCACAGCCCGTCGCTTCATTCCGTCGCTCCGCCGTCCATGCTTCGCGATCAGCCGATCACGACTGGTTCTTCTCGATGAACTCCACCGCCTGGCCGACCGTCTGGATCTTTTCGGCCGCGTCGTCCGGGATGTTGATCTCGAACTCTTCCTCGAGTTCCATCACCAGCTCGACCGTATCGAGCGAGTCGGCACCCAGGTCCTTGATGAACGACGTCTCGGGCGTGATCTGTTCCTTGCTCACGCCAAGTTGCGACGCCACGATGTCGATCACGCGCTCTTGAACTGAAGCCACCTTGTGAATCCTCCTGGGGCCCGGCTGCCGGCCGCGGTCGGCGGCGAGCGGGGCAGGGCGGTCTGACGAAAACGGCGGCAGCCCTCCGAGGCTGCGCACCTTACCTGGGTTGTCGGGGAAGATATACCCGTTCCCGGCTGCCAGTGTCCAGCCCGGGAAAACCCGGGCAATCGGGCCGATTGGAGGCTGCTCGGGAGATCAGGAAGCCCAATCGCGTGAGCGATGGGGACGATCGTACCGCTTACTCGGTTACGCTTCCTGGGCAGTCGTACCGCTTACGCTGCCTCACGAAGCCCAATCGCGTGAGCGACGGGGATCTGTCTCGGCGACGGACCCCTCGACCGGCGAAGGCGCCCGTTCAGCCGATCATGCCGCCGTCCACCACCAGCGTCTGGGCCGTGATGTAGCCGCTCGACGGGGCCGCCAGGAACAGCACCGCCTCGGCGATCTCCCACGCCTCGCCGAGCCGCTTGGCCGGCACCCGTTTCTTCACCTCGTCAAGGAGCACGGGCCCCAAGGCCGCGGTCATGTCGCTGGCGATGAAGCCCGGCGCCACGGCGTTGACCGTGATCTTCCGGCCGGCGAGTTCCTTCGCGACGGTCTTCGTGAGGCCGACGAGCCCCGCCTTCGACGCCGAGTAGTTCGCCTGGCCGGGATTGCCGATCAAGCCCGACACGCTCGCCACGTTCACGATCCGCCCATAGCGCTGCTGCATCATCGGCCGGCTGGCCGCCCGCATGAACAGGAACGGCCCGCGGAGGTTCGTGTCGAGGACGGTGTCCCACTCCTCGTCGCTCATTCGCGGCAGGAGCGTGTCGCGGGTCACGCCCGCGTTGTTGACGAGGATGTCGAGCCGGCCGCACTTCTCGACGACGGCCTCGACGACGCGCTGCGCCTCCTCCGCCTTCGAGACGTCGCAGGGAACCTCCTCCGCCTTGCCGCCCGCGGCGCGGATGACCGCCGCCACCTGGGCGAGTTTGTCGGCGGAACGGGCGGCGAGAGCCACGGTGGCGCCGGCCGCGGCGAGGGTCTCGGCGATCGCCCGGCCGAGGCCCTGCGAGGCGCCTGTGACGAGGGCCACCTGGCCGCTCAGATCCACGTTCAACCGCTTGGGGCCCGCGGCCGCCGACTCGTCAGCCATGACCTCGATCTCCTGAGAACAAGGGAACCTGCGACCCGGGACGCGAGCATCCGAGACGGCTCAGTCGAACACGCCCGAACAGGCCACGCCGCGGTCGATCCGCTTCATCAGTCCGCGGAGCACGCGTCCAGGACCCACTTCCCAGATCGACCGCACTCCTGTCGAAAGGATGTATGCCATGGAGGCGTTCCATTCGACAACACCGACGACCTGCCGCGCGAGCAGCGCCTTGATTTCGGCCGGGTCGCTGTGGGGCTTCGCATCGACGTTGCTGACGACGGGAATCCGTGGGGCTCGGAACTCCGCGGCCGCCAGGGCCGCGGTCAGCCGCTCGACGGCGGGCTGCATGAGCGCGGTGTGGAACGCTCCCGCGACCTCGAGCGGCACGCACTTCATCGCCCCCGCGGCGAGGGCGGCGGTCTCGAGCCGGCCGACGGCCTCCTTCGAGCCGGAGGCGACGATGTTGCCCGGGCAGAGCACGTTGGCGACTTCGAGGACATCGCCCGCGCGGCACTCGTCGCACAGGGTCACGAGTTTGTCGCGGTCCACGCCGAGCACCGCGAGCATCGTGCCGGGCCGCTGCTCGGCACATTCCTGCATCGCCCGCCCGCGGACATCGACGAGCCGCACGGCGTCGTCGAAGCCGACGGCACCGGCGAACACCAGCGCCGTGTATTCGCCGAGCGAGAGGCCGGCGGTGATCCGGGCGGCGTCGAGCGGATGGCCCTCGCGGCCGCGAAGCACCTCCAGGGCGGCGAGGCTCGTCACCAGGATTGCCGGCTGGCTGACCGCCGTGGTGTTGAGCCGGTCGGCGGGGCCGCTGCGGCAGATCGCCAGCAGGTCGTAACCGAGGATCCCCGAGGCGCGGGCAAAGAGATCAGCCGCCTGCGGGCAGGCTTCGACCCAGTCGCCTGCCATGCCGACCGCCTGGGCACCCTGACCGGGAAAGACGATCGCGGGCGCGGCAGCTTCGCCGGGAACGGTCGGGTCACCCACCAGGCTCACCTCGCGGGTCAGGCCTCGTCGCCGGTCTTGATGACCGACTTGCCCATGTACGAACCGCAGGTGCCGCAGACGCGGTGCGTCGGCACGGCCTTGCCGCAGGTCGAGCAGAACGTGAGCTGCCGGGGCGTGAGGAAATCGTGGGCCCGGCGGGAGCGGGTCTTCTGGTTCGACTGGCGTCGCTTCGGTACGGCCATGGAATCACCTGAACGTGGTCGGGGGAGCCCCAGAGACTAGCCGCGAGGTGGGGCGGAGGTCAATCGGCCGCGGAAAACCGTTCAAAACAACTTGCCCTGGCCCGCCTTGGGCGGGGCCCCGAGGTGCTCGTCGCCCTTGCTGGTGAGCCGCCGGCCCCGGGGGGTGCGGACGATCAGTTCGCACCGCAGGAGGTAGGGCTCGACGTCGTCCTCGAGGGTGTCGGAGGCGGTGCTCATGGTGTGGGCGATCGCCTCGATCCCCACCGGCCCGCCGGCGAACACTCGCTGGATCGTCTCGAGGTACCGGCGGTCGAAACCGTCGAGCCCCAGTTCGTCGATCCCCTGCATCTCGAGGGCCGTGCGGGCGATGCCCACGCTCATCTGGCCGTCGGCGCGGCTCGTGGAGAAATCGCGAATCCAGCGGAGCCGGTTGTTCGCGAGACGCGGGGTGCCGCGGCTGCGATGGGCGACCTCATCGGCCGTTTCCTCGTCCATCGGCATCGTGAGTTTGCCGGCCGAACGGTGGACGATCGCGGCCAACTCGGGCACGGAGTAGTAGTCGAGGTGCTCGCGGATCACGAACCGGTCGCGGAGCGGAGCCGAGATCAGGCCGGCCCGCGTGGTGGCCCCCACCAGCGTGAACGGCCGCAGCGGCATGTTGATCGTGCGGGCGGCCACGCCGTCGCCGAGCGTGATGTCGATGCGGAAGTCTTCCATCGCCGGATAGAGGAACTCCTCCACCGCGATCGGCAGCCGGTGGATCTCGTCGATGAACAGCACCGAGCCCTCGGCGGCGTTCGTGAGGTAGGGCAGCAGGTCCTTCGGGGCCGCGAGGGCCGCGCCACTGGCGATCTGAAGCGTGGTGCCGAGTTCCCGCGGAATGCAGGTGGCGAAGGTCGTCTTGCCGAGCCCCGGCGGACCGTCGAGGAGGATGTGGCCGAGCGTCTCGCCCCGCTTCCTCGCGGCGTCGATCGCGATCATCAGCCGCTCGTGCACCGCCCGCTGCCCGATCATCTCGTCCATCCGTTGGGGCCGCAGCGCGCGGTCCTCCGGCGGGGCGTCGTCGGCCGGGGCCTGAATGCTGGGCTGGCGGAAGGATTCCATGCTGTTCACCGGTTCACAGGGTAGCGGATCGGGAGCGCGGCGTGAAAGCCGGACCTTCCTCCGTCAGGAAGCCCAATCGCGTGAGCGATGGGGATCCCGCCGCGTTGCTCGGGGCTGCCCGTGCCCGAAAGTGGTCGCAGGTTTTCAACCTGCGGTGTCTCCGGCTCGTGCGTCGCGCCGCTCGGGGCTGCCCGTGACCCGTCGCCGGATGTTCGCGGATGCCATCGTGGCATCCGCTCACTCGGATGCCGCCTGCGCTGCGCCATCCTGCCTGCGCTTGGCGGCATACGCCGGCTCCGGGGCACGGGCAGCCCCGAGCTCGCCATGTCGGGGGCGGTTGCCTTACCGCGGCTTGTGGATCTGGCGGTAGATCGCTTCGAGGGCTTCTTGCACGTCC
>Ga0207954_1000201_pt1 | contig 19382 bp, 18 predicted proteins | sample CryBogmetaGMA0M_FD_184547 | JGI IMG/M metagenome (GOLD analysis project Ga0207954, IMG submission 184547) | Freshwater microbial communities from Crystal Bog, Wisconsin, USA - MA0M (SPAdes) | ecosystem: Environmental > Aquatic > Freshwater > Lake | place: Crystal Bog, Wisconsin, USA | collected... | reverse complement strand
CAGCTCGGGACCCTGCCACAGCCCCACCCCGGGCCGGGCCGGATCCGCCAGTTCCCGCTGCCATTGCTCGTCGTTCCACAACCCCCCCAGGCAACGTTCATCCAGGGCCAGGCAGGCCTGCAGGTGTGCCGGCTCCAGCGGGCCAACCCGGCCGGCGGGCGGCGGCGGGGTGGAGGCGGCGGATGGTTCAGGCGTCACGACCGGCTGGAGCGGGCCTGCCTACGATCGGATGCTCTCGCACCTACTGGTGGGCCCCATGGCGACCATCGCTCCCCAGACCCCTGTCAAAGGCGGCAGCAGCGCCGGGGAATCGGCCTGGTTTGAGGCCGGCCGAGATCCGCTCAGTCCGAATCGCAACCTCAGTCCGATCACCACCCGAAGTGACGCCCTGGGGCGCCTGGAGGTGGGCGGCTGTGTCCTCTCCGACCTCGCCCGCACCTACGGCACACCGTTGTATGTGCTGGATGAGGCCAGCCTGCGCGCCAGCTGCAGGGCCTACCGCGAGGCCCTGGCCGCCCACTACCCCGGTCCCTCGCTCGCCATCTACGCCTCCAAGGCCAACAGTTCCGTGGCGATCACGGCGCTGGTGGCCTCCGAAGGACTCGGCCTCGATGCGGTGTCCGCCGGTGAGCTGCTCACCGCCCTGGAGGGGGGGATGCCGCCGGAGCGCATTGTCCTGCACGGCAATAACAAATCATCCGAGGAACTCGAGCTGGCGGTGCGCCGCGGCGTCACCGTGGTGCTCGACAACTGGAATGACATCGAGCTGCTCGGTGCCTTGGCGCCGGCCCTGGCGCCGGCCCTGGGCCTGCCCGTGCGCGCCCTGCTGCGCTTCACGCCGGGCATCGAATGCCACACCCACGAATACATCCGCACCGGCCACCTCGACAGCAAGTTCGGCTTCGATCCCGATGAACTGGAGGCGGTGCTGCGGCATCTTGCTGGCTGCGACTGGCTCAGGCTCGACGGTCTGCACGCCCACATCGGCTCCCAGATCTTCGAGTTGGAGCCCCACCGCGACCTGGCCGGCGTGATGGCTGATGCCCTGGCCCTGGCCCGCGGCCTCGGCCACCCCTGCACCGACCTCAATGTCGGCGGGGGGCTCGGGATTCGCTACGTGGCCTCGGACGATCCACCCTCCATCCAGGAGTGGGTGGCCGTGGTGGCCGGGGCCGTCGCCGATGCCTGCCGCCAGCGCCAGCTTGCCTTGCCACGCCTGCTCTGTGAGCCGGGCCGCTCCCTGGTGGCCAGCGCCGGGGTCACGCTCTACACGGTCGGCAGCCGCAAGCCGATCCCCGGTCTGCGCACCTACGTGTCGGTGGACGGCGGCATGAGCGACAACCCGCGGCCGATCACCTACCAGTCTCAGTACACCGCGGTGCTGGCCGACAGGCCCCTGGAGCCGGCCACCGAAACGGTCACCGTGGCTGGCAAGCACTGCGAGTCGGGCGACGTGCTGCTGCGGGAGATCGGCTTGCCCGCCACCACTACTGGCGATGTGCTGGCTGTGTTCTCCACCGGGGCCTACAACGCCTCGATGAGCTCCAACTACAACCGCATCCCCAGGCCGGCGGCGGTGCTGGTGGACGGGGGCTCCGCCGAACTGGTACAGCGCCGTGAACAGCCGGAAGACCTACTGCGCTACGACGTTCTGCCCGCCCGGCTCCGCTCGTTACCCTGAAGCCGGTGGACTCGCGGGTGCCTGTCACCAGTTCAACCCTGCGATCCGCGCCTGCCCCGCGTAATGCTGCTTCGGTCCATCGATTTCCGCCTGCTGCTCGACCTCCTTTTCGCCACGGGCCTGGGGGTGGTGCTGCTCGGGCGTGTCACCGAAGCCCGCACCCTCTGGCTGCTGAGGGGCTATCTCTTCCTGGTGGCGCTGGCCTGGTTCGTTCAGCGTTACGCCAACCTGCCCCTCACCAGCAGCCTGGTGGATGCTTTGGTGATGGCGTGCAGCCTGGCCCTGGCCATCCTCTGGCAGGGGGAACTGCGCCGCCTGATGGAGCTGCTGGGCACCGGTCGCCTCGGGGTGCTGTTCGCCGATCGGAGCCGGGATCAGCTCGCCTCCGGTTCGGTGAGTGTGATCACCGAGGCGGCCGGCCGGCTGTCCCAGGCGCGCAGGGGTGCACTGATGGTGCTCGACCTGGGCAGTGATCTACGGCCCGAGGATTTTCTCAACCCTGGCATCCGCCTCGATGCCCAGTTGTCCGTCGACCTGCTGCTCAACCTCTTCGCCTCCGACACACCGCTCCACGACGGCGCCGTGCTGGTGCAGAAGAACCGCATCCTGGCCGCCGGTGTGATCCTGCCCCTCTCGCGTCAGCAGCCCAACCGCTATGGCACCCGCCATCTGGCGGCCCTGGGCCTCACCGAGCGCCACGCCCGCTGCCTCTGCATCGTGGTTTCCGAGGAAACCGGCACCCTCTCCCTGGCCACCCAGGGACGGCTCGAACGGCCGATCACCAGCAGCCGGCTGCACGACCTGCTCACCGAGGCCCTGGCCTCGGTTCCGGCGGGGCGTAGCGTGGCTGCGGACCCGCCGGAATCACGCGGATGAGTCGCGCCCTGGCGACCACCACCACCCCCAAGGCCCATCGCCAGGTCCTGCCTGCGGCGTTGGATCCCGGACGGCTACCCGCCCATATCGCGGTGATCATGGATGGCAATGGCCGCTGGGCCCGCCGCCGCGGCCTGCCCCGGGTCATGGGCCACCGCGCCGGGGTTGAGGCCCTCAAGCGCACGTTGAGGCTCTGCAGTGACTGGGGTATTGGCGCCCTCACCGCCTACGCCTTCTCCACCGAGAACTGGAGCCGGCCCGGCGAAGAGGTCACCTTTCTGATGACTCTGTTCGAGCGGGTGCTTGCCCGTGAACTGGAGGCTCTGGAGCGGGAGCAGGTGCGCATCCGCTTCCTCGGCGAACTTGAGCAGCTGCCTGAGGGGTTGCAGGGCCTGATTGCCGATGCCACCGCCCGCACGGCCGCCAACACGGGCATTCACTTCAATGTCTGCACCAATTACGGCGGTCGCCGCGAGCTGGTGCGCGCCTCCCGCCGGCTGGCGGAACGGGTGGCCTCCGGCGAACTCAGCCCCGGGGCGATCGACGAAGCCTGCTTCGCCGCCGAGCTGCACACCGCCGGCGATGTGGACCCCGACCTGCTGATCCGCACCAGCGGCGAGCAGCGCATCAGCAATTTTCTGCTCTGGCAGTTGGCCTATGCCGAACTGCACATCACCGACATCCTCTGGCCTGATTTCGACGCCGCTGCCCTCGAGGCCGCCCTGCTCGACTACCAGGGCCGCCGGCGTCGTTTCGGCGGAGTTGACATTCAGGAATGACGACCACCGCCATGCTCACCCGCCACGACTGGAGCCTTGAGGAGATCCAGGCCCTGCTTGCGTTGCCGTTGGTGGATCTGCTCTGGCAGGCCCAGCAGGTTCACCGCAGCGCCAATCCCGGTTACCGCGTCCAGCTGGCCTCCTTGCTGAGCGTCAAGACCGGCGGCTGCGAGGAGGACTGTGCTTACTGCTCCCAGTCGATGTATCACAGCAGTGACGTCACCGGCCGCCCGGAGCTGGATGTGGAACCGGTACTGGCCCGGGCCAGGGCGGCCAAGGCGGAGGGGGCCCATCGTTTCTGCATGGGCTGGGCCTGGCGCGAGATCCGCGAGGGCGCTCCCTTCGAGGCGATGCTGGCCATGGTCCGGGGGGTGCGTGAACTGGGCATGGAGGCCTGTGTCACGGCCGGGATGCTCACCGATGGCCAGGCCGAACGGCTGGCCGCCGCCGGCCTCACCGCCTACAACCACAATCTCGACACCAGCCCCGACCACTACGAACAGATCATTTCCACCCGCACCTACCAGGAGCGGCTGGAGACCCTGCAGAGGGTGCGCCGGGCCGGCATCGCCATGTGTTGCGGCGGCATCATCGGCCTGGGGGAAAGCCCCGAGGATCGCGCCGGCCTGCTGCAGGTGCTCGCCTGCCTCGATCCCCACCCCGAGAGTGTGCCGATCAATGCCCTGGTGGCCGTGCCGGGCACGCCCCTGGAGGACCAGCCTCCGGTGGATCCGCTGGAGCTGGTGCGCATGGTGGCCACGGCCCGGATCCTGATGCCCCGCAGCCGGGTGCGGCTCAGCGCCGGCCGGGAGCAGCTGGGTCGCGAAGCCCAGATCCTCTGTCTGCTGGCCGGCGCCGATTCGATCTTTTATGGCGACACCCTGCTCACCACCGGCAACCCCGATGGTGCGGCCGATCGGGCGTTGCTGAGTGCCGCCGGCGTCACCCCCTGGAGCGACGGCTGCCGCCCCGGCCCCGGCTGATGGATCCCCGCCCGATCCAGGTGGCAGCCTTTTATGGCTTCACCGCCATGACGGACCTGCCCTCCCTGCGGCAGGAGCTGCTGGCCCTGGCGAGCGCCGCCCGGCTCCGGGGCACTCTGCTGCTGGCCTGGGAGGGGGTCAACGGCACCGTCAGTGGCCCCAGCGAGGGGGTGGAGACGCTGCTGGAGCGGTTGCGGGAGCTGCCGGGGCTGGAGCGGCTGGAGGCCCGGCTCAGCTGGGCGTCGTCCCAGACCTTCCATCGCCTCAAGGTGAGGATCAAGCGTGAGATCGTCACCATGGGCTGCCCCGGCGTCAGCCCGGCCACCCAGGCGGGCACCTACGTGCCGCCCCAGCAGTGGAATGAGCTGATCAGCGCTCCGGACACCCTGCTGATCGACACCCGCAACAGCTACGAGGTGGCCCTGGGCAGCTTCCCGGGAGCGATCGATCCCGGCACCGCCTCGTTCCGCGAGTTTCCCGCCTGGGTGGAGCGGCAGCTGCGGCCCCTGGTGCGGCAGCGCCGGCCCCGCGCCATCGCCATGTTCTGCACCGGGGGCATTCGCTGTGAGAAGAGCACTGCCTATCTGCTGCAGCAAGGCTTCGAGGGGGTGCACCACCTGCAGGGGGGCATCCTGCGTTACCTGGAGGAGGTGCCCGAGCCCCTCAGCCGCTGGCGCGGCGACTGTTACGTGTTCGACCAGCGGGTGAGTGTCGGCCACGGCCTTGAGCCGGGTGATCACCGCACCTGCCATGCCTGCGGCCTGCCCCTGGCCCCGGACGATCTGGTGCACCCGGCCTATCGCGAGGGGGTGAGCTGTCACCAATGTCTTGATCGCTTCAGCGAGGCCGATCGTGCCCGTTTCGCCGAGCGCCAGCGCCAGTACGAGCTGGGCCGTATCCGCGGCGGCGAGCCGCTGCAGGGGCGGGCGTGGGCCTGAGCCTGGCGGCGGTGGAGCAGCAGGCCGCGGCCCGCGGCCTGCTGCTGCGCTTGCGGGTGGGGCGCCCGCTGGGGCTGGCCTGGAGCCTGCGGGTGGCGGTGGCCCGGCCCCGGTCCGGCCAGGCTCCAGCCCTGCTAGGGGAACTCAAGGGCTGGGCCCTGCCCCTGGCCGATGGTCTCCAGCTCGACACGATGCGGGTGCAGGGCGACGGCAGTGCCGGTGTGGGCCTGCTGATCTGGGCCGCCACCTTCGCCTGGGCCCTGGAGTGCACCCCCTGCCGGGGCGCCCGTCTGCTGGCCATCCACGACGGCGAGCAGCAGAACCGCCGACTGGTCCGCTATTTCCGCGGGCTTGGCTTTGAGCCAGTGCGGCTGCTGGGCGCCACACCGCTTGACCTGCCCCTGCGGCTGGTGTGGGGGGGCTCGGGCCTGCTGATGCGCGGGGACTGCGCCGAAGGGCTGGCCCGGTGCCGGCGGCGGCTAGAGAGCCCGGCCCTCAGGGGGGGGCGCTGATGGCCATGGACGCCGCCGGCCACTGCAGCTGGGGGCTGGGGTTGCCGCCCGGGTCGCGGGGCGCCGGCAGCAGTTCCCGCAGCAGCCGCGCGTAGCTGATGTTCACCGCCACGGTGGCGTTGAGGCGTTGCACCAGGCTCCTGATCAGCTGTTCCTGGGTGATCGAGAGCTCCACTTCGCTGGTCAGACCGCTCTGGTAGCGCAGCTTCCCATCGCGGAAGGCCTCCAGGGCGGCGGCCACGCCCCGCCGGGCCGCACTCAGCCTGGCCAGGCTGGCTTCGTGGCTGAAGAAGGCGGTTTCCAGGCGCAGGCGGATGGCATCGCGCTGGGCGGCGTACTCCTGGGCGGTGGCCTCCGCCCGCCGTGTCAGGGCCCGCACCTCGCCGGCGGTGCTGCCCGCATCGAACAGCAGCCAGCGCAGCCCCAGCCCCACCGACCAGTCGTAGCCACTGTTGTTCTGGACAGGGATGACGGTGGACCCGCAGCAGCCCCCCTGGCTCACAGCGATGTTGTACTGATTGGTGTTGCTGGCATAGCTGCCACCGCTGGCGAACAGGGCCAGTCGCGGCAGCAGGGCAGCGGCGCTGGCATCGCGTTGGCGCGCCAGCGCCTCCCGGACGGCCAGCAGGGCCTCCAGCTCCGGATTGCCCCGGTAGGCGGCCAGCAGGCTGGCTTCCAGATCCAGCGGCCAGCGGGGCATCGCCGTGATCGGATCGGCGGCGGCCGGGGTCAGCGCCGGCGGCAGATTGAGCAACACCCCCAGCTGGCGGCGGCTGATCGCCCGATCGGCCATCGCCTGGATCAGCCCCTCCTGGTCGGTGGCCTCGATCGCCCGCCGCCGCAGCACATCCAGACGTGGCACCAGCCCCGCCTGCTTAAGTTCGAGGGCGTCCTGGAGGATCAGCAGGTCATTGCGCACCGCGGCGTCCTGGATGCGGACGTTCTGATCGGCCTGCTGCAGCAGGTAGTAAGCCTCGCTCACCTGCAGCTGCAACTGGCGCAGCTGGTTGGCGTAGCGATGGCGGGAAGCTTCCAGGCGGGCCCGGCTGGCTTGAATCGTCGGCGTTCGGGCGAAGTCGATCAGGCCGTAGTCCAGGGCCAGTCCGGCGGCACCGCCGCTGGCGTAGGTGTTGAGGTAGGCGGCGCCGCCACTGGGGACGGCGAAGGCACCACCGGCGGCGAAGTTGGGCCCCAGGCCCAGGTTGCCGTTGCCCAGCGGCGCATTGGCGTTGAGGCTGCTCTGGCCGCTGCTGCCGTTGGCGAAGGCGCTGATCCGGGGCCAGTAACGGCCCAGGGCCGCCTGCAGCTCCGCCAGGCTGGCAGCCACCTCCAGCCGTCGGGCCTGAAGGCTGGCGTTGTTGGCGAAGGCGATCGCCAGGGCCTGCTCCAGGCTGACCGCTGCGATGCGGCCTGGCTGCAGCTCGGCGGCCGTCGGCAGGTTCAGGGGGGCGACCGGGCTCGCCCCAGCGGGCGTGAGCACCCCGCCGGGGGCTGCGTTGGGGCTGAGCAGGGTCTGCGGCAGCAGCGGGGTGGCCGGGGTGGCCGGCACCGCTGATGCCGGGATCAGCGCATCGAGGGCCCGCAGCTGCTGGTCCAGCTCCCGCCAGCTGCGCTCCAGCCGGGCCGTGCCCGAGGCGGGCGGCGGCGGTACCACGCCTGCCGCTCTCAGGCCGCCCAGCAGCGGAGCCGCCAGCACCAGCAGGGGGGGCATCCACCAGTTCAGGCCTCGACAGCGCACGCGCAACCCCCCGGTGGCAGTGGCCGCCCAGTCTGCCCGCTCTGGCCAATCGAGCTGGCGCCGGGCATGCTGGCCCCCATGGTTGAGGCTCCTGTCCCAGCAAAGCACCCCCGGCCGAGGCGGCTGGCCCGCCGGCTGGGGCTGCACTGGCGCGGGCTGGACGACCACGGCCAGGTGGGGCTGTGCCTGATGGGCATGGGCGGCGCCCTCGCCCTCTGGGCGCTGTTCTGGCGGGTCCCCACCGAGGTGATCGGGAAGGGAGTTCTCCTCTATCCCGACAACGCCGGGGTGCTCAACGCCAGGGCCGCCGGCCAGGTCCAGCACGTCCAGGTCCGGGTGGGGGCGACGGTGCGGCGGGGTCAGCTGCTGCTGAGCCTCTACCTGCCGGTGTTGGCGAAGCGGCTGCAGCAGCAGCGGGGTAGCCTGGCGCAGCTGGAGCGGATCAACCGTGATCTCGACCACCGCGACAGGTTGCGGCTCGAGACCGAAAAGCTTGCCCTGGAGACGGCCCTGGCCAAGCTCGACGATGACAGCCAGCGCTACCGCGCCCTGCAGGCCACCTATGCCAGCAAGCTGCGCAACCTGGAATGGCTGGGCCGCCGGGAGGTGGTGGCCCCCCTTTCCAGCGAGGTGGTGGCGGCGGAACAGGGACTCACCGCCAGCAGCGTGAATGCCGATCAGGTGAAGATCAATCGTCGCCAGGTGGTGACGGACTATGAGCAGGTGAAGCTGCAGATCGACACCGAGGCCCTGCAGCGCCGCTATCAGATTGATGATCTGAGGCGGGAGATCCGGGTCACCGAGGCCAGGATCGCCTACGACGGCCAGGTGCTGGCCGAGCGCGACGGCCAGCTGCTTGATCTCCAGGTGATCCCGGGCCAGACCGTGGCCGTGGGACAACGGCTGGGCACGATCGGCCGCCAGCAGCAACCGGCGGCGGGCGATGGGGCCCTGCGGGCGGTGGCCTATTTCGCCCCGGCCGATGCCCGCCGCCTGCCCACGGGGCTGCCGATCGAGGTGGTGCCCCAGTGGAACCAGCGCGGCCGCTTCGGCGGCATCGTCGGCCGGGTGAACCAGGTGCTCAGCCTGCCCGCCACCTTGGAGGATGTCTCCACAACCACGGGCAACCCCCAGCTGGCCAGGGAACTCACCAGCGATGGGCCGGTGATGCGCGCCGAGATAGCCCTGGAGCGCGACTCCGCCAGCCGCGATGGCTACCGCTGGACCCTCTCGAAAGGCAGCGGCGTCTTTCCTGTGCGTGCGGGCCTGACGGTGACCAGCCATGCCTATGTGGAGTGGCGCACGCCGCTCAGCTATCTGATACCCGGCCTGCGCTCCCTGACCGGTGGCTACCGGGGCTTCGCGCCCGAACGCCTCTTGAACCGTCCCGTCCCGGCGGGCAGCGCCCCCGGGACCTGAGGTCGCCGAACCGCTCCAGCCTCCCCTGCCCCGTCCATCCCCATGGCCCAGCCATCGTTCCGCCTTCGCAATCCGCTGCTGCGCCAGGAGTTGCCCTGGCTCGTGGCGGAGCTGGTGTTGCTGCTGATTCTCTGCCATGCCAACGCCCCGGAGCTCTGGTTCTGGCTGGTGGTGCTGCTGGTGATCCTGGGCTACCGGCTGGAGCGCTGGTGGGCCAGCCGGCCCCAGCCCTGAGGCCGGCCCACCAGGCTGGCCCACTGGCGCTCCGCGTCCTGCATCGCCTGCTGGGCCTGGCGGCAGAGCAGCAGCCGACTGGCGAGGCGCTCCAGTCCCTCCAGAGAGGCTTCATTGATCTGGGGATCGCTGAGATCGTCCGCCAGCCGCTGCCAACCGGCGACGGCTGCCGGCGGTGGCGGCGGCGGCGGCAGCGGCTGGCCCCGCTGACGCAGGATCCGCCGCCAGATCTCCAGCCGCTCCACCAGGCCGCGCAGCAGCTCCGCCTCCTGCCGGTGGAGCGCCTCCAGCAGCCCCTGATCGTCCCGGGGCGGCCTTTGGCGCAGCAGGGCCCCCAGGGCGGTGATCAGGCGTGAGCTGGCCTCTTCAAAGGCCTTCAGCAGCTGGTGTGCCGGATGGCGCTGCGGGTTGGTGCCCAGCTCCCGGGCCAGGGCCGGCAGCTGGCGACGCAGGCTTACCAGCTGGCTGCGCAGGGCGCGGTAACGGTCCTGGCCAAGGGCTGGCGGCAAGGCGGACTCGGCAGGCGGGGCGATGACAGCACCCGTCGGCGCCGCGCCGGCGGGATCAAGCCGGTCGGCTAGTTCCCCGTAGATCGCCGCCAGGGCCTCCAGCAGACTGGCGTAGCCGCTGAGGCTTTGGTCGAGGCTGCGGCTGGGCCAGAACAGCCGCAGGCTGAGCAGGGCCAGCACCACCCCGAAGCAGGTCCAGATCAGGCGCAGGGGAATCCAAGCGGCCAGTTGGCCTTCATGGACGAACCAACCCATCACGATGATCAGTCCGCCCACCTTGTAGCCCACCTGCAGCCCCAGCAACCCCCCCAGCAACCGCAGGGCCGCCAGGGTGATCGCCAGGGCCAGGGGCATGGGCAGGTCGTTCAGGCTGCCGTAGCAGACCACCAGTAACAGGGAGCCCAGGGTGCTGCCGAGGATGCGCTGGCGTCCGAGTTCCAGGGAGCCGCCGTAGCTGTCGCTGCCGACCGCCAGCACGGCCAGGGGCACGTAGAACCCAAAGGGCAGGGCGCTGAGGCTGCCGAAGGCATTGCCCAGGCCGGCGGTGAGCGCCAGCCGCAGCTCCCGGCGGCTGATCAGCATGGCCTGCTGCTGCCAAGGGCGCCGAGGCTGGCGTGCAGGGGGCGCTGTTCTTCTGCAAGGGCGAGCAGGGGCAGCAGGGGCAGCTGCCGTCGCCGGGCCAGGGCCTGCCAGGGCTGGGGATTCCTGGGGGGGGTCGGCTGGCTGGCGCCAGCCAGCTGGCGGTCCAGGTCGCTGACGCCCTGGCCGAGCAGCGATGTTTCGCTGGCGGGCAGGGCTGGCAGGCCGGCCAGCAGGCGTTCCCAGGCCACCCAGTGGAACTGCACCTGCTGCCAGAGCCGCAGCCGCCTGTCCCAGCCACTGGCCCGCAGGCGCCGGTGGTGGGGGCCGCCCCGCTCGCGCTGCACCAGCAGCTCCATGCGCTCCAGGGCGGCGCTCAGCGGTGCCGGGTCGAGGGGGGCTGGTCGGGGACCCTGCTGCTGCAGCCAGCGGCCATAGTTCTCGAGCTGCTGCCCAAGACTGCGTCGCAGGCCCGCATCGCTGCGGTTGAGTTCGTGGTAGCAGTCACGGGGCCAGAAGAGCAGCCCTACCCCCAGGGCCACGGCGCAGCCCACGCCGGTGTCGAGGGCGCGATTGAACACGTAGGTCCAGTTGAGGGCCTCGTGGCTGGGGAGCATCAGGAACATCACGCTCAGGGTGCCGGCGGTGCCCATGCCCGCCTGCCAGCCGAACAGGCGCAGCACCGGCCCCATCAGCAGCAGGGACACGAGCACCCCTGGCCAGCCGGCCAGCAGGGTGTGAACCAGGAAAGTCACCAGTCCGCCCATCACCGTGCCCAGGATCCTGGCGGCCGCCGCCTGGATGGTGAGATCGTCATTGTCATCCACCACGAGGATCACCGCCATCAGCGGATACCAGAGGTAGGTGACCCGTTCGCTCCAGGAGGCGATGGCGGCGGTGATGAACACCGCCACGAACACTTTCAGACAGTGACGCACCAGCTGCGGATCCATGCTCGCGGCGGCAGGGGGCGGTTGGTGGTGGGGCGAGCCTATGGCGCCGCGGTCGGGGATGTCAGGGAGGGGGGCTCAGTCGTCCTGCTCGAGTAACTGGCGGGCCTGCCGCAGCACTTCCGAGGCCCGCAGGTCGAAATGGTTGCGGAAGTCGCGGCCGAAGGCCGACAGGTGGGTGTAGCCGCAGGCCATGGCCACCGCGCGCACACTGGTGTCCGGCTCGGGGTGCTGCAGTTGCCAGAGGGCGCGTTGCAAGCGTTGGTGGCGGATCCAGTGCATCGGCGAGCAACCGAATCGGCGCTTGAAGGTGTACTGCAGAGAACGGCGTGAGTAGGCGGACCGTTGTTCCAGTTCCGTCAGGCCGATTGGACGGTGCAGGTTGACATTGATCCATTCGATCAGATCCTCGAGAATCTGATCGCGCATCGGTTGATGACAGGGGGGATCGGCCGTGACCGGTTCGGGGTGGGCATTCACCTCCGTGCTCACCAGTTCGGCCAGAATGCGGTAGATGAGTTCATCGAGCCGCAGGGCCTCCAGCAGGGTTGAGCCCTGCAGACCTGGGGCATCCAGCATTTGTACGGTTCGCCGCAGTTGCAGCACCAGTTCGGTGTTGAGTGACGTGTCGGGACCGAGCATCCTGGGGGTGCGCAGATCCCTGCGCAGCTGGGGGATGTTGGCGTAGGGACCGATCAGCGATTCCGCTGTGGTCTGCAGGCGCTGGCGGTCAATCCGAAAGATCACTCCGTTGAAATCATTCGTGTTCAGCTGCAGATTGGTGCCAGGTAGATATAATAGTTCGGAATCATGCTGCAGCTCAAAGGGATGGCCTTGGCAGGTCACATCGGCGTGGCCTCCGTAGGGAAGCATCACTACCACACCATCATCTTCATTGAGCATCCCCATCGACAGCCCGGTGTGGGCCGAGGCCAGCAGGATCAGCTCGCCGCAGCAGGCCAGGCTGGACCGTTGGCTGAAGGTGCGGGGGAGCGCTGCCTGGCTGAAGCTGGTGATCGTGATGCCGAGGCGTTGGATCTGCTGTCGATAGGCATGGGCGTTATGGCCGACGCTGGCATCGTGGCCCAGAAAAGCCAGCGCGGCCCTGTTGATGTCCAGCCGGGAAGGGGTCTGGGGGGAGTCGATGGCCGGCAACGGCTCCGGGTTGCGCGGGGAGCGTGGGTGGCTGGTGGCCGGAACGGCGGACCGTTCGCGGGTCCCTTGCTCCGATCGCCCTCGAGCATGCATAGCGTTAATTTCTGATTGGATTTTGATGAAGTCAGGCTTGGGGCGGGGTGATTCTTGTCTGTGGTCCCTGAGTTTTTCCGTCGCGCTGGGCGGCTCACTCTGTTATCCCAATTTTACCTTCTTTCCGGTTAATAAACCACCCTAGGGCCGTGTTGCCTGCTGGCAAGTCGACCGGGTCGGCGCTGGCCGCGACGCTCAGTCGCTTTCGGCGTGGTAGCTGCTGCGCACCAGGGGGCCACTGCGCACCTGCTGGAAGCCCAGCTCCCTGGCGATCGTTCCGAGCCGGGCAAAGTCGTCCGGCGACCAGTAGTGCTGCACCGGCAGATGGGCCAGGGAAGGACGTAGGTATTGGCCAAGGGTTAGGCGCTGGCAGTCGGCTTGCCGCAGATCTCTGAGACTCTCGACAATCTCATCAAATGTTTCACCCAGTCCGAGCATCAGGCCCGATTTGGTGGGGATCGTCGGAGCCAGCTGCCGGGCGGTGCGCAGCAGGCCGAGGGAGCGCCGGTAGGTGGCCCCACGGCGCACTTCCCCCTGCAGCCGCTCCACCGTCTCCAGGTTGTGGTTGAAGCAAACCGGCTCGGCGGCCAGCACCGCCTCCAGGCGTCGACGCTGGGCCTCCACGGCCTCCGCCTCGCCACGCTGCCCCCCCCAGAAATCGGGGGTCAGCACTTCGATGGCCACCCGCGGATCGCGCCGGCGGATGGCGGCCATGGTGGTGGTGAACAGGCCAGCGCCGTGGTCCGCCAGGTCGTCGCGGGCCACGGCGGTGAGCACCACATAGCGGAGCCCCAGGGTCTGCACCGCCTCGGCCACCCGTTCGGCTTCGCCGGCGTCGAAGGGTGCCGGTGCCTCCCCCTTCTCCACCTGGCAGAAGGCGCAGCTGCGGGTGCACACCGGGCCACCCAGCAGGAAGGTGGCGGTGCCGGCCGCATAGCACTCGGCCCGGTTTGGGCAGCGACCCTCCTCGCAGATCGTATGCAGCCGCTGGCTTTTCACCACCGCCTGCACCGCCACGAGATCGCTGGCGTTGCCGATCGGCGAGCGCAGCCAGGCCGGCAGACGGGAGGCCGGTGGAATGGCGCTGTAGCGGCTGGTTCGCGGGGCCATTGGTCAGGACAGGAGGGTCGGTCAGTCGAGGCGGCGGCGCCCCTCGAAGGCCCGCGCCAGGGTCACTTCATCGGCGTATTCCAGCTCACTCCCCACCGGTAGGCCGTAGGCGATGCGACTCACGGTGGTGAAGGGTTTCAGCAGCCTGGCCAGGTAGAGGCTGGTGGTGTCGCCTTCGACGCTGGGGGTGAGGGCCAGGATCACTTCCGTGGTGGCCTCCCGGTCGACCCGTTCGACCAGCGGCTGAATCTGCAGCAGTTCCGGTCCGATGCCATCCATCGGCGAGATCAGACCGCCGAGCACGTGGTAGCCGCCCCGGAATTCCCGCGTGCGCTCCATCGCCAGCAGGTCGCGGGAATCGGCCACCACGCAGATCTGGCCGTTGCGCCGCTCCTGGTTGCGGCAGATCTCGCACAGCGGTTCGGCCGAGAGATGGAAACAGCAGCGGCACTGGCCCACCTGGCTTCGGGCCGCCAGAAGCGCATCGGCGAAGGAACGGATCTGCTCCTCGGGCTGGCGCAACAGATGCAGGGCCAGGCGCTGGGCGGTGCGCGGGCCGATGCCCGGCAGCCGCTCGAACTGGTCGATCAGCCGGGCGAGGGGTCGGGTGAAGCCGCTCAGCGGACCAGGGAAGCTGTGGCGAATCTAGGGGCCCCGGCCGTCCGGAGCGACAATGCCCCCATCCCCAAGCCCGAAGGGCCCCGCCACCGTGATCCCTGCCGCCCTGCGCGCCCTGCTGCCGTTCGCCACCGGCTCCCAGCTCCGCCGCCGCGCTCCTGCCCTGCCCGCGCTCCTGGGTGTGCTGCTCAGCCTGGTACTGGTGGGCTGCAGTGCGGCGGCCGCCGGGCTCAATTCCTTTCAGAGCCCGGATGGCCGCTATGCCTTCCTCTATCCCACCGGTTGGAGTCGGGTCCAGGTCAGTGGTGGCCCCCAGGTGGTGTTCCACGACCTGATCAACAGTGATGAAACCCTCAGCCTGGTGATCTCGGAGGTGAATGACACCAACGACCTCAATGCCCTCGGCAGTGCGGTGGCGGTGGGGGAACGGCTGCGCAGGGTGGTGATTGCCCCCGAGGGCAGCGGTCGCCAGGCCGAGCTGGTGGAGGCCAGCGAGCGGGAGCTGGGCGGTCACACCTTCTACGACCTCGAGTACGCGGTCCATCTCGCCGACCGGGACCGCCACGAACTGGCCACGGTGGTCGTCGACCGGGGCCGGCTGTTCACCTTCGCCGCCAGCACCAATGAGGTGCGCTGGCCGCGGGTCAAGGAGCTGTTCGAGAGGGTGATCGGCTCGTTCAATCTGTTGATCTGAGTGCCCGCCACCCCCCTGATCCAGGGCCCTGCTGCAGGGGCCGGTCCGCTTCAGCCCGATGTGGTGGTGATCGGCGCCGGGCTGGCCGGTTCGTTGCTGGCCCTCGCCCTGGCAGAACGGGGAGTGGCGGTCAGCCTGGTGGCCCCCGAGGCCCCGGATGTTTCCGGGGCTCCCGCCGCTTCGACCGCCGCCGGCGAACAGCTGGCGGCCACCGCCCTGAGCTATGGCGCCATGGCGGGCCGTGCCGCCGCTGACCAGTGGCAACGATTGCAGCGGCGCCACGGCCCCCTGGGGTGGTGTCCCAGCGGCCTGGTGGCCCATCTCGAGACCCAGCCCCTGGACCGCCTGCCTCCGGAGGCGCTGGCCCTGGCGGCGGCCTGGCTGCCCCTGTCGCGGGTGGATGGCCAGGTGCTGGCCACGGCGCTGCCGGCGGCGCTGGCCCGGGCCGGGGTGGTCCGTCGCCAGGGCTGGGTGACGGCGCTGGAGCCCCAGGCCCGGGGTGGCTGGAACCTGCAGCTGCGCTGGGACGGCGGCGGCCCCGTCGGTTCCATGGCCAGTCGCCTCACGGCACATCAGGTGGTGCTGGCGGCAGGCGCGGGCTGCCGCCGGCTCTGGCCCGGCCTCGCCCCGGGCCTGCGCAGCAGCTGGGCGGGGGTGCTGCTGGCCACCGGCGGCGGCGACAGCCCCTGGCTGGAGCAGGTGCGCCGGGGGCGGGTGGTGATGCCTCGCCGGTGGCGGCTGCCGGAGTTGGAGCAAGCGGCCGGGGGGCAGCCGGCCGAGGGGTTGCCCGGCGGCGGCGGCGGCGAGCGCTGGGTGGTGGATCCGGGGCTGACGGCCCGCGGCGCGGAAGTGCTCCTGGGCCAGATCAGCCTGCTGAGGCCGGGGATTGATCCCGGGGAGCCGCCGGATCCGGCCTGGATGGAGACGCGCCTGCGCCAGGGCCTGGCCCGTCTCGATCCGCTGCTGGCGGACCTGCCTGCCCGCTATCGGCAGGTGCCGGTGCCCTTCTGCCCGGACGGGGTCCCCCTCGTCGGGCCCGTGGACGGGGCGGCCGGACTCTGGGTGTTCACCGGCTTCAGCGGTGCCTTCACCCAGGTGCCGCCCGCCGCCGTCGACCTGGCCGGGGCGATCGCGCAATGGTTGAATCCCGTGACGCTGTGATGTCATGAGCGGCCCGGCCATCAACCCCGACCTTGAGGCCCTGCTGCGCATGGGACTGGCCGTGCTCTGCGGCCTGGCGGTGGGCCTCAACCGGGCGCACCATGGCAACACCCCCCATCCAAACCGCCTACGGGTGCACGTTCTGGTGGGCCTGAGTGCCTGCCTGATGGTGCTGGCGGCCGGCCCCGATCAGGAGGCCCGCAGCCGGGCGATTCAGGGGGTGGCCACGGGGGTGGGCTTCCTTGGCGCCGGCGAGATCCTCGTGCCCTCCCGCATCCCGAAGCACAGCGAGCCGGAGGTGCGTGGCCTGAGCAGTGCGGCCTCCATCTGGTTCACCGCCTCCCTGGGGGTGACCGTGGCGGCCTCCAGTCCGCTCTTCGGCCTGGTGGCTCTGGTGCTGGCCCTGATCACCCTTTCGGATGGGGGACGGGAAAGGGGACAGGAGATGCCCGGGGCTGAGGGCGACCGCCCACCGGCTGCGGATCAGAACAGGAACCGCTGACGCTCGCGGGCGGCTGGCTCACCGTTGGCCTGCTGGTGGTTGCCGGTGTCGTCGTTGTTGGGCCATTCGGCCTCCCAGTAGCTGATGCCGTCCCGGTAGAAGGGACGGCCGCCCATGCGGTGGGTTTCCAACTGGGTGGTCCCCATGGCGGTGAGCAGCCCCCCCAGTTCCATCGGCCCCATGTCGGTGCGCAGATCCTTGCCTGTGGCGGCCAGCAGCCCCGGCAGCCGCACCAGTTGCTCAGGCCTGGTGAGTTTGCGGAACAGGGCGCGCAGGGCCAGCTGCTGCCGCTCCAGCCGGCCAATGTCCCCCATCTCGTCGTGGCGGAAGCGCAGGAAGCCCTCCAGATCCCGCCCCTTGAGCGTCTGGGGACCGGGTTGGAGGTCGATGTGCAGCCCCTGGCTGTTGTCGACGTAGCTCATCCGCTTGGGCACGTTCACCTCAATGCCGCCCAGCTGGTCGGCCATGTGGCGGATGCCGGCCAGGTTGACGATCAGGTGGTGGCGGATCGGCCGCCCGGTGCGGGAGCTGATCTCCTGCTTGAGGGTCTCGGTGCCGCCAAGGCTGTATAAGGCGTTGATCTTGACAGGCCCATAGGTCTGGGCTTCCACGTAGGTGTCCCGTGGAATCTGGGTGAGGCGGGTGAGGCCGCCTTCCACCCGCAGGGTGGCGATCACATCGGTGTTGCCACCGCCCACATCGGTGCCCAGCAGCAGGATGTCATCGCTGCTGCCGATGGCCCAGCCGGTGAAGGGGTTGCTGAGGCCGGCGATGTTGCCGCCGATCGGGCGGGTGATCAGGTCGGCCAGGGGCTTGGCCAACAGCAGGCCGCCCCCCAGGCCGATGGCCATGGCCATCGCCATCGGCAGCGGGCTGGTGCGGTTAGGAACCCTGGCGGGCGGCCGATGCCGGCGGGTGGGGCGGCTGCTGGTCCGGCGGGGCGGACGCTTTGCCGTATGGCTCTTCATTAAGAAAACGCTACGGCAGGGATTCAGAGCTGGAGCGCCTCGCTGGGACGCAGCCCAGCCTGCACACGCCAGAGGGCGGCGTAGGCGCCGCCGTGGTTGAGCAGTTGATCGTGGCGGCCGCTTTCGACGATGCGGCCGTCCTCCATCACCACGATTCGATCGGCATGGCGCACCGTGCTGAGCCGGTGGGCGATCACCAGTGTGGTGCGATCGGCGGTGATCACATCAAGGGAGCGCTGGATCGCGGCTTCGGTCTCGTTGTCAACGGCGGCGGTGGCCTCATCGAGGATCAGCACGGGGGGATCCTTCAAAATCGCCCGAGCCAGGGCGATTCGCTGGCGCTGGCCGCCCGAGAGCCGCTGACCCCGTTCACCCACCACGGTGTCGTAACCATTGGGCAGGGCCTCGATGAAGCCCGCCGCCTCGGCCAGGGCGGCGGCGGCTTCGATGCGGGCGCGGTCGGCGCCGAAGCTGCCGTAGGCGATGTTCTCGGCGACGCTGCCGTGGAAGAGGAAGACCTCCTGGCTCACCAGTCCGATGGCGCGCCGCAGATCGGCGAGACGGAGCTGTTCGATCGGCAGGTCGTCGATCAGGATGCGCCCGGCCTGGATCTCGTAGAGCCGCAGCAGCAGCTTCACGATGGTGCTTTTGCCGGATCCGGTGGAACCGACGATGCCGATGGTGCTGCCGGCCGGGATCTCCAGGTTGAAGTCGTCGAGCAGGGGCGGTCGTTCGGCGTAGGCGAAGCCCACCCCTTCGAAGCGGATGGCGCCGCGTACCGTGGCGATCGGCAGTGCCATCACGCCGCTGGGGATGGCGATGGGGGTGTGCAGCAAATCGAGCACCCGATCCGTGGAGGCCATGGCCCGCTGGTAGTCGTCAAGGGTTCGGCCCAGGGTTGTCAGCGGCCAGAGCAAGCGCTGGGTGATGAACACCAGAAAGCTGTAAGTGCCCACGGCGATCACCCCTTGCCAGGCCTGCAGCCCGCCGATCACCAGAATGGCGAGGAAGGCGAACAGGATCGCATAGCGAATCAGGGGCACAAATGCCGCCGACAGGCGGATCGCCCGGCGGTTGCTTAACCGATAGGCCTGGCTCTGTTCCGCGAGGCGCTGCTTCTCCCAGGCTTCGGCGGCATAGCTCTTGATCGTGAGCATGCCGCCGAGGTTGTTGCTCAGCCGGCTGGCCAGATCGCCTGCCCGATCGCGCACCTCCCGGTAGCGGGGGGCAAGACGCTTCTGGAACTGCAGGGAGCCCCAGAGGATCAGGGGAATCGGCAGAAAAGCCACTCCCGCCACCTGGGGCGAGAGCACCACCATGGCGCCACCCACGGCCAGAACGGTGGTGATCAGCTGGAGGATTTCGTTGGCGCCGTGGTCGAGAAAGCGCTCCAGTTGGTTGATGTCGTCGTTGAGGATGGTGAGCAGGCGACCGCTGCTGCCGGACTCGAAGAAGCCCATCTCCAACTGTTGAAGATGGTCGTAGGCCTCAATCCGCAACTCGTGTTGGACCGTCTGGGCCAGATTGCGCCAGAGCAGACCGTAGAGGTATTCAAATAGGGATTCGCCGCTCCAGATCAGAAATGAAAGAACGGCGAGCACCGTGAGCTGGGATGGGACCGTGCGGAAGCCAAGCTCGCCAAGCCAGGACGTGCGTTGTTGAACGACAACGTCCACAGCTAGGCCGATCAGCACCGGCGGTGCCAGATCCAGCAGTTTGTTGAGAACTGAGCAGACGATGGCCAGCCGGACCTGGCGGCGATGGGGCCTCAGGGTGACCAGCAACCGTTGGAGGGCCGGCTGGGGCTGCCGGCTGGCAGCGGCGCCCCGGCCCCCCTCCGAACTGCTCACGGGAGTGGCTTGGCGATCACCATCGGTTGCCAC
>Ga0207954_1000198_pt1 | contig 19611 bp, 13 predicted proteins | sample CryBogmetaGMA0M_FD_184547 | JGI IMG/M metagenome (GOLD analysis project Ga0207954, IMG submission 184547) | Freshwater microbial communities from Crystal Bog, Wisconsin, USA - MA0M (SPAdes) | ecosystem: Environmental > Aquatic > Freshwater > Lake | place: Crystal Bog, Wisconsin, USA | collected... | reverse complement strand
GTGAAGGCGATGCCGACGACCGGCTCCCGCGGCGACTGCGGCTCCCCCGCCGCGCGGATCTCCTTGGGCGGCTCGGCGGCGATCACGCCCTTCCCCTTCTGGCCGGCGTCGAGCGACTTCACGAGCGCGAAGGCCAGCGTCTCCTCCTCCGCGAGCACCCGCCGCCCCTTCTCGGGCAGCCCGGGAAACGTCGTCCGCACCTCGGCGGGATTCGCGCCCATGAACTGCGGCGTCGAATCGACGATCCGGCCGTCGCGGACGGTGAAGTTGAGCGACAGGTGGTGGCCTTCCACCGAGAGCGACCAGCGGCCGGCCGGTGCCGGCGTGCCGAACACCGTGAAGAAATACCGCAGCGGGTCGCGGATGTTCTTCGCCTTCGCCCCCTCGATGATCCGCAGGATCTCGTCGAGCCGCATGATCAGGGTCGACTTGTCATAGCCGACCTCCGACAGGGCCGCCCGCAGCAGCCGGTGGGCCGCCTCCTGCTGCGACGCCGTCATGTCGCGGAGCTGCACCCCCTTGCGGGCCGGCTTGGGGATGAAGTGCCAGTCGATCCGCCCCGCCTCGTCGAAGGGCCGCTTCGCGAGCGTCACCTGCTCGGGCGTGAGCGTGGCGAGCCAGTCGGTGGCGGCGGCGACGAGCGGCGCGGAGGTGGCGGTGACAGCCGGGGCCGGAGCGGGCGCGGTGGCCGTGCCCTGCGCCGCGGCCGTGCGAGCGGCCGGCGCGAGGAGGGCGACGAACGCGAGGCCGGTCGCCGTCGCGAGCCGTCGCACGGCGGGCGTCCCCGTGACGAGGCAACGGGCAGCGGCCGGCATGCGGATGGTCGTGTTCATGCGAAACGTCTCCGGAAGACAGGGCGTGACGTGCCGGTGGCTGCGGCGACCGGCATGGGGCACGTGGCAGAGGCCGATTCGCCGGCTTCAGGGCATACGGTGAACGGCCGGGGCCCCGAGTCAGTGGTCGCGGCCGCGGGGGTCGCGGTCGTGGTGGGCCTGGTCGACGTGCACGTGCACGGTGGGACAGGCCTCAAAATACCCTGCCCACGCGGCGTCCGACACCCCGGCCCCGTCGAGGTAGAGATTCCAGAGGCCCGGCAGCCGGCCGAGCACGGCGAGCCCCGCGTCACCGATCGGCACGTCGATCAGGTGCAGCGAGCGGAGCCGGGGCAGGGCGATCACCGCCTCGCAGACCTCCGGCCCGGCGAGCCCCGGGCCCCCGAGCCTGAGGCTGCGGAGGTTTTCGAGGGGGACGAGCGCACGGACGCCCGCGGCCGTGCAGGCCGCCTGCGGCACGTTCAGATCGCGGAGCGACCGGCAGGCCGCGAGCCGGCGAAACCCCTCGTCGCCGATCGGGCACTGCCGGGCCACGAGCCGCTCGAGGCCGGGAAGCGTGGCGATGATCCCGGCCTCAAGGTCGGCCGCGCCGCCCCCGTCGAGCACGAGTTCGCGCAGACCCGCGAGGCCGCGGAGCGATTCCCATTCAAGCGGCGCCGGCGGCGTCGTGGCCGCGACTCGCGTGCCGCTCCCGTCGCGCACGGCCGCCACCTGCGCGGCGAACGTCGGGGCCGCCGCGCCGGCCGGCGGGCTGCCGGGATGCGCCGCGTCGTGCCTTGTCGCGACCGGCGGCTGCGGGCTCGTCCGGCCGCACCCCGCAAGCGGGATGGCCAGGAGCAGGATCATCGCGGCGCGGGCCGGGGCTGGGTGGGAACGTGTCATCTGGTCGCGCGACCGTCCTCCACCCGGTTCCTCCACCGCCCGTGGAAAACGTCCTCCGGACCTTTTTCCCCGGATGAAAACCTCCGGTTTTCGCGGGAGCTGCGCTCCCGGGATCGCATCCCTGCGATCCGGCGGGCTGTGTGTCCACAGCCTGTCCACCGCACCGCCCGAATGAATTATGCAAGGCTCTGCGCGGCCGGCACAAGACACGCCGCGGGCCGGGAACGTAATCTGAGCGACCGGCCGCGCGGCCACGACATACCGGCGACATACCCGCGGCGAATCCGGCGACGAGGGACGCACCGTGAGCGACATACCCGACCCGTTTCGCGAGCCGCGGCGCGAGGCCGGCGTGCTCGGGCTGCCGACCGACCGGGAGGTGATCCCGATGATCCTGCGGCACGAGGACGTGCGCAAGGCGGCGAAGGACTGGAGGACGTTCAGCTCCGCCGCCCCGTTCCGCGTGCCGATCCCCTCGGAGGAGCACCTGCGGAGCGTGCGGCAGCTGCCGATCGAGACCGACCCGCCCGATCTGGCCGACTACCGCCGGCTCGTGGAGCCCTTCTTCCTGCGGGCGAAGCAGCCCGACTACGTCGCGCGGGTCGAGGCGATCACCGAGCGGCTTGTCGCCGAGGCGCTCGGCCGCGACACGATCGAGGCCGTCGCCGAGCTCGCGCTGCCGCTGCAGTCACGGGCCCACACCGTGCTCCTCGGCGTGCCGGAGGCGGAGGCGGAGCGGTTCATCGGCTGGGGCGTGCACGTCTTCCACGGGGAGCACGGGGTCGCGCAGGCCGCCGCGCTCGAGCGGTATCTCGGCGAGCAGCTCGACCGGGCGGCCGCCGCCCCGGGGGACGACTTCTACGGCCTGCTCGCCACGGCCACGTTCCACGGCCGGCCGCTGACGCGGGGGGAGCAGCTCGGCTTCGCGAACCTGATGTTCGCCGGCGGCCGCGACACCGTCATCCACAGCGTGGCCTGCGCCCTGGGCTACCTCGCGGAGCACCCGCAGGCGCTCGACTGCCTGCGGGCCGACCCCGACCGCATCATCCTCGCGAGCGAGGAGTTCTTCCGGGCCTACATGCCGCTCTCGCACATCGGCCGCGTCTGCCCCGTCGACACCGATGTGCGGGGGATGCCCGTGAAGGCGGGCGACCGCGTCTCGCTCTGCTGGGCGTCGGCGAACCTCGACGAGACGGTGTTCCCCGAGGCCGACTCGATCCGGCTCGACCGCCGGCCCAATCCCCACGTCTCCTTCGGCTTCGGCGGCCACCTCTGCCTCGGCGCCGCCCACGCCCGCACGGTGATGCGGGGGCTCTTGGCGGTGCTCTGCCGGCGGGTGGGCCGCATCGGGCTCGTGTCGAAGCGCGACCGCGTCGAGCGCACGGCCGCCTACGACCGGCAGCTCGGCTACGACGAACTCGTGGTGCGACTGCAGCCGGTGGCGCCCGGCTGACGCGGCCGCGCCGCGGCATTCACGGCGGCGGCCCGAGGGCCTGCCGATAGAAGCCCCAGTTCGAGTCGCCGAGTGCGGCGAGCGTCGCGAGCGGGTCGTGATCGACGCCGGGCAGCACGGTCCAGGCGTGAGGAATCCCCAGCCGCTCGAGATGCTCGTGGAAGTCGCGATTCGCCGGGAACGTCTCGTCCTGGTCGCCGCACACCTGGCGGATGAGCGCGCCGTTCCTGATCGCGTCGACGTTGCGCTCGGCGAGCGCCCGCGGGCTCACGCTGCGGAAGTATTCCGGATCGCCCCCGTAGACCCGCTCGAGCACGTCGTTGGCGCGCTTGCGGCTGGCGCGCGGCGCGTCGCGCAGATCAGGCTGGAGCGGCCCGCCCCCCATGATCGAGATCGCCCGGAACAGGTCCGGGTATTTGAATCCCAGCCGCGCGGCGCCGTAACCGCCCATGCTGTATCCGTCGAGCACCCGCCCCTCCCGCGCGGCGATCGTGCGGCAGGTCGCGTCGATGTGTGGCACGAGTTCCTTGACGACGACGGTCTCGATGGGTGCCGAGCCGTCCTTCCAGTCGACGTACATGCCGTTGGGCATGCCGTTGACGAACACGACGAGGCAGGGCGGACTCTTGCCGGCCTCGATGGCGGCGGCGAAGTGGGCCGCGACCCGCGGGATGCCGGGCAGACCGCCCCCCGAGCCGTGCAGCCAGTAGACGACCGGGAAACGCCGGTCGGGATCGCGGTCGTAGGCCGCCGGCGTGAAGACGTGGTAGCTGACCGTGGCCTTCGCGGCGGCGCTCTCGAACGTGTGAAACGAGACGCCCGGCGCCGTGACGGCGGGCGTCACCCAGGCGAGCGCCGCCGCGGGCACGGCCTGCTCGGTGACCGACTGCGCGGTGACCGGCTGCCCGGCCACCGCCTCGCCGAGGCCGCTCGCCATAGCCACCGCCACGAGCAGCAGCGCCGCGAGGATCGCGGTGCCAAAGCCCGGCTGCGGGAGGTTGGTCATCGGAGGGATCATGGTCATGGGTCTGGCGGCCGGGGCGGATCTTCGTGGCGCGGGCGTGTCGCCGGGATTGAACGGCCGACCGAAGCAGCGGTTCCGACTTGCCCGCCAGCGAGAATCAGACTAGACTTAGTCTAGTTTACCAGGATCTCCGGGAGTGCCGTGCGATGCCGTCGGTTGTCAACATTCACGAAGCGAAGACGCACCTCTCACGGCTCATCGACCAGGTGGTGGCCGGCCGGGAAATCATCATCGCCAAGGCCGGCCGCAGGGTTGCCAGGCTGGTTCCGCTCGACGCCGGTGCGCGGCCCAAAAAGCTCGGCGGCCTCAAGGGTCGCATCAAGGTGCCGGATGATTTCAACGCGCCGCTCGACGACCTTGTCGTCGCCGCCTTCGAGGGACGTTCGTGAGCAGAATCCTCCTCGATACGCACCTGCTCCTGTGGGCCGTCGGTGAGCCGAAAAAGCTGCCGGTGGAAGCACGCCGATGGATTGACGAGGCGGAGGTTTTCGTGAGTGCCGCATCGATCTGGGAGGTGAGCATCAAGGCGGCGCTCGGCAAACTCTCCGCCGACCCATCCCAACTGCTCGCCGAGATCGAGCCTGCCGGGTTTCACATCCTCCCGGTGACCGGCGACCACGCCGCGGCCGTCGCCCTGCTGCCCCCCCTCCACAACGATCCTTTCGACAGGATGCTCGTCGCCCAGGCCAAGACGGAGCCTCTTCTGCTTGTCACGAACGATTCCGCTCTCCACGCCTACGGGGACTGCGTGAAACTCGTGGCGCCCCCTCCGCGCCGTAGATAGAGCGCATTCGACTTTGGTGGAGCACCGGCTCGGGGGGCGGCAAAAGTCTCCTTGCTCCGGCCGCGGCGGCCTCCGCTTCGGGAAGCGTTCGCCGACCCCCCTTCGCCTCGCCTCTCCAGGTTCCCAGGGCGCCGCTCCACGTGCGCTGAACGCGCTCGAGCCGCAGAGAGCATCGACCGCGCGCCGGTTCCGCCACGGCAGCGCAGCTCCCGGGAAAATAGGGGGTTTTCGTCCGTGGAAAATGGCACGCGCCGCCATCTGTGGTCCGCGGGCCATCGACGCCGGCTCTCAGGGCATCGGCACCCCCTCCCGGACATTCGCTCAGCAGGAGCGGCTCGTGCGCGAGCATCACGTGTGAGCCGGATCAGGCCAGCACGTCCCTGATCGGCTCGACGTGCTCCACGCCCACGAGCTTCTGGTCGAGGCCGCCGAAGAAGTAGGAGAGCCGGTTGGGATCGAAGCCGAGGCGGTCGAGCACCGTCGCGTGCAGGCTCTTCACATGGAAGCCGGCCTTGTCGCCGTTGCCGTGCCCCGGGCCCGGCGAGGTCGCCGCCGAGCCGAGCTCGTCGGTCTCCCCCACGCTCACGCCCCCCTTGATGCCGCCGCCGGCCATCCACATCGTGAACCCGAAGGCGTTGTGGTCGCGGCCCGTGCCCGCGGCGTATTCGGCCGTGGGCTGGCGGCCGAACTCGCCCCCCCAGATCACGAGCGTCGAATCGAGCAGCCCCGACCGCTTGAGGTCGGTCAAGAGCGCCGCCACCGGCTGGTCGGTGTTGCCGGCGTGGAAGTTGTGGTTTTTCTCCAGGTCGCCGTGGGCGTCCCAGTTGTCGTCGTTGTGGGCGCCGCCGGAGTAGAGCTGCACGAACCGCACCCCCCGCTCCACGAGCCGCCGCGCGAGCAGGCAGCGGCGGCCGAAGTCGGCCGTCCGCGGATTGTCGAGGCCGTAGAGCGTCTTCGTCTCCTCCGTCTCGCTGGCGAGGTCGACCGCCTCCGGCGCGTGCTCCTGCATCTTCCAGGCCAGCTCGTAGGCGGCGATCCGCGCCGCCAGCTCGGAGTTGTCCGCGCGGCCGAGCAGGTGGGCCTCGTTCGTCTCGCGGAGGCCGTCGAGCACCGCCCGCTGCGCCGCCGCCGACATGTCGTCGGGGGGCGCGATGTCGAGGATCGGCGGCCCCTTGCTCCGCAGGATCGTGCCCTGGTAGCTGGCCGGCATGTAGCCGCTCGACCAGTTCTTCGCCCCCGAGATCGGGCCGCCGGTGGGATCGAGCATGACGACGAAGCCGGGGAGATTCTCGTTGACGCTGCCGAGGCCGTAGTTGACCCACGACCCCAGGCAGGGCGCGCCCGACTGGATCTTGCCGGAGTTCATCTGCAGCATCGCCGACCCGTGGATCGGCGAGTCGGCCGTCATCGCGTGGAGGAAGGCGATGTCGTCGACGTGGCCGGCCACGTGGGGGAAGAGGTCGCTCACCCACTTGCCGCACTGGCCGTACTGCTTGAACTTCCACTTCGGGCCCACCACGCGGCCCTGGCTCTTCTCGCCGCCGCGGCCCTTCGTCTTCACCTCGATCGTCTGGCCGTCGAGCGGGTAGAGCTTGGGCTTGTAGTCGAAGGTGTCGACGTGGCTCGGGCCGCCGTACATGAAGAGGAAGATCACGCTCTTCGCCCGCGGCGCGAAGTGCGGCGGCTTGGCGGCGAGCGGATTGACGAACGCCCGCCCGTCGGCGGCCCGCGCCTGCCGCGCGAAGAAGCCCTCGTCGAGGAGGCCCGAGAGCGCGAGCCCGGTGAACGAGGCCCCGGCCTCCCAGAAAAACTCGCGGCGGGTGCGGCGGCAGAACTGTCCGGCGTGGTCGCGTGGCATGGCGGCTGCTTCCGATCGGGCAGAGGGTCGGCGGGGGAATCAGTCGAGGTAGGCGAACTCGTTGGTGTTGAGCACCATCAGGCAGAAGAGCTCGAGCGCCCGGCCGGGGCTGACGCCGTCGGCGTCGTCGAGACGGTCGACCAGAGCCACGCCGCGGACCACCTCGGCGTCGGTCGCCGGCCGCACCAGCGCGATCTCGAGCGCCCGCCGCACCTGCGCGGGCACGTCGGCGGCGTCGGGCCCCCCCGCCTCGCCGCGGACGCGGGCGGCGAAGACGCGGGCCTGCTCCTGGAGAAACGCGCCGTTCATCATGCCGAGCGCCTGCGTGGGCTGCGTGGTCGTGAAGCGGACGGGGCAGCTCGTGTCGGTGTCGGCGGCGTCGAAGTCGGCCAGGAGCGGCACGAGCAGTGACCGCTTCACCTTCGCGTAGACGCTCCGCCGCGCCTGCTCCTCGGGCGGCGACGAGCCCCAGCCGGCGCCCGGCCGCGACTGGCCGGCGAGCACCTCCTTGGGGATCGCCGGGTAGACGCCCGGGCCGAACATCTGCGGATTGAAGGCGCCGCTGGCGACGTGGATCGAGTCGCGCAGCTCCTCCGCCGAGAGCCGGCGCATGTCGAACCGCCAGAAGGCGTCGTTGAGCGGATCGGCGGCGAGCGCCCGCGGCTCCGCGGCCGACGCGGCCCGGTAGGCCTGCGACAGGAGGATCGTCTTGTGGAGCGCCTTGAGCCGCCAGCCGCCGGCGACGAGCTCCGTGGCCAGCCAGTCGAGCAGGTCGGCGTGGGTGGGGGGATCACCGGCGAAGCCGAAGTTGTTCGGGCTGCGGACGATGCCGCGGCCGAAGTGGTGCTGCCAGACGCGGTTGGCGATGACGCGGGCCGTGAGGGGATTCTCCGGCGACACGAGCCAGCGGGCCAGCGCCGTGCGGCGGCCGGAGCTCTTCGCGCCGGCCGGCGGCGTGGGGATCACCGGGGCCTGGGCCCGTAGGATCGCCGGAAACGCCGGGCTCACGAGATTCTCCGGTGTCGGCTCGGCGCGGGGATTGCCGCGGTAGAGCACGTGGGTCTCGGGGGGCACGGGGCCCCGCTCCGTGACGACGAGCGCCGTGTCGACGGGCACGTGCTCGGCCTTCAGCTTCTCGAGCGCCTTCTTCCGCCCGTCGTAGTCGCGCTTGCCGTCGCGGCCGAGGATCCGTTCGCCGTCGGCCTTCAGCGCCTCCGCGAGCTTGAACTCGCCGACGGCGGTGCCCGGCGGCGGGGCGGAGAGCATCCGCGCGGCGAAGCCCGGCCCCGACCAGGAGACGGTGAGCCCCTTGCCGTGCCGCCCCTGGAAGTAGTCGAGCCGGATCGGCCGGCGGCCCGCGGCGAGCGTCACGGCGGTGGTCTTCGGCCGCCCCTCCCCGTGGATGCCGTCGTTGTCGAGGACCGGGCGGCCGTCGATCGAGAGCCGCGCGCCGTCGTCGGAATCGAGCGTGAAGACATACTCGCCGTCGGCGGGCACCTTGAGGAACCCGGTGAACACGTAGCCGAAGAAGTCGGGCCGTAGCGACGGCGCCACGGCGATGTCGAAGAGGCCGGAGGGCACGCTCCCGGTGTCCTCGGCCTTGAGCGGGTCGAAGTCGGGCAGCTTCGTCCACTCGTCGCGGTAGAAGCGGAAGGCGAGGTCGTCGATGTCGCCGCCGACGGCCGGGGCGGCCCGCAGCCGCTCCCACTCCCGGCGGAACCGCTGCTCGATCGCCGTCACCTCCTGCTGCGCCGCGTCGCGGCGGCGGTCGAGGTCGGCCCGCTTCTCCTCGTAGGCGGCCCGCTCGCCGGCGTCCTTGAAGAGCGGCGCCTCGATCTGGTCGCCGCCGTTGCCCATCGGGGTGAGGTTGTGGAAGAAGGCGAGCAGGGAGTAGTAGTCGCGCTGGGGGAGCGGGTCGATCTTGTGGTCGTGGCAGCGGGCGCAGTTGATCGTGAGGCCGAGGAACACCTGCCCCGTCGTCGCCACGATGTCGTCGAGCCAGTCGTAGCGAAACTGCTCGCGGTCGGCCGGCTCGTCGTCCCAGACGCCCAGCCGGTAGTAGCCGGTGGCGACGAGCGCGTCGGGGGTGGGATCGGGCAGTTCGTCGCCGGCGATCTGCTCGGTCACGAAGCGATCGTAGGGCTTGTCGTCGTTGAGCGAGCGGATCACCCAGTCGCGATACCGCCACGCGTGGGGCTTGTCGCCGTCGCGTTCGAAGGAGTTGGTGTCGGCGTAGCGGACGAGGTCGAGCCAGTGGCGGGCCCACTGCTCGCCGTAGTGGGGGCTCGCCAGCAGCCGGTCGACCACCCGCTCCCAGGCGCCGGGCGAATCGTCGGCAAGGAAGTCGGCCACCTCCTGCTCGGTGGGCGGCAGGCCGGTGACGCCGTACGTGGCCCGTCGCAGCAGCGACCGCCGATCGGCCGCCACCGGCTCAGAGAGCCCCCGTCGCGCAAGCTCGGCGCGGATGAAGGCGTCGATCGGATGGGCCGCCCCGGCCGCAGGCGGCGCGGCCGCGACCGCGGGAACCGCCGGCCGCACGAGCGGGCGAAACGCCCAGTGTTCCTGCCACACGGCGCCGTCGTCGATCCACCGCGTGACGGCCGCCACCTGCGCCGCGGTGAGCCGCGGGCCCTCCGGCGGCATCCGCACGTCGGGATCGGTCGCGGTGATCCGGGCGATGATCGCGCTCTCGGCCGCCTTGCCGGGCTCGATCGCGCGGGCGCCGTCGGCGAGCGCGGCGGTGGCCCCGGCGGCGCTGTCGAGCCGCAGGCCCGCCTCCTGCGTGTCGGGGCCGTGACAGGCGAAGCAGCGCTTCGCAAGCACCGGCTGGATGTCGCGGGAGAAGTCGACCGGTTCGGCCCGCGCGGCCGTCGCCGCGCCGAAGAGCACACACACCGCGGCCAGCGGCGCCGCGAGAGGGCGCGGGCACGAAGCAATGTGGACCATGCGACGTCCTGCACGGGAACCGTGGGATACACTCACTTGAAGAGATTCTAAGCGTCGCTTAGAAAGTGTCAAGAAAACCGTCGCCCTCCTTCCCGGCCGCCCCGCCGCGATCCACCGTCATGTGCCCCGCCGACCGTCGCGATCCTGCCGCCGCGATGCCGCCACACGTGCCGCCCACCATGCCGCCGGACGAGCCGGCCGCGCGGGAAAACCGGGTCGAGTCGACGCTCCTGCGACGGATCAACGAACGCCGGCTGCTCGAGGCGATCCAGCGGCACGGCCCGTCGTCGCGGGCGACGCTCACCCGCGTGTCGGGGCTCACCGCGCCCACCGTCTCCAAGGCGGTGCATTCGCTGCTCGAGCGCGGCCTGCTCGAGGAGACCGCGCCGCCGGAGTCGGCGCTCGGCCGCCCCGGCCGGCTCGTGCGGATGGCTGCCGACACGGCGGCGGTGCTCGGCGTGGTGATCGACGCACAGGTGTCGTGCGTGGTGGCGGCCGGCCTCGACGGGCAGGTCTCCGATCGACAGACCCGCCGCTTCGCCACCCCCTCCACCTACGCCGCGCTGCTCGACGCGATGGAGCGCGAGTGCCGCGGGCTGCTCGCCACCGTGCCCGGGCGGTTGCACGGCGTCGGCGTGAGCGTGCCGGGACTCGTCAACGAGCGACTGCAGGAGATCGTCTTCTGCCCCAACCTCCACTTGCTCGACAAGCGGAACCCCGCCCACGATCTCGCGGCGCGGCTCGGCGTCGACTGCCTCCTTCTCCAGGAGACCGACGCCTTGTGCCTGAGCGAACGGATGTACGGCGACGCCCGCGGGCTGCACGACTTCGCCATGCTCGACGTGAGCACCGGCCTCGGCCTCGGCGTGATGACCGGCGGCGAGGTGCTCGCCGGCCACAGCGGCATGGCGGGCGAGTTGGGCCACCTCACCGTCGACCCCGACGGCCTCCGCTGCGGCTGCGGCAACCGCGGCTGCCTCGAGACGCTGGCCACCGACTCGGCGCTCGTGCGGATGCTGTCGACGCGGGCGGGCCGCGCGCTCTCCGTCGAGGAGGCGGCCGACCTGCTCCGCGACCGGGCGGCCGACTTCCAGCATGAGATCCGCACCGTCTCCGAATACCTGGCGATCGCGATCGCCGCCGTGATCAACATCTTCAATCCGACGGCGCTCTTCGTGCACGGGGTGCTGCTCGCCGGCGCGGCCGACCGCTTCGCGCGGGTGCTCGACCGGGTGAGGCAGCGGACGCTCACGGCGTCGCTGGCCGACTGCACGATCGTGGCCACCCGCTCGAGCAAGCGGCAGGCGGCGATCGCCGGTATCATGCACCACCTCACCAACACCTGGGCGCCGTCGATCCGTTGAAGCAGTCCGGCGAACCCGTCCAGCGGATCGATCGGTCATCCGATCCAGCTCCTTTTCTCACCGGCAGGAACCCCATGCCCTCCCCCACCGCTCCCTGCTTCTCGCTCGCCGGCCGCGTGGCCCTCGTGACCGGCTCCTCGACCGGCCTCGGCAAGGGCATGGCGAAGTGTCTCGGCCTCGCCGGCGCGAAGGTGGCCGTGAACTACGCCAACAACGCCGGCCGCGCCGAGAAGACACTCGCGGAGCTGCGGGCCGCGGGCGTCACCGCCGAGCTGTTCCGCGCGAGCGTCGTCGACGAGGGGGAGATCGACGGCATGTTCGGTGCGATCGAGCGGTCGCTCGGCCCGGTCGACATCGTGGTCGTCAACGCCACCCCCGACCAGCCGCACCACACGATCGAGGACTACGACTGGGACTTCCACCAGCAGATGCTCGACTTCTTCGTGAAGAGCCCCTACCTGCTCACCCGCCGGGCGCTGCCGGGCATGAAGGCCCGCCGCCACGGCCGGATCATCAACGTGACGAGCGAGGTCTTCCTGCTCGGCGTCGCCCCCTTCTCGGCCTACGTCGCGGCCAAGGGGGCGCAGACGGGCTGGTCGCGGAGCATGTGCCACGAGCTCGCCCCGTACGGCATCACCGTCAACATGATCGCGCCGGGCTGGGTGCCCGTGGAGCGTCACGAGAAGGATCCGCAGGCGGAGAAGGACGCCTACCTCGCCACGATCCCGGCGGGCCGTTGGGGCCGGCCGGACGACGTGGGTTGGGCGGCGGCCTACCTCGCCAGCGACGAGGCCGGCTTCGTGACCGGCCAGACGATCGCCGTCAACGGCGGAAAGACCTGCTGGTAGGAAACGAGCGGGCGGCGGCTCGGTGTGTCGGGCGGCCCCGCGCGTCACGACACGACGACGAGCTTCACCGCGCAACGATCCGGTGAAGGGCAGCCCCGTGCGTCACCTGACACGCACGAACCACCCGTGCGCAATCAAGCCGGCAGAGGGGCTGCCCGTCGCCCCGTGAGACGGCGTAGGCGGCCAGCGCAGGCAGGATGCCGAAGCGCAGCCGGCTTCGAGTGAGCTGAAGGCTGGAAGCCGAAAGCGAACGTCCGGCGAGCGGGGTGAAGGGCAGCCCCGTGCGTCACCTGACACGCACGAACCGCCCGTGCGCAACCAATCCGGCGGACGGGCGGCCCCGGGCGTCACCATCACGGGATCGCGGCGGGCCGCATCACGCGTCGTAGTAGAGGCAGAACTCGTAGGGGTGCGGCCGCAGCCGCATCGGGGCGATCTCGCGGGTGCGCTTGAAGTCGATCCAGGTCGCGAGCACGTCCTCCGTGAAGACGTCGCCGCGGAGCAGGAAATCCTGGTCGCGGTCGAGGGCGTCGAGCGCCTCCTCGAGCGAGCCCGGCGCCTTGGGCACGTCGGCGAGTAGCTCGGGGGGCATGTCGTAGATGTCGCGGTCGAGCGGCTCGCCGGGATGCAGCTTGTTCTGGATGCCGTCGATCGCGGCGAGCAGGATCGCGGCGAACGCGAGATAGGGATTGCAGGTGGGGTCGGGGCAGCGGAACTCGATCCGCTTCGTCTTCGGGCTCGCCGAGTACATCGGGATCCGGCAGCTCGCCGAGCGATTGCGCTGCGAGTAGGCGAGGTTCACCGGGGCCTCGTAGCCGGGCACGAGCCGCTTGTAGCTGTTGGTGGTGGGGTTGGTGATCGCGAGCAGGGCCGGGGCGTGGCGGAGGATGCCGCCGAGCGCGTGCAGCGCCATCTCCGAGAGGCCGGCGTAGCCCGTGCCGGCGAAGAGCGGGTGGCCGTCCTTCCACAGCGAGATGTGCGTGTGCATGCCGGAGCCGTTGTCGCCGAAGATCGGCTTGGGCATGAACGTCACCGTGCGGCCGGCGCGGCGGGCGACGTTCCGCACGACGTATTTGTAGAGGCACATCTGGTCGGCCATCCGCACCAGTTCCTGGAACCGCATGTCGATCTCGCACTGCCCCGCCGTGGCCACCTCGTGGTGCTGCGCCTCGACGTCGATGCCGCACTGGATCATCGTCTGCATCATCTCGTTGCGCAGGTCCATGAGCTGGTCGGCGGGGGGGCAGGGAAAGTAGCCTTCCTTGTGCCGCAGCTTGTAGCCGAGGTTCGGCGACTCGGCGCGGCCCCGCGTCCACTCGGCTTCGGCGGAGTCGAGGTGGAAGTAGCCCTCGTGGGCGTTCTGGTCGAAGCGCACGTCGTCGAACACGAAAAACTCCGCCTCCGGCCCGATGAAGCAGGTGTCGGCGATGCCGGTGCTCTTGAGGTAGTTCACCGCCTTGCGGGCGACGTTCCGCGGATCGCGCGAGTAGTCCTCCCGCGTGATCGGGTCCTGCACGTTGCACACCATCGCGAGCGTGGGGATCTGCGCGAAGGGATCGACGAAGGCCGAATCGGGCACCGGCACGAGCAGCATGTCGCTCTCGTTGATCGCCTGCCAGCCGCGGATGCTCGAGCCGTCGAAGCCGAGGCCGTCCTCGAAGACGTCCTCCTCGAGCTTGCCGACGGGGATCGTGAAGTGCTGCCAGGCGCCGAGGAAGTCGGCGAACCGCAGGTCCACCGCCTTCACTTCCTTCTCGCGGCACATCGCCAGCACTTCGCGGGGCTTCATCGGCGTGTCTCCTTCGGCACGATCCTGTCGTGATGTCCCGGTGTCATGGTCCGGGCGTCGGGCGGCGGCCCGATCGCGGCCCAATGATACGCGGTCGTCCCGCGGCGGTCAGTCGGGCCGACCGGCGTCCGCGGGCTCCTGGCAGATGGCGATCGGCACGTACCCGATCTCCAGACCGGCCGGGGGCGTGAGAATCAAGGCCGGATCGAGCTCCGCCAGACCGCCGGCATCGGGCGGTGCGAGGTAGTCGCGATCCTTCGTCCAGCCGCGATGCAGCTTCTCCACCCGGGCCTGCACCGCCTCGCGCTCCGCGGAGGTGAGGTCGGCCTCGAGCAGCGCCGGCTGATCGGCGAATCGATACCAGCAGTAGGTCACCACGCTGCCGTCGCCGAGCCGCGCGGTGAAGGGCCCGGCCGCGGGGCCGGGATTCTTCCAGCGGCTGCCGGCGTCCGCGGGCGTCTCGTAGGTCTTCGGGCGCCGGCTCCGCTCGCGGTCGAAGCGCACGGCGGCGAGGCCCGTCTCGGGGGGAACCTCGGCCGCGGGCACGGGCTCCCACACCGGCTTGCCCCCGTCGTTGCGGCCCAGCCGAAAGTACTCCGGCAGCACGACCAGATGCCGGTCGGTGGCGTCGTCCCGTCGCACCCACCGCGGGTCCCAGGTGTAGCCGAACGTGGTGCGATCCGGCGCGAACGGCGTCGCGAACGACGTCCAGGCCACCGGCGCCCTGTCCTCGCGCGCGGTCCCGTCGGCGTAGATTTTCCACGTCGCCCCGCCGCGGCCGGAAAACTCGTGCACGACGGCGCCGGCGGGATCGATCGCGCCGCTGGCGACCGGCCCGCCGTCGAACCACGCCCGCACGGCATCCCAGAGGGCGCGCCGGTCGTACGACGTGACGCGATGCACGAGCGCCGACTCGCCCCGCGCGTCGCTGGGAAACTGCGTCGGACTCACCCGCGCATACGTCACGCCCCGCACGTCGGTCGCCTGCACGGCGGGGATGTGCTGCGTTTCCATCTGCAGCGCGCGATTGGGGTCGGACGGCCGCGTGTCGAGCAGCGCCCCGGCGAACCGCCGCTCGCGGACGGCGTTGCGGGACCAGAAATACGGCGTGAAGAAGGTGACCGGCCCCTTGAAATTGCCCGTGCTGAGAAACAGCGTCCAGCACTGGTCGCCGGTCGGCACGTCCGTGGCCGCGGTCCGTGTCTTCGCCTCGGTGAGCGGCAGCGGCAGGTAGCCGTAGCCGAACCATTCGCCGCGGGCGCCCTGCGCGAGATTGAGCCCGTCGGGCGGCCAGAGGACCCACGGGCTCAGCTGCGCGACGGCGTACTTGCCGGCGGGCTTGGCCCAATCGCGTCCCTTGCCCGCCCCCGGCCCGTTGGCCCATTCGACGAAGTCCGGCGCAACCCCGCCCATGATGAACTTGGGGGTCTCGGTGGCGTATTCGGTGTCGCGCCACCACCCCAGGCCGCCCTCGATGTCCGAATAGCCCTTCTCGAGCGGCTTGCCGACGGGCTTGGCGAACATCCACGTGCCCGGCAGGCCCGACTGGAACCGCTGCCCGGGATAGCGCGCGAGCAACGGCCAGGCCGCGACGTACATCGAGAAGCCCGCGCCGAACGTCTCCGGCACCTTCTCGTTGGGCACGAGCAGGTAGCCGGCCATCTCGCCCGTCGTCGGCTTCGCGGCCGCCGGCTGCGCGGCCGCCGGCTGCGCGGCCGCCGGCTCCCGCCGCTGCGCAAGCATGGCGAGGTTCGCCCGCGCGAACGCCTGCCCCATCAGGGCGAACGTCTTCGCGCAGCCGAGGTAGTGATAGCCCGCATTGGAGGCGCCGCGCTTCCAGAGGGCGACCTCGGCGGGCGTGATGAGGTCGGCCTCGTAGGCCGCGAGATACGCCCGCTTCTGCACGGGCGTCATGGCGCCGTCGGCGTTCGCGTGATCCTTGTGCCGGGAATCGAGGTAGTAGGCCATCTGACGGACCTTGGCATGCTTGTCGTCGATGGCCCCGAGTTCCTCGCTCCAGAACGGAGCCGTCGGCACGGCCGCCACGTTGCCCTGAAACTCCGGCAGCCGCGCCGGGGCGATCATCGCCTCGCGGAACGCGACGACGTCCGGGCCCGCCTGCGCGCCTCCGACGCCCATCACGCCGATGACGAAGGGCATCTGCGGGGCCGAGAGATCACGCCGCACGTCGCGGATGAAATGCGCGAGCAGATCGCTGTAGGCGGCGAAACGGTCCGGCTTGCCCCGGTCGGGATAGGTGTGCCCGTCGACCATGTCGTTCCACCCCTGCAGCCAGACGAATCCGGCCAGTTCGTAGCCCTGATCCCGGTACGCCGGACACACCCGCTCGATGTCGGCGAGGACGTGCCGGACGTGATCGATCATCAGCCGGTAGCAATGCCCCGTGTCGCGTCGCTTGTCGGCCAGCCACTGCTCCAGGTCGTCGGGAACGCCGTGGACCTTCGGTCCGTGGTAGAGCTTCTGCTGAAAGTCGTTGAGCACGTAGGCGCCGGCGCTCGGCGGACGGAAGTCGGTGTGCAGCGACTTCCCGCCCCAGGCCGTCTTGATGACGAGCACCGGCTCCGGGAGCGTCTCGTCGAGCGTCAGCCCGAACGTGAACTCGGGCCCGATTTTGCCGCCATCCTCGTCGGGCTTCTGCCGCGCGCCGTATCCCGCGGTGAGCTTCCCGAAGCCCTCGCCGTTCGACCGGCCGTCGCCCGTGAGATACGAGATCCACACATGGTCGCAGACGGCCGGCGTGCCGTCCGCCCGCCGCATCCGCGCGAGCAGCGGCGCCGTCGCCGGATCGTCGCCGATGTAATCGAAGGTCTCGACCCGGGCGTGCCCCTCCATGTTGGACTGGCCGGCGAGAACGAACACCTTCAGCGGTCGCTCCGCCGCCACGACCGCCGGAGCCGCCGCGAGCGCCACGAGCAGGGCGACGACGGCGCGCATCGCCGCCGCGGTGGCGCCCCGCCGCCCCTCGTGCACCCGAGGCCACGTGGATGCCGTCCGCCCGTTCTTCGCGCCCATGCCCGACCTCCTCTGGTGACGTCGCCCCCCGACGTGGTGCCAGCCGGCTGTCGAGCCATGCGCGACCGGCCGCGCGGGGCACCCCGTGGACGCGCACGAGTGTAGTCGTCGAGCCGCCCGCGGCTCGGTCAGTCGAGCCGCACGGCCCAGCCGTCGCCGCGGGACCGCAGCCGGAGCCGGCCGGCGAGGATCGCGCCCGACACCTCGAGCACGATCTCGGTCGCGGCGGCGAGATCGTTGGCGTCGCACGCGAGCGTGTCGAAGGCCCCCGCGTCGACACGGCGGGCGAACCCGCGGCCCCCCGACACCTCCCCCGCGACGTGGTCGAGCCAGGCGAGCCGGTGCGGCGGCAGTTCGAGCGCCGGCACCGCCTCGCCCCCGGCACGCGGCAGTTCGAGCAGCCGCCAGGTGCGGCAGGCCGCGGGCACGGACCGTGGCGGCGCGACGCCGGCCGGCGCCGCCTCCGGCGATGCCGCCTCCGGCGACACCACGGCCAGTTCGACGAGCAGGTCGAAGTGGCGTCCACCCGGATCGTCGGGGGCGCCGGTGTGCTCGAGCAGGGCGAACCGCGGCATCGCGTCCACTCCGGCCGGGGCGGCCGGGGCCGACCACGGATCGATCAGGGCGGTGTGGGCAATCCGTGTCAGTAGTCGTCGCCGGCGGCCGCGGCGGCGCCCGCGACGGCCAGCGGCTTCGGCTTGTGCCGCACGACGCGGCGGGTGTTCTCCTCGGCGAGCCGCGCGACCGCGGCCTCGAGGCTCATCGCGCCGAGGTCGCCGTCGAGCCGGTCGCGGAGGCTCACCGTGCCGGCCGCCTCGTCGCGGGGTCCGCAGACCACCATCGCGGGAATCAGGTCGAGCTGCGCCGTGCGCACCTTCGCCCCGAGCTTCTCGGCCGCGAGGTCGACGCCGGTGCGCAGCCCCGCCGCCTCGAGCGCGGCCTGCACCTTCCGGGCATACTGCTCGCTCTTCTCGCTCACCGGGATCACGCGCACCTGCTCCGGCGCCAGCCAGAGCGGAAACGCCCCGGCGAAGTGCTCGATGAGCACCCCCACGAACCGCTCCATGCTGCCGAGCGGGGCCCGGTGGATCATCACCGGCTGGTGCCGCGCGTTGTCGGCGCCGATGTATTCGAGGTCGAACCGCTCCGCGCTCGGCAGGTTGTAGTCGAGTTGCACGGTGCCGAGCTGCCACTCGCGGCCGAGCGAGTCGTGCACCACGAAGTCGATCTTCGGCCCGTAGAAGGCGGCCTCCCCCGGCTCGGGCTCGCAGCCCGGCAGGTTCATGCGGCGGGCCACCCGCTCGATCGCCGCCTCCGCCTCGTCCCAGCGGGCCGGCGGGCCGACGTACTTGTCGCTCTTGGGATCGCGGAAGCCGAGCCGCACGCGGAAGTTCTCGAAGGCGAGGCTGCCGAGCACCTTGAGGGTGAAGTCGATGCAGCCCTCGACCTCCTGCTCCACCTGCTCGGGCATGCAGAAGATGTGGGCGTCGTCCTGCGTGAAGCCCCGCACCCGCGTCATGCCGCCGAGCTCGCCCGACTGCTCGTAGCGGTAGACCGTGCCGAACTCCGCCAGCCGCAGCGGCAGCTCCCGGTAGCTCCGCGGCCGGGCCTTGTAGATCATCGTGTGGTGGGGGCAGTTCATCGGCTTGAGCAGATACTGCTCCTCGTCGCTCATCACGATCGGCTTGAACTGGCTGTCGGCGTAATAGGGATAGTGCCCCGAGATCTTGTAGAGATCCACCTTGCCGATGTGCGGCGTGTAGACCGGCTGGTAGCCACGGGCGGCGAGCTCGTCGCGCACGAAACTCTCGAGTGTGCCGCGCACGATCGCCCCCTTGGGCATCCAGAGCACGAGGCCCGACCCGACGAGCGGGCTGGTCGTGAACAGGTCGAGCTGCTTGCCGAGCACGCGGTGGTCGCGCTTCCGCGCCTCCTCGAGCGCCGCGAGGTGGGCGTCGAGATCGGCCTGCGAGAACCAGGCGGTGCCGTAGAGCCGCTGCAGCTGCGCGTTGTCGGCGTCCCCCTTCCAGTAGGCGCCGGCGATGCTCGTGAGCTTGAAGGCGCCGATGCAGCCGGGGCTCGTCACGTGGGGGCCGCGGCAGAGGTCGACGAACTCCCCCTGCCGGTAGAAGGAGAGCGTCGGGTGCTCGGCGAGGCCCGTCTCGATGTGCTCGACTTTCAGCGGCTGCGCGAGATCGCGGACGATCTTCACGGCCTCCGCCCGCGGCACCTCGACCCGCTCGAAGGCCTCGTCGGCGGCGATGATCTTCCGCATCTCCTCCTCGATCCGCGGGAGGTCGTCGTCGGTGATCGGCCGCGACGCCCGCATGTCGTAATAAAAACCCTCGCCGGTGGTGGGGCCGAAGGCCAGCTCGACGCCGGGGAAGAGCCGCATCACCGCGCGGGCCATCACGTGCGCCGCGGAATGCCGCATCACGGGAAGCGCCCTCGGGTCGCCGGCGGGCAGCCACTCGAGCGTCGCCTCACCCGCGGCCGGGAGGCTCGCATCGAGCCCCACGGCGTGGCCGTCGAGCAGGGCGGCGATCGCCCGCTTCTTCCCCTTCGTCGCGCCGGTGGCCTCGGCCACGTCGGCCAGCCGCGTGGCCGGGGGAAACTCACGGGTCGAGCCATCGGGGAAGCGGACGGTGGACATGGGGTGGAGCCGCGGGGAGGAACGGGGTTTTTCGGGACGCGGGCAGAGTATCCGCCTGCCCGCCCTTGCGGGGCAAGACCGACCGGAGCGGGCTTAGACCGTGCCGGTGAATCCACGGCGAGGGGGGCGGCAAAAGTCTCCTGC
>Ga0207954_1000197_pt1 | contig 19614 bp, 9 predicted proteins | sample CryBogmetaGMA0M_FD_184547 | JGI IMG/M metagenome (GOLD analysis project Ga0207954, IMG submission 184547) | Freshwater microbial communities from Crystal Bog, Wisconsin, USA - MA0M (SPAdes) | ecosystem: Environmental > Aquatic > Freshwater > Lake | place: Crystal Bog, Wisconsin, USA | collected... | reverse complement strand
TTCGAGCGTGAGCGGCAGCTCCCCCAACATCGTCGCCGCGGCGCGGTGGGGGCGGGAGCACGGCCTCGTGACGATCGCGCTCGTCGGCGGGAAGCGCGGCGGCGTGGCCCCGCTCGCCGACCATCTGCTCGTGGTCGAGGATCCGCACTACGGCCGCGCCGAGGACGCGCAGATGAACATCCTCCACATGATCTGCTATGCGATCATCGAGCTTCCCGCGGCGCCGGCCGCGGCAGGCGCGTGACGCCTTCCCCCCATCCGCCGAGGTCGTCGATGGCACGTTCGCTCACATCCCCCCGCAGCGGTCGCCCGGCCGCGCCCGTTCGCTCCCCGCTCGGCGGCTGCCTGTTCGGTGCCTGCCTGCTCGTCGCCCTCACCGGTGTCGCCCACGGCGAGGAGCAGAAGCTCTTCGACGGCCGGTCGCTCGCCGGCTGGGAGGGGGACACGGCGACGACCTGGAAGGTGATCGACGGCACGATCTCCGCCGGTGACGTCGCGACGCAGCAGCCGCGGAACGAGTTCCTCGCCACCACGAAGCGTTACAAGGACTTCGACCTGCGGCTCAAGATCCTGCTCGAGGGCACGGAGGGCTTCGTCAACGCCGGCATCCAGTTCCGCACGGAGCGGATCCCGAACCACCACGAGGTGAAGGGCTACCAGGCCGACTTCGGCCACGGTTATGACGGCGCCCTCTACGACGAGTCGCGGCGCAACAAGATGCTCGCCAAGCCGTCGGCGGAGACGCTCGCCAAGGCGTCGCGGCCCGGCGAATGGAACGACTACCGGATCCGGGCCGAGGGCCGCCGCATCCAACTCTGGCTCAACGGCGTGCAGACCGTCGACTACACCGAGCCCGACGAGTCGATTCCGCAGGAAGGCGTCATCGCGTTGCAGATCCACGGCAACGCGAAGTCGCGGGTCAGCTACAAGGACATCGTCATCGAGGAGATCGCTCCCGCCGCCGCCGCGAAGTGACCGGGCCGCCGGATCGGATGAAGCTCGGCGACGAGATGCTCCACTCCCACACGCTCCTCGCCCGCTGACGGCAGAGCGTGGGCAAGCGACGTGCAGCGGCCACGACCGATCACTCCCTGCCGGCCGGGGTGGCGTCGAGGGAGGCGATCGCCGCGGCGCGGAACTCCGCCGCCGAGGGTGGGTGGCCGCTGCGGCTGATCGTCTCCGCCGCGTGGCGGCGGGCCCAGGCGAGGAACGACGCGTGAGTCTCGTAGGCGGGCTGCTTCACGCCCTTGTCGTCGATGAGCCAGTAGCCCCGCTGGCGACCGTCAGCCTCGACCTCGTTGTTGTAGAGCGCCCAGTAGAGGATCAGCGGCGCGCCCCACTCCAGTCCCACCCGCATGACCTGCCGCGAGAGCCTGTCCTGATCCTGTGGCGTGTGGCGGATCGCCGGGAAACCGTACTCCCCGATGAACACCCTCCGCCCGGCGATGCCGGACTTCGGCGGCAGCTGTTTTTCGATGAAGGACAGGGCCGCCTTGAGCAGCCGCGGATCGTGCTGGGTGTCGTAGCAGGAATAGGAGACGAGATCGACGTCCGTGTGCGGCAGGACGTGGGTGACGAGCGCGGGCCGCCCCTGCATCGCAATCCTGACGTGATTGACTTCGGTGTAGTGCCACACCGCCACGCCGTCGTGCGGCGTGTCGCGCCTGGCATCGTCGACGGCCCGCTGCCGGGTGTTGAGCCAGTCGGCCATGCCGCGGCAGGCGATCTCGTTCGCGCGGATGTCGTTCGCGGCGTCGATGCTTTCCCGGAGCAAGCCGTCCCCCTCCCAGTGGCCCAGGTAAAACGTCTTGCCGGTGCCACGGTAGGTGCGGAGCAGGTGGCGGACCAGGTCGTAGACCTCGCGGTATTCCCCGGCTGCCGTCTCGGCCGAGAATCCCTTGCGCCACCGATCGTGGTTGTCGTCGAGGTGGAACGTGTGGGCCCAGAGCACGAACCGGGAAAATGGCATGCCGAGCACGGCACGATGCGACGGCTCGTCCCTCACGAGGCCGGTGAGGGACCGGATGCCGTCACGGGCCGCATCGACGTTGCCGTTGCCGCGGGCGTAGTTGGGCGAAAGCTGGAACTTGAGCGTGTCGCCGCCCATGGCGCGGATCGCCTCGGCCGTCTCCACGAGCCGCGGCTTCCCCGTGAAGCGATAGCTCGGGTCGAAGGTCTGGGTGCCGATGACCGCGTTGAATGCGCCGGCGCCGGAAGACGTGGAGGCGGGTGCGAAGGCCGTCGGCTCGTCGCAGGCCAGGATCCCGTCCGGCACGGACTGTGACGCGATCAGCTCCTGGTCGGCCAGTGGTGCGGCCGCGGCCCGCAGGAGGTTGGCGACGTACTCGCCCTCGCACCGGCGGCCGGGAACCGCCTGCTCCTTCCAGTAGTCGTTCCAGATGATCTTTTTTCGGGACAGCGCCGCGAGGGCCTCGTCGCGGCTCTTCACCGGCTCGAACGCCCCCGCCAGCCTCCGCAGCAGATCGTCCACCGTGCCGCCGTCGCAGAATCCGCCCTGAACGGCCTGCGCGCGCCACTCCGCCGGCGACTCGACGATCTTCATGCGGGTCATCGCGGCGAGCGCCCCGTCGAGCTGCTCGTCAAGCTGTTCGTCAAGCTGCTCGTCGGCCCGCACCGCCCTCGGCATGGCCGCGGCCAGGAGCGGCATGACGGCCACGATGACGACGGCCGTCAGGCGGAGACGTGCAGGCGGACCGGGCAGCAAGCGGGCGTGGCTCATCGGCGGCCGGCTTCCGGTGGCGAGGGTTGTGGTCGCCGGCATTGTCACCGAGTCCGCCGGGCTGCTTCAACCGTCACCTGCGCCGGGCGCCGGCACGCGGTCGCGGAGGTGCCGGTGCCCGAGCCAACAGGCTGTGGATCAACAGCCTGCTCGGTCGCAGGGATGCGACCGCGGCGGCGTCGCTGCCGGGAAAACCGGAGGTTTTCATACCTGGAAAAAGTCCCGGAGGACTTTTTCCAAGGCCAGCTAACCGGGGAGTGATCCCTCCGCGCGGATCCAGCGCCCACGCCCATCGCACCCACACCCCAGGGACAACGTCATGAGACGCGCTCCACCGGTGGTCCTCGACCTCCTCGTGGCCGTTCTTCTCATGGGAGTCGCCGCCGCACCCTTGGGCACTGCCTGGGAAACTCCTCCCACCCGCGCCGTCAGTGTCGCCCAGGCAGTCCGTGACGTGTCGGCGGAGCGGAGCTTTTCCGGTGAGTGGCAGCAGCCTCCGTTGCCGGGACCGTCGCCCCCATGCGGCCTGCATCGGGCGTCGCGGTGGAGGATTTTCGGCAGATCGGGCGAATGGCAATATCCTCCACGCGCGAGTATCTTGATCGGGCCGTGTTTCGGTCGCGCACGTGTCGGGCTCGTTGTGCATGGATTCCCACAGATGGACAGCCTCTTTGCCTGGACGATCACCGCTCCCGCACTCATGCTGCTCGCCGCTGTCCTCATCCCGCGGGACTGGGCGAACGAGCACCTCGATTTCATGCGGCTGCTGGCCAACACCTTGACCGTGGCGGCTGCGGCACTTGCTGTTGTCGTCGCCGTGTGGCTGGCCTTCGGAGGGCCGATCGACGTTCGCTTGGCGGTTGTGCCCGGCCTGCCCGCCCTCAACTTCGGTGTCTATTTTGACGACCTCGCGGCGATCATGCTGCTGCTGATCAGCTTTATCGGTGCGGTCATCTGCCGGTACGCGATCCGCTATCTCAACGGCGATCGCGAGCAAGGGCGATTCCTCTGCTGGATGCTCTTCACGCTCGGCGCGGTGCTCCTGTTGGTCACCTCCCGTAACCTGCTCCAGTTCGCCACCGCCTGGCTCTTCGCAGACCTCGGCCTCCATGAACTCCTCTGCCACCACCGCCATCGGTCCTGGGCCATCTGGGCCGCACGAAAAAAACTCCTCATCAGTCTGCTCGGCAACGCCTTTCTGATCGCCGCCTTGGCGGTGACGTATGCCACCCTCGGCAGCTTCGACTACGCCGACCTGTTCGCCAAGGCCGTGGCCCTGCGGGATCAGTCGGCACCGAACTCGATCGTGGTCTGGGCCATCGGCAGCCTGTTCGTCCTGGCGGCGATGACCAAGTCGGCCCAGTTTCCGTTTCACAGCTGGCTGCCCGATACGATGGAAGCGCCCACGCCGGTTTCCGCCCTGATGCACGCCGGCATCATCAATGCCGGAGGGTTTCTCGTGATCCGGCTGAGCCCGCTGCTGGTGCTCTCGCCCGCCGCGCTGAGCCTGCTGGCGATGATCGGCGCGATCACCGCGCTCCTCGGTGGCGTCGTGATGCTCTCGCAGACGAGCGTGAAGCGTTCGCTTGCGTTTTCGACGATTGCCCAGATGGGCTTCATGATGCTGCAGTGCGGGCTCGGCGGCTTTTCCGCGGCTTTGCTCCACATCGTCGCGCACTCGCTCTACAAGGCCCATGCCTTTCTCAGCTCGGGAAGCGTGCTGGAACAAGCCGCCCGCACACAGCTGACCCAGGCACGCGCCCGCGGTGGTCGCGCGGTGCTCGTCACCGACATCCTGGCCGTCGGCGTGGCGGTGGCGATCCTCGGGCTGACCCTCGCCTGCTTCGGGATCGAGATCACCGAAAAACCGGGCGGGATCGTCCTCGGCTTCGTGCTGCTGTTGGCTCTCACCAACCTGCTCTCCACCTTCCTCGCCACGCGGGTCTGGAACCTGTCCCTCCTCGGGATTGCGGCGGCGGCGGTGGTGGCGTTCGCCTACTTCGCGAGCTTCGAGATCATCGACAGCCTGCTGGCCGCCACGATGTCGCGACAGCCCCTCGAGCGATCGCTCCTCGATCGGGCGGTCCATGTCGTGGCGGTGGCGAGTTTTTCGGCGATTTTCGTCGTGCAAAACTTCATTCAGAACTTTTCGCATCTGGGCTGGGTGCAGGTCTTTTACGTGCATGCGAACAACGGCTTTTATCTCGACATTCCCTTCCGGCGGCTGACCGGCTGGATCTACGGCCAGCCGGCGGCCGTCTCGTAGCCCGTGTCTTCCAAGGTGGCCCACCGCTGATGACCAGAGTGACGACGAGCGGCGAAACCGCTACGACCAGCGCTACGACCAGACTTGCTCCCGCGGAACTGACTCCCGCGGCACTGGCGCCGCATCTCGCAGCCGTGAAGGCAATCATTCCGCCGGTCTGGCCATTGGCTGACTACGTGGCGGTCAACCCGTTTCTTGGCCTTGCCGACCGGCCTTTTCTGGTTGCTCGCCAGTTGCTCGCCGATGTTCGCGTCTGTGACATTCTGCCGACAGCCGAATGGTTTCGACAGCGACTGAGCACCGGGGCGATCACGGCGGCCGACCTCGACACCGCCCTGGCCGAGTGCCGGGAGGAGCATCCCGAATGGTTCGCCGGCCTCACGGTGGAAACCTGCCGGGCCTTGCTCGACGGCGAGCCGGCGGCGGTCGGGGCCGAACGCCGCTACCGAACCGTGTCGGAACTGGTCGACGAACGGACCGGTACCCGCTGGACCAGCCACATCGTCACGGACATCTCCCGGCACTGTGCCGGCCACTTCGACCGCGGGCAGGCCAGCTGGTTGAGTCCCTGGCTGAGCTTGCCGCTCTACGAGGCGTGGCGGCAGCGGGCGCAGCTGAGCCGCCGGCTCGACGAACTTGGCATCCGTGGATTCCGGCAACTGGTCGCAGCGCTGCCGGATGATCCTCGCGAGGCGATCTCCGCCCTGCTGGCCAGGCTGGCCATTCCCGAGCCGCACATCGAACGGTTTCTGCTGGCAGAACTCTTTTCGGTCGCCGGCTGGGCCTCGTTTATTCGCTATCTGGCCTGGCATGCCGAGGAGCCACCGGCGGTTGCTGACGACCTGACGGGGCTGCTGGCTATCCGACTGGCCTGTGACGTGGCCTTGGCCGAATCGAGCGGTTCGACAGACCTGCCCGAGGGGCTGGTGCCGACAACTCCCGAGCCGCCCGATCCTCTGCCGGCTGTGCTGGCACGCTACCTGATGCAGGTTGCCGGTGAGGTCAGCCATCGCCGTGGCCTGCTGGCCGACATTGCCACGGAAAAACCGCCGGCGGCGACGAGACGGCCGACGTTGCAGATGGTCTTCTGCATCGATGTTCGCAGCGAGGTGTTGCGACGCCACCTCGAGGCCCAGAGCAAGCTGGTCGAAACCTGTGGATTTGCCGGATTCTTCGGGATGCCGCTGGAGTTTATTCGCCTCGGCACCGCGTACGGCGCCGCGCATTGCCCGGTGCTGCTGCAGCCGACCTTCCCGGTCTTTGAGCGGCTGCTGGGAGCATCGGGAGAGCGGGTCGACGCGGCCATCGACCACCGGAAGCTGCTCAGGAAGGGCCGCAAGCTCTGGAAGGGCTTTCAGTCGTCAGCGATCTCCTGCTACAGCTTCGTGGAGTCGCTGGGGCTCGCCTATCTGCCGAAGCTTTTCACCGACTCGATTGGCGTCACGCGGCCCGTGGCCGATCCGCGAAACGACGGCCTCTCGCGGGACGAGCAGCGACGGCTCGGCCCCGACCTGGATGGCTCGGATGATCCCCTCCCGCTCGACCAGCGGATTGGTCTGGCTGAAGGCATGCTGCGAAACCTCGGGCTCACGGATCGGTTTGCGAGGATCGTCGCCATCTGCGGCCATGCCGCCTCCATGGTCAACAATCCCTACCGTGCGGGCTACGACTGCGGCGCCTGTGGCGGCCATTCCGGCGAGCCGAATGCTCGCGTTGCCGCCGCCATTCTCAACGACATCCAGGTCCGTGCGGCACTGGCCGAGCGGGGCATCGCGATCCCTGCCGACACCTGGTTCGTGGCGGCCGTGCACCGGACCACAACCGATGAGATCGAGTTTTTTGGTCCGACGGGTTGTCCTGGCACGCACCGCGACGAGTTTCAGAACGTCCTTGCCTGGACTGCCGCCGCTGGAAAGGCGACGCGGCTTGAACGGAGCAGGCGGCTGGACAGCGCCACCGATGAGTCGGTGCTCTTCCGGGCCCGCGACTGGGCGGAGGTTCGGCCCGAATGGGGGCTGGCGGGCAATGCCGCCTTCGTCATCGCCGACCGCAGCCGAACGACAGGGCTCAACCTCGGTGGCCGCTGTTTCCTCCACGAGTACTGCTCGGCGAAGGACCCCGAGGGAAAGGTGCTCGAGCTGATCATGACCGCCCCGCTGGTCGTGACCAGCTGGATCGGGCTGCAGTATTTTGCCTCCGCCGTCGACAACAAGGCCTTCGGCAGCGGCAGCAAAGTCATTCACGACGTGGTGGGGCAGTTTGGCATTCTCGAGGGGAACGGCGGCGACCTGCGGGTTGGCCTCCCCTGGCAGGCGGTGCACGATGGCACCAAGCTGCAGCATGAGCCGCTGCGGCTCACGGTCATCATCGAGGCCAGCCGGGAACGCGTTGCCGATATTCTCGAGCGGCACTCAGGCGTGCGGGATCTCGTCACCCACAGCTGGCTTCGGCTCGTGGTCGAGGATGCGGGAGCGCGCTACCGCTGGACGCCCACGGCTGGCTGGCAGCTGCTCTGACTGGACGCTTCGGCGACGGAGACGGCTTCTCCCTCTCCCCTAGTGTCCTGAACCAGAAGTTCATGACACTCGAAGTTGCTTGATTCCCGGCCTGAAAGGCCGGGAATGTCGTGTCGTGAATCGAAACGAACTTCCGACTCACGACACTCGCTGGCCGTGGAAAAAGTCCTCCGGACGTTTTTCCACGACTGAAAACCTCCGGTTTTCACGGGAGCTGCGCTCTCGGGATCGCATCCCTGCGATCCAGCAGGCTGTTTATCCACAGCCTGCTAGGCCGGCCCGCGAGCGGGCACATCGGCGGAATGTGCGGAGGAATCTGCGGTCAGCGGGGTGCGGGCACGGAAAAATCGGCCCGTTCCCGTCGATTGGGCCGTGTCGGGCAGGTGATATACTTTGGTGCATCGGCTCCAAGGATGCCGATCAGGTAAGTGGAGCAGGTTCTGCCGCGGCCGCCCCGAGACCTCCCTCCCGTTGCACGTTGCCGCCGGTCCATCCGGCGGCGGTCCACCGGTCGAAAGAGGAAGTCGTGATGAAGACGCCGCCCGTGTTGGCCCGCTGGACCGTCGCGCGCAGTGCCGTCGCGCGCAGTGCCGTCGCGATCCATTTTGCCGCGTGCCGCGCCGACGCGGTTCGTCGCATCGGCCGCTCCGTCGTCGCGGGGGTCGCCGTCGCGATCATCGCGACCGCCGCCCTCCGTCTGCCGGCCGCCGAGACGCCCGCCCCCGTCAGCTACTTCCGACAGGTGAGGCCGATCCTCCAGGCCCACTGCCAGGGCTGCCACCAGCCGGCCAAGGCGGAGGGGGGCTACGTGATGACCGACCCGGCGCGGCTGCTCGCCGTCGGCGATTCGGGCACCGCGGGCGTCGTGCCGGGCAAGCCCGAGGCCAGCCATCTGATCGCGCAGGTCGTGACGGGCCCCGACGGCAAGGCTGAGATGCCCAAGGCGGGCAAGCCTCTCGCCGCCGCCGACGTCGATCTCCTGCGCCGCTGGATCGCCGAGGGGGCGAAGGACGACTCGCCCGCGAGCGTCGGCCAGCGGGTCGACGCGGAGCATCCGCCGGCCTACACCCGGCAGCCGGTGGTGACGTCGATCGACTTCTCCCCCGACGGCAAGCTCCTCGCGGTGAGCGGCTTCCACGAGGTGCTCGTGTTCGACGTGCCTGCGGCCGGGGCGGCGGGTAGTCCTGCGGCCGGGGCGGCCGGTGAGCCTGCGGCCGCGGCGGCCGGTGACCCTGCGGCCGGGGCGGCCGGTGAGCCTGCGGCCGCGGCGGCCGGTGACCCTGCGGCCGGGGTCGCGCCGAAGATGCGGCTCGTGGGCCTCTCGGAGCGGGTCGAGCGGGTGCGATTCTCCCCCGACGGCTCCCGGCTGGCCGTCACCGGCGGCAATCCCGCCCGGATGGGCGAGGTGCAGGTCTGGAACGTGGCCGACGGCACGCTCCTGCGGTCGGTGCCCGTCTCCTACGACACGGTCTACGGCGGCTGCTGGTCTCCCGACGGCAAGCTCATCGCCTTCGGCTGCACCGACAACACCGTCCGCGCGATCGACGCGGAGTCGGGCGCGCAGGTGCTCTACCAGGGGGCCCACGAAGACTGGGTGCTCGACACCGTCTTCGCCCCCAAGGGCGACCACGTGATCTCCGTCGGCCGCGACATGAGCGTCAAGCTCACGGAGCTGGCCACGCAGCGGTTCGTCGACAACATCACCTCGATCACGCCGGGCGCCCTCCGCGGCGGCCTGTCGGCGGTCGACCGCCACCCCACGCTCGATCACGTCGTCGTCGGCGGGTCCGACGGCACGCCGCGGATCTACCGCATCCATCGCCACGCCAACCGGCAGATCGGCGACGACGCCAATCACATCTTCCCGCTCTTTCCGCTCACCGGACGGGTGTTCGCCCTGCGGTTCTCCCCCGACGGGAAACGGATCGCCGCGGCCGGCGGCCTCGACGGCGCGGGAGAGCTCGTCGTCGCCGAATACGGCCTCGGCGAGGACGTGCCGAAGAAGATCCTCGACATCATGGCGAAGGTGCCGGGGGAGACCCGTCGCAAGGGCTCGCAGCGGACCGAGGAGGAGTGGAAGACGCTCGACGAGTATCGCGCCGGCGCCACCAAGCAGCTCGCCCGGATCCCGCTGCCGTCCACCGGCTACGCCGTGGCCTTCCACCCCACCACCGGCGACGTCGCCGTGTCGGGGGGCGACGGCATGGTGCGGTGCTTCGACGCCGCCACCGGTGCTCCGCGGACGAGCTTCGCCGTGGCCCGCCTCGACCAGTCGGCCGCGGCGAAGTCGGCGGTGAAGCTGCCCTGGCCGGCCGAGCCGTCGATCGAGCCGGAGCCGGCGGTGACGGCCGCGGTGACGGGGATCGCGGTCGAGCCGGCGGCGGTGTCGCTCGCGGGCCCGTTCGCGGCGGTGCAGCTCGTCGTCACCGGCAGCCTCGCCGGCGGCGGCGCGATCGACCTGACGCGGAGCGTGCGGTTCGAAGCGGCGGGGGGCGACGCCCTCGCGCTGGTCGACATCGGCGCCGGCGGGCTCGTGCGGCCCCGCGCCGACGGCGCGGCCGCGCTGCGGGTGGTGCACGGGTCGGCGGAGCGGCAGGTCGCCGCCACGCTGCCGGTGCAGGTGGCGGGCAGCGGCACGCTCCCCGCCGTCGACTTCATCCGCGACGTCAATCCGCTCCTCGCGCGGATGGGCTGCAATCAGGGCACCTGCCACGGCGCCGCCAAGGGCAAGAACGGCTTCAAGCTGTCGCTCCGCGGCTACGACCCCGTCTTCGACATCCGCAGCCTCTCCGACGACCACGGCAGCCGCCGCGTCAACCTCGCGAGCCCCGACGACAGCCTGATGCTGCTCAAGGCCGCCGCCGCCGTCCCGCACACCGGCGGCCTCCTCGCCCGCCCCGACGAGCCGGCCTACCAGGTCGTGCGGCGCTGGATCGAGCAGGGCGCCGGGCTCGACCTGAAGACGCCGCGGGTGGTGTCGATCCGGGTGCATCCCGCCGCGGCGACCGTCGACACGGCGGGCCAGCGGCAGCAGTTCCGCGTGCTGGCGACGTACGCCGACGGCGCCACCCGCGACGTCACGCGGCAGGCGTTCCTCGAGAGCGGCAACGGCGAGGTGGCGACGGCCGACGCCACGGGACTCGTGACGGCGCTGCGCCGCGGCGAGGCGCCGATCCTCGTGCGCTACGAGGGGGCCTACGCCGCCGTCACGCTCACGGTGATGGGCGACCGGCAGGGCTTCGAGTGGCGGTCGCCCGAGACCTGGGGGCCGATCGACGAGCTCGTGGCGGCGAAGTGGCAGGCGATGAAGATCCAGCCCGCCGGGCTCTGCTCCGACGAGGAGTTCCTCCGCCGGGTCGCGCTCGACCTCACCGGCCTGCCCCCGTCCGCGGCCGACGTCCGCGGCTTCATGGCCGATCGCCGCGACACGCGGATCAAGCGGGCGGAGCTGGTCGCGCGGCTCATCGGCAGCGACGCCTTCGTCGAGCACTTCACCAACAAGTGGGCCGACCTGCTGCAGGTGAACCCCAAGTTCCTCGGGGCCGAGGGGGCCAAGGGGCTGCGGGACTGGATCCGCGGCCAGGTGGCGGCCAACACGCCCTACGACCGGTTCGTCCGCGAGATCCTCACGGCCTCGGGCTCGAACCGCGAGCACCCGGCTGCCGCCTACTTCAAGACGCTGCGCGACCCGCTGGCGACGATGGAGAACACGACCCACCTCTTCCTCGGCGTGCGGTTCAACTGCAACAAGTGCCACGACCATCCCTTCGAGCGCTGGACGCAGGACCAATACTACGAGACGGCCGCCTACTTCGCGCAGGTGCAGCTGGAGCGGGATCCGGAGAGCAAGGACCGCACGATCGGCGGCACGGCGGTGGAGGGCGCGAAGCCCCTCTACGAGATCGTGAAGGACGCCAAGGAGGGGGAAGTGAAGCACGAGCGGACCGGCCGCGACGTGCCGCCGAAGTTCCCCTTCGAGTGCCGGCACACCGCGCCCGCGAACGCCACGCGCCGGCAGCAGCTCGCGGCCTGGATCGTCTCCCCCGACAACGCCTACTTCGCGCGGAGCTACGTCAACCGCGTCTGGGGCCATCTCTTCGGCGCCGGGATCATCGACCCGATCGACGACATCCGGGCCGGCAATCCGCCGACGAACCCCCCCCTGCTCGACCACCTGACACGGTCGTTCATCGATTCCGGCTTCGACACGCGGCGGCTGCTGGCGGAGATCTGCACCTCGCGGACCTACGGCCTGGGGATCGAGACCGGGAAGTGGAACGGCGACGACCGCATCAACTACTCCCACGCCCTGCCCCGGCGGCTGCCGGCCGAGACGCTCTTCGACGCGCTGCACGCCGTGATGGGCTCGCCGTCGCGGTTCCCTGGACTGCCGGTGGGCACGCGGGCGGCGCAGCTCGCCGACGTGTCGAGCGCCTTCGGCGGCGGCTTCCTCCAGACCTTCGGCCGGCCGGTGCGCGAAAGCGCCTGCGAGTGCGAGCGGGCCGGCGGCGTGGCGCTCGGGCCGGTGATGGCGCTCGTGAGCGGGCCGGCGGTGGGGGACGTGCTCGCCGACCCGGCGAGCGAGCTGGCGAAGTTCGTGGCCGCCGAGCCCGACGATGCCCGCTGCGTCGACGAGATCTTCCTGCGGATCCTCAGCCGGCCGAGCCGCGCCGACGAACAGGCGGCGGTGAAGCGGATGGTGGACGAGATCGCCTCCGACCACGCGACGCTCGTCGCGGAGGCCGCCGCCGCCGAGGAGCGGTGGACGGCCCGGAAGGCCGAGCTCGAGCGGGAGCGGCTCGCCCGGATCGCCGAGGCCGAGAAGACCCTCGCGGAGGCGACGGCCGCCCACGAGCCCGTGCGGCTCGAGGAGGAGCGGAAGCGGGCCGACCGGCTGGCGGCGGCGATCGCCGCCCTCGAGCGGCACCACGCCGACCCGGCCGCGGCGCTCGGCCGGTTCGAGGCGCTCGCCGAGAAGGCGCCCCGGTGGCAGGTGGCGGTGCCGCTCAAGGCGGAGTCGCGGGCCGGCGCCGAGTTCAAGACGCTCGCCGACGGCTCGATCCTCGTGTCGGGCAAGCAGGCCGACGAGACGACCACACTCACGCTCGCCCCCCCTTCTTCCGGCGGCTTCACCGGCCTGCGGCTCGAGGCGATCGCCGACGCGAGCCTGCCGCAGGGGGGCTCCGGCCGGTCGCCCGACGGCAACTTCGTCGTCAACGAGATCGTCGTCGAGGCGGCCCCCGCGGCCCGGCCCGGCGAGGTGAAGCGGGTGGCGCTGCACCGGGCGCAGGCCGACTTCGCGCAGATGACGTTCGACCCCGCGCTCGCCGTCGACGGCGACCAGAATCCCGGCCGCGGCTGGGCCGTGGCGCCGCGCACGAAGGAGAGCCACTGGGCCGTGTTCGAGGTGAAGGACAAGCTCGACTGGAAGGAGCCGATGGTGGTGACCGTGCGGATCGAGCAGAAGTATGGCGGCGGCAAGCACGCGCTCGGCCGGTTCCGCCTGTCGTTCACCGAGTCGCCGACGCCGATCGGGCTGGGCGTGTTCGGGCCGGCCGCGGAGATCGTCGCCGTGCCCCGCGCCGACCGCTCGCCGGCCCACGTGCTCGAGCTCGAGCGGCTCCTCGCCACCCGCGACCCGGCGAAGGCGAAGCTCTCCGACGAGCTGGCGGCCGCCGGCCAGCCGCTGCCCGCCGACCCGAAGCTCGTGGCGCTCGCCGCCGACCTCGCGGAGGCCCGCCGCAACGTGCCCGACGATCCGGCGATCGTCCGCCTCCGCTCCGACCTCGCCGCCAGCACGCAGCAGCTCGCCGACCGGCGGCTCACCGCGATGCAGGACCTGGCCTGGGCGCTGATCAACAGCCCCGCCTTCCTCTTCAACCACTGACCGAGACCCGCACCGCCCGACGACCCCGTCGCCCCCTCGCGTTCAACCCGTCCCGCCGGTCCTCCGGCCGCCCCATCGAGGAGCCAAAACATGCTCGTCATCCCCGGCCGTCCCGGCAAGGATCTCTGCGATCCGAATCTCGGCACCAGCCGCCGCGCGATCCTCCGCGCCGGCGGCATCGGCCTCTTCGGCATCACGCTGCCGAACCTCCTGCGGCTCCAGGCGGCGGCGGCCAACGAGTCGGGCGGCGCGCGGCCGGCCGCGCCGGGCTGGAACCGGGCCAAGAGCGTGGTGCTCATCTACCTGCAGGGGGGCCCGAGCCACATCGACCTCTGGGATCCCAAGGAAAACGTCCCCGACAACGTCCGCAGCACCTTCAAGAGCATCCCCACGAAGCTGCCGGGGGTGCAGTTCACGGAGAACCTGCCGAAGCTGGCCGGCATCAACGACCGCTTCACCCTCATCCGCTCGATGAATTACACGCCCAACGGGCTGTTCAACCACACGGCGGCGATCTACCAGATGATGACCGGCTACACCACCGACAAGGTGAGCCCGTCGGGCCAGCTCGAGCCCCCCAACGCCAAGGACTTCCCGAACTTCGGCTCCAACATCGTGCGGCTGAAGCCCTCGGAGCAGCCGATGCTGCCGTTCGTGATGCTGCCGCGTCCGCTCCAGGAGAGCAACGTGGTGGGCAAGGGAGGCACGGCCGGCTTCCTCGGCCGCGATTTCGACCCCTACACGCTCTACCCCGACGGCGACGATCTCGACATGCGGAAGATGGAGCGGCTCCGCGTCGACGACCTCCAGCTGCGGACCGACGTCTTCGCCAAGCGGCTCGAGCGGCGGGCACGGCTCCGCGACCTGATCGACCGCACGATGCCCGAGCTCGACAAGGCGGTGGCCGAGTACAAGCTCGACGAGTACTACGAGCGGGCGCTGGGTCTCGTGATCTCCGGCCGCGCCCGCGAGGCGTTCGCCATCGACCGCGAACCGCCGAAGCTCCGTGAGACCTACGGGCGCAACACCTTCGGCCAGAGTCTGCTCCTGGCCCGGCGGCTCGTGGAGGCCGGCACGCGGGTGGTGGAGGTGGTGTGGCCGAAGGTGGCCAACTCCGACAACCACTCCTGGGACCACCACGTCGGTCTCGACAAGCGGATGAAGGACCAGTCGGGCCCGATGCTCGACCAGGGGCTCTCGGCCTTCATCACCGACATGGACGACCGCGGCCTCCTCGAGGACACGCTCGTGGTGGCGGTGGGCGAGTTCGGACGCTCGCCGCAGAAGGGGGTGAGCACCTCGGGCAACGGCAACTCGGCCGACGGCCGCGACCACTGGCCCTACTGCTTCACGGCGCTCGTGGCCGGGGCGGGCATCCGCCGCGGTTCCGTGCACGGCAAGAGCGACGCCACGGCGTCGGCCCCGCTCGAGTCGCCGGTGCATCCGACCGAGCTGTTGGCGACGATCTACCACGCCTTCGGCATCGAGCCGGAGACGATCGTCTTCAACCACCTCAACCAGCCCCGCGAACTGGTGAAGGCGCAGGCCGTCACGAAGCTCTTCGGCTGACCGGGAGGCTCGGTGACACGGTCAACTCCGCCCGGAGGAGGCGATCAGAAAGCCGGGCCGGTTCGTGGGTCGCCGGCTCGGGGGGCGGCAAAAGTCTCCTCGCTCCGGCCGCGGCGGCCTGCGCTCGGGAAGCGTTCGCCGACCCCCCTTCGCCTCCCGGTCCGAGCGCGCTGGATTGCGGCTTGCGCCCGCACGGGGACGGTCACCGGCGCGGGGGCCGGCGTCAGTACCAGATGCCGGCGCGGGCGATGAAGGTGTCGCTCGGGTAGAGCCAGGCCTGGTCGGAGAAGTAGTACTGCACCGACCGGCCGGTCACCCAGCCAAGCTCGGCCTTCATCGAGAGGCCCAGGCCGGCGGGACGGCGCTCCCAGCCGGCGAGGAGCCGGTAGTCGCGGATGATCATGATCTGGTCCTGGCCCGTGGTGGGCGGGGCGATCGACTGCACCGCCCACTGGTTGCCGCCGAACTCCGCGGCGATGTAGGCCCAGTGGCTCGCCTGCGGCCGCTCGGCGATCCGCCAGGCGAGCCGCGGGCGGGGAAAGATGAGCTCGAAGCGGCGGTCGTCGGCGGGCGTCCAGAGCAGGCCGCCCGCGGGCAGCATGTTCACGTCGTAGCGGTCGAGGTAGATCACGCCCGCCACCACCCGCAGGTTCTCGGTGGCCTCCCAGGCGCCGAATCCGTGGCCGGTGATCCGCAGGGCCTGCGCCGAGTCGTTGTGGAAGTCGCTGTACCAGCCGGGCGACACCGCCAGGTCGACGCCGAGCCGTTGCCCCACCTTCCGCAGCCAGCGGGCCTGCACGTAGCCCTCGAAGAGCTCGCCCGGGATGTCGGCGCCGGCCGGGATGTTCGTGAGCGTGCCGGCGAACCCGGCGGTGACCAGGAGCGGCGACTCGACCGTCGGGAAGGGAAAGCCGAGCGTGACGGTCTTCTCGAGCGTCAGCAGGCCGAGGCCGTCCGCGTCGAGCTTGGGCAGCTCGGTGGCCGCGTAGAGCGCCTGCTGGAGAATGCCCGGCTTCGCGCCCGGCGGCAGCTTGCGGCCGGCCGGCGGCTCGAACTCCTGCCGGGGCTGCCCCGGCGGCGCGAGGTCGTCGGGCATGAGCGGCTCGACGAGGTCCTGCGGATCGCCGAGGGCCGCGAGCCGGATCCGCTCGAAGATCGTGCGGTCGCGGTCCTCGACCGGCGGCAGGAGCCGCACGACGTCGTCCGGGGCCGAGAGCGTCGCGGGGGCCGCCGGGGGGGCCGCCGGGTCGGGCTCCGCCGCGGCCGCGATCGCCGGCGCGACCGCAAGCAGGAGGACGAGCTCCGGCGGGACGGTTCCCCGGCCGGCACGCGGGCGCAGGACCGGCCGGCGCGGAGGGTTCGTGGCGGAAGCGTGCATGTCGGGCCGGTCCGGGGGGCGGGCGACTCGGCGCCGGTCAGTAGGCGAGCCCGACGCGGAGCATGAGCGTGCTCGGGAGGCTCTGGTACTGCGGCGGGCCATCCACGTAGAAGAGCTGCCGCGCGAAGACGTAGCCCACCTCCATGTTGCCGGTGAGGCCATGGCCCACCACCGGCACGAACTCGGTGCCCAGCGTGACGCGGATGTCGTTGTAGTCGAAGGGGGACATGCCGTTGTACTGCGGCGAGCTGCGGTTGATCGTCCACGCGCCGCCGCCGTATTCGCCCGCCACGTAGCCCCAGATGTTGCGGTTCGACATCGTCGTCAGCCGCCGCGCCACCCGCGGGGCCGGGAAGAAGACGTCGTAGCGGGTGTCGGCGTCGGGCGTGTACACGAAGCCGAACGCGGGCAGGAGCTTCACGAGGTTGCGGTCGAGGTAGACGATGCCCGCCTTGGCCTGCACCGTGGGGGTGAGCTGCAGCGTGCCGATGGCGCGGCCCATGATGCGCCAGCTCTCCCAGACGAACACGTCCCAGTTGGTGTAGATGCCGATGCGCACGCCCAGCTCGGCGCCGAAGAGGGGCGTGAAGCGGGGATTCCAGGCCGTGTCGACGAAGACGTCGTAGGTGCTGCCGGGGAGGTCGGCGTTCATCTGCGGGCTCGTCTGCGGCCCGTCCCAGAGCTGCAGGCCGAAGCCGGGCGTGATCAACAGCGGGGCGTGGTTGAGGTTCGCCGGCGAGTTGTGGAAGAAGGGCACGGCGAAGGTCGCGGTGGTGTCGAGTTCGTTGACGCCGAGGTTCGTACCCTGGCCGTTGCCGAAGAGGTAGGCCCAGCTGCCGCGGGCGCCCTGGTAGAGCCGCATCGTCTGCTGGAAGGTGGAGTTTTGCGCGGGGTAGCCCGGTGGGAAGAGCGAGCCGGTGGTCGGCGGCGGCCCCTGCGTCGGCACGAGCGACGGCGCGGCGGTGGAGTAGCCGGGATAGCCGGGCTGGCCGCCGATCGCCGACGGCGCCCACGTGGAGGCCGCGGGCGCCGACGGAAACCCGGCCGAGGGAAATGTCTGCGCCGCCTGCGGCGCGTAGGCGTCCCAGCCGGGCGGCGGCGGCGGCAGGCCGGTGGGGGAGGCCTGTGCGATGCGGTCGAGCGACGACGGCGCCGGCGGCGGCAGGGCCACGGTCTGCGCGGCCGCGTATCCCGGGGCCCAGAAGAGGGCGCACGTGACGAGCAGCGGCAGGTGCGTGGGACGTCGGCGCACGGGGCGCGGCACTCCGGGCGGGGATCCGCCGGACACGAGACCGGGGGCGCAGGGGATTCGATCCGACGGCTGCGCCCGTGAGATCGGGGGGTACCGCGCCCGCCGCCGGAGGGTCAAGGTCGCGGCCGGTCGTGGTCCCTGTGGCACGGCCCGACGAGCGGATGTGCCGCCCTGTTGCCGGCCGAGCTCCCTCGCCAGTCAGCCATGCTTGCCCGGCTCGCCAAAACACCCTCTGCTACACGCATGATCCCCCCGGCAGCCGCGGCGCCCGAGCCGTCCGACCCGATCGATCCCGCCATGGTCCGCAGCGCCGGGCTCGCGCGGTTCGAACACCTCCCCGTCGTCGATTCGACGATGGAGCGGGCCAGGGACATGGCGGCCGACGCCTCCTGTCCACTGCCGGCCGCCGTGGTGGCCGACGTGCAGACGCGCGGCCGCGGCCAGCGTGGCGCCCGCTGGTGGCAGGCGCCCGGCAGCCTCGCGGTGAGCCTCGTCGTGGAGGTGCCGGCCGCGGGCACGGCGCCCCCCGCGCCGCCGGCGATCTGGTCGCTGGCCTGCGGGGTCGCCCTCGCGGAGGCGATCGCGGCGCTCGAGCCCGGGCTGGATCCGCTCGTCCGCTGGCCCAACGACGTCGAGGTGGGAGATCGCAAGCTCGCCGGCATCCTCGTGGAGGCGACGCCCGCCGGCCGGGCCGTGTTCGGCGTGGGGGTGAACACGACCGGATCGGTGCGGGAGGCGCCTCCGGGGCTCGCGCGGCGGCTCACCACGCTGCCCGACCTCACCGGCCGCGCGCTGCCCCGCGGCCGCCTGCTCGGCGAGTTCCTTCCGCGGCTCCTGCGGCTGCTCGCCGAGACGGCCGCCGACCCGGGGGCCCTCGTGCCCCGCTACCGCGCCCGCTGCGGGCTCGACGGCCACGCCGTCACGGTGCACCGCGGCGCCGAGCGGATCACGGGGCTGTGCCGGGGCATCGCCGCCGACGGCGGGCTCGTCATCGACACGGCGGCCGGCCGCGTCCACGTCAGCTCCGGCAGCCTCACCGATCCCGCGGACGTGTGGCGCGGCGACTGACCTCCGCCCGCCGCGGCCTCTTCGCCGCGCGGCGGGCCACGACGCAGATTTCGCGGCCCCCGGTGGAGAGCTGGCGGGCCCGCGGCTCGAAGCCGAAGGAGCGGAAGCGGTCGAGCCAGTCCGGCAGCTCGGCGGCCCGCGACCAGTCGGGCAGCTTGAGGGTGGCGATGATGCCGCCGGCCCGCGCGGCGCCGCCCGTCACGACCCGCTCGACCGCCTCGAGCGTGCTGCGCGGGTCGATGTTCATGTCGGCGACGACCCAGTCGAAGTCGCGGAACATGCGCAGCCGCACGTCGCGGGCCCGCATCCGCCACTGCTCGAAGGCCGGGTGCGCCGTCACCCGGGGGTCCACCAGTGCCGGGTCGACGCCGACGACCGCGAGCCCGGCCTCGAGGAGCCGTTGGCTCGCCCCGCCGGGCGCCGCGCCGAGTTCGACCGCCCGCTGGCCGCGGGCGAGCGGGATGCCGAAGATCGCGATCGCCTCGTCGAGCTTGAGCCAGGCTCGCGACACCTTGTCCGGCGGCAGCGCGACGGGATGCATGCCGCCCGGCAGGCGGCTCGCCGGCGCGGCGGCGCGATGCCAGCCCACCCACCAGCGATCCGGACCGTCGACGATGCAGTCGAGCACGAGCTGGCCGGCCGCGGCGGCCGCGGGCGCGTCGCCCGGCAGGCCCCGCGCCGCGAGGAGGCGGCCGCGGATCGTCGCCACGTCGACGTCGGTCCGTGGGTCGCGGCACCACGCGTGGACGGTGTCGAAAGGGGTGTCGCCCACGAGCGTTGCAAGCTTCGTGATCCGCTCGTCGTCGTCGCCGCCGCTGACCTGCCCGAAGGAGCGGATCACGCTCCGCGCGTAGACCGCGTCGGGAAAGAAGTCGTCGGGCGGGTCGAGAGGCCCGAGCCGGAAGGTGACGATGCCGCGCCGCCAGGCGACACGGGCC
>Ga0207954_1000195_pt1 | contig 19708 bp, 18 predicted proteins | sample CryBogmetaGMA0M_FD_184547 | JGI IMG/M metagenome (GOLD analysis project Ga0207954, IMG submission 184547) | Freshwater microbial communities from Crystal Bog, Wisconsin, USA - MA0M (SPAdes) | ecosystem: Environmental > Aquatic > Freshwater > Lake | place: Crystal Bog, Wisconsin, USA | collected... | reverse complement strand
GCGGCTCCCCTGCCCTGGGGCTCCCGGAATGCCGGCGGCAACGCTCGCCCTCGCCAGGCCCCGGCCGCTACCGGCAATCGCCCCGCCCCGGCCCCGGCGGCCCTTGCCGACCTGCGCGGCTGGTTGCCGGACAGCGGCGACCAGGGCACTGCGGCCGGCTGATCGGCCCCGGCGGTGGCACACTGCCCACCGCCCAGCTGTGCCCCACCGATGGCTCCTGCCAACGACCCGTCCGCCGTCGCCCCGCGCCCTGGGTCGCCCGTTCCTGGGCGTTCTTCGCTGAGCGGTGGCCTGATTGTGTCGGTGCAGGCCCCGGAAGGCTCGCCCATGCGGGATCCCATGGTGATCGCCGCCATGGCCGAGGCCAGCCTTGCCAACGGGGCCATCGGTGTCCGGCTGGAAAGCCCGGAGCACATCGGTGCGGTGCGTCGCCGCTGCCCCGAAGCCCTGATCATCGGCCTGTGGAAGCGCACCTATCCGGACAGTCCCGTGTACATCACCCCCGGCTGGGAGGAGATCACCGCTGTCTGGGCGGCCGGTGCCGATGTGGTGGCCCTGGATGCCACCGGCCGCCATCGCCCGGGGGCCCAGGAGCTGGCCGACCTGGTGCAACGGGCCCGCAGCGAACTGGGCGCCGTGCTGATGGCTGATGTCGACAGCGTCGCCCATGGCCTGGCCGCGGCCCAGCTGGGCTGTGACTGGATCGGCACCACCCTCTACGGCTACACCGAGGACACCGCCGCCAAGCCGCCACCGGCCTGGGAGTTGCTGGGCCCCTTGCGCAGCGCCTTGCCCGCAACGACGACGCTGATCTGCGAGGGCGGCATCGCCAGTCCTGATCAGGCCAGGCAGGCCCTTGATGCCGGTGCCGATGCCGTGGTGGTGGGCACGGCGATCACGGGGGTGGACCTGCAGGTGATGGCCTACCGGCGCCGGATGGGGCCGGCCTGAACCGGCGACGCCGGTCGATCAAAATTTTTCTAAATCGGCGCCGCGCAGGGCATCTGCGGCGTCAGCATGGAAGGACACCTGGGGATCTGTCCTGGTTGTTGGAAGTCAAGGGAAGTCGAGGGAGGTCGAGATGGCGATGCGATCGCTGCCGGTACCGGTCCAGACGCCGCAAGGGCAGATGGCGCTGCCCCAGCTGCTGAGGCTGGCCTGCCTTGCGGGCGCCATGATCGGGGCCCTGGCTGCTGTTCCGGCCGCCCAGGGTGGCGGGCTGGAGGGACTGGCCCTGCTCAGTCCCCGCCATGTCGAGAAGATGGAGGAGCTGAATCGGGAGCTCGGCAAGCTTTGCAGCAAGCCGCCACCGCAGGCGCTCCCGGTCTGCCGCCTGCACGCGCGGCTGGTGTACACCCGCTGAGACTCACATCATTCCGGGCATGCCCATGCCCATACCGCCCATTCCACCCATACCGCCCATTCCACCCATGCCTCCCATGCCGCCATCGCCGGCCGGCGGCGCTGGCGGCTCGGGCTTGTCAGCGATCACCACTTCGGTGGTGATCAGCAGCGAGGCGATCGAGACGGCATCCTGCAGGCCGAGCCGGACCACCTTGGCGGCATCGAGGATGCCAGCGGCCAGAAGGTCGTCATAGCTGCCACTGAGGGCGTTGTAGCCCTTGCCCCCGGCCAGGATCTGCTCCACAACCACATCGCCGTTGGCGCCGGCATTGATGGCGATCTGCCGGGCCGGCGCCGAAAGGGCCTGCTGGACGATGCGAACGCCGGTGCGCTCATCACCGCTGCAGGCCGCCGCCAGCACGTCGAGGCCGGCGGCCAGCTGCAGCAGCAGGGTGCCGCCGCCGGGCACGATGCCCTCCTCGATCGCCGCGCGGGTGGCATTGAGCGCATCCTCGATCCGGAGCTTGCGGTTGCGCAGCTCGGTTTCGGTGGGGGCTCCCACCTTGATCACCGCGACGCCACCGGCCAGTTTGGCGACCCGCTCCTGCAATTTCTCCCGGTCGTAGTCGGAGTCGGTGGCGTCGAGTTCGCGCTTGATCGAGGCCACCCGGTCGGCGACCGCCGCCCGCTGCTGCTCGCTGGCCACGATGGTGGTGCTGTCTTTGGAGATCGTGATCCGATGGGCCTGGCCCAGGTCGGCCAGGGTGGCCTTGTCAAGGGTCATCGCCCGGTCCTCACTGATCACCGTGGCGCCGGTGAGGATGGCGATGTCCTCAAGCATGGCCTTGCGGCGGTCGCCGAAGCCGGGGGCCCGCACCGCCGCCACCTGCAGCACGCCGCGGTTCTTGTTGACCACCAGGGTGGCCAGCGCCTCGCCTTCCACCTCCTCCGCCAGGATCACCAGGGGGCGGCCACCGCGGGAGACGGCCTCCAGCACCGGCACCAGATCGGCCACGGAGCCGATCTTGCGGTCGGTGATCAGCAGCAGGGGGTTGTCGAAGCCCACCTCGCGGCGCTCTTCATCGGTGATGAAGTACGGGGAGGAGTAGCCGCGGTCGAAGGCCATGCCTTCGGTGACCTCCAGCTCGGTGGTGAGGGAGCGGGATTCCTCAACGGTGATCACCCCATCGACACTCACCTTGTCCATCGCCTCGGCGATCATCCGGCCGACTTCCTCGTCGTTGCCGGAGCTGACCGTGGCCACCTGGCGGATGGCCTCGCCGGCCACCGGGCTGGCTCCGGCGGTGATGCCGCTTACCACCTGGGCTGCTGCTTTCTCCATACCGCGGCGCAAGGCGACGGGGCTGGCCCCGGCGGCGACATTGCGCAGTCCTTCATGCACCATCGCCTGGGCCAGCACCGTGGCCGTGGTGGTGCCGTCGCCGGCGGTGTCCTTGGTTTTGGAGGCCACCTGCTGAATCAGCTTGGCGCCGATGTTCTCGAAGGGATCCTCGAGTTCGATCTCCTTGGCGATCGTGACGCCGTCATTGACCACGTCGGGAGCGCCGAATTTCTTCTCGAGCACCACGTTGCGACCCTTCGGGCCGATCGTGACCTTCACCGCGTCGGCCAGGGTGTTGACACCCCGCTCCAGGGCGTCACGGGAGGCATCGGCGAATTTGATCAGTTTGGCCATCGGGCTGCGGTGCTTCGATCAAGCTGTTCCGAGATTCCCACAGCGCCGTGACCGCCTGCAGCTCTCCCCGGGTGGGGAAAGCCGAATCCAGGCTTACGGCGCCCATCCCGGCGCGGCGTGGGTAGCTTCTGGCCATGGACGACCTGCTGCAGCAGACGATCGACAACGCGGCCGCCAGTGTCGTCACCGAGCCGGTGCTCGGATCAGGCAGCCATGCCGATGGGCTGGTGTTCCTGATGATCTCGGCCCTGGGGCTGGTGATGGCGTTGGTGTACGTGCCCGTGCGCCTGTTTCTCACCATCACCGCGCGAAGCCGCCGGCTGCGGCTGCTGCAGCGCATCCGCCGGCTGCGCGATGAGCTCGGCCAGCCGGTGGCGGAAACCTGAGGGCTGGCTCCTGAAGAATGCCGGCCGGGTTGCTCAGCGCATCACCATGCCGCCGTCCACCTGCAGCACCTGGCCGGTCATGTAGGCGGCGGCGGGGTCGGCGGCGAGGAAGCGCACCGCGCCGGCCACCTCGGCGGCGCTGCCCATGCGGGCCATCGGGATCGCCCGCAGGATCGCCTCCTTGTCCAGTTCCGCCGTCATGTCGCTCTCGATGAAGCCGGGGGCCACGGCGTTCACCGTCACCCCGCGGGCGGCGAATTCGGCCGCGTTGCTGCGGGTCAGGCCAATGACGCCGGCCTTGGCGGCGCTGTAGTTGGCCTGCCCAGGGTTGCCCATCAGGGCCACCACCGAGGTGATGTTGATGATCCGGCCGCGGCGGGCCTTGAGCATCGTCCGGCTCACCGCCCGGGTGCAGAGGAACACGCCGCTGAGGTTGAGATCGATCACGCTGCGCCAGTCGGCGGTCTTCATCCTCATCAGCAGGCCATCGCGGGTGATGCCGGCGTTGTTGACCAGCACATCCAGGCGGCCCTCCCGCTCCAGCACCGCCTTCACCATTGCTTCCACCTGCTCTTCATCGGCCACATCGGCCTGGTGGCTCCAGGCCCGTCCGCCGGCGGCGCCGATCTCGGCCACCACCGCGGCGGCGGCATCGGCTGAACTGGCGTAATTGACGACCACGGTGGCCCCGGCTGCGGCCAGGTCCAGGGCGATGGCCCGCCCGATGCCCCGGCTGGCGCCGGTGACCAGGGCGACCTGGCCGGAGAGGGGACTGGCGCTCGTCATCACTGCAGGACGGGGGAGGGTGGTGATCGTATGTCCGCCTCAGCCCGGCATCCGGCCCACCTCCACCATGGACGGGCCGAGCAGGTCGCCGAAGCGGCGCAGCTGCTCCTTGCTGCCCATCACCACCAGCAGCTGGCCGGCACCGAGGCGCTCGTGGCCGCCGGGGTTGGCCACCAGGCTGCCCCGATCGTTGCTGCGGTAGGGATTGGCGATCGGGCCGATCGGGTGCCGGATCGCCAGCACCATGGCTCCGCTGCGGCGGCCCAGTTGCAGCTCGGCCAGGCTGGCCCCGTCGATCTCGCCCAGCTGGGAAGGGTCGTCACTGAGCTGGAATTCCTCCACCTCACAGTCGGATCCGGCCAGCAGATCCATGAAGCTCACCGCCAGGGGCCGCAGGGCGGTGGCGGCCATGGTGCGGCCGCCGGCGACGTAGGGACTCACCACCTGGTCGGCGCCGGCCTGGATCAGCTTGCGCTCGGCTTCCTCGCTGTCGGCGCGGGCGATCAGCCGGCAGCCCGGCACCAGCCCCCTGGCGCTCAGTACCACATAGAGATTGGCGGCATTGCTGGGCAGGGCCGCCACCAGGCTGCGGCAGCGCTGGATGCCCGCCTCCACCAGCGTTTCATCGAGGGTGGCATCGGCCATCAGCACCGGCAGGCCCCGGTCCTCGGCCGCTTCCTTGCGCTCCGGATCGAGTTCCACCACCAGCAGCGGCACCCCCTCGACATCGAGCTGCTCGGCGATCTCCCTGCCGATGCGGCCGTAGCCGCAGAGGATCACATGGTTCTGCATGCGTTGAACCCAGAGAAGAAAACGGCGCTCGCGCAACCGCCGAAAATAGCCGGAATCGGCCAGGCCCACCAGCCCTCGGATCGTGGACTGCACCACCACCAGTCCCCCCACCAGGGACAGCACCGTGACGACACGACCGGCGTGGGAGAGGGGCATCACCTCGCCATAGCCGATGGTGCTGATGGTGATCGCCACCATCCAGTAACAATCGCCCCAGTCCCAGCCCTCGGTGATCCGATACCCCAGGGCGGCGGCGTTGACCAGCACCACCAGGGCCAGCAGTGGGGTCCGCCACGGCTGCCTCTCCCGGGTGGAGGGGGGCCGGCGTCGTCGGCGCAGGGGAGTCAGGGGCGTTCTTCCGGGGGATCAGGCCAGGCCGAGGGCCGCCAGAACAGTGTCGCTGGAGGGGTCACCCGAGCCGGGAACCAACATCAGCCCTTTTACTCCGTCCCGCTGGGGCAGGCTGGCGCCGTCGCGACCGATCGCCACCAGCGGCACGCCGCAGAGCAGGGCCAGTTCGCAGCTGATCGGATCGCTGGCGAGCACCACGTCGGCAGCGGCCACAAGGGCGGCCCGGCGTTTGATTCCGGCCGGGCTACTGGCCGGCGGCAGCGGTAGGACCCGCACGCTGCTCAGCCGCTGGCGGATGCGCTCCGGCAGGGCCTGCCAGTTCGCCTCGGGCCAGTCGTTCTGGCCGCCGGCGGGGGCCAGCAGCAGCAGCGGTCCGTCGCCGGCGGGCAGCTCGGCGGTCGCCTCGGCCAGCGCGGCGGCCGGCAGCTTCAGTCGGAAGGCCGCGGCATCGAGATTCACGCCGACCGGCCGGAGGTAGGCGGCCAGCGCCTGGGCGGGCCAGCCGCCGCCGGCGACGGTCACGGTGTCGGTGGCGGCGAAGCCGGCGCTGGCGATCCGGTTGGGGATGTGACTCATCGCCAGCATCAGATTCACCGGCAGACCGCCGGCCAGATTGATGCAGAGCTGGAAGTCGGGTTCGCGGACGGAGCCGAGCAGGTTGGCCCAGTCGGCCATGCTGGCGGCGGTGAAGTTGAAGGGGATCACCTTCTCCACCGCTGGCAGCAGCTTCCAGATCGGGGCCAGCTCCGGCGCACAGGCCACCTGAATCTGAAAGCCGAGCTGGTTGGCGGTGGCCGCCACCGCAGGCAGGGTCTGCAGCTGGGTGACCCCATCGCCCGGGATCAGGAACAGGGCACGCATGGGGCGCTATGGCGGGCTTCGCGGGCTGATTGTATGGAGGAGAACCCTGTCTCCCCTCCCCGTTGTGCATCTGCTGATCGCTGCGGCCGGCAGTGGCCGCCGCATGGGCGCCGCCCAGAACAAGCTGCTGCTGCCCGTGGCTGGCCGGCCGGTGCTGGCCTGGACCCTGGAGGCGGCCCTGGCCAGCACCGCCATCGCCTGGGTCGGCATCGTCGGCCAGCCCCATGACGCCGGGCCGATCGACGCCATCGTGGCGGCGGCCCGGGCGGCGGCGGCCCCTGGAGCGGCGCCGGTGCACTGGATCCTCGGCGGCGACAGCCGCCAGGAGTCGGTGAGCCGGGGCCTGGCGGCCCTGCCCGCCGGGGCAGATGCCGTGCTGATCCACGACGGCGCCCGCTGCCTGGTGGAGCCGGATCTGCTGGAGCGCTGCGCCGTCGAACTGCGGCGGGCGATGGCGGTGGGGGCGGGTCTGATCGCCGCCACCCCGGTGACCGACACGATCAAGCAGGTGGATGGCGCCGGGCTGATCGAGGCGACCCCCGACCGAAAAGCCCTCTGGGCGGCCCAGACCCCCCAGGGGTTTGCCGTGGCCCAGCTGCGTCAGGCCCATCAGCGGGCCGTGGCGGAGGGTTGGAGCGTCACCGACGACGCCGCCCTGTTTGAGCGGCTCGGCCTGCCGGTGCGGGTGCTCGAATCGCCCCCCTCCAACATCAAGCTCACCACCCCCTTTGATCTCACCGTGGCCGAGGCCGTGCTGCGGGCCCGGGCCTGAGCCCGCTGCTCAGAGCAGGCCGTTCAGCGAGGAGCAGGCCATTCAGAGCAGACTCAGCCGGCCGAGACGGCCATCCAGCCGCGCCGCAACCCCCAGGGGCAGGGCGCCGTTGCCGGGGGCATGGCCCACCGGCAGGCCCGCCACCACCGGTAGGCCCAGGTCGCCGCAGCGTTCGCGCAGCACCTCCTCGACGCTGAAGCGATGGCTGGCCGGGTCGCTGTCCCGGTCGTGGTCGACGCAGTGGCTGAAGCTGCCGAACCCCAGGCCCGCCAGCTGCTGCAGCGCCCCCGCCAGGCGCCAGTGGGTGAGCATCCGTTCAATGCGATAGGGCTGCTCGCCCACGTCCTCAAGGACCAGGATCGCCCCCCGCAGTTCCGGCAGAAAGGGGGTGCCCAGCAGGTGGCTGGCCACCGTCAGGTTGGCCACCAGCAGGGGCCCCTCCGCCGGGCCCGCCCCGGCGCACCAGCCCTCCCCCTCCAGATCCGCCACGGGCTCGCCGAACAGCAGGCGGCGCAGGCGTTCCTGGCTCCAGGCCGGTTCGGCCGCCAGGGTGGTGACCAGCGGTCCATGGACACCGCCCCCCAGGCCGGCCGCCACCCGGGCCAGCAGCATGGCGCTCACGTCCGAAAACCCCAGCAGCCAGCCGGGATGGTGGGGCGGGCCGGGGGGCTCCAGCAGCCGGGCCGCCCCCCAGCCACCGCGGACGCAGGCCAGCAGGGGTGCCGCCGTTGCTGCGGATAGCAGATCGGCCCGCCGGCACCCATCGTCGCCCGCCAGGTAGCCCCAGCGCCGGCCCACCAGGGACGCCGGATCGGTTCCGATCACCAGGCCCCACTGGCGCAGGATCGCCACGCCCGCCTCCAGCCGGGTCCCTGTGTCGAGCGCGGAACTGATCGCCGCCAGCTGCACCCGATCACCGGCTCGCAGGGCAGGGGGCAGGGGCAGGACGGCGGCGACGGTCATGGCTCAGGCGTGGGGGACTGGGCCGCTCCGGCCCACGATCAGGGCGAGCAGCAGCAGGGCACCGAGCAGCACCTGGCGGCTGAAATGGCGGCCGTAGCTGCTGCGGGAGAGATCGGGGCGGCGCAGCTGGATGGCCTCCACCTGCATGCCATAGGCGGCCAGAGACCAGAGAAAGGCGAAGCCAGGACGGAAGGCCAGTCCCTGCAGCATGGCCGCGCCCGCCAGGGTTAGGGCGCTGCCGCCGTAGCAGAGCTGGACCACCAGGGGCGCCCGCTGCCCCAGGCTGAGGGCGCTGCTGCGCACCCCGACGCGGCGGTCGTCCTCCCGGTCGCTCATCGCGTAGACCGTGTCGAAGCCGAAGGTCCAGGCCAGGGTGGCCAGCCAGGTGAGCACCAGCGTCAAGCCGTCGGCCGGCCCGGGGCCGCTGAGGCTGCCGGTGGCGACGGCCCAGGGGATCAGGACCGCGAAGCCCCAGCAGAGCGCCAGCACCAGCTGGGGGTAGCCGAAAAAGCGCTTGGCGGAGGGGTAGAGCAGCACCGGCGGCAGGGTGGCCAGGGCCAGGGCGATGCAGAGGCCCCGGTTGGGGGCCGGCAGGGCCAGCAGCACCGCCAGGGCGGCCAGCAGACAGAGCAGCAGCAGTACCACGGCCATCGAAACCGACACGGCGGCCGTGGCCAGGGGCCGCTGGCGGGTGCGCTCCACCAGGGGATCGATGCGCCGGTCCCAGAGGTCGTTGGCGATGCAGCCGGCGCCACTGACGGCCAGGCCGCCGAGCACAATCCAACCCAGCAGCAGCGGCGAGGGCGGTGCCGCCGGATTCAGCCACAGGGCCCACCCCGCCGGGATCAGCAGAATCAGGCGGCCACTCGGCTTGTGCCAGCGCAGCAGTTCCAGCAGGGCTCGGGGCTGCATGCCGCGGCGGTGGATGTCGGGGTGAGACCGCAGGCACCCTAGGGCTGCAGCCGGGTGGCAAAGTGTCGACGCCGCCGACCGGCGCTGCGCTCCATGGCCCCATCTCCAGCTCCGGTTCCGCCCGCTCCGGCGACGGGTCCGCTCCCGGCTGAGCGCCGGGTGGCGGCGATCGACATCGGCACCAATTCGATTCACCTGTTGATCGCGGCGATCGATCCGGCCCTGCACAGCTTCAGTGTGGTGCTGGGGGAAAAGAGCACCACCCGGCTCGGCGAACGGGACCCCGAAACCGGCAACCTCAGCGCCGAGGCGATCGAGCGCGCCTTCCAGACCCTCCGCCACTGCCGTGATCTGGCCGCCAGCCACGGCGTCGAGCAGATCGTCACCGCCGCCACCAGCGCCGTGCGCGAGGCCCCCAACGGGCGCCAGTTCCTGCAGACCATCCAGGAGCAGCTGGGGATGGAGGTGGATCTGGTGAGCGGCCCGGAGGAGGCGCGGCTGATCTACCTGGGGGTGCTCTCCGGCATGGCCTTCGGCGCCAAGCCCCACCTGATCCTCGACATCGGCGGCGGTTCCAGCGAGCTGGTGCTGGCCGACGGCAGTGATGCCCGGGTTCTTACCAGCACCCGCATCGGCGCCGTGAGGCTGCAGCGGGAGTTCTGCCAGCAGGATCCCCTGCCCCCCCAGCGGCGCAGCTTCCTGGAGGCCTACATCCAGGGGGCCCTCGATCCGGCGGTGGCCCAGGTGAAGCAGCAGCTGCGTCCGGGGGAGACGCCCTTGATGGTGGGCACCAGCGGCACCGCGATGGCCCTGGCGGCCCTGGCGGCCGCCGAGGACCCGAAGCCGCCGCTGAAGCTGCACGGCTACCGGCTGAGCCGGGAGCGGGTCGACCAGCTGGTCGCCCGTCTGGTGGCGCTCACCCCCGAGCAGCGTCGCGCCCTGACGCCGATCAACGATCGCCGGGCCGAGATCATCGTTCCCGGCGCCCTGATCCTGCAGACCGCCATGGCGATGCTGAAGGTGCAGGAACTGGTGGTCTGTGAGCGGGCCCTGCGCGAGGGACTGATCGTTGACTGGATGCTGCGCAACGACCTGCTTCCGGATCGCCTGGCCTTCCAGAGCACAATCCGTGAACGCACGGTGCGCCACCTCGCCCGCAGCTACGGGGTGGATCTCGAGCGGGCTGAACGGGTGGCCGACCTGGCCCTGAGCCTTTACGACCAGAGCCGCGGCCTGCTCCACGACGACGATGGTGAGGGACGCCTGCTGCTCTGGGCCGCGGCCCAGCTGCACACCTGCGGCAAGCACATCAACATCGCCGCGTACCACAAGCACACCTGGTACCTGATCCGCCACGGAGAGCTGCTGGGTCACTCCCACGCGGAGCACGTGATGGTGGCGGCGATCGCCCGCTACCACCGCCGCAGCCTGCCGAAGAAGCGCCATGAGTCGTGGCAGCTGCTGGAGAGCCGGGAGCAGCGCCGCACCGTCAGCTCGATGGCCCTGCTGCTGCGGTTGGCGGCGGCCCTCGACCGCCGGCCGGCCCCGGTGCTCGCCGGCCTGAGGGTCCGGCCGGAGGGCCAGCGCGGCCAGCCCCCCACCGGCGTGGCGATCGAGCTGTTGGCGCGCCAGGGTGAGGCCGGTCCGCCGATCGACCTGAGCCTGGAGCGCTGGAGCCTTCACTCCTGCCGGGATGTGGTGCTGGAGGCCAGCGGCCTTCAGCTCATCGTGCGGGAGCCGTAGGCGCCTCGCCCGGCTGTTGCGCCGCCGGCACATCCGGCTGTTGCGCCGCCGGCACATCCTGGTGTTGCGCCGCCGGCGCACTGGGCTGGATGCGCCGCCAGTTCACCTGATCGATGCTGCCGAGCGGTTGCGGTGGTACGCCGGCCAGTCCACCGGCCACCAGGTCCGGGCGCCCCGCCAGCACCTGCAGGCCTGCTCCGAGTGGGAAGCTCTTCTCCCCCTCCAGCCTGCCGCGGAACAAAACCTGGCCGGAGCTGTCCCGCACCTCCACCCAGCTCGTCTCCTGGCTGCGCAGGGCCCGCAGGCTGTATTGGCCCGCGGCAGCCGGGGTCCCCGCTGAGGCAGCCGGGGCGGGCACGGTTGGCGCCGGCGCGTTGCTGCTGGTGGCCGGGGCCGGGGCTGGGGATGGCGGGCGCCTCAGCGTCAGCAGGGCCAGCACGGCCAGCAGCACGGCGGCCGGGGCGGCCAGCCAGGGCAGCCAGCCCCGGCCTGCCGGCGCCGCCGGCCTCACCGCTGCAGCCGGGCTGGCTGGGGGGGTCTGGGGGGGCTGGCGCCCAGGGGACGCCGGAGCCGTGGCGGCCGGGCTGGGAGCAGCTCCGCCGCCGGCCATGCCGCAGCGGCGCAGGGCGCTGATCTCCGGTTCGATACCCAGGTTGAGGGCGGCCGCCAGCCGCCGTGCCTGGGCGATCACGAACACCGGTTCATGCAGCCGAGCCGAGTCGGCCGTTTCCAGGGCCACCAGTTGTTCGGTGCCGAGGTGCAGCCGTTCGGCCAGCTCCTCGCGGCTGATGCCCTGCTGTTCGCGGGCGTGACGCAGCCGTTCGCCGAGCCGCTGCAGTTCGGGAATCGCTTGACTGGGGATCGAGGCCATCACCGCCGCGCTCGCGTGCTGGTGGGCGCAGTATGGCGATGGCCCCGCCCGGCTGCATGCCACCGCCGCCGCCAGCTTCCATGACGTTTTCACAGCGTCGTTCCCTGTTGTCGCCTCGGCTGCAGCCAGGCCGCAAAAGCCATCGTTAGGGTTCGATTGCCCATGGGGGCTGTTGTCTGGCGGGGGTATAGGACATGCGGGTGGTTCCTGAGGGTTGTGTCCTTGCCGATGGGCGGATGGGGGTGGTGGGCCAGGCCCTGCTTTATTTCACCCATCACTTTCGTGATGCGATTCAGATGACCGATGTGGCCCGGGTCATCGGCATCAGTGAGGAGTGTCTCGACTTCTGTTTCGACCAATCGCGCGGCATGACCCCCTTCGAGGCCCTGCAGCACCACCGCCTCAACCGTCTGTTCCAGGACATCGCCGCCCACCCGGCCCGGAGCCTGCCCCGTTCGATGCGCCAGTGCGGCCTGCCCTGCAGTGCCGGCACGATCGCGGCCTTCGAAGACACCTTTGGCATCGGCATGCCCCTGTTCCGCCGCACCTGCCTGAGGGCGGCCGCCGATCGGGAGGGCCGCCGTCGCCATCCCGGGCGGGAGCACCTGGTCCTGCTGGCTCCTGAGCCGCCAGGGGGCCAGGCCGCCCAGCCGGCACCGGCACGCCCCTGCCGCACCCACCGGCGCGCCAAAACCGATGCCGGACGGATTGAACAACGCCCGATGGCAGAAAAATGATGGGCGATACTGGATTCGAACCAGTGACCCCTTCCGTGTGAAGGAAGTGCGCTACCGCTGTGCTAATCGCCCCTGGGGTCAGGTCGCCGAAGCGCCAACCGCAGTGGATCGATCATAGATCACAGCCCCCGCGGCGTCCTCCACGGCTCAGCGCTTCCCTGTCACCAGTCCCTTGGCAGCAGTCCCTTGGCAGAGAGGGAGTGTCATCGGCGACGATGGGACTTTGATGAGGGGGCCGGCGGTGCCAGGCAGGGAAAGCAGCGACGCTGGCCGGACCAGCAGCGGAAACCAGGCCGGCAACCCCGTCCAGGACAAGCTGCTCCAGGACAAGCCGGTCCAAACCGATGTGTTGATCGTCGGTGGCGGGGTGTGCGGCACCGCCCTGCTGTTTGAACTGGCTCGCTACACCGACCTCGCCCACATCACCCTGGTGGAGCGCTATGGACAACTGGCCCAGGTGAATTCCAAAGCCACTAATAATAGTCAGACGATTCATTGCGGTGATATCGAAACAAATTACAGCCTTGAAAAGGCCCTGAAGGTGAAGCGCACGGCGGAGATGATCAGCCATTACGGCGAGCTTCTTGATCCCGAGACACGCCAGCGCTGCATCTTCCGTACTCCAAAGATGGTCCTGGCCGTCGGTGAGCAGGAAGTGGCTTTTCTGCGGCGTCGTTTTGAGCAGTTTTCGCCCCATTTCCCGGCGATGGAGCTGTTGGAGAAGGCGCAGATCGCCGAGTGGGAACCCGAGGTGGCGATGCTGGATGGTTCCTTCCGCAGCGAGGTGCTGGTGGCGATCGGTATCCGCCAGTCCGCTACGGCGGTGGATTACGAGGCCCTCTCGGAGTCCTTCGTGGAGCAGGCTCGCCTGGCGATGGATCCCGGGCGGCAGCTGGATCTGCGCCTCGGCACCCAGGTGCGACGGATCGTTCCTGATGGCGATGGCTTCCTGGTCGAGCTGGAGCCCGCCACCACGATCCGCGCCCGCCATGTGGTGGTTAATGCCGGAGCCCACAGCCTGCTGATGGCCCAGGAGATGGGTTTCGCCCTTGAGTATTCCTGTCTCCCGGTGGCCGGCAGTTTTTACTTCACACCTGATCTGCTACGCGGCAAGGTCTACACCGTCCAGAACGATCGTCTGCCCTTCGCTGCCATCCATGGGGACCCCGATGTGCGCGCCCCCGGCAAGACGCGCTTCGGTCCCACCGCCCTGCTCCTGCCCCTGTTGGAGCGCTACCGGCCGGCCTCCTTCTGGGAGTTCCTGAAGGTGCTGCGGCTCGACTGGTCGGTGCTGGCCGTCTTCTGGCAGTTGTTCGGCGTGGCCGACATCCGCAATTACATCGTCCGCAATCTGCTGTTCGAGGTGCCATGGCTGCGGCGTCGGCTGTTCCTGGCTGATGCCCGCAAGATCGTGCCGGGCATGGGTCTGGAGGATCTGCGTTTCGCCGAGGGCTACGGCGGGGTGCGCCCCCAGCTGATCGACAAGCGCAACCGGCGCCTGATGCTCGGCGAGGTGCGCATCCCGGCCAGCCCCGGTCTCACCTTCAATGTCACCCCATCACCGGGGGGCACCTGCTGCCTGGGCAACGCCGAGCGGGACCTCGACGACATCGCCTCCCGGCTGGGTTGCCGGCTGGATCGGCAGCGGCTGGTGCGCGAGCTCCACGGCGGTGACGCCGGTGATGGCCAGCCCCAGGCCGAACCAGCCACCCCGACCTAGCCTGAGATCCAGCACCGACCTGGGCAGCGATGGGTCATCAGGTCCTCAGCCGCGACGAGCATCTCTTCCTGCCGGGTCCCAAACGGATCCTCTGCCTCGATGGCGGTGGGCTGCGGGGCCTGTTCAGCCTCGGCATCCTGCGCCGCCTGGAGCAGCTGCTGCGCGAGCGCCACGGCGGCGATCCGGGCTTTCGCCTCTGCCACTACTTTGATCTGATCGCCGGCACTTCCACCGGCGCGATCATCGCCAGCACCCTGGCCCTGGGGTTCTCGGTCGATGAGGTGCTTCAGCATTACCAGCAGCTGGGCCGGCAGGTGTTCCGTCCGGAGCTGCTGCGCCGCGGTATTTTTCGCGCCCGCTACGACGAGCGGGCCCTGGAGGAGAACCTGCGCCGCCTGATCGGAGCTGAGCGGACCCTGGGCAGCGCCGACCTGCGCACCGGCCTGCTGATCGTCACCAAGCGGCTGGACAGCGGCAGCCCCTGGCCCCTGTCCAACAATCCCAGGGGCCTTTTCCATGGGGCCCCGGTCGGCGCCGACTGGCTGGCCAACGCCGACTATCCGCTCTGGAAGGTGGTGCGTGCCTCCGCGGCCGCCCCCTCCTTCTTCGATCCCCAAACGATCACGATCGCCTCGGCCGCCGGCAAGCAGGATGTGGTCGCCACCTTCGTCGACGGAGGTGTCACTCCCTGGAACAACCCGGCGCTGCAGGCTTTCCTGTTTGCCACTTTGAAGGGCTACCGGCTGCAGTGGCCCATCGGCCCGGAGCAGATGTTGCTGGTGTCGGTGGGCACCGGCCGGCCGGATCCGGCCCGCCGGCCGGCGGGCATGGCGGCTGCCGAAGCGATCGATGCGCTGATGGGCCTGATGGACGATTGCTCCTCGGTGGTGGAGCTGTTGCTGCAGGGCCTGGCCGCCAGCCCCACGGCCCGGCAGATCGACCGGGAGATCGGCGATCTGCGTGGCGATCTGCTGGCCGGCCAGCCGCTGCTCTCCTACCTGCGTTACGACCTGCCGCTGACCGCTGATGCCGTGGGCCAGCTGGTGCCGGGGGTGAGCGCAGCAGAACTGGCCTCCCTGGCCCGGATGGACGATCCCGATGCCATGGAGCTGCTGCTGCACCTCGGCAGTGCCGCCGCCCTCGTCCAGCTCGACGAGGGCCATTTCCCCGCCGGCTTCGATCTGCCGGCTCCGCCCCTGGAAGCCCCCACCCGGGCACCCCAGGCCGGCGGCGGCCGTCGTCCCTACCGCCGCCGGGATGACCAGCCGATCGTGGCTGTCCGGCTCGACCTGGACACCGATGGCTTCGCCTACCGCAAATGGGGTGATCTGCAGCGCTGCAAACAGGGCGATTGGCTGGCCACCAACGGCCTCGAGACCTACACGATCGATGCCGACACCTTCCAGCGCACCTATCGCCCGCTCGGGGATGGCCGCTACCGCAAGGTGACCCCCACCTGGGCGCAGCGGGCCAGCACCGACGGCACCGTCGCCACCAAGGAGGGCCTCACCCACTACCGAGCCGGCGATTATCTGGCCTCCAACGAAGCCGATGGTGGCGATCCCTGGGCGATCCCGGCGGAGCGCTTCGAGACGCTCTATGAGCCCTGCCCGGAGCCGGCTCCCTAGCCTGGGGGTTCTGCTGAGCCCGCCTCACTGCGGCCATGGTCCGTTCCCGTCCAGCTGTTTCCTCTCCCCAGGGCCTGGTGGCGGCCATCGTGCGCTGGGGCATGGAGGGGGCGCCGATCCCCAGCCCCCTGCCCGGCGGTGATCCGCTGCGTTTCCGTTCGGCGCGGGAACTGGCCGACGATTACCGCCCCCGCATCCGCCAGGTGGGCCTGCAGCAGGCGATTGCCGAGCTGATTGACGACCAGGCCCGCTGGAATGCCGGCACCGGTTTCATCACCGGCATCGGCGGCATGGTGCTGCTGCCGGTGCAGCTGCCGGCGGCGGTCACGGCCACCTGGGTGATCCAGACCCGGCTGGTGGCGGCAATCGCCCACCTCAACGGTTTCGATCTGGAACACGAGGCGGTGCGCACCCAGATCCTGCTCACCCTGATCGGTGAGGAGGCCGGCGAGGTTCTCAAGCAGGTGAGCATCAAGCTCAGCCAGCAGATCGCCCTGGCCCAGCTGCGGCGCCTGCCGGGGCCCGCCCTGGCGGCGATCAACCGCGCCGTCGGCTTCCAGTTGCTCAGCCGTGTCGGTGAGCAGGGGGTGCTGCGCCTGCACCGGGCTGTACCGCTGCTCGGCGGCGTGGTGGGCGGGGGCATCGACTACGTGATGACCCGTCGGCTGGGCGAATTCGCCGCCAGCGAGCTGGGTCGGCGCGCGCCGAATGGGCCCTGCGAGGAGGAGGTGATTGATGTGGAGGTGGTGGACGGATGAGCTTTGACCCCTGGGACGGCTCGCCACCGGCGTCGGAGCCGCTCGGCGACCACGAGGTGCCGCTGCTCTCGGACCATCTGGTCGGCCGGCGCATCGCCCTGCTGGTCAGCGGCAGCATCGCCGCCTTGCGCACCCCCGATCTGGCCCGTTCCCTGCGGCGCCGCGGCGCCGAGGTCACGGCCTTCTGCAGTGCCGAGGCCTTCCACTACGTGGGCCGCCAGGCCCTGGAATGGGCCACCTGTCGGCCGGTGATCAGCGAGCTGAGCTGGCGCGCCGAGCACCTCAGCGATGCGACTCCCTTTGATGCCTGGCTGCTGGCCCCCGCCACTTACAACACGATCGGCAAGCTGGCGGCCGGCATCGCCGACACCGTGGTCACCGCGGCCCTGGCCTCGGCCCTCGGCCGGCTGCAGCAGGGCCTCACCCGCATCCTGGTGGCCCCCACCATGCATGGTTCGCTGCACACCCCGGTGCTGGAGCGCAACTGGCGGCAGCTGACGGAGCTGGGGGTGGAGTTCCTCACCCCCCGCGATGCGGGCGGCAAGCACAACCTCCCGGCTGGCGACTGGATTGCGGCGGCCGTCTGCCGGAGTCTCTCCCGCAGCGCCCTGCGCGGCCGTCGGCTGCTGGTCACCGGTGGCCCCACGCCGGTGCCGATCGATGGGGTGCGGCGGCTGGTGAATCGTTTCAGCGGCCGGTTGGCCGCAGCGGTGGCCGCCGAATTCAGCCTGCGCGGCGCCAGGGTGGAGCTGCTGCTGGGGGAGGGCTCCCAGCCGCCCCCCAGCTGGCTGGCCAGTGTCAACGTGCCCAGCTTCGACAGCTATCGGCAGCAGGTGCTGGACGCCGTGGCCGCCGGTCTTGACGGTGCGGTTCTGTCAGCCGGGGTGGCCGACTACCGCCCGAGGCGGGTTCACACCGGCAAGATCGCCAGTGGCCAGCCCCAGCTGATCCTGGAGCTTGAACCCACCGAAAAAGTGATCGAACTGGTGCGGGCCGCTGATCCGGCCCTGAGGCTGGTCAGCTTCAAATACCTGGAGGGGGTGGATGTGCCCGAGCTGCTGGCGGTGGCCCGTCGCCGGCTGCTGCCGGGTGGGCTGGTGGTGGCCAACCGCGGCGAGGAGGTGCAGGGCAGCGAGCAGACCGCCTGGCTGGTGGCTGAACGCGGCGAGCGGCAGCTGCGGGGCAAGGCCCAGATCGCTGCAGGCATCGCCGACCACCTGGAACAGGGCTGGCCCCTGGCAGGACAGGTCATCCGTTAGGAGGTGCACCGGATCAGCACCCTTCCGGTTGTACGGATGTGTCCATCAGCAGCAGTTCAGCGTGCGCACCTGCTCGATGGCCGCGCGCAGGTTGGGATTGTTGTTTTCCAGACGTGAAAGATAATCACCAACGCTTGAGATGATGGGACCATTCGCAATGCTTTCCAGGCTGGGGCTGTAAATCCGGAACATCTCGCCAAGACTCAAGTTCACGACGTCCGTCGCGGTTGGTCGGGTGCCAGCTCCCCTTGGCGCAAGGGTATCAATCGGCACATCCCAGAGGTCCCATAACAGGCAGCCGACGTTGTATTCAATATCGGCGCGACAGGCCACGCTTGGGTTCCTGGTTCCCCAGTTCAGGCCCTTGAAGCTCGGGTTGGCGACGTTCTTGTCGTTTTCGATCACAAGCGCAATGAAATGGGCCCAGCCCTCGCTCATGGCCTCAGCGGAATTGCTCGGTTTCGTGATCTCGTGGGGCGAGCCTGGTGTGGCGATCTGGATCAGCCTCTGGCCGATCGTGGCATGCCCCATCTCATGGTGCAGTGTTTCGCGGATCTCCTGCCGGCTGAGCGGGGCCTGGGGCCTGGTGATCTGGATGGAATGGAACAACGGGTTGTAATGGCTCCAGAAAGGATCGGTCGCGTCGGTGGGATCGCCATGCACCGGTTCACGGTGAAAAAACAGCAGGGGCCGAATTGTCGTGGAAATTTTGATGCCAAGCTCCAGGAGTCGACGGGTGGCGATAATCGCTTCCTCCTGAATAATCTGATTATCGGTATAGAAAATAAGATGCAGATCGCTGACTTCGCGCACCACCGGGAGCGGGTGGCTGCAGGGGGCTGGCGGGCCCGGATCACCCCCTGGATGTTGCTGCACCAGGTGGACACAGGGCGAGGTCACCTGGTCTCCGTTGGGATGCTGTTGGCGGAGATGGGTGCAAGGGACGTTCGGGAGCGTCTGCCCCATTGGGCCTTTCAGGGGGTTGGGGTCGCCACCGGGATGTTCAACCTCCCAGTGGATGCAGGGCACCGTGTTCACGTCACCGGCTGGATGCTGGGGGACCAGGTGCACACAGGGCACCGTGGTGGCATCTCCCTGGGGGTGGCTCCAGAAGAGGTTGGCGGGCAGGTTCGGCATGGTTGGGGCCTTGAGCGACGTTCAGGCACCGCCCGCAGCCAGGGCCGACGGGCCGATGACCCGGCGTCGCTGAGGGGAGGCACCCCTGCCATAGCAAGGGGTCGCGATCCTGCCCATCAGGTTTGGGGGTGGTTCAGTCAGGCCTTGGGCTATCGGCTGGCGCTGCCGTGTCAGCTGAGCTCGCTTTGCCTGGGCCCGCTGTTCCCTGGGCCTGCTGTCACTCCGCCCCGCCCCGGAACAGGTGGTTGTGGCTGGGGCTGTACAGGCGGGAGCGGGCTTCCGTCGGCGCCTGCAGCGCCGGGCTGACCACGTAGAGCGTCGTGCGGATCAGGTCGTGATCGCGGCTGGTGGCCGCCATCTGGTGCAGGGGCACCACCGTCAGCCACTGGTCGGGCCAGCTGACCCGGTAGCCAATTGCCACCGGCGTTTCCGGCGGATAGTGCTCCAGCAGCTGGGCCTGCACCTCCTCCACGTGGCGGGCGCTCAGGTAAAGGCAGAGGGACGCTCCCAGGGCCGCCAGTCGGCCCAGGGATTCCTGCTCCGGTACGCCGGTGCGGCCACCTGCCCGGCTGAGCACGATCGTCTGCACCAGCCCGGGAATGGTCAGTTCCGCCTGCAGGGCCGCCGCCGTGGCCTGGTAAGCGCTCAATCCCGGCACCACCTCCACGGCGATGCCGGCATCGGCCAGTCGGCAGATCTGCTCGGCGATCGCGCCATAGAGGCAGGGGTCGCCGTCGTGGAGGCGCACCACCCGTTTGCCGGCGCTTGCCCGCTCCAGCACCATCGCCATCACCTGCTCCAGGGTGAGGGTGCTGGTGCGGATCCGCTCGCAGTCGGCTGGGGCTAGGGCCGCGATCTGGGGGTTCACCAGCGAGTCGGTCCAGACCAGCACCTCCGCCTGCTCAATCGCCGCCGCTGCCCGCAGGGTGAGCAGATCGGGGGCACCGGGGCCGGCTCCGACGATGCGGACGCTGGGGGCTGGGGCTGGGGTC